>Ga0075421_100001403_pt1 | contig 28107 bp, 29 predicted proteins | sample SoiMetdeltSBSDD5_FD_75292 | JGI IMG/M metagenome (GOLD analysis project Ga0075421, IMG submission 75292) | Bulk soil microbial communities from a Populus tree surrounding site in Tennessee, USA - Soil MetaG P. deltoides SBSDD5 | ecosystem: Environmental > Terrestrial > Soil > Tree plantation... | reverse complement strand
CCATGGCAGTTATCACAGGTGGCGTTGAGATCTGAACCGGACGAAAGGATCCCCTCGGTGCTCTTCTCTTCGGCGGCTTTGATGACCAGCTTGCCCTTGTCGATCATGTCCTGCGTCATCCTGACCCAGTCGCCATTGTCGATCGCCCGGCCAGGTGTCAGCATCAGGTTGCCCGACTCGACGAGCGCCGCTGCGGTCGCGGCCAGCGCCGTCCATTCCTCGTCGTTCTGGGGCGCAGTCTCCTTGATGCCAGAGGCGCTGACGACAGTGCCGACCGCGTTGTAGACCGTGTTCGCGGCCGGTCCCGTGATCGCGGCCATGATCTGCTTGACGCTGGCCACCGGGGTCGTGATCGTCGCGGCTTCGACCGCCGGCCCTGCCGAACGCGCCTCACGCGCGCCGGCGATAACGAACCCGATGCCCGTGATGAACAAAAGCACACCCACCACGAACAGCCACTGAATGGTCCGCATGCCTCGTATTCTGGCATATAGCCTCCATCTCCTACGGCTTCTGACGAAGACTTCAGAAATCCGTCAGATCCTTCGGGACTACAATGGGCGGGTGTTTCGGGCCTTTGTCGCGGTTTGCTCGGTCGTGGCGCTGCAACTGGCGGCCCTGGGTGCACCGTTGCTGCACGCGCACCTCGACGACGACCACGACGGTCATCACGGCGCAGCTCGCGTGCATGCGCACCTCGGCGGGCATGCGACGCATCGCGCCACGCACAGCGACACGCCGGCACTCGACGAGAACGAGGGTGCCGAGCGCGCCACCGGGTTGCAGCTCTTTGTCGCTGTCGAGCCTGTACCACTTCTGATTCCGGCGCTGCCGCAATCGCGGTACGCGCTTCCCGCGCCGCTCGAGTCGATGATGCGACGCCCACCCGCCGTGACGCACAGCCACGACCCGCCTGGCGTCCGGCCGACTGCCTCCCGCGCTCCGCCTTCCGTCTCCTGACGGCTCGCCCTTCGTGTATCTCCCTTTAGGTGGCTAGGTAGCTCGGTGGCTACGTAGCTGCAGATCACGAAGCGACCGAGCTACCCAGCAACCCAGTTACCCAGCTACCACGAGAGAGGTACCTATGCGCGCGCGTGTAGTTTGCGCTGCGCTTGCCGCGGCCGTGCTGCCGGCGAGCGCAGGCGCCCAGACGTTGCTGTTGACCGAATCCCAGGCGCTGGCACGGCTGTCGGCCGAAAGCCCACGGGTGCAGGCCGTTCGAGCCGCCGTCGATGTCGCCCGGGCCGACGTCCTCTCGGCCGCCCGATGGCCGAATCCGAGAGTGACCTTCAACCGCGAAGCGGTCGCCGGTGTCACCGAGAACATGGTGATGGTGGCGCAGCTGCTGCCGGTCGCCGGCCGGCGCCGGTTCGAGGTGAGCGCCGCGTCCGCGCGCGTCGAAGCGGCTACCAGCCGGGCCGATGACGCGGTGCGACGGTTCCGCGCGGATCTGCGGCTGGCATTCACCGATCTCTGGGCCGCGCAGGCGCGCGAGCGGGAGCTTGCGCGCAGCCGGGATCAGCTGCGCGAGCTTGCCGACGTGATCGGTCGCCGCGAAACGGCAGGCGAGGCCGCCGGCTTCGATCGACTTCGCGCCGAGCGAGAGGTGATCGACGTCGAGGCCGACCGCGCCGCGGCCGCCACTGAACGTGCGCAGGCGCAGGGCATACTGGCCAGCTACTTCAGTGCGGCGCCCGTTGTCGACGTCATCGACGCGTCGCGTCCGGAACCCTCGTCCGCTGTGGAGGCGAGGCTGCCCCCGGTCGATGAGCTCATGGCGACGGCGGAGCGCATGCGGGGCGAGTTTGCGGCGCTGCAGCGCGAGCTCGACGCGGCAGCATTCCTCGAGCAGGCGGCGGCCCGTCGCCGCGTGCCGGAGCCGGAAATCGTCGGCGGCACCAAGTCGTCCAACGCCGGCACAGGCGACCTCGGCAGCATCGTCAGCGTTCACGTCAACGTGCCGCTCTTCGATCGGGGCGGACCGGAGCGCGCTTCGGCACAGGCTCGCGCCGCACAGCTCCGCGCTGAGGCCGAAACGCTGCGATTGTCTGTGCGAACGCAGATTGCGGCGTGGCGCGCGGCGGTGCTGGAACGAAGGGCGATTGCCAGCAACTATCGGGCGGCATCGGCGGCGGCGGCCGAACAGGTGGGCCGAATCGCGCAGGTCAGCTACGAGGCGGGCGAGGGCAGCATCTTAGAGCTGCTTGACGCGTATCGCACCACCTCTACCGCCCGCGTTCGGCAGGCCGCTTTGGATGCGGCCGTGCGGGAAGCAGAAATCGAGCTCGAGTTCGTCAGTGGATGGGAGATTCCATGAATCGCATCACATCGATTGCCGGATGCGTCGTCATCCTGGCGATGACGCTCGCGTGCGGCGGCGACGCGGCGCCGCCTGAAGCCGAAGCGCCGACGCTCGACGTCACGTCGTGGACCGACAAGACCGAGCTCTTCATGGAATACCCGCCGCTCGTGGCGGGACAGGAAGCGCTTTTCGCGGTGCACCTGACGCGTTTGAGCGACTTTTCGGCGATGACCGCTGGTCGTCCACGCCTTGAGTTCACGCCCGATTCGGGCGGCACGCCTTCGGTGCTGCAGGGGCAGGAACCGTCACGCCCAGGCGTGTTCCGGGTGCTCGCGCCCGCGCCGCCGGCCGGCCGTTACCGCTGGCGCCTTGTCGTGGAGGCGCCAGGCCTCATGGATGCGCACGATCTCGGGGCGATCACCGTTTTCCCAGATCAGGAGAAGGCGGTGGCCGACGCGGAATCGCGCGCCGCCGACGATCCCGCTGCGATCAGCTATCTGAAGGAACAGCAGTGGACCAACGGCTTCGCCACGGTGCTCGTGCAGGAAGGCGGGATTCGGCGCGGCATACGGGTTCCCGCGGTCGTCGAGCCGCTCACGGGGGGCGAGGCCATCGTCTCCGCACCTTCCGCCGGACGCTTCATGGCAGCCAGCCTGATGCGCCTCGGCACGCGGGTGCAGGCCGGACAGGAGCTCGGACGCATCCAGCCGCGGCTCAACGAGGCCGGCGGAGATCGCGCGACGCTGGCGTCGAGCGTTGCCGAGGCACAGGCATCGGTCGAGGCGGCCAGGTCCGATCTGGCGCGCTCGGAGCGGCTTCTCGCCGAACGCGCTGTCCCCGCGCGGCGCGTGGAGGAAGCCCAGCGCGCGGTCAAAGTGGCCGAAGCGCGCCTCACCGCAGCGCAGGCGCGGCTCGAGCAGCGGGACGAGACGCTGCGCACCGGCGGCGGCGCGGCGGCAGGCAACTCGTTCGTGCTGCGCGCGCCGATTGCCGGACGCGTGGCGGAAATCTACGCCGCCCTCGGCGCGTCCTACGACGAGGGCGCGCCTCTCTTCCGGATCGTTCGCACCGATCGGGTCGAGCTGCAGGCGCTTGTTCCCGCGTCCGAGACGCCGCTCACGGAGGAGATCCGTGAGATCGCCCTGGAAGTGCCCGGACGGCAGGAGCCGCTCGTCGTGAAGGCGGAGGACCAGCACGACGCCGGCGTGATCGACGAGAAGACGCGGTCGCTGCCGGTGCAGTTCGACGTCGACAACCGCACCGGACAACTCCTCATCGGTCAGACGATGACGGCGATCCTCTACGCCGGAGGGTTGCAGAAGATGCCGGTCGTGCCGAAGGAGGCGGTGCTGATGGAGGCGGGCCGGCCGTACGTTTTTGTCCACACGGCTGGCGAGAGCTTCTCGCGGCGCTACGTCGAAATTGGCGGCCGCGACGGCGATCTCGTCGGCATCCGAGCTGGCATCACGCCTGGTGATCGCGTGGTGACGCGCGGGGCCTACGACGTCCAGCTCGCGTCGGCGGCGGGCGGGCTTCCCGCCGAAGGCCATGTTCACTGACATGGTCCGGCTGAAGCCGGACACTACGTACGTCGTACGTGGTGTCGTACGTGTACGTAGTGTCCGCCTTCAGGCGGACCCGGGAAAACTATGAAACGACTCATTCAATGGTCGATTGACCATCACTGGATCGTGATCGCGCTGTCGATGCTGCTGCTCGCCGCCGGCGTCTGGACGGCGCGGGCGATGCCGATCGACGTGTTTCCAGACCTCACCGCGCCGACGGTCACCATCCTCGCGGAAGGCCACGGCATGGCGCCCGAGGAGATGGAGTCACTGGTGACCTTTTCGATCGAGAGCGCCGTCAACGGGTCGTCGGGTGTGCGACGCGTCCGCTCCGCGACGGCGGTCGGCATCGGCGTGGTCTGGGTCGAGTTCGACTGGGGGACCGACATCTACATCGCCCGCCAGCTCGTGGCTGAGAAGCTGGCGCTCGTGTCGGGCACGCTGCCGCCGCAGGTCGAGCGCCCCGTGCTGGCGCCGATCTCTTCGATCATGGGAGAAATCCTGTTCTTTGCGCTGTCGTCGGAAAGCGCCGATCCGCTGACGCTGCGCACGGTCGCCGACACGGTCGTACGCCGGCGGCTGCTCGCCGTGCCCGGCGTCTCGCAGGTGACGCCGATCGGCGGCGCCGAGCGGCAGTTTCAGGTCATCGCGCACCCGGACGCGATGCGCGCCAACCACATCTCGCTCACGGAACTGCTGGATGCAGCGCGCGGCGCGAGCGAGAACACCTCGGCTGGCGTCTACATCGAGGGCCCGCAGGAATACGTGCTGCAGGCGGTCGGCCGCGTCCGAAGCGCCGACGAGATCGGCGACAGCGTGGTGGCGATGCGTGGCAGCCGCTCGGTCCTGATCCGCGATGTGGCGGACGTGCGCGAGGGCGCCGCGATCAAGCGGGGCGAAGGCTCGCGCAGCGGCCGGCCGGCGGTGATCGTCGGCGTCCAGAAGCAGCCGGGCGCCAACACGATCGACGTCACCGCGCGCCTCGACCGGGAGCTCGACGCCCTGCAGGAGCAGCTTCCGCAGGGGATCACCATCGACCGCCGCATCTTCCGCCAGGCCGACTTCATCCAGGTCGCGGTCAACAACGTGATCGAGGCGCTGCGGGACGGCGGCATCCTCGTGATTGCGGTCGTCCTGATCTTCCTGGCCAATACGCGCGCCGCCGCGATTACGCTCACCGCCATGCCGCTGTCGCTCGCGGCCGCGATCCTCGTGCTGCGGGGCTTCGGCGTCACGATCAATACGATGACGCTCGGGGGACTGGCGATCGCCATTGGCGCTCTGGTTGACGACGCGATTATCGACGTGGAAAACGTGGTCCGGCGGCTGCGCGAGAATGCCGCGCTGCCGGAAGCGCAGCGCCTGCCCGCGGCGGCGGTCGTCCGCGATGCGACGCTGGAAATTCGCACCTCCATCGTGTTTGCAACGGTAATCATCGTGCTGGTGTTCCTGCCGATCTTCGGCCTGACGGGGATCGAAGGCCGGCTGCTGACGCCGCTCGCGTATGCCTACATCGTTGCGCTGCTGGCATCGCTCGGCGTCGCGATCGTCGTGACACCGGCGCTGTGCTACGCCTTCCTGCCCGGCGCCGCCACCATCGAGCGCGGGCACGATGGATGGGTCGCGCGCACGCTCAAGGCGCGTTTCGCCCGCGGTCTGCCGTACGCGCTGGATCGCCCGGTGCTGGTGACGGCGGTCTCGGTGCTGCTGCTTGCCGCTGCGGTCGTCGCGATGACCCGGTTCGGCACGGCGTTCCTGCCGGAGTTCCACGAGGGCAGTCTGACCATCAGCGTGAACACGTTGCCTGGGACCTCACTCGATCGATCCGATGCGATCGGGCGCCGGGTCGAGCAGATCCTGCTGAACCAGCCCGAAGTGGTTGCGACCGCGCGACGGACGGGCCGGGCGGAATTCGACGAGCATGTGCAGGGCGTCGAAGCGGCGGAGATCGACGTCGGCCTGCGGGAGACCGGCCGGCCGCGCGAGGAGCTGCTCGCTGAGCTGCGTCAGGACTTCAGCGCGCTGCCCGGCACGAACGTGGTGCTCGGCCAGCCGATCTCGCACCGCATCGACCACATGCTGTCGGGAACGCGGGCGAATATCGCCGTGAAGATCGTCGGCGACGACCTGGTGACGCTGCGGCGCCTGGGTGAGCGGGTGCGCGAGGCGATGATGGGCGTCGAAGGCGTGGCCGATCTCAGTCTCGAGCAGCAGACGGAGATCCCGTTCGTCCGGTTCATCCTGAACCGCACCGCCATCGCGCGCTACGGACTTCGCGTCCAGGATGTGGCGGACGCGATCGAGACCAGCTTCGCCGGCACAGTGGTGGGACGCGTGTTCGACCGCGCCACCGCGTTCGACCTCGTCGTCAAGCTGGATCCGTCCGCATCGGTCGACTTCGAGCGCATCGCCGACCTGCCGGTCCACACGCCGACCGGCGAGACCGTGCCGATCCGGGTGCTTGCCGACGTGCGCCGTGAAATGGGACCGAACATGATCCTGCGCGAGAACGTCCAGCGGCGCATCGTCGTCTCGTGCAACACGAGCGGCCGCGATCTTGGCAGCGTCGTGGCGGACATCCAGGCCGCGGTCGCCCAGCAGGTGCCGATGCCCGACGGCTACCACGTCGAATACGGAGGGCAGTTCGAGAGCCAGCAGAGCGCGACCCAGACCCTGCTGATGCTCGGCGGCGCGGCGATCGCCGGGTTGTTCATGATGCTCGTCCTGGCGTTCGGCCGCGCGCGCGACGCGCTCCTGATCATGCTCAACCTGCCGCTGGCGCTCATCGGCGGCGTCGCCGGTGTCTTCCTGGCGGGCGGCGTGCTGAGCGTCGCGTCGATCATCGGGTTCATCACGCTGTTCGGCATTGCCACCAGGAACGGGATCATGCTCGTCTCGCACATCCGCCACCTGATCGAATCGGAAGGCGTCACCAACTTCCGCGAGGCGGTCGAGCGGGGCGCGCACGAGCGGCTGATTCCGATCGTCATGACGGCGATGGCCGCCGGCCTGGCGCTGATTCCGCTGGCGATGCGCGGCGGCGAGGCGGGCAGCGAGATTCAGACGCCGATGGCGATCGTCATCCTCTGCGGATTGACGACGTCGACGTTGTTGAACATGTTCGTCGTGCCGACGCTGTATTTGAGATACGGGACGCGGTCCGCTTGAAGGGGTCCGCCTGAAGGCGGACACTACGTACGAAGCACGCAGTATGTAGTACGTAGTGTCCGGCTTTAGCCGGACCTACTGCCGGACCGCACATCAGTAGTCGGCCATCGGCCGGTAGAACGTCAGCAGGCGCCCGGCAGTCATCACGCCGATCCAGCAGCAGAGCGACACGGCGCCGATGATCCGGGCGAAGAGCGGGGCCTGCTGGCCCGGGCCGACGGTACGCACCCTTCTGAACATCATCAGGTAGAAGGCGGCGACGTTCAGGCCGGCGACCAGGAAGAACAGCACCTTCGCCTGGAACGCGGGGTTGATGAAGTACTGGTCGGGCGTGCCGGCGAGGAAGCACACGCCGGTGGCCGCATTCATCGCAAAGCCCGCCACACCGAGCGGGACCAGGCGGTGCAGCGCGGCAATCGGAATCCGCCTGGCAAACCCCAGCAGGCGCAGATCGAAGAACCCCACTGTCCCGAGCAGCAGCGACAGGCCGATGAAATGGATCGATTCGCACAGCGGCCACGCCCAGCTGACGTTGTTCATCACCCACGAGATGTCCGTGCTGTGGAGCCACGCGTAGAGCGGACGGAACGCCGGGTGATCGAAGACGGGAAGCAGGTCCACGGTTATCGCGGCTCGTAGGCCATCAGGTAGGAGTACGTGTAGGCGAGCAGACGTCCGGCCGTAATCGCCGCCGCCCAGCACACCAGCGCCGCCGCCGACGCGACCCGCGCCACGGTAGGCATCCGCGGCGCGCCGAACGCGGGACTGCCGACAATCTGCGCGCGCACCCACCGCGCGTGCATCACGACCACCGCGATCAACGCGAGCTTGATGTAGAAGAGCGGATTCGTCAGCGCCTTGGTGGGATACGTAATCAGCAGCAGCACTCCCGAGACCGCGTTGATCCAGAACCCGAGCCACATCGCGCGAAAGAAGGGGAGCAGCGCCTGGAGAGGCACCCCGCGCGCAAATCCCAGGATGCGCACGTCAACCGCGACGTTCGCGCCGACCAGAAACGCGAGCCCGACGGTATGCAGGATCAGGATGATTGGAAACGCCCACAACGACCCTTCACGGATCCACAGGCTGAGCCCGCTCCGTTCGATCCAGTCGGTGTAGGCAAACATTCGGGGAACGGCATGCTAGCACGGCTGTTGCAACGGCTTGCTGTATCGGAGGACGAATGCATAAGGTCAAGCTTTACGCGGCGATCGTCATCGCCTCGGCGCTGCTGGCGGTCAGCTCGGGCGTCATCGCCCAGACGCACGGCGAGAAAGAAGAATTCACCGCCGTGGCGATCGCCAACAACAACATCCAGTCCGGTGCGGGCACCGTGCTGATCTCGATCGACCGCTGGTCCACCAGCGCCGAGCGCGACACGCTGGTGTCGACGCTGATGAAGAAGGGGCCACGTGCGCTGCTCGACGCGCTGCAGGACACGCGGCCGGTCGGACGCATCCGGACACCGGATTCGCTTGGGTACGATCTGCACTACGCGTTTCAGACGCCGGGCGAAGACGGAGGGCGGCGAATCGTGATTGCGACCGATCGCCCGATTGGTTTCTGGGAGGCCTACAACCAGCCGCGGACGGTGGACTACCCGTTCACCATCGTGGAAATGCACATCGGTGCAGACGGACGCGGCACCGGTACGCTGTCCGAATTCACGAAAGTGCTGGCCTACGAGAACAACATTTATCTCGAGAATTTCGCCAGCTCCCCGGTGATGCTGACGGAAATACGGGCAAAAAAGGACCGCGACTGATTAAACCAACGGCTGAGCTGTGAGTTGACGCGACGCCGCATGCCCACGTACTCTTTGTGAAACAGCATTTCGCAGAGAATTCATGGGCATGCCATCCGTGTCGCGTCTTGTCGTCCTCAGTGTCACCGCGTTGACCGGACTGTCGGGCTGTGCCGGACCGCACTACCTGACGTCGCGGCCGCTCGATCTGTCCGCGATAAAGGCCCCCACGCCCAATATCACCCGCAATGTGATCCTGGTATCCATCGATGGTCTGCGGCCCGACGCGATCAAGAAGTTCGAGGCGCCGACACTGCTGCGGCTGATGCACGAAGGCAGTTACTCGCTGTCCGCGCGCACGATCATGCCGAGTTCCACGCTGCCGTCCCACACCTCGATGCTCAGCGGCGAGCCGCCCGAGCAGCATCACGTGACCTGGAACAATGTCGTGACGGCGGAGAAGGACGTGGTCGATTTCTCAACCGTGTTCAGTGTGGCGCGTGCCCACGGGTATCGCACCGCGGCCTTCTTCAGCAAAGCGAAATTCTCACCGCTCCAGCTCCCGGGGTCGCTCGATTATTCGCAGGCGCCCGGCGGCTGGTGGGGCAAGTGGGCCAGTACCCGCACTGTCGGTGACATCAAGACGTATTTGAAGACCGCGAAGCCAAACCTGCTGTTCGTGCACCTCCCTGATCCCGATACCGCGGGCCACAGTTCGGGCTGGATGAGTGCGGCGTACGGGCGCGCGGTACACGAAACCGATAAGGCCCTTGACGACCTGCTCGACGCCGCCGATGAGGCGTACGGCGAGGACAACTATTCGGTCGTCGTCACAGCCGATCACGGCGGCCACGGTTACGGCCATGGTACGAGTGACCCGCTCGACGTCACGATTCCGTGGATCGCGTGGGGCCGAGGCGTCGATTCCGGCGAGATGGAGGACGTCAGCATCAATACGTTCGACACGGCGCCGACGGTGCTGTGGATGCTGGGCGTGGCGAAACCCGAGGCCTGGGACGGCGTCCCGGTTGTGAAGGCGTTCCACACACTCGAGCCGATCGCGGCGGACTAGGCGGCGGACTAGATCGTCGCGACGCCCGCAATCTGGAGGGCCAGCGGCTGGAGATATGGCCAGATCGTCCGCGCCATCTCGGCCGCGCCAGCCGCGTTCGGATGAACGTGGTCCTGCTGCACCATCCGCGGATTTCCAATCACCCCATTCAACAGAAACGGCACGAGCGGCACGTTGTACTTTTCTGCGAGGGTCGGGAAGAGCCGATGGAATGCCAGGGTATATTCCCACCCGTTGATCGGAAGCGCTTCCATCCCGCATAGCAGCACGGTGATCTTCCGCGCCTGCGCGGCTTCGATGATCGTTTCGAGGTTCCTGCGCACCTCCGCAACCGGCACGCCTCGCAGGCCGTCGTTGGCGCCGAGCGCGACGATCATGATGGCGGGCGATTCGGCGAGCGCCGCATCGAGCCGGCGGACGGCATCCGCCGACGTGTCACCGGATACGCCATGGTTCCTTATCGAAAAGGGAAGCCCGGCAGCCCTTAGCATCCGCCCGAGCACCGCGGGATAGGCCTCATCGTCGTCCAGCCCCTTGCCGGCGGTCAGGCTGTCGCCAAACGCCACGATCGTCTGCGACGCCGCCACCTGGGTGGGACCGCCGGCCGCCGAGGTCGTGTCCGTGCAGCCGGCCCCTGCCGCCGCTACGACCGCCGCAAGCCAGAGCATCCTCATGGTTTCAGTGTAGCAACGGTGCCAAGGGGGTTCCGCGCGTGTTCGATCGGGATAGAATCAGCGTTTTACAGCAACGATGAGACGCGCGCAATGCGCGCAGGAGGTTTGCCCCATGAGTCTGCGAATTGGCGACGTGGCCCCGGATTTCGAGGCCGACACCACCCAGGGCCGGATCAAGTTCCACGACTGGATCGGTGACTCGTGGGCCGTGCTGTTCTCGCACCCGAAGGACTTCACGCCCGTCTGCACCACCGAGCTCGGCTACATGGCGAAGCTGAAGCCCGAGTTCGACAAGCGCAACGTGAAGATCATCGGGCTCAGCGTCGACCCGGTCGGCAACCATGAGAAATGGGCAACCGACATCAAGGAGACGCAGGGACACGCGCCGAACTACCCGATGATCGGCGATACGGACCTGTCGATTTCCAAGAAGTACGGCATGCTGCCGGCCGAGTTGACCGGCACAAGCGAGGGCCGCACGCCTGCCGACAACCAGACCGTCCGCAACGTGTTCGTTGTCGGCCCCGACAAGAAGATCAAGCTGATCATCGCGTATCCGATGACGACGGGACGGAACTTCGACGAGGTGCTCAGGGTGATCGACTCGCTTCAGCTGACGGCGAAGCACAAGGTCTCGACGCCCGTGAACTGGAAGCAGGGGGAGGACGTGATCATCGCCGGGTCGGTGTCGGACGACGAGGCAAAGAAGGTGTACCCGCAGGGCTGGAAAGCGCCGCGCCCGTACCTGCGGATCGTGCCGCAGCCTCGGTAGTGCGCTATAGAACCACGACGTCACGACGAGCACGAGACTAATGTCGTGTCCGTCGTACCGTCGTGGTTGCTTTAATCGTGAGTGTCGGACTCGACTTTAGCGCTTTAATTCCGTCTTAATGGGCGCGAAATTTGCTTCACGGACCTTCAACACGAGAATTCTGTCTTCTGTTGTTACAACGGTAGACAAAGGTGCGTGTAAACGACATGAAACTGTACGGCTCCCCCGAGCTCGCTGGTCGGCCCTGTCTTCAGTCTGGAGGCGGATGAAGGTCCGCCTGACCCGCAAGTTCGCCGACCTGATCAACGGGATCGACCTCTCGAGAGCGCACACGGGCGAAACCCTCGACCTGTCGCAGCGCGAGGCTGAGATTCTGATGGCCGAGGGCTGGGCGGAGTACGCTGGCGGCACGCAACCGCGCGAGCAGGCTCATGAGGCCCCCAAGAAGCCCCGCTGGCGCCGTTCGAAGCAGCGCTAAGTCTCTTCTTTTCCCCGTTCGCCCTGCTGGTTCCGGCGCTACCATCGACTCAGTCATCCAACTACAAGGAGAGCATATGGACCGTCGACATCTGGTGTCGGGAGGTCTGCTTGCCGGCCTCACAGGCATGTTTGGATTCCCATCCGTGGCGGCCGCGGCGCAGCAGCGACGCGACGAGGGCGAGGAACGGACCGCCGCCGCCGTGGACGAACTCCGCAAGGTGGTCGATCGCGGACTGGAGGTATCGCCGGAACTCGGGAAGATCCGGGAGCAGCAGCGCATTTTCATGCGCGCCAATCAGAAATTTCCGGATTACATCGAGGTTGGACTGGGGGTCTGGTTCAGCGTGTATGACTGGTATGTGCGGCACCACCGGGCGGTGACGATCGGCCGGACGACCGATGGGCGGTACACGATGCCGGTGATGGAAACGCTGCTGCTGTTGCGGCCCGAGCAGGCGGAGTCGTTCGTCGGCTTTGGCTTCGACGCGCGCTGAGCGCGTCGCTCGGTGCAGGTGTGCGCTTTCGCTACACGTCGCGAGCCGCTTCGTGCCTGGGGCGCGCCTTATCCATCGCGTGAACCACGATGCCGAGCACCCCGCGCGCAGTGGCGACCGCTAACGAAAGCGATCCAAAGAACAAGACGCCGAGAATAAGTGGATCCATACGCGTTCTATCGGTCCGTGACCCCGTGAGTATTAGCGGTTCCTGCCCTGATGAGTTCGCGCCCGGTGGCTCTTCCCATCAAGGACCTCCACTTCACAAGTAGCAACTCGGATGCCGCGATCGCGCTCCTCGGTGCCCCACTTTGTCGCCCCGATGACGGCGAAAGTCGTGGCAGCCCTGCCGGAAGGGCCGGAATGGATGTACGAAGTCAAGCTCGATGGTTACCGTGCCCTCCTGCTCAAGCACGATGGCCGCGTGCGAATTCTCTCGCGCAGGGAGAAGCCGCTGTTCTACTCCGAGGTAGAGGCGGCTGCGAGTCAGTTAAACGCGAAAAGCGTCGTACTTGACGGTGAAATCGTCGCCGTCGATCGTCATGGCCGTCCCTCCTTCCAGGCGCTTCAACACCGCGGTGCCCATCCGCAGCATGCGGTGGTGTTCTACGCATTCGACGTGCTGCATCTGAACGGCGAAGACCTGACGAGGCTGCCGCTCGACGCCCGGCGGTCGCACCTCCCGGAGATCGTGGAAGGTTCAGCAGTGCTGGTCTCCCAGGAGCTGCCGGGCACCGCGGAGCAGGTGATCGCCGCCGTCCAGCAGCTCGGCCTCGAAGGCGTCATCGCGAAACGGAAAGACTCGCGGTACGAGGCCGCGCAGCGGAGCGGCGCGTGGGTCAAACTGAAGCTCGACAAGCAGCAGGAGTTCGTCGTCGGCGGCTATCGGCCGGGAGCGCACGGCGTGGACGCGCTGCTCGTGGGGTACTACGGCGGCAAGGTCCTGAAGTTCGCCGGAAAGGTGCGCGCAGGCTTCACGCCGCATCTTCGCCGCGACGTCTTCCGGCAGCTGAAGCTGCTCCACCAGGCGACCTGTCCCTTCTCCGATCTACCGAACAGCAAGACCTCGCGCTGGGGTGCTGGTGTGACCGCGGAGGAGATGGACGAGATGCAGTGGCTCACGCCGAAGCTCGTCGCGCAGATTCGGTTCGTCGAGTGGACGGCCGAGGGCCATCTCCGGCACGCCGCCTTCCTGGGCGTGAGAACCGACAAGGCCGCCCGAACGGTTACGCGGGAAGCGTGAAGGTGACAGTGGTGCCGTGGCCGGGCTGGCTCGACGCGCTGATGTCGCCACCGTGCGCCGTCACGATGCCTTTCGCAATGGTCAAGCCGAGACCCGAACCACGCGACGTCGAGCCTTTGTAGAAACGGTCGAACATCCGTGACACCGCCTCGGGGCTCATCCCCTCACCCGTATCCGCCACTGCAACAGCCACGCGCCCGTCCGTCACGCTCATCGTGACGGTGACGACGCCGCCTGGCCTCGAGTGCCGGACGGCGTTGGACAACAGGTTCGTGAGGACTTCGCGAATCCGCACCGGGTCGAGATCCATCGGTGCCGCGTCCTCCGGCGTTGCCGCGCTCAGGGTGACCAATGCCCGGGCGGCTTCGGGCTGCAGGCTCGCCACCACCTCACTGACGAGCGCCGCGAGGTCGGTGGACTCCGTTTGCAGCGGGAGTGCTCCCGCCTCGGACAGTGCGAGCGTCCTCAGGTCCTCGACGAGGCGCGACAGCACGCGCGTCTCCTCGAGCAGCTGGGCAAGCTGTCGATCGTCGCGCGGATACACGCCGTCCACAAGGCCTTCGAGCCGGCCCTGCAGTACGGTCAACGGTGTCCGGAGTTCGTGCGCGACGTCGGCCATCATCTCGCGCCGCAGCTGGTCGGCGTTCTGCAGCCGTTCCGTCATGGTATTGAAGGAGCGCGTGAGCGCGCGGATCGGAGGCGGCCCGGATTCGGGCACCCGGACGGCGTAATCTCCGCCGGCGACTCGGTCCGCCGCCTCCATGACGGTGCGTAACGGAGAGGCGAAGCGCCGCATGGCGCCAAACGTCGCCATCAGCAGGACGGTGGCGGCAAGCACCAGCAGGACGACCTGAATCGCGCCCGCCCGGCCGGCGAAGCCGAGCCGTTCGGCAATCATCGAGGCGACGGCGAACACGCCCCAGATCGCGAGCGCGAGCAGCGCGAAGGCGGCGAGGCCCGCGCGACGGAAAAACCGTGCGCGGGCGCGGCGGTCGCCCTGCCAGCGATGTCGTGGCGGCCACGGTTCGCCGGCGGGGCGCCACGGGGGGGCGCCGCTTCGATCGCACGCTCGGGACCTCATACCTCGGCGAACTTGTATCCCACACCGTAGACGGTAAGAACATATCGCGGCGTGCGCGGCTGCGGCTCGAGCTTCCGGCGCAGGTTCTTGATGTGCGCGTCAATCGCACGGTCGAACGACTCCACCCCTTCGCCGCGGATCACGTCGAGCAGCTGGCCGCGGGTGAAGACGCGACCCGGCTGGCGCATCAGCGTGGCCAGCAGGTCGAACTCGGTGGAGGTGAGCTCGATAGATCGGGCGCCGACCCTGGCCTGCATCCGCGGCACGTCGAGCGTGACGTCCGCGGCACGAATAACATCGCTGCGCCCTGGTCCGATATCCGTGCGGCGGAACACCGCCCGGACCCGGGCGACGAGCTCGCGGGGGCTGAACGGCTTGGTGAGGTAATCGTCGGCGCCGAGCTCGAGCCCGACCAGCTTGTCGCTCTCGTCGACGCGCGCCGTCAGCATGATGATCGGCACGTTAGATTGTTTCCGCAGGGCGCGCGTGACGTCGAGGCCGTCGATCTTCGGCAGGCCCAGGTCGAGGACGACGAGGTCGGGCTGCTTCGTGCGCGCGAGAGCGAGCGCGTCGGCGCCGTTGGCGGCGGTCACCACCGCGAAGCCGGCGCGCTCGAGATAGTCGCGGCAGATTTCGGCAATCCGCGGCTCGTCGTCAACGACCAGGATCTGCTTCATCCCCTACGTCGTGCCGCCCGACGGCGGTGCCGGCGGCTGTCCCGCGTGCGCGCGGCGATGCCATTCCTCGAAGGCCGGCGGCACGCCATGGTAGCCGTAGCCGCCCCAGCCGCCGCGCCACCGCCCCCGCCAGAGCAGGCCCCGGAGAACCAGGAAGAGGAACAGGAAAAAGAAGATCGGGAAGACGGGAAAGAACCCGAAGCCCCACGGCCTGCCCCAGGCATAGGGGTAGACAAGAGTTCCAGCCTGGGGCGCCGCGACGGTGCGGGCACTCTCGGCCACGCCATGAGCGACGCCGGCGTTATACGCGCCGATGGCGATGGCGGCGGCCACCGCGAGGACCAGCGCGCCGGCGGCGAGCGCCTGTAGAAGAGATCGATTGTTCATTGCCCCTTGCTCCTTCATGGAGGACGTGAGTCACGTCCCGTGTTCGACAGGAGCAGTGTGGCAACCGATTATGAAGACATTGTGAAACAGTCGTGAGGGGAAAACGCGGGCGGTCGGCGCGTCAGGGACGTGCGTGGTCCTTGCTGTCGTGGCCGGCAGGAAGACCCCGCTGGCGCTCGTCGCGACGTTCACGCTCCGCCTGCCGCCACTCGTCGGCAAGGATCGACCACATGACCTGATCGAACCACTGTCCGTGTCGCATGAACGATTCGCGCATCCGGACTTCGTGGAAGGCGCCCATTTTTGCGAGCGCGCCCTGTCCCCGGCCGTTCGGGACCGAGGCCCGGGCTTCGAGGCGATAGACCCCCATCACGTCGAACGCGTACTCGAGCAGCAGGCGGGCAGCTTCAGGGAAGATGCCGGTTCCCCAGAAGGCATACCCGAGGACGAACCCCCACTCGGCGACGTTCGATCCGCCGGGCATCCGGCGCAGCTGGAAGATGCCGACAGGCTCCGTCAGGCCATCGGGCACGACGCCAAAGCAGACGTACCGCCCTTTGGGCATGGCCTCAATCGCCCACTCGATGAATCGTTCATACCCTTCCGGCGAGGTGGGCGGAGGCGAGATGAACTTGGCCACCTGCTCGTCGGTGAGCAGCGTGAACAGAGTTGGCGCGTCGCTGAGGCGCAGCTGGCGCAGCATGACACCGGCGCCCTTCAGGGGATGCGCATCGTCGATCAGAGACATCCACGTTCACGAGGGGGGAGGGGAAACCAAGATTACACCAGCGCGTTGCCGCGAAGCGCGACGGGGGCCAGCGTGGAGATCAGAAGGTTAGAAATTACGGGCAACTGACGGACTTAGTGCACTCCTTCACGACCGGTTGGCGCTTCGCTGCATCGGATCCACGCCGGCCATGAAGGACGCGGACGCCCCTTTGGGAATCGAGAGGCTGCGCCACGCAGCGCCTCGAAACGCTTTCGCGACGTAGACGATCTGTCCGACGTGGTAGCTGGTGTGCGCCATCGACCGATGCAGGGCCTGGTGAATGGCCAGCGGCTGCTGGCGGATCGTGATGACGTCGTTCAGGTTGTCGTCCGTCAGCGCGTCCAGCGCGGCGAATACCGACCGCCAACCTTCCTCCCACTTCTCGAGCAGGGCCGAGCGGCTCACCGTCCGCTCGAAGAATTCCTCGTCCCGGTTGCGCCACGGCTTTTCGCCGTCAGTCGTTTGAAAATCGGTGAATCGAGACTTCAGGTTTCCCGCGATGTGCCACACGATCGTCGCGACCGAATTGTCGTCCGGCGCGGCCCGGGACAGCTCCTCGTCCGTAAGCTGCGCGAACGCCCCTTCACCAAGCTTCTTGTAACGGCGATACTCCGCCGTGATCGAGTCAATGAGCTCTCGCGTTCTATCGCTCGTCATCATGGCGATTGTCGATCCGAATGCGCACTCCCGCGCGGTCTGTCAAGAAATAGTCTCTACAGCTGAGGTAGGTATGGATTGAATCCCACTTACAATTTCGCGTGCCTCAACCGTCCTGGGAGCGCTATGTCCTGGTCGTTGAAGACGATGCCACGCTGCGCGAGCTGTACCGCTCGGCCCTGCGCGCGGCTGGGTACGCGGTTGTGGGTGTCGAGGATGGTATCGATGCGCTGCGGCTGATTGAGGGTGGAAAACCGGGCGCCCTCGTCTTGGACCTGGCTCTGCCGCGCTTAAGCGGTCGCGCAGTGTCGCGTGAGCTCCGGGCTCACGAGCATACGCAGGACATTCCCGTGATTATCGTGACGGGCACCGACACCAGCGATCTGAATCCTGACCAGTTCGCCTGTATCCTCCACAAGCCAATCGATCCTGACGCACTCGTGGACGCAGTCCAGAAGTCCGTCAGGAATCAATGGGCGTAGGTCGGTCTAGCGGTCGCCCCGATCGCCCTGGCCCTTGGTTGTTTTCCTCATCGCCCGCGTCCGGCGATCTCCGGCCGCCGAACGGCCGACGTCGTCGCTTTCCTTGAACTTGCCTGCGGCGCCACGGCGCACATAGCGCTTATCGGAGCCGGTGTTGACGAGTTCCCGTTTCACGGCTCTGCGTTTTGCCATGGGATGCACCTCTCAGGCTGAAACGTGCAACGCAAATGCCGTGATCGCGCCCGAGCGTTGTTTGTTTATTGAATGAGGAAGGCCGACATCGTTTCGTTGAACTCAGCGGGCGCATCAAGGTTGACGATGTGCCCTGCGCCGGGAATCACAACGTGACGCCCAGTGGCCGCGCTCTTGGCAATGAGCGCGGCGATGTCCGTAATGTATGAGAGGTCTTCGCCGCCGGTGATGACCAGCACCGGCGCCTTGATCTCGGCGAGGCGGGTTATCGCGGGCGGCATGAGCGGCTGCTCCGTCCTCCTGAAGGTCCACAGCCGCCAGTTATCCGCCACGAGCGATCGCACGATGTCGCGTGCGTTCTCGTTCTTCCGCAAAGCCATGATCGGCGTCTGCGCCCATAGCCGTGCGGCGGCTGGCGCGTCGCCATCAGCCGCGGCCTTGAACGTGGCATCTGCCCAGGGAATCGGCGGCAGGCGATAGCCACCCAGCCCGGGTGAGGCGAGAACGAGCCGACTGACGCGATCCGGGTTTGTGAGCGCGAAATTGATGGCGACTTCTGAACCCGCCGACAGCCCGACGAGGGTAGCGCGCTGGATGCCCAACACGTCGAGCACGTCCTTCAGGTCCGCGTAACCGGCGTAGGGGCCGGCCGGGGCGGCCGAGCGGCCGTGTCCCCTGAGATCGTACCGAACGATTCTGAACCGCCTGTCGAAAGTCGCGATCTGAGGTTCCCACATCCGACGGTCCACGCTGAATGCGTGGATCAGCACTATCGGATCTCCCGCCCCGCTTACCTCATAGAACAGCCCAGAGGCGGTGGTTCCCGATGCGGGTTGAGCGAAGGACGGGACAGCGAATAGCAGGAACGCCGCCGCGACAATCGGCACGCGGCGGATGATACATCGCCCCTGGCCGACCGTGCGGGTTGCGCACACTCCCGCTCTTACGAGGGAAAAGCCGGCAAGAAAGACACCCGGAAGGAGGATTTCTGCGGGATGTGGAGCCGGCGGTCGGACTTGAACCGACGACCTGCTGATTACGAATCAGCTGCTCTACCAACTGAGCTACGCCGGCGCGGGCGGGACGAGGGGTCCATCGTAGCACGTGGCACCGTTCTTGGAATACAGCTGGGCGTGAAAAACACTTCTCGTCGTCAGCGCGCGCGGAGGCTGCTCCAGTGGGTCTTCTCCCGCGAAAACAGTCTCGTCACGTGTGAACTGTACCAGGAAGGATCTCGGTATCTCGTTCGCCTGCTGGCAGACGGCGGGAAGGCCATCGTCACCGCATTCGACGCCGGCCTCGCTGCGTTCCAGCGCCACGCCGCGTTAGCCGCGGAACTGCGCCGGCGCGGTTGGATGCTGGTCGCCTACCGCTAATACCTGGGAATCTGATACCCGAACCGCGAAAAAAAGGCGTCCGGATCTGAACGATCCGAACGCCCTGAACGAGACGAACGATCCGAACGGTTCGAACGCTCTATTTCATGGCGACCTTGATTTCCTTCAGCTTCACCAGCATGTCTTCCGCCGACGTCTCCGGCTTGACCATCTTCTCGATCGCCGCGATCTTGCCGGTCTTGTCGATGTAGAACGTCCAGCGGTTCGCCGTGCCGCGTGCGTTGAGCACGCCGTACTTCGTCGCCACTTCCTTGGTCGGGTCGCTGAGCATCGGGAAGTCGGCTTCCTTCTTCTCAACGACGCGGTCGCCGAGGGTCACCGAGGTCGCCTTCGCGAACTTGATGTTCTCCTCGAGCGGATCGACGCTGGCCATGAAGTACGTTACGTCGAACTTCTGGATCTTGTCGCCGTTCTCCGCCAATGACTTGCACTCGATCGTGCAGCCCTGCGTGAACGCCCGCGGGAACCAGGCCACGACGACCGCCTGCTTACCACGGTAGTCCGACAGCTTGTGCGTCTTGCCGTCGGTCCCCTGCAGCGTGAAGTCCGGCGCCATGTCGCCAACCTTCAGCTCGACGGCACTCTGCGCCATCGCACCCGCCGCCAGGGTTGCCACGAGCCCCATCGTCAACAAAACACGCATCAACGAACCTCCTGCAAGGGGGGAGTATACACCCCTGCACCGGGTAGGTGGGTAGCGGGGTAGCTACCCACCTACCTTATCCGTCCCGAACAGTTCTCCGTGAAGCCGTTGTCGCTCGCGATCGATTTGGTCGGGTGTTGCGCCGAGCCGCCGCAGCACAGCCTCCGTCATCGCGAGCGCGACCTCGCCCTCGCCGGAAAAGACGTGCTCCGCGCCAGCGCCGCGCAGCGTGGGGACGTCGCGCAGGTACGCGCCTCTGACAAAAATGTGCTGATCCGGATTGAGCTCGCGGGCAGAACGGATGGTTTCGGGCGCGCTCGTATCAGCTCCGCTGATAATCAACGTCGACGCATGCCGGATTCCCGCCGCCACCAGCGTATTGGGGTCGCGCGCGTCCCCATACACGGCGGATTGCCCGTCCTGCCGCAGCGCCCGGACGGTATCCATGTTCAATTCGATGACCGTCGGCTGAATGCCGTTCTCCTTGAGCAAGCGCGCCACGGTGCGCCCGGTTGGGCCATACCCAACGACGACGGCGCGGTCGTCAGGCTGCAGCGAGGACGCCTGACCGCGCTCGACCAGCGTTTCGGCGATGCCGCGCTTCCGGAACAACCGCCACCGCGCCAGCGAGGCTTCAGCCGGCCGAATCGCCTTGGCCGCGAGGGGATTGAGCAGGATGGACGCGATCGACACGGCGACGACGACGTTGAGTCCAATCTCGGGAAGCACCCGGAGATCGCGCGCCGCCGCGGCCAGGATGAACGAGAACTCGCCAATCTGCGCCAGAGCGGCGGGCACGGTGAGGACCGTATGGACCGGGTAGCGCATCACCGTCAACATGAGGGCGGCCACCAGGGGCTTGGCGATTACGACGACGCCGAGCGCCCCGAGTACCAGCCAGGGCGCGGAGAGGAGGTCCAACGGATTCAGCAGCATCCCGATCGAAACAAAGAAGATGACGGCAAAGGCATCGCGCATCGGCAGCGCGTCGGTCGCCGCGCGGAGGCTGTAGTCCGACCGGCCGACCGACATTCCGGCGATGAACGCTCCGAGCGCCATCGACACGCCGAAGACGAGTGTCGAGACGACGGCGATGCCCAGCGCCAGCACGAGGACCGTCAGCGTGAATAGCTCGCGTGAACGCGTCGCCGCCACCAGGTCGAGCAGCTTTGGAATGGTCCGCGTCCCGACAAATACCGCGCAGGCGACAAGCAGTGCCACCTTGAGCAGCGTGAGGGCGACGTTGCCAATGATGCCGGGCAGGCTGCTGTTGCCGCCGACCAGCGTGGGCAGCAGGACGAGCATGATCACCGTAAGCACATCCTCGACGACGAGCCAGCCCACAGCGATGTGCCCGCTCGACGTATGTAGCTGTCTGTTATCGGAGAGCACGCGGACGAGCACGACGGTACTGGCTACTGAGAGCGTGAGGCCGAAGACCAGCGCCGACATCCACCCCCAGCCAAAGAGCCACCCGGCCCACGCTCCCAGGAGCGTCGCCGACGCGATACCTGCCAGCGCGCCAGGCACAGCGACACGCCGGACGGCCAGCAGTTCCTCGGCGTGAAACTGCATGCCGACGCCGAACATCAGCAGAATGACGCCCACCTCCGCAAGCTGTTCGGCGAGGGCAGGATTGGCAACGAAGCCTGGCGTGTACGGGCCAATCGCGACGCCCGCGAGCAGGTAGCCGACAATCGGCGACAGGCCAAGCCGGTGTGTTACGTATCCGAAGACGAGCGCCGCGCCGAGTCCGCCGGTCAGTGTGAGGATAAGTCCCAGTTCTTCCACGCCCAGTGATGCTACCTCGGCGTTACGATGAGGCGTGGCGAAGAACGAACACGAAGCCCGATCAGCCGCCCCGTTCGTGCCAAAGACGACGAGTCTCCGCACGCTCGGCGCAGCGGCGGAGGACTGCCGCGGCTGCGATCTCTACAAAGCGGCGACGCAGGTCGTGTTCGGATCGGGGCCTCGCACCGCACGGGTGATGTTCGTCGGCGAGCAGCCGGGCGACCAGGAAGATCGCCACGGCGAGCCGTTCGTCGGTCCCGCCGGCGCGGTCCTGCAGAAGGCGCTGGAGGACGCAGGCATTCCGCGCGACACCGCCTATCTCACTAATGCCGTCAAGCATTTCAAGTGGGAGCCGCGCGGCAAGCGGCGGATTCACAAGAAGCCGCGCGCCTCGGAGATCAAAGCCTGTCGGCCGTGGCTCGAGGCGGAGCTTCGCGCGGTGAAGCCGGCGGTGGTCGTATGCCTCGGGGCGACGGCGGCGCAATCGGTGCTCGGCCCGCAGTTCAAGTTGATGCAGCAGCGGGGACAGGTGCTTCCCAGCCCGCCTTCGCTCGGCTCCGGCGAGGCAGGCTCACAGATGCGTGTCGTCGCGACCATCCATCCGTCGGCCGTGCTGCGTGCCCCCGACTCCGAAGGCCGCCGCGCGGCGTATGACTCGCTGGTTGCAGATTTGAAAGTGGCCGCGAAGGTGGCGAAGGAGGTGCGCCGGTAGTAACATTGTCTACTTACGATCCGCCCGAAATAGGGAGCAGAGTGTCCAAGGCCATACCTTCCGCTCGCGGTCCTCTCATCGTCCGCGGCGCCCGTACGCATAACCTCAAGAATGTCGACGTCACGCTGCCGTCCGGCAAGCTCGTGATCGTCACTGGCGTGAGCGGGTCTGGCAAATCATCGCTCGCCTTCGACACGATTTACGCGGAGGGGCAGCGCCGCTACGTCGAGTCGCTCTCCGCGTATGCGCGGCAGTTCCTCGAGCGGATGGAAAAGCCCGACGTCGACAAGATCGAAGGCATCTGTCCGGCGATCGCCATTCGGCAGAAGAACAGCGTCCGCAACCCGCGATCGACCGTCGGGACGATGACCGAGATCCACGACTACATGCGGCTGCTCTACGCCCGCGTCGGACGGACCTTCTGCCGCCAGTGCGGCCAGGAAGTGACCCGCGAGACTGCGGAAGTGGTCGCCCGCCGGCTCGGCGAGCTGCCGGGCGGCAGCCGCGTCCTGATCGGGTTCGAGATCCCCGTGGTCGTCATGCCGGCCGATCCGGCAGCCGATGCCGCGGATGCGGGAGAGGACGTGCCGGAAAAGGACGAACGGGCGAGCGACCCGGTCGTCGAGACGTTGAACGCGCTCCGGCGGCGCGGGTTCGGACGCCTGCTGCTGGACGGCAGGGCCGTGCCGTTCGAGGAAATCGACCAGGCATCGCTGCGCGGCCGCACCACGCTCGACGTGGTGGTCGATCGCGTGAAGATCGAAGGCGACCTGCGCAGCCGGCTCACGGACTCGATCGAGACGTCGTACCGGGAGGGGGGAGGCGCGGCGTTCGCGATTCTTCTGCCCGACACCGGTGTTCCATCCGAGACTGCGCCGCGCCGGCTGGCGTTTTCCGAGCGGTTTGAATGCCGTACGTGCGGCATCACCTACGAGCAGCCGCAGCCGCGTCTGTTCTCGTTCAACAATCCGTTCGGCGCGTGCCCGACCTGCCACGGATTCGGCAACATCATCGAGCTCGACATGGATCTGGTCGTCCCCGATCCCTCGAAATCGATCAACCAGGGCGCAATCGAGCCGTGGAGCAAGCCGCATTACCGCTCGCAGCTGGCGGAACTGAAGCGGTCGGGGCGCAAGGCGGGCATCCGGCTCGATGTGCCGTGGGTGGACCTCACGGACGAGGAGCGCACGTTCGTGGTCGACGGCAATGACCCTTCGACAGGCTCAGGGTCACCCCGAGCGCAGTCGAGGGGTGAGGACTACGACGGCATCCGCGGCTTCTTCCGCTGGCTCGAGCGCAAGAAGTACAAGGTGCACGTCCGCGTGTTCCTGAGCCGCTATCGCGGCTACCTTGCCTGCCCGGACTGCTGCGGCGCGCGGTTGCGGCGCGAGGCGCGCGACGTGCGCGTCGATGGCCGCACCATCGACGCGGTGTCCGCCCTGACGGTGCGCGATGCGAATCGGTTCTTCACCGATCTCCAGCTGGGCGAGAAGGATCTGGCGGTGGCGGACAAGGTGCTGCGCGAGATCCGCCGCCGGCTGTCGTTCCTGAGCGACGTGGGGCTGGATTACCTGACGCTCGATCGCCTGTCGTCGACGCTCTCGGGCGGCGAGGCGCAGCGCATCAACCTGGCGACGTCGCTCGGGTCGGCGCTGGTCGGAACGTTGTACGTGCTCGATGAACCGTCGATCGGGCTGCACTCGCGCGACAACCAGCGGCTCATCGACATCCTCCGCCAGCTCCGCGACCAGGGCAACACGGTGCTCGTGGTCGAGCACGACGAGGACATGATCCGCGTCGCCGATCACATCGTCGATATCGGACTCGGGGCAGGTGAACAGGGTGGCCGGGTGGTGTACTCAGGCGACCTCGCCGGCCTGCTGCTGGAGCCGCGGTCGCTGACGGCAAAGTATCTGCGTAACGAGCTGGCGATTCCGGTGCCGTCGCCGCGGCGCAAAGGCGTTGGTCAGAAGATTCGACTCTACGGCGCAAGCGAGCACAACCTGAAGAACGTCGATATCGATATTCCGCTGAACACACTGACCTGCGTCACCGGCGTGAGCGGGTCGGGCAAGTCGACGATCGTCCACGATGTGCTCTACGCGGCGATCAAACGTGCCAAGGCCGACTGGGATCGCCGCGTCGGCGCCCACCGCGGGCTCGAGGGCCTGGACCTGATCACCGACGCCATCCTGGTGGACCAGGCGCCCATTGGCCGAACCCCCCGCTCGAACCCGGTGACGTATCTCAAGGCCTTCGATCCCATCCGCGAGCTGTTCGCCTCCACGAAGGACGCGCGCGGTCGCGGCCTGACGGCCAGCCATTTCTCCTTCAACGTGCCGGGCGGTCGGTGCGAAGCCTGCCAGGGCGAAGGGGAAGTCCGCGTCGAGATGCAGTTCCTGGCCGACGTGTTCGTACCGTGCGACCAGTGCGACGGGATGCGGTTCAAACCGCAGGTGCTCGAAGTGCGCTACCGCGGCAAGAATGTTCACCAGGTGCTCGAGATGACCGTGCGCGAGGCGCTCGCTTTCTTCAGCACGTCGCCCAAAGTGCTGCGGCGGCTGCAGGTGCTCGACGAGATCGGACTCGGCTACCTGCGGCTGGGCCAGCCCGCGACGACGCTGTCCGGGGGCGAAGCCCAGCGGATCAAGATCGCCTCCCATCTCGCCTCGTTCGGCGGCGAGCGGATCCTCTACATCCTCGACGAGCCGACCACCGGTCTGCACTTCGACGACATCGCCAAGCTGCTGGCCGCCTTCCGCAAGCTGGTGGAAGCGGGCCATACGCTGCTCGTCATCGAGCACAACCTCGACGTCATCAAGACGGCGGATTACCTGATCGATCTCGGTCCCGAGGGCGGAGAAGCGGGAGGAGAGGTCGTCGTCACCGGCACCCCGGAGCGGGTGGCGGAATGCGAGGCGTCGCACACGGGTCGGGCCCTGCGGCAGGTTCTCGCCGCGGGCCGCACCCATGCGTACGCCACGCGGTAAGACCGTTCGGGACGTTCGGATCGTTCGGATCGTTCGGGACGTTCGGATCGTTCGGGACGTTCGGACCGTTCGGAACGTTCGCGTCCTTCCGCGGTCGTTTTACGGCCGGCCTACACTGACGGTCGCCGAAGACCTGCTTGGTAAGGTGCTTGTTCACCGGACGCGGAAGGGGATCACCGCCGGGATGATCGTCGAAGCCGAGGCGTACATCGGCGAAGACGATCCCGCCTGCCACGCGGCGCCAGGGCCGACGCGGCGCAACGCGCCGCTCTATGGGACGCCCGGCATTGCGTACGTGTATCTGAACTACGGCATCCACTACCTTGTGAACGCAGTGACCGAGGCCGAGGGCCATCCGGCTGCCGTGCTGATTCGCGCGCTCGAGCCGGTCGAGGGCATCGGTCTCATGCGGAAGCGCCGCGGCGTCGACGGCGAGGTGGCCGACGCCGATCTCTGCCGCGGCCCCGGCAACCTCACCCGGGCGATGGGCATTACGCTCGCTGATAACCTGCGCGATCTGGTGTCGGGCCCGCTCCTCATCGAGGACCGCGGCCACGCCGTGGACGAGGTTTTGTGGGGCCCGCGCGTCGGCATACGGGTCGGCACCGATCGCCACTGGCGCTGCTGGGTCGCGGGCCATCACTCGGTATCTGGTAGAGTCAAATTCCAGACACATGGGTAAGACGCTCCTGCAGAAGGTCTGGGACCTTCACACCGTTCGCACGCTGCCGACGGGTCAGACCCAGCTGTTCGTCGGTTTGCACCTGATTCATGAAGTCACGACGCCGCAGGCGTTCGACGCGCTGCGCGCCCGCGGATGGAAGGTCGCGCGTCCCGACCGCACGTTCGCGACCGTCGACCACATTGTTCCCACGCGGGAGCGCGCGCGGCCGTTCCTCGACGTCCTCGCCGAGGACATGATTGCGGCGCTCGAGCGCAACACACGGGATTTCGGGATTCGTCTGGCGGGGCTGAACGACGATCGCCAGGGCATCGTCCATGTCATCGGCCCCGAGCTTGGGCTGACGCAGCCCGGGATGACGATCGCGTGCGGCGACAGCCACACGTCCACCCACGGCGCGTTCGGGGCAGTGGCATTCGGCATCGGCACCTCGCAGGTACGCGACGTCCTCGCCTCGCAGTGTCTCGCGATGGAGCCGCTGAAAGTCCGCCGCATCCGCGTGAACGGCACGCTGCCCTCGGGCGTCTACGCCAAGGACGTCATCCTGACGATCATCCAGCGGCTCGGGGTCAGCGGCGGCGTCGGCTATGCCTACGAGTATGCCGGCGATGCCGTCGAGCGGATGACGATGGATGAGCGGATGACGATCTGCAACATGTCGATCGAAGGCGGCGCCAGGGCCGGATACGTCAATCCCGACCAGACGACGTTCGACTATCTGCAGGGGCGGCCGTTCGCTCCGTCCGGCGACGCGTTCGAGCGCGCCCGCACGTGGTGGGCGTCTGTCGCGTCCGACAAGGATGCGCGCTACGACGACGAGGTGACGATCAAGGCCGAGGATTTGACGCCGGTGGTGACGTGGGGCGTGAACCCCGGACAGTCGGTGCCCGTGAACGGCCGCATCCCGTCGCCGCGGGATGCGGGACCGGAGGCGCAGGCCGTGACCGACGCCCTCGGGTACATGGGTCTCGAGAGCGGTCAGCCGATTGCCGGGATGCGCGTGGACGTCGCGTTCATCGGCTCCTGCACGAACTCGCGGCTGTCAGACCTGCGCGAGGCCGCGCGGATTGTCCGCGGTCGCCACGTCGCGCCGCACGTCAAGGCCCTGGTTGTCCCGGGGTCGGCGGCGGTGAAGCGCGCCGCCGAGAGCGAAGGGCTCGACGAAATCTTCCAGGAGGCGGGCTTCGAATGGCGCGCGGCCGGCTGCTCGATGTGTCTCGGCATGAATCCCGACAAGCTCGAAGGCAACCAGGTATGCGCGGCCTCCTCGAATCGCAACTTCAAGGGGCGCCAGGGCAGCCCGACGGGACGCACGCTCCTCATGAGTCCGGCCATGGTCGCGGCGGCCGCGCTGGCGGGTGAGGTGACCGACGTTCGCGAACTGGTTGGCGAACTGAGGCATCGATAGACAAATAGATGGTTGAGAAACTCACTGTCATCGAGGGCACCGCCATCTCAGTGCGCGGCGATGACATCGACACCGACCGCATCATGCCGGCCCGGTTCCTGCGCGCGGTGACGTTCGAAGGACTCGAACAGCATCTCTTCGAGGATGAGCGCGCCGGTTCGGCGGCAGGCGACCGCGCGGCGGCGCAGCACCCGTTCGACGATCGCCGCTACCGCGAGGCGTCGATCCTGCTGGTGAACCGCAACTTCGGCTGCGGCTCCTCCCGCGAGCATGCCCCGCAGGGGCTGTACCGGTGGGGAATCCGCGCCGTGGTGGGGGAGTCGTTCTCGGAGATCTTCTTCGGCAATGCGCTGATCATCGGGCTGCCATGCGTGACCGCTTCGCCCGCCGACGTGCGTCAGCTCATGGATCGCGTCGAGAAGCAGCCTGAGGCGAGGCTCCGCATCGATCTGCAGGCGGGCTCCTGCGAGGTCGAGGGCTTCCGCTGCGCCGTGTCGATTCCCGCCGCCGCCCGCGACGCCCTGGTCTCCGGCACGTGGGACACTACCGGCCTTCTGCTCGATCGCTATGGAGAGGTGGATGCCGTGGCGGCGAGACTGCCTTATATCTCCGGCTTCTGATCGATCGTTCGGATCGTTCGGATCGTTCGGATCGTTCGGATCGTTCGGATCGTTCGGATCGTTCGGATCGTTCCACCCTAGCGATACAGCGCCCCGACCAGGGCG
>Ga0075421_100001400_pt1 | contig 28116 bp, 28 predicted proteins | sample SoiMetdeltSBSDD5_FD_75292 | JGI IMG/M metagenome (GOLD analysis project Ga0075421, IMG submission 75292) | Bulk soil microbial communities from a Populus tree surrounding site in Tennessee, USA - Soil MetaG P. deltoides SBSDD5 | ecosystem: Environmental > Terrestrial > Soil > Tree plantation... | reverse complement strand
CAATCTGGTCTCCGGGCAACTTGCCGACTCCTGGGGGCGCAAGCGTGTGCTGATCCTGGGCTGGCTGTTCGGCTTGCCTGTTCCATTCATACTGGTCTGGGCCTCGAACTGGGAATGGATCGTCGCCGCCAACGCGCTGCTTGGAATCAATCAAGGCCTTGCCTGGTCGATGACGGTGATTATGAAGATCGATTTGGTCGGGCCGAAGTCGCGAGGCCTGGCAGTCGGGCTGAACGAGTTCGCCGGCTATATCGCGGTCGGCGGGACGGCTTTTCTCACTGGCTATCTCGCATCGCTCTATGGATTGCGGCCCGTGCCAATTTATCTCGGTATCGGGTACGCGTTCGCCGGTACGATCCTCTCAGTCCTCCTCGTCCGCGATACGCGCGACCACGTCCGGCTGGAAGTTAGCAGCAGCGGAGCGAAGGCTGCGCCGATCGGATTCAGGGACGTCTTTGCGCTGACCTCGTTCCGCGACCGCAATCTCTTCGCCGCGTCGCAGGCCGGGCTCGTGAACAACCTCAATGATGGCATGAGCTGGGGAATATTTCCGTTGTTCTTCGCTGGCTTCGGACTGGGCGTCGAGCGTATCGGCATGCTCAAGGCCGTTTATCCCGCGACATGGGGCATCTTGCAGATCGCTACAGGCACGCTAAGCGATCGATGGGGACGAAAGGGCCTGATCGTCGCCGGCATGTGGGTTCAAGCGGGAGGCCTGTTCCTGACCGCCGCGACCCGCAGCTTCAATTGGTGGCTCGTCGGCAGTCTTCTTCTCGGCCTTGGAACCGCGATGGTGTATCCAAGCCTGATCGCCGCCGTGTCAGACGCCTCGCATCCGTCCTGGCGGGCGCGCTCGCTCAGCGTCTATCGCTTTTGGCGGGATCTTGGTTATGCGATCGGTGCACTTTTAGCAGGAATCATCGCCGATTTCTTTGGATTTGCATCGGCGATCACCTCGATAGCTGCGCTCACGTTCCTTTCAGGAGCCGTCGTTGCACTCCTCATGCGCGAGTCCGACAGGGCGCCGCGTCCCCACCTGTCGCAAGGAGGCCGCTGAGTTGATGAATAGACATCGACCCTGCGGTTTCGGCGGCCCGCTAAGAATTTGAGCAACAGCTTCAAACGGCCGGCGCAATTGGCGATGGCGCCGCGCTTGACTGCCTTGGCCGGGGCGGTGGGATATTGGACGACCCTATTGCGCTTGGAAACGCCAAACCCAAATGGAACCAGAGTGGAATATTCATCGAGGATATCGAAACGCATGGCGTTTCTCCCTGTCGCGGAACGCTGTGTGCAGTTCCTTGAGGGTCAATCTAGCGATGCGCCGTCAGGCAACTGCCAATCGGGGCGTCAAGCTCTCGTCATTGGGGCGTCAATTCTGCTAATGTTGAAGTCAATTCGCCCGGACAAAGGGATCAAGTACGCCGATGTCGGAGCAGTTTTCATGACGGCTTACCGGTTTCATCTCTTTGGCACGCCCAAGTTTGAGACTTCCGCAGGCGATTGGATTGCGATCCGGTCGCGCAAGGGTGTTGGACTGCTGGCCTGTCTTGCCTTGGCCGACGGCAAGCCGGTTGGCCGCGATCAGCTTTGCGCGTTGCTGTGGCCGAACCGGCAGACGGCCCGGGCGAGTCTGCGTCAGTTGCTCGTCGATCTGCGCCGTGATTTCGGCCATGCCAGCCATGTCTTCGATATCGCAACCGATGGCGCCATCTCATGCAATGGAACGGCCATTGTATCCGATGTTGCCGAGTTTCAGCGGCTCCGCCGTGCCGACGACCGGCAAACTCTGGAGCGAGCATTCGCCCTGCGGCGCGGCCGGTTCATCGAGGGCCCAGCACCGGAGGATACCGCTTTCGCCGACTGGATCGACGACAACCGCCGTTCACTGGACAATCTGTGGTGCGAGGCGACATCGAGGCTGCTTCGTGCTCTCGAGCGCGAAGGCGATCATCGGCGAAGCTTAGAGGTTGCCGGCCGATTGTTGTCCGTCGATCCGCTTTGCGAACTGGCCCACCAGTCGATGATCCGAACGCATCTTGCCATGAACAATCGCAGCTTCGCACTCAGGCACTATCAGGAGTTCCGGGAAAAACTCGATCGTGAACTGGGCGTGGAACCAGACGCATTGACCCGGCAGATTATACAGGATGGGTCAGCGCCGCAGACCGGGCTAACCGCATCTGCCGAAGCATCGGCTCCAGTCATCGTAGCACGAAGGACGAAGGCCTCGATCGCCATCTTGCCTTTCGAATTGCCCGGTCAAAACGCCGATGACCTGCACTTCGCCGAGGGACTGGCGGAAGATTTGAATACCGGGCTGTCCCGTTTCGCCGACCTGGCGGTCATCGCCCAAGCTTCGGTCAGGAAATATGCCCAGTCTGGCGAAAGCAGGCCGCACCAACTGGATGCTGACTATCTGGTGCGCGGCAGCGTGCGGCGGGCGGAGCATCGCATCCGTATCACCGCGAGCCTTATTCATGCCGCCGATGGCACGATGCTCTGGTCCGAACATTTTGACCGTGATTTCGGCGATATCTTCGCGCTTCAGGACGACATCGTACACCGTATTGTCGCCGTGCTGGCGGCCCGCGTCCAAGCGTTCGAGATGGCAAAGACACTACAAAAACCCGCCATCGACTATGAAGCCTACGACCTGTTCCTGAAAGCCAGATTCCTTCAGCAGGGAAGCAGCACGGAGGGTATTCTAGCGGCCCGAGCCCTGCTGCACGAGGCCATCACGCGTGAGTCCGGCTTCGCATCTGCCTATGCCGAACTGTCGCTCGGATATCTGGCCGAATACGAAAGCGATTGGAGTAGCAATCAAGACGTCGCTGGGCGGGAAGCGCTCGCCATGGCCGCACAGGCGGTCGCGGTCGATCCTGCTAACAGCAACTCCCACCGGGCACTTGCAGCCGCGCAACTCTACTGCAACCGCAATTTCGATGCCGCCAAGGCCCATGCCGATATGGCATTGGTGCAAAATCCGAATGATCAATACAGCATGTGTTTGCTAGGCCTCGCCTTGACCTGCAATGGTCATGTCGCGGAGGGCCTAAGCTACTCCGCTGAATCGTTCAAACTTAACCCTCTCGTGCCAGAGGCCTGTCTTTACGCACTCGCTCTTGGCGCATATCTGGAAGGCAATTTTGCTGACGCGGTTAACGGCTTCGCCCGGATTTCCGGGGCATATGATGAAGTTCTCGCCTGTCTGGCGGCGGCGCTCTGGAATCTCGGCCAGCGTGATACCGCGCGCGCTGCCATGCAGCGATTTATGACGCTCAAACGCGAGAAAATGGCCCAGTATCCCGGCAACGACGCCGAACAATGGCGGTCCTATCTTCTCCGCCTGATACCGATTGGCGATCCCGCTAGCCTGGAAAAACTGTTCGAGGGATTCCGCAATGCGGGTCTTCCGGTGTGAAAAAAGCGCCAGACAGTTTGAATTGGAATTCGGGGCGCTTTAGAGGCATTTCCATTTAATTGCGGACCGTGACGGATGGGACGCAGCCATGAAGAGAAGGCCCAGACGAAGCGATGGGATGAGCACTATGTGAGAGCTCAGTTGCCGGCAATGTTGTCAATTGAGCGGCGAGTTTGCGGCTGCGACTATGGCAGCAATAGCTGGACTACACGGTCTGAAGCAGAGCTGATGGCTGCACTCCTGCAGTTGCAACCTGGTCTGCGGCTTTTGGATGTCGGTGCCGGTTCAGGCTGGCCGGGACTATATATGGCGAAGACGAGCGGTTGCGAGGTTATACTCCTTGACCTACCTTTCGCTGGGCTTCGGATCGCTTCCCAGAGGGCCGCTAATGAGTTGATCCCGGGTCTCTGTTCAGCTGTCGTTGGTGACGCTGCACTGCTGCCATTTCCAGCCACCAGTTTCGATGCAATCAGTCACAGTGACCTACTTTGCTGTCTTCGTCAGAAGCGCACCGTTCTTGAGGGCTGTCGCGAAGCGATCCGCGACCTCGGGCGAATGGTCTTTACCGTCATTTCCATTGCCCCTGATCTTCCGGCAACACAATACAGGCGCGCTGTTATGGACGGACCGGAGTTTGTCGAATCCGAAACCGACTATGTAACGCTGCTTGGTGAGACAGGCTGGCTGATCGTGGATCGGCGGGATATCACGCTCGACTATGCCGCTACATGCTCCCGCCAATTTCAAGCGGACAAGAAATTCAAATCAACATTGGAAGCACTTATCGGCGCCTCCGCCTCTGCCGAGCGGTTGGCCGAATGGCGATCGCAATTAAAGGCTATTGAGGACGGCCTGCTGCAGCGCGAACTATTCCTCGTCCACCCGGCATAGCCCATCCTCATGCGAAGCTGGGACTGGCCGGTCAGCCCGTCCATCCTGGAGAGTTGCGACGTCTGTCTGTGGGCATTCTGCAGTTCTCCCTTTCCAATGACCAGGCAATAGCCCGCCTTCCGCTACCCTCCCTCCCTCCCCGGTTTGGAGCCCAGCAGAGACGCGGATTGGAGGAAGCGTTTTCCAGCACCGTTTAGGCTATCCAGAGGTGCCACCACGCCCGCACCGGGTTAAGGTCCTCCTGTGTCAAACCCGGGTATTTTTCTTCACCGGGGTAAATCGTAGAAGTAGTTCGGATTCAGTTGAATCACCGCAAACCACAAGCGGTAGAATCCGAATGCTCCCAATGCAGGAAGCACGCTCAAAAAGGCAGCTACAGGAGTAATGCCATGCGGAGCTTTGCCAGCGGGAACTATCGAAGGCAGCACAGAAAGTATGTAAGCGAAATAGGCAAAAGCAAAAACATTCATAATAACAAGAGCAAACAGGCATCGCCGTAAGGATGGTCTTGGCGGTCCTTCATCGAAAAGATATGCCCATGCAAATGCCTTCCAACGTGGTTGAGCATTGGTAGACGTACCCCAGCATATTGCAAAGAATAACATGAAGATCTGCTGAGATATTTCGGAGTTGCGGGATGGAGTCCATTTTGTAAACCGGCTTTGTGGATGTACGTAAAGCCCCTCATATCCCGCGGGGTGACGAGCTTGGGAAGGGAGCATTCGTGGGCTGCGCTGGCTCAGAAAATCGCTCAATTGCTGCAGCCCTTATTGGCGCCCCCTAGGGGAGTGCCTAAACCTAACTATCGCAATAGGTTACCTAAAAGTGGGACAGCGTTATATCTCATGGTTTCCTTACGTTTTGCGCAGCAGTGTCCCACCACCTTAGTGTGGTGGTACGAGAAAGGTGCCGTTGCATTCCTCACTCGTCAACCGCTCCGGGCAAACCGATACCTCAAGTTGTGTACGACTAGCATACGGGAGCGGATATCCGCCTCAACTACGGTTGTTTTGCAACTTCCTGCGCCTTTCGATAGCTCTCAATCACCGCTGCATAGTTCGGCGCGACCAAGCCGTAGAGTTTGGCGAGTTCGGCCGCTTCTGGTCGATTCCAAGTCCGGTGAACCTCGCTGAGAACAGCATTTGTCGAAGTCGGGATGACCCCTGCTTGAGCGAGACGTGCTAGAGTCGTGCGCGAAGCCATTTCGCTCGGATCACCCGAAGCGTCCATCACTGCGTATACTTTAAAGCCTGCGGCCTTGGCATCGAGCGCCGGAAAGGTCACGCAGACGCTGGTCCACACTCCGGCCATGATGAGCGTTTTGCGGCCGGTGGCGCGAACAGTGTTGACGAAATCAGCATTGTCCCACGCATTGACTTCCCCTTTTCGGGCCACATAGACCGCCTGAGGTGCGAACTGTTGAATTTCGGGCATAATTGGTCCGTTCGGACCATTAGGTTCCGATGCCGTCGTGATGACAGGAATGTTGAACATCGTTGCAAGCTTTGCGAGCATTGTGACGTTGGCGCGAAGCTCGGTGATGCTGACATCTTTCACCGTTTGAAACAGTCCAGCTTGATGATCGAGCAGCAAAAACACCGTATCTGAGGGATCGATGAGAGCCTGACCACCCCCCGTGGGCAGCACGCTTGATTGGGGAGTGCCATCCGTAGTTTGGGCCATAGCCTCCGAACCCACCCAGACGGTGACTGTCAGATAAGCAACGAATGCAAAAACAGCTCTGCACATATTGTTTGTCATGAGCCTTTCTCCCTTAGTTGAACCCACTAAAGAACTAGCAAGAGCACCACTTCAAAATGAGTCGGCATCTCCTGGAGAATTTCCAAACCCTCAAGCATTTGACTTTATCCCTTTTCCGCAGAGAGGTGCTTGAGGTCGTGCCACGCGACGAGCAGAAAGCCGCAAACCAGCCCGAGATGCTCAAAGAAGGCGTTCGCCGCCATGAACCGTTCCTGGCCCGGTGGCAGTTCCCAGAAGCGCAGCGCAATCAATGTTGCCATCAGCGTAAAACCTCCGAGCGCTAGGGCCGCAAGCCAGCGGTAGAAGCCGGTGAGGATCATGATCGACGCCCCCAGCTCCAGAGCGATCACGGCGATGGCAATCGGGACAGCCGGTGCAAGGCCAAAGTGATTCATCTCCGCGATGGCGGCGCTGAAACTGTGGCCTTAACGATACCGCCTTGCAGATAGGCAGCGCAAAGCCCAAGCAAAGCGATCCAGTAAACCGGCGGTGTCGCCAACCGAGCTGCGATGCTTTCGATGGCGTTCATATCACACCACCCAACATGAGCAGCCAAGCGCACCCCAGAAGGAGCGATCGTCGGTGGGCGCTTCTAATTCCCATGCATGCACATGGCCGTGCACCTCACAGGAGTTGCTGCATCCGCAGGCGGCGGTGGAGGCCTGCCTGTTCTGCTGGTCGGCGCCTGCACGCTTCTGATAGCCGCCGAACGTGCGAACCGGCGACCAGTCCGGCATTGCGGGCGCAAGCGGCGGTGCCAGATCCTTGAAGTCAGCGTCGCCATAAACCGCCTTGCCGCCAAGGAGCGTCAGCACCGAGGTGATGTCCTGGACCGAGTCATCGGGAACGGAGAAATAGTCGTCCGACAGCACCGCTAGATCCGCAAGCTGGTTCGCTTTGATTTGACCTTTCTTGCCCACCTCGGTGGAAAACCAGGTGTTCGACTCGGTCCAGAGCCGCAACGCGGTTTCGCGATCGAGTTGGTTCGCTATCGGATAGAGCTGCATGCCGCCTAGGGTACGGCCGGTGACTAGCCACGCGAGCGACACCCAGGGATTATAAGACGCGACACGCGTTGCATCAGTGCCTGCGCCCACCGGCGCTCCCAATTCCAGCATCCGCCTAATGGGTGGCGTGCGTTCAGCCTTTTGGGCACCGTAACGCGCCACGAAGTACTCGCCCTGGTAAGACATGCGGTTCTGGATCGCGATGCCGCCGCCGAGCTTGGCGATTCGTTCGATATTGCGGTCGTCGATGGTCTCGCAGTGGTCGAACAGCCAATGCAGGCCATTGAACGGAATGTCGCGGTTGACTTTCTCGAGTACGTTTAGGGCGCGCGTAATGGTCTCGTTGTAGGTGGCATGCAAGCGCCACGGCCAGTGGTTAGCCGCGAGCAGTCGGACAACTGGCTCAAGGTCCGTCTCCATGTTTGGCGGCACGTCGGGACGTTCGACCTGAAAGTCCTCGAAGTCTGCCGCACTATAAACGATGCGCACGGTGAGCTGGCCGTCACGATGCAGTTCCTCAATGATCCGATAGTCATCGGGGTAATTCTGGAAACCACCGCCAGCATCGATCACCCCTGTCACGCCGAGTCGGTTCACCTCGCGCATGAAATGCCGCGTCGAGTTCTTCTGATATTCGGGCGGCAGCTTCGGACCTTTGGCGAGCGTCGCGTAAAGGATCGTCGCGTTTGGTTTAGCAATGAGCAAACCAGTCGGCTCACCATTTCCGTCGCGGACGATTTCGCCACCGGGGAAATCCGGCGTGTCCTTGGTGTAGCCGACGGCGCGTACTGCCGCACGGTTGAGCAGCGCGCGATCGTAGAGATGCAGGAGGAATACAGGCGTATCGGGTGCGATGGCGTTAATCTCATCAAGCGTCGGCAGGCGCTTCTCAGCGAACTGGTGTGCGGTGAACCCGCCGACCACGCGCACCCACTGTGGCGGTGGTGTGCGATCCACTTGCTGTTTCAGCATATGCATCGCATCAGCAAGCGAACGAACACCATCCCAGCGAAGCTCCATGTTGTAATTCAGGCCGCCCCGGATGATGTGCATGTGACTGTCGATGAGACCTGGAATTACGCGCCGGCCATTCAGGTCAATCCGCTGCGTCGTAGGACCTACAAGGCGCAGGATCTCCCGCTCCCTTCCCGCTCCCATGAAATGACCGGCTCGAATTGCGAGCGCTTCGGCCTCGGGGTTTTGTCGGTCAAGCGTTGCGATCTTGCCGTTGAAGAGGATCAGATCAGCAGAATCTGTCGCGACCTGCTCCTGAGCTCTCCCAGGTTGGCTGCTAACTGCAGCGAGGCTTGCATTATGCCACTTGGCGAGTTTCGACAGCGCGGAGGGGCTACCGCACCCCGATTGGAAGCTTTCGGCCCTATCTCCTAAAGCGCATGCATTACTCGAGCAAATACGAGAACTCACCAATGCCGTATTCAGTGTTCTTTCGTGGCGGCTATGCCATTCACGGCACTGGTTATGTCAAAAGCCTTGGCCGACCGGTCTCGCACGGATGTGTGCGGCTTCATCCTAGAAATGCTGCAACGCTATATCGCCTCGTGCGCAGCTACGGTATGGGAAATACTCGGATCGTCATTCATCGCTGACCCCAGGACCGCCACTGCCAAATCGGAAGACCTAAGAAGATGATTCCAACAATGTTATTAGTGCATTCCCGCCAAAGCCAAAATGGATGCGCTGGAAGGCCTATAATCGACTTGATGAGAAGGCGCAGGCCTACGCTTGATCGATGCCGCATGGCGGTCATTGCGTTTGCCGTGGGAATATTTGCCGCAAGCTTAGGCGCCCGGCCCGCACTTCCTCGCATGCTCTCGGACAAGCAGTCGCATAACGGCGTCGCCGCAGCCCACGTGATGCCGGTCCAGGGCATCGACGTCTCCTATTGGCAGGGCGACATCGACTGGCAAAAAGTCGGCGATGCGGGAGTCAAATTCGCTTACATCAAGGCGACTGAAGGGGGCGACCGCCTCGACCCGAAATTTATCGACAATTGGCACGCGGCGAAGCAGGCCGGCGTGGCCCGCGGCGCCTATCATTTCATGTATTGGTGCCGGCCCGCGAAGGAGCAGGCGTCGTGGTTCATGTTGAACGTGCCGGAAGACGACGACGCGCTACCGCCGGTGCTCGACGTGGAGTGGAACAGCCACTCCAAGACCTGCCCGCAACGCATCGCGCGCGACACCGCCATCGCCAAGATCAAGATCATGCTCGAGGCGATGGAAGCGTATAGCGGCAAGCGGCCGATCATCTACACTGACCCGAAGTTTCACCGCGAGGTGCTCGAAGGCGAGTTTACCAATCATCATTTCTGGCTGCGCTCGGTGGCGGCGAAGCCGGAAGCGAAGTACCAGGACCGCAACTGGGTGTTCTGGCAGTTCACCACCACAGGGCGCGTGCACGGCGTCGCCGGCCCGGTCGACCGCAACAGTTTCAACGGAACGCGTGCCGATTGGAAGCGCGTGCTCAAAAAGCGAACGTTTGCGGGAGCGCAGCAATCAATTTCCTTGAACGACCAATTCTCGAACCGGCCCTGAAAACGGCACGACTCGTTTTCACAAGAATCCCATTTGCAGGATCTTGGTGAGACCTTTAGTCCTAGTCGACTATCTCTATTGCCGTATAAGTAGCATTTCTCCGTTGCACTTTATAAAGCCTGATTTGGCCCTTCAGAGTTTGAATATCTTGTTTTAGGCCCCGGTCTGTTAGATCAGTCGGGAGGCGTTTTCTGGACTTTACTCCATAGACTGCGTGGAGAGTGCAATGATCTATAGAGTAGCCCGCCCGTTGAAGTGCCTCTTTGCCTTTCCTCATGCCATCTTCTCTACCAGCCATACCATCGTAAAGAGAAGGGCCTATGACATAGACATTTTCGCCGTTTTCTTGCTGGCACGCTGTGGTGATAAACAAGTTACTGTGGCCCACGACCCCAATAGCAGTGACTGCTTTAATCTCGCCATTTGGGAACTGGTTTCGACACGTCTCGGTTTTTGTGCAGTATTTCGTGGCTTGAGCCACAGCCTCGTCCGCGCTGCGGGCGTGGAAAACGCGACTTAGTTCGCCGTTGAGTAAAGGAAACTGAGCCGCCCATGTTTTCGCGTCAGCAGGCCCACTGCCGACTGTAAGAACGACGAGTATTACGAAGGCTTGCTTCATTGCCGCCCAAAGAATGAACTACTTTGAGCTATCGACCACTGCTTACAGAAATTAACTTTACTGGGGAACTTACGGGAATCGGAGGCGGCGCAATGCTGAGCTTCAAGCCCATTAACAGCTCACAGCCCAATCCAAATCCGCCCCGTCAATCGAACTCCCTAGCGACCTCCGAAACGTGCCTTACTAGTCACCAATATAACCACTCGTCTTCGTCTGCCCAATCGTCTTCCTCCCAATAGACATCCTCGGCGTCGTACCAATAGTAGTAATCATCGTCATCATAGAAGAAGTACCAGCCGTAGTACCAATCCAGCTGAGCTAGTTGAATGGCGTCCGTATTGGCCGCGACGAACGTCACCTGCGGAGTGGTCGATAATGCCATCTTCTTTTTGGACTTAATTTTTCTGCCGGTTATCTCTTTCCCATCGGCGTCGATTAACGACATAGAGGCGACTTTTCTACCCTTCACATTGGCATCGATAGTGGCCTTGCCACCTTTTCCGACCTTATCAATATGATGCTTACCGTTTTTCTTAAGTTTCCCTCCAAGAAGAGCCTTTCCGTTCTTGTGGATTTTCTTTTTTGCAAGAGCGCTTCCACCCACAGCAACAATACCGGCCGAGGTGAGCAGCGCTAGGAGTCCGCGGCGATTGAGCATGTCTATTTACTCCATTGACAAACGGTCCGTTCAGTCGGGCCGGTTGAACGAGCGTCGCCCTAAATCACGACAACATTCGGGCGCTGCCCCCGTTACCAAAGGTTAGAATTTTCGCTTCCGCTGCGGGCGTTACTACATCGGTCTTCAGGCGCCAGCACTTGCTCGAGTGGAGTGTCGGGAAAGCTTTATTTCCCCGCCAATTAGGCTCGCCTCGCAATGGAGCTCATTCTCAGGGAAGAACTCATCCGCGCTCGCCTGAGCGAGTTGGGCTTCTCCCTGGAGCGCCAGTGGGATTGAACGTGGTGCGAAGTACTAGGCTGTGAGTATGATAAGCTGATATTCAGCGCAATGAAGTTTTGTTGTAAGATAGGACTCGGTGAGACGAGCCCGAATGGAGAGCGACACAAAAACAGTCGCTTGGGCCGACGCCTCTAGTGATAACAAGAGGCACCAAATGACAATGAAAATTGCAGATATTGCGCCAAACGAAGCGCAGCTGGTTGATATCTCCGAGCGGTTGTCCTTCATCTCTCCCGCGAATTTGATGAGGTCTCAGCGAACTCGGACGGTCGCTGGACCACTTTAAAGTTCCTCAGCGTGAGAAGGACGAAGTACTGGCAGCATTCGCCGCCCACAAGGACGAGGTCACTGCAGTACGTCGAGGCCCCCAAATGAAGCAAACTGGGATCCGGTTTCCCTCTAAAGCAGTGCAAAAACGATGATTGCATTGCCTAGGCTTAGCGCCACCAAGGCTATCAGAACAATCCGGAGAAATCTGACGTCCACGCCTGCCTCGCTAATCAAATTAATCTCTGGGCTACCGCGTGCCGTAGAAATTAGACTTACAGGAAGTTTTGAAGGCGAACAGAAAAGATGTTGGCGATAGTAAACGCCAGTTCGGTGAGTAGATGGGCCCGATTACTGACTTCTCCTAATGTTTTCCATTTCTTCAATGGCCAGAATGGAGTGAGCGCATGCGCCGCCAGCGCGCATCTCTGCCGCTACCCAAACCGCTTCCATCAATTCTGTCTCCGAAACTCCCATTCGCATTGCCGCTCTCGTGTGACCTTTGATGCAGTAAGGACACTGTGTTGTATGTGCCACGGCAACAGCGATAAGCTGTTTCAGCTTCGCAGATAAGGCTCCCTCGGCGAAAACTGCCTTACTGAAGTTTTGGAACGCCTCTTCAGTATCTGGGGACAGTTGCCACCTTTTTTCAGCGAACTCTCGCGAGCTTTGTGGGTATAAGCCGTGTGACATGGCAGTCTCCTAGGGTGACAGATGTCCAGTTTCTATCATGAGGGCAGTCGACAGCTGCAGGACGAGTTTCAGAGCCGCAAAATTGCTGACCGGCTTGAACAGGTGACCAGGCGCAAGACCTTTACTGAAGATGACAGAGCATTCATCGAAAGCCGAGTGTTCTTCTTTCTTGCTACTGCCGACGCTGAAGGCAGGCCCGACTGCAACCATAAGGGTGGCATAGCCGGTTTCGTCCGCGTGGTTGCATCTGACGAAATAGCTTTCCCCGACTACGACGGCAACGGCATGTTCAAGAGTCTTGGCAATATTCTCATCAACCCGCATGTTGGGATACTGTTCTTGGATTTTGAGAAGCCGAGGCGGTTGCGCGTTAATGGTTTAGCTTCGGTATCCCGGCATGATCCGCTGCTAACTCAAACGGTAGGCGCGCAGCTCATTGTCCGCGTGAAGGCTCAGTCAATCTTTCCGAACTGCCCGCGTTATATTCCGAAGATGCGGCTGGTGGCGCCATCGAGTTACGCACCAAGGGCAGGCGTGGAAGTTCCTGAGCCAGCTTGGAAGAGTTTTCCGGAGTTTAAGGACGCGGTGCATCCGCGACAGAAGACATTCAAGGGCGAATAATCATAGTTCTTCCATCGCAAGGTTGCTGGCATAGCCTACTTCACATGAACCTTTCCCAAACTGAAATCCGCACAATCGTGATCGGCGCTATGTTGGCGCTGTTCTTGGCTGCCCTCGACCAGACGGTCGTTGCAACAGCCCTGCCGACGATCGGACAAGATTTGGGTGATTTCGCGCTAATCTCCTGGATCGTGACGGCTTATCTTCTAACTGCAACGTGCGTGACGCCGCTAGTGGGCAAACTGAGCGATCTAAAGGGTCGACGCAGCGTACTTCGCATTTGCCTTACGATATTCATCCTGGGTTCGATTCTGTGCGCGCTGGCACCCAACATGATCCTGCTGATCCTCGCTCGGGCGGTGCAGGGTGTCGGTGGCGGTGGTCTCATGATCATGGCCCAAACTATCATCGGCGATGTGGTTTCGCCCCGTGAGCGTGGCCGCTATGCCGGTTACTTCTCTATCGTTTGGGGCTCATCTTCGGTGCTTGGACCTACCATCGGCGGCCTAGTGACCGAGCAAATTGGCTGGCCTTGGATCTTCTGGATTAACCTGCCGCTCGGACTGCTTGCTGTCATCATCTCGGACCGCGCCCTGCGCAAGCTGCCGGTTTCCGGTCGCCGTTCTCGCCTCGAATTCTCCGGAGGTCTGTTGCTTTGCGGCGCCACAATCGCACTTCTGCTCATCTTCACGCTGGGCGGTAGCCGCCTGGCCTGGTCTTCGCCCCAGATCCTCCTTCTGGTTGGAGCGACCCTTGCGCTTGGCGCCGGTTTCACCTGTCAACAACGCCAATCCTCGGAGGCAATTTTTCCGCCTCGCTTCTTTCGAGATACAGTCACCGCGCCGGTGCTTGCCTCGACATTCGTTGTGTACGGCTGTTATCTCGCTGTTGCGGTGCTTGCACCGTTCTATTTTCAGATTGCGTTAGGGTCCAGCGTGAGCGAATCCGGCGTACTCATGATTCCTTTTATGCTCTCAAGCACTCTTACCGCCAATTTAGCCGGGCGATATGCGCATCGGACCGGGAGTTATAAGCTGCCGCCGCTGATCGGCCTTCCGATAGCCGCGCTGTCCTTAGGCCTGCTGCCGCTTGTTTCACCCAGCCTTCCCGCCACTGGCATTGCAATGGTCCTTATGATAGCCGGTCTTGGCCTAGGCCCGATTTTCCCTTGCACTATGGTCGCGGCGCAAAATGCGGTCGCAAGGCAAGACCTCGGCGCAATCACTAGTGCCATTGGCTTTGCGCGCGCGCTCGGGGGGGCGGTTGGCGTCGGTGCTGCCACGACGCTCGTCCTGGGCCTGGCCTCCAGCTCGCTAGCTGAGCCGGGGCAGATCACCAGTCTCGAGGACTTAGCCATCCGGCAACTATCTTCGACGGTGCGGATCGGTGTCGCCTCGGCCTTCGCATTCATGTTTTTCTCTACCGCGCTCATGCTCCTGATCGCGTGGGGACTATTCTTCAAGGTTGAGGACCGCCCGCTCTCTCATCGCACTGGGCCTGCTACGGAGATGGAGTAGAGTTCAGCGGCGAACACCGGCTGCGCAAGGTGTTACGCCAAATAGCGAGGGTGCTTATCGGTTCAAGTTTTAGACCAAGCAGGAACATTGGCTTTGACGAACCCATCGAGGAAAGGTCGTTTGTAAAGGCAAAACGGAAAGAAGACCGTCAGCGGCGCAACGAACGACTTTGCCAGGGCATTCGGAGGGAAACGCTTAACCTCGGCGGTGGGACCTCGGCAGCAACTCTCCTTATCACTTTTCCGCTTGCTCTGTTTTAGACGCGCTCTGCTCATGTTGATGAACTTCCCTTCTGCCCATCGTGAAATATCGCACGTTCTTGCAAGCGGCCACAAATGGCTTAAGGAGGTCGAAAAACTTGTTTCTTGAGAGGATGAAATGAGCATGATGCGCCTGAAACCAGCTTATTTGTTGCTCGGTTTGCTTCTGAGCATCGCTTCCGCACAAGGCCAAGAAGTTGTGGAGCAAGACAACTGGAAAGTTATGCCTGGTACTCAGTCCTCTGACCTAGCGAAGATGCTCCTAGTGACACTCATCTCATCTGCGGGTCACTCTTGGCCGGACGGTCGACAAGCAGTAGTCACCTTCTGGCGAAGCGGAGCGACCTACCTCAGATGTATCGACTATTTTGAACAAGACATGACCTCAAGTGGGGGCGTCTGTTATCAACCAATTCAGGAGTAACGCTCCAAAACTTGCGTTGTCATTGCAATTCTTTTCAGACCGACCGCAGGACTTATCTAGTAAAGGTTACAGAAAGGGCTAGAAAGCAGTTTTAGCGCCGCCGGCAGGCAATGGCGTGCGATGCCTCCTGGCAACGAGGATGCTGCTTTCCCGTTTCGGCGGAACCTACGTCACGTCTGTTCTCAGTCCGTCCGCGCCCGTCGGCCTGATTTTCCTTTCCAGCATCAACTTGTTCGTCAACGGGGTCATCGCTGCGTAAGCCAATACCGCAAAGCATCTAAAAATTCCGGCTCCAAAAATTCGAAGCGCCCGACCTTGTGAGGTCGAGCCCAACTTGGTGCGATGACTGGCGAGAGCTTCACTCCACCAATCCAATGTGTCCCAAACCAACCGAGAGTGAAAAGACCAGCGACATATGCGAAGACCGCGACAATCAAAAGCAGCGCCAGCCATCCTCCAATCATTGGCCGCGCTCCTTGGCTAGATCGAGGAGGAGCCCGCACATCGCGGTTTGGCGTCCAGCCCTCCATGCCAGCGCGGATGAGTTCGTCCTGGAGGCGAGGGTCCATGGCAGGCCGAGCGTAACGCGCTGTGCTCGTTCCAGCAATGAGAAAAAGGACCCCTGCTAAGGAGCCAAGGGCCTAGTTCAGGGGTGAAAGCTCCCTAGAGGGGTCCGGGGAGCTTCCCAAGGTCAGCGGGGTTCCGCGCAATGGGTCTGGGGGAAGGCTGAAGTGTGCGGCCCGAATACGCTAAAGTGGAGGCGCAGGAGACTCATGTTCCACCAAAGTCCGAGATGCGGGGCATAATCGCGGAGGAGCGGAAAGGCGCCCTCATCTCGAACGATGGCGATCCGCCCTCTCTATGAATCGTGAGTTCGACATGGTCGAGGTCTGTAGTCTCTTTCGCCAATGTCATAGAGGATATGCGGGTCAAGTTCCGATCCGAGATCAACATACTTTTCAGTGGATTTGTGCAGCTTGCAAACGTCATTGCGATTGCTCAAATGCGAAAACCAAACCCCAAAACTGTTGATCGTGGAGTGGAAAATCGCGTGTGTTACCATACTTTTGCACATGAGAGTCTCCATCACATGCCGCTTGCTCGATGATGAGAGAGTATGACGTGGGCCTCATAAGCAATCTGTGCGTAAACTCACAGCGACCATAAATAAACAGATTCAGAATGGTACTTGTCACGATGGCCCGCTTATAAGAGACATTGAATGTGACCAGACTCGAATATTCCAGTTGTGACAGCAGTCGCGTCGACAGATGCTTCCTGATGGAGATATTTCGATTACTGACTCGGCTGGCACTTGCCTTTGTACTTTCTCTGGGCATTGTGCTTCCTGCAGATGCCACGAGTTCTCGGCAGTCGTGTATTCGCGGTGCCATGGCGGCAGGTTCGGCTGCGCTTGGCCATCCTGCTCAGCTCAATCGGCTGTATGACCGGTACTTTGCCGGTGAGACAATCGCCCAATTAGCGGCGGGCAAGGATTGGAAGCGATACAACAATGCCCAGAAAGATGCTCAGCGCAGTAAGGTGCGCCACTTTGTGGTCAATGTGCTTGCGCCAAACTTCTCGCGGTACAAGGGCTCAGATATCAGATTCATTAGCGAAAGCGGTTCCAGAGTCAGAGGCGTCCTCACCGGGCCTCATGGACAACGTCAGACAATCACCTGGCACTTTGCTGGAGCGTGCAAATTCCTCAACATCAGCATAGCTGGATATGGCTCTCTCATCAGTCGTTGAGAGACAATCGGTCAGAAACATGCACTGAGCCTGAAATGCGGAGCGCACTCGCGGAGGAGCGGGAAACCATGCCGCAACAGCGCAATGAAGAACGGTAGATGTCGAATGCACGGCGGTAAGGCTACTGGAGCGCCAAAGGGTAATCGCCATGCATGGAAGCATGGGAGCTACGCGCGAGAGCGCGCCTTACGCTTGGCAATAAGGTTGCTGTTATCGAAGTAGACTAAGCTAGCGTTTCCTGCGCTCCGGAAGGCTTTTACTGCTCGCTGCGCCTGCTTGAAAGTCGTTTCAGCCTCTTTGGCCGTCCTGGCAATTCAATGCACTCAATACTTGATGCGTGCGTTTGGCAACCAAACGCAGGCTCCTAAGCATCACCTATGCGCCCATCGGTAACAATAGGCACCTCACTCCCCGTACAACGTACATATAACCGGCCGCGGTTGGCTCCTGCTTGGGGCATACCCATGGCCGGCCATCCGGACTCATATCGCGAAGCAAATTCTGCTCAGGCACCGCGAACCACGTGCCGCCGATCTCCACCTTGAACGCACCCTCTAGAGAAATTTCAAGCGCGCTGGCTGGAACAGGATAGCAGTCATTGTTTCCGCAGCACGGCACATTCTCACTGTTGGAAAGATCCTGAAGCCAATCATTGTGAGGGTTACCATCGGCCAGGATGTCGTGCCCATGTCCGGGTGAGGTGAAAATTGCAAGAAAACCGAGGGCTGCACAGCCCGAAAGCCACCGTCGTTGCTGCGCCCTGAGCCTGTCAGATGCTTTCATCTTATTCTCCGTTTGGTTGATGTGCTTTCGTGTTAAAAATAAGAGAGGCCCGTCTCAGGAGCCGTTTTCGCAGCGTCTAGAGAGCGTCTTGGAGGCGTGGTTCGGTTGGGTTTTTCTATAGGAGCGGTCTTGAAGCGTTAATTTGCTCCAGTTAGGAGGGGCTATGGTACTCACGCTGCGGCTTTTCGGTGAGTTACGCTTGCTTGGCGAAAGCGGTGAGCCCATTCGCTTGACAGGGCGCGCAGGTGCATTACTTGGTTATCTGGCGTTGGCTGCGTCCCCTTTGTCTCGAAAGGTCCTTGCTGAGTTTTGCAACGACGCGGGCAACGAAAAGGAACAGCGTGCAGCTCTTCGCCAGGCCCTCTATCTCATACGTAAGTTTGTTGCCGAAGAAGCGGTCGTTTCAGACGCGACGAATAACCTTCTGCTGAACACCAGCATCGTGGAAGCGGATGTTCTTTTGTTCCGCATCAGCTTGGCCAACGGCGACCGCTCCTCCCTCGAGAAGGCAGTCAAACTCTACTGCGGCCCTTTCCTTGAGGGACTGAAGGCGCCCTCAGCTGCCTACGAAGAATGGCTCGTGGCCCGGCGCAGCGAGTTTTTGGAGCAGACTCTAAATGCACTATTGAAGCTCGCACGCCTCGACACAGCTGAGGGCAAACACGCTGGCGCTCTCGCCTCTGCTCGGCAGGCATTAACACTTGATCCCATGAGCGAGGCTGCACATCGCCAGGTAATGAGTTCACTTGCAGCGCTGGGCCAACGAACCAGCGCTTTGCGTCATTACGAAATCGTACGGCAAATGCTAGCGGAGGAGCTGGGTGTCGAACCAGAGCTCGAGACAACTTCTATCTACACACTGCTAGCTTACAGCAAGAAGAATGGAGACACTCCTGAGGTCGATAACTCTGCGTCAACGCCCACCGCGGCCCTTGCTAAGCAGCCGCGAATGTTCGGCTGGCTCCATAAGGCACGTGCGGTGTTGATGCTGATACTGATAACAGGAACTGCTCTTGGGGTGTATTACTCTCGCGAGCAAGCGCCTCCGAACGAGATTCCCTCTATCGCAGTGCTTCCTTTCACGGTTGAAGGGGGCAATGCGACTCAAAATGAAGCATTTCAGGACGAGCTGATCACCATTCTGTCGACCCATCCCGGAATCAGAGTGGTATCGCCCAATAGACCAACAATTGCCAAAGCAGAACAGCAGCGCTGGGATGGTTTGGGCGTCCGCTACGTACTTGGAGGCAGCATTCAAAATTCGCCCGGTCGCCTTCAAGTGTCTGTTCAATTGATAGAGGCTGCTACAGGAGAGCATTTATGGGCAGGCCTGATAAACGAAAGTAGGACGACGAATGTCGCTGAACTGCAGGAACAGATTGCCTACAGGATTTATGAATCGTTAGTGGGATTTACGGGCCAAATTGAGCGCCACGAACAGCAGCTCGCATGGCGCAAGCCGACCTTGCTTCTCGATGACAACGATTATGTATTGCGAGGCGGGCAATTGGTGTCGCAGTTTACGGAGGCGGCCTACGTCAAGGCACTACAAACATACGAGGATGGTTTATCGCGATTTCCTGACTCAACCAAACTTCGTCTTGCTCTTGCATTTGCATACCGGCATGGTGTTGAGAGAGGTTGGAGCAAGCGCCCCGATGAAGATCTGAGCAAAGCCTGGCAATATGCCAATGAAGTGACTCTTGCGCCCCGGCGGTCACGATTCGATCAATGGACCAGCCATTGGATCATGGCAAAGCTGGCCCAATGGTACGAAGGCGATTTCGAAAAATCGGTAACAGAAGCCAAGGCTGCTCTCAGTATAGGACCCTATGATGCGACGTCTCGGGCCGATCTCGCAGAGCTCGTAGCCAATGCCGGCGAAACAGATCTGGCAATAGAATGGCTGCAAGAGTCGCTTCGGCGCGATCCAAAAGGTCCGGAATGGTATAGGGGCAATCTCGCCTGGGCCTATTATCTCGCCGGTCGCTATGACGAGGCTTTCGCGCAGTTGCAGAAGATGACTAGGCCTCGCCAGCTTCTTCTGCCAGTGATTTATATGAAGTTGGGACGCTTGGAGGAATGGAAAAGCTCCCTTGGCGAGTTTATCTCAAAGAATCCCAGCTACGGAATTGCGGATGCAGCACGATGGCCTCTAACTAATCGACTCAAGAGACGTTGGCTTGCAGACTTGCGTAAAGCCGGACTCAAAGACAGAACTCAAACGAGTTCATTCTAGATCCGGCCTCTTACACTGTGGGCTATACGAAAAATGGAATTAAGCATGCCCAAGTCCATACTTTATCTTATCACACTCATCAGCCTCTCGTTTTTGGCCAACTTCGCAGGCGCGCAAGATCTGAACTGGGCGCCCGCAAACGAATTTCATGCTGTGGAACAGAACGACCACTCTTTGACGAAAATTCGTGAGGATTTGAAAAAAATCAAGCTGCCGCCCGATTTTCACATAAGCGTTTTTGCGATAGTGCCAAACGCAGCACAAATGGCAGTCTCCCCACAAGGGGTGGCGGTGTTCGCCAGCACACGAAAGGGCGAGCTTTGGGCGATTGCCGATCGCAACAAGGATCGAGTGGCCGATGAGGTGGTACGATTTACCCCAGGCCTTCTTCGGGGCCCCAGCGGCATTTGCTTTTCGAAAGACGGCTTCCTCTATGCTGTCGAGAAAAGTCGAGTCTTGATATTACCGGCTGCAGAACTGGCCTTCGATTATCAACGTGCACCGATGGCCGAAATTGTTCTGCACAGTTCATTTTGGCCGCCGGGAACCACCATTGACGGCGCACACACGTGCGAAGTGAGATCAGACAGCAAGCTGTACATTTGGCTGGAACAGGGCGGCATCATAAGGATAGATCGCGACGGAAGAAATCCGGAGTTCTACCAAGATAGTACTCATGTGGGTGAGATGATCAGCCCTAACATGCTATCCTATTCGGGCTCAATGTTCCCCGACAAATACCGAAACGGTATCTTCTCTGTTCAGGACGGAGAACCAACCATCGGCGCCAGAATAATTTTCACATCGCCCATCAGTAAAAACCAACAAGCTGAGGTATTTGCTGAGGGGTGGCCAAGACCATCGGCCGATGACGCAGGCTCGCTGGTGGACATCGCACAGCTGCACGACGGGTCAATACTAATATCTGATCAGCAGGCTGGTGCGATTTATCGCATTATGTACAGAAAGTAGGCGAAGAAGGCGCCTACCAAGAGAGCGCCACCGCATTCTGAGAACCCTCAGCCCATGTTGGCTAAGCTCAACTTCAGCGGCCCTTACCCGATCTGCTTCGCATGCGCGTATTGCCACGTCCGCACCTTCTGCAGCGAACGTCAAAGCAATGATGCTATTTTGTGAAAACACAAACTGAAGCGCGGAATAGAATTGCCAACAATTTCAATGAGTCTTTTCAAGTTAGCCAGCCGACTGGACGTCTACGTACGTACAGTTTCACGGCTTCACCACAGAGCCCCATATAGATATCTACCATATGCTCTGGGCTTTTGAGCACGCTGCGCAGCGACAATACGCAAGCGCTGTTATAATGAAGCTGACCTTAGTTTGTGGCACGCGATGCCATTTGCAGCCGCGTCTTCAAAACTCGACCGGAAGCTGGCCAATTGCACGAAAATAATTGGGAAGGTGGTAAGCCATGACAAATTTGAAGGATATGGACAGCAAAGGCTATTCCGGGTCTTGTCAATCCCGCTCCTCAAATGAATGCATGAACTCGAAAAATCATCAGATACTAGAGCGCGTGGATCTCTGATGGAGCAATCGATGAAATATTTCGCCGCTGCGGATTCCCGCTTTCCGCACCCAACGGCTGAAAGGATGCTAAAATGAGCGTCCTAGAAGTTCTTTTGGACGAGCCCAACGTTGATTTTGATGGTGAGTACGTGCAATTCCGATTGACGTATTACGGTCCATTGCCTGCGGACACGCTCCGCGGCGGAGGGGTAAGACGGGCAAGGGCGACAGACAAACATGCTATCCGCAAGCAGCTTCATCCGCAGCTAAAAGAGCTTTGGAAATTCCCCCCGCTAAAACGCAGCCCGCGTGATCCAAAAAAAGCATATTTTGTGACCGACTACGGCACAGAAGCGGAAAAGTACGCCCACACGGAAGAGGCTCTCAGCGCCCGCTTTGTGCTGGATAAATACCATTTTGTGCCGCTTGCAACGCTAAACCTCGATCTCCTTTGCAGCATCGAAATAATGGTGCTGCTTCATGACAAGCGGGCGGGTGTTCGGGATGAATCTAGTGGTGATCTAGACAATCGAATAAAGACGCGTTGTGACGCCCTCACCATGCCGAGGGTCGGGCAGCTGGATGAGTACCCTGTTCCTGGCGAGGACGAAGACCCGTTCTATTGCTTGCTTGAAAATGATTCAATCATTAGTCGCCTAACGGTTGAAACGGATCGACTACTGGTCCCAGTGTCGGAAACTGGCGACAAAAACACGGTGGACGCCACCATAGCCGTGAAGTTATGGCCAGGGCACATTCAGGTAGCCAATTTCGGCTTTGCCTTAGTTTCCCGGAGCGACTTAACTCAAGGACCGCAATGCACCCGGCCAAAACCACTAGCGCCCAACCTCCTGGCCTGGGTGGCTTGCTTACTTCCTTGTTTGGTGGCTTGGTAATTTAACGTTCACTCGATGCGCAGTCTCGCGCCGGCTGGTGTAGGGATTTCACCGCACTCTAGTTCACCTGGGGCAGTTCAATGATGGAGGGGGAGAAAAAGAGCTATGCAAAGTATGTCCAGCCTGCAGAGGAATGAGCTTAATACCATTAGAAACAGCAGACTCATAAGAGCTGCGGTATATGATGCTGCGATCATGATAGGCGCGTTTTTGGCAGCCGACCGTGTATATGAGGTTTGGCCCGAACACGCACATGCGGCCTACATACCTGCCTTCGGCATGTTGCTGTACGCACTCATTCACCGATGTTGGGATGATACCTCGCTCAAGAGGATCGATGCCGCACTTGAACGCGATGACGAGGCAAGGCGAACGACTATTGAGTAAGCGAGGATGGCTAACGTGCGAGTTACTGGACTAGTCCTCTTCCTCTGCGTGTTATAAATTCCGACTTAAGCGGGCAGAGCAGGTGACGGGCGGGGTGCTGGTTCTTCCCGGCTCCGATGGATCTTTTCAGCCAATCCCCTGGTCTCATATTCCACTTCAACATACTGGTGTTGGTAGTTTGCTGTTCGCAGCAAAAGACGTGTGGCCGTGGGTCCTGGCGGATTTCTAGACTCCAAACTTGATGGCCAAGGCAGCTGTAGCTCAATAGACGGAAGACAGTTCCAGATCTTCTTTGAACAATAGTTTAGCCCGACCAAGGTCCCCTATTTCGCAACTCTTATTGGGCAAGAGTTGGGCACATCCCACACCTCCTAGGCGGATTCCTTGAGTAAGCCATTGATTTAATTGGCGCCCCCTAGGGGAATCGAACCCCTGTTTCAGCCGTGAGAGGGCCGCGTCCTGGGCCGCTAGACGAAGGGGGCGCTATCGGTGAGTTGACCGAGAAGCTGCTATAACCAAACCTCTCACGCCACGCAAGGTTCAGAACTGGGCCGTGCGGCGCAGCGTGATCTTGCTGATCAGCCGTCCGCGCTTTGCATCTATGACGAGGAGCTCATCATGTGTGGCCCCCTTGAGATGCACCGTCATCTGCTCGCCGCTCATGATCACCTGGCCGAGCTGAACATTGGGGCCGATGGCGAGCTCGAGTTCGTTGGGCGCTCCCTGCCCCGTTTGCTTTGCCGGATTGGCCAGGCGATAACCAATGATCGCAAAGACCGCGATGAAACAGCCGATGAGCAGTACGCCGAGAAAGATCACCACATACTTGAGCACGCGCACGTTCGGCGGATCTTGCTCGGCGATGCCATGCCCTGCTATGGCCTCTGCCGCGCCCTCGTTTCCGCTTCGCATATGAAATCCCCCTCAAGTCGCATCGTTACGGCCCATGAGGCCGATGCTGGCGAGCGCCTCGACCGTTTGCTGAGCCGGCGGTTCGATGATGTCAGCCGTGCACGCCTCCAGCGCCTGATCATTAACGGCAGCGTGCAGGTGGACGGGCGGACCATAGTGGAGCCGAGCTTCAGGGTCAAACCGGCCTCCGAGATACGAATAACGCTGCCGCAACCGAGAGATCCTGCGCCGCGCGGCGAAGCGATGCGCTTGGCTGTGATCCATGAGGATCCTCATTTGATTGTCATCGACAAGCCTGCGGGCCTCGTCGTTCATCCCGCCCCCGGCCATCATTCGGGGACCCTGGTCAATGCGCTCATCGCCCATTGCGGCGACAGCCTTTCAGGTATTGGCGGTGTCCGCCGGCCGGGCATCGTCCACCGCCTCGACAAGGATACCTCGGGTCTTCTCGTCGTCGCCAAGACCGACCAGGCGCACAAGGGATTGAGCGATCTTTTTGCCGCCCACGGGCAAGACGGCAGGCTGGAGCGTGCGTATCAGGCAGTGGTTTGGGGAAAGCCGCCCCGCCGCGAAGGGGTAATTTCCGCCCCCCTCGGCCGCGCCCCTGCCAATCGGCAGAAAATGGCGGTGCGGTCGTCGGGCCGGCAGGCCGTAACCCATTACAGGATTGTGAAAACCTTTGATCTTCCAGGTAAACCGACCCTGATCGAATGTCGGCTCGAGACCGGGCGCACCCACCAAATTCGCGTTCATTTCAGCCACTTGGGCCACCCCCTGCTTGGCGACCCGCTGTACGGCAAAGGATTCCTGTCGAGCGCCAGGAGGCTCCCCGAGGGTCCAAGGACCGCCTTGGACGATCTCGGCCGACAAGCCCTTCATGCCGGTCATTTGGCCTTCGAACATCCGGTAACGGGCCGGTTTCTAACATTTGACTCGCCCCCGCCACCTGACCTTAAGGCTCTTCTCGATAGCCTTTCGGCGACGGAACCCTAGGGATTGGTACGGGCTTGTTCCGAGGAATGAGCGGCGGGTCTTTGAATGGACACAAATCGTAACTATATTAGTCACTTTTTCAGGGAGCCCGGGCTTTGATGGCTGGGGAACAGAATGGCTAAGTCATCCACACTGCCGACGATTTCGGGCGAAGGGGGCCTGCAGCGCTACCTGCAGGAGATCCGGCAGTTTCCAATGCTGCAGCCGGAAGAGGAGTTCATGCTGGCCAAGCGGTGGCGTGAGCATGGCGACCGCGAGGCAGCCCACAAGCTCGTCACCAGCCATTTGCGCCTCGTGGCCAAGATAGCCATGGGCTATCGCGGCTATGGATTGCCCGTAGGCGAGGTGATCTCGGAAGGCAACGTCGGCCTGATGCAGGCGGTCAAGCGCTTCGAGCCCGACAAAGGCTTCAGGCTTGCCACCTATGCCATGTGGTGGATCAAGGCCTCGATTCAGGAATTCATCCTGCGCTCCTGGAGCTTAGTCAAGATGGGTACCACGGCCAGCCAGAAGAAGCTCTTCTTCAATCTTCGTAAGGTGAAGGGACAGATCCAGGCCCTCGAGGAAGGCGATCTCCGTCCTGAACATGTGGCCGAAATCTCCAGGCGGCTGGGCGTCCCGCAGGAGGACGTGATCAGCATGAACCGCCGCCTTTCGGGCGATGCCTCGCTCAATGCGCCGGTCCGCGTCGATGCCGAGGGCGAATGGCAGGATTGGCTCGTTGACGAGGGGGCCAGTCAGGAAACCACCCTTGCCCAGGATGAGGAAGCCTCCATGCGTCACGAAATGCTGAGCGAGGCCATGGAGAAGCTCAATGATCGCGAGCGGCGCGTATTCGAGGCGCGCCGGCTTCGCGACGATCCGGTCACCCTCGAGGATCTCTCCCAGGAGTTCGGCGTCTCGCGCGAGCGCATTCGCCAGATCGAGGTCAGGGCCTTCGAGAAGGTGCAGAAGGCGGTGAAAGCGGCGGCTTCAAAGGCACTTGCCCCAAAGCCGCAGCTTGCAAACCTCGGCACCTGAGCCCCCGACCGCCTCGGAATTTTCCCGCCAGAAAATCTGCACCGCATAGAGGTGATCGCCCTTCTGCACGACGCCGCTGCTTACATGGTCATAAGAGCGGTTGAGCAGATTGCGCCGGTGTCCGCCCGAGTGAAGCCACTGCTCGAACAGCCGCCGCGCCTTGGCCTCGCCCGGCGGGTCCTCGCCGCGCTCCCGGGCCGCAATTTCTCCCCGCGCCGAATAGAGCTCCGGATCCTCGGCAAAGGCGGCAAAGCGGGCATGGAAGGAATAACCTTTTAGGGATTGATGGCCCACATAGTCGCCCAGAACCATGTCGATGGCCTGGGCGCGCGCCAGCGTCTTGAACTGCGCGCTGGAGATGACGGGCTTTCGTTTGTTCGATGACCGGGCGTTCTGGGCAAGTGAGTCGAGCAGACCCTCGAGATCCGGGCGGATGACCACGGATTGTGGGGGGTTTTGGATGAGCTGCTCGGCATAGGCGCGGTAGGCTGGCGCCGCTGAGCCCATCTGGCCGAAAACCGCCAAAAATACGGCTGCCAGAAAGCCCAAGCTTGCGAAATTCCTCATTCTGAATTCCCCCCTCGGGATTGGATCAACGCGGCGTATACCATAGGCCTGCAGGAACGGACTGATTTACCTTTCCTTTGCCATCCCCCTGTTATCACTGGAAGCTGGGAATGCAATGGCTTCCCTCGAAGGGGACGACGGGCGCGTGAAGACCATAATTAGCAAGCTTCAGCAAAAGGCATACTTGGCCATGTTGATCTTCGGCCTCGGCTTGCTCGAGGTGCTTGCGGGTCTCATGCTCGTCAACATTGCCGCCGACCGGACGGTGACGGCCACGGCGGATCACTACGGTACGAGCTGGGCTGAATTCCTTTCGCGCAACATGGTTGACCTCGAACCGCTGCTGAACGGGGAAACGCCCAGCGTCGAGACCATCATCTTCTTGGAGCAGGCAAGCCACCTCGACGAACTGCTGGAATTTCGCCTTTTCGACAAGGAAGGCAGACTGCGCCTGGTCTCCAGCGAGATGGGCAATGCCCTGAGCTATGATGTAAAGCTTTCCGATACGCATTCCGATCTCGCCGGCCTCATTGCCGCCGGCGAGGAATTCACTCTCTTCGAGAATCAGCCATCGGCCGAAGGGGCTCGTTATGTATCGAAGACTTTCGCTCCCCTGCGGGTCAAGCAGAGGCTCCTCGGCTGGGTTGAGGTTGTCGTCGATCAGGACCATCATCGCGGACTTATCGTCGGCGCCCTCGCCAAAATCGCAATCGCCATGGGCCTGCTATTAGGGCTCGTCCCCGCGCTGGGCTTCTGGTACAGCGCGCAACAGAAAAGGAAGGTGGAGCAGACCCTCTCCTTCATCACCAATCACGATCCGCTGACCAAGCTTCCCAACCGCATGGTCTTCGCCGCCCAGCTCGATGAGGCTCTCAAACAGGCGGAACGCCGCCACGAGCACACCAGCATTCTCGACATCGAGATCGACCGGCTGCGCGACCTCTATGAACAGTTCGACCGCCAGACGATCGATGCGGTCCTACTCGAATTCTCCAATCGCCTGCAGACGCTCGCCGGGCCCCTGGGCATTTCCGCCCGGCTCAGCGACAGCGAATTCGCTGTTCTGAAATCCAGCGTCCACGACGCGATGGAAGCGGCGCAATTTGCCCGCGCCGCTCTTCAGTCTCTTACCCAGCCGGTCACCGCCGGCAACAAGAGCATCTTCCTCAACATCAACATCGGCCTTGCTCTCGCCCCGACCGATGGGCGCAGTGCGACCGAGCTCATCAAGAGCGCCGATGTCGCGCTCGTGTCGTCCAAAGGCGTGGGCCGCAACACCTACCGTTTCTTTGACTCGGACACCGAGAACACCCTGCGCAAGAGGCGCTCGATTGAGTCAGCCGTCAAGGAAGCCTGCGAGCAGAAGCTCTTCGAGCTCCACTATCAGCCGGTGTTCGAGCTGCGCAGTGGCCGCCTGACCGGCTTCGAAGCTCTCATCCGCCTCAACCATCCCCATTATGGCTCGATCTCTCCGGCAGAATTCATCCCCGTCGCCGAAAGCATCGGCCTCATTGGCGACATCGGCTCCTGGACTCTGGAAACCGCCTGCCAGATGGCCGCGCAATGGCCAGATCCTCTCAAGGTCGCGGTCAACTTGTCGCCGCTGCAGTTCCGCAATGGCAGCATGATCGCTTTCGCCCGCCGCAGCCTGGAACAGGCCCGCTTTCCCGCCTACCGGCTTGAGCTCGAGGTCACCGAAGGCGTCCTCCTCGACGACACTGAATATGTGCGCGAACAGCTGCGCGCCCTGCAGGAGACGGGTGTCGGCATCGTGCTCGACGATTTTGGCGCCGGCTATTCGAGCTTGGGCTACCTGTGGCAGTTCCCCTTCAACAAGCTGAAAATCGATCAGTCCTTCGTGCGCGCTATGGATTCCAAGTCGAACGTCCGCAACATTCTGCGCGCCATCATCGGGCTTGGCCGTTCATTGAACCTGCCGATCACGGCAGAGGGAGTTGAGACCGCCGAACAGGCCGATTATCTCCGCAGCCTCGATTGCACCGAGGCCCAGGGCTATTATTTCGGGCGTCCCGTGCCGGC
>Ga0075421_100001398_pt1 | contig 28161 bp, 26 predicted proteins | sample SoiMetdeltSBSDD5_FD_75292 | JGI IMG/M metagenome (GOLD analysis project Ga0075421, IMG submission 75292) | Bulk soil microbial communities from a Populus tree surrounding site in Tennessee, USA - Soil MetaG P. deltoides SBSDD5 | ecosystem: Environmental > Terrestrial > Soil > Tree plantation... | reverse complement strand
ACTCTTCCGGTTCGCGGGGCGGGCACGACAGCGGAAGAGAGTTCGGGGGAATCCTATGGCGTCCAAGCTGTACGTCGGCGGTCTCGCCTATTCCACGACCAGCGAGGGGTTGCGCGAGTTCTTCGCGCAGAGCGGTAACGTGCTGTCAGCCACCGTCATCACGGACCGGTTCTCGGGGCAGTCGCGGGGGTTCGGGTTCGTGGAGATGGGAACGGCGGAGGAGGCGCAGAACGCGATCTCGCAGCTCAACGGTCGCGAACTCGATGGGCGGCGCATCACCGTCGAGGTGTCTAACCCGCAGGCGCCGCGCACGGGCGGAGGCGGCGGCGGCGGTCGCCCCGGGGGCGGTCGACCCGGCGGCGGGCGTCCGGGCGGCGGCGGTCGCGAGAGCGGCTACGCGCATCGCCCCAGCAAGCCGGTGAAGTGGTAGCCTAGAAATTTCGCAGGTGCGAGCCGGAGGACGTCGTGGGGCTGGGGCCCCACCGTCCGAGGCGAGCCTATGAAAGGCGTGCGAGGACGAGTGTAGCGTCGCGACTCACGAAGCGATCAAAGGCCGACCCCACGCGGGTCGGCCTTTTGATTTTCGGCGTGTCGCTCAGCGCGCGGCGGACTCGCGCAGCAGCGCGAACACCCGCTCGGGCGTCACCGGCAGCGCGGTGAACGACGCGTCGCGCACGCCGAGCGCGTCACACACGGCGTTGGCGATGGCGCCGCCGAGTCCGGGATTGCCGCATTCGCCGAGGCCGCGCAGGCCAAGCGGATTCGTGGTTGCTCGCACTTCCTGATAGAAGCCGTCGACCGGCGGCACGTCGGCGGCGTAGGGCAGCGCGTAATCCATGAACGTGCCCACCACGAGCTGCCCGAGCGCGTCGTACTCCAGGCTCTCGTGCAGCGTGTTGCCGATGCCGAACGCCACACCGCCGACGAGCTGCGCGTCGACGAGCGCCGGGTTGACCGCGCGGCCCACGTCCGCGCCGACGACGACGCGGCGCAGGCGCACGGCGCCCGTCTCGCGATCGACGTCGACGACCACCGCGGCCGCGCAGCCCGCGTACGTCAGCTTCTTCACCTCGAACGAGGCGCCGGCGGCCAGGCGGCGCTCCGACGTCAGCTCCGCGAGCGTCACGCGACCGGCGCGCGTTTCCAGCACACCGCGGGCGTACGCGACGTCGGTCTCAGCCACTGCGAAGCGCGCGGCGGCGCGCCGTTTCGCCTCGTCGATGAGCTTCTGCGCGGCCAGGTGCGCGGCGTTGCCGGCCGTCACCGTGCCGCGCGAGCCGTAGGTGCCGACGCCGCTCTCCACGGCCGCCGTGTCGGCGTGCCGGACGTCGAAGCGGCTGGCGGGCAAGCCGAGCGCGTCGCCGAGGATTTGCGCCAGCACGGTCTCGAGTCCCGGTCCCATCGACGCGGCGCCGGTGTCGACCACGAGCCGCCCGTCCGGCCGCACCTCGACGTGCGTCGTCTCGAAGGGGCCAAGGCCGGTCTTCTCGACGTAGATGGCGAGACCGATCCCGCGGCGTGGTCCCGACGCGCGCGTATTGATGTGCTCCTGCTCGGCGCGCTCGCGGGAATAGTCCAGCCGGCGCAGCAGCTCGTCGAACAGCGCAGGAAAATCCCCGGAGTCATAGACGGTCGTCACGCCGAACGACTTCGTGCCGCAGTCGTACGGCATCTCGTCGGCGCGGACCAGGTTGCGGCGGCGGAGCTCGGCGGGATCGATCCCGAGTCGCGCCGCGCCGGCGTCGAGCAGCCGCTCGCGCACGAAGTTGCACTCCGGACGTCCCGGGGAGCGCAGCGTGCCGGCCGGCGTCTTGTTCGACACGACGGACCAGAGATCGCAGGCGTAGTTCGGCATCCGATAGGGACCGGGCAGCAGCGCCGCGCCGAACTCCGCAGGGACGAGCGCGGCGGTGCGCACGTAGGCGCCGATGTCGGCGCGGATCAGGGCGCGTACGCCGACGATGTGGCCCTCGGCGTCGAAGCCCATCTCGACGTCGTACTCGACCTCGCGCGCGTGGTTGGCCGCCATGAGGTTCTCGCGGCGCGTCTCGATCCACTTGACGGGCCGGCCGAGCTTCATGGCCGCGAGCGGCACCAGGATGTCCTCGGGGTAGAGCTCGCCGCGCACGCCGAAGCCGCCGCCCGTGTCGACTTCGGTCAGCCGCAGCGCCCCGAGCGGGATGCCGAAGATCGGCGCGAGGATCGTGCGATTGATGTGAATGCACTTCGTCGAGCCGATCAGGTGCAGTTCGCCCCCGCGGGGATCCGGCGGCACGGCGACGAGGCCGCGTGTCTCCAGCGCCGCAGCCGTCTGCCGCGGATAGCGGAAATGGTCACGGACGACGACCGAGGCGCCTGCGAGCCCCGCATCGGCGTCGCCGACGCGCATCGTGATCGTCGCGACGTTGTTCGTGTCGGTGCCCGCGAAGAGCCGCGGCGCGGTCGGCGCGAGGGCGGCCGCCACCGAGGGACAGGCGGGTAGCGTCTCGTAGCCGACGTCGATCAGTTCGAGCGCGTCGCGGGCGACATACGCATCGTCGGCGACGACGAGCGCCACCGGCTCGCCGACATAGCGCACGACGCCGCGCGCGATGGCTGGCTGCAGGTAACGATCGGCACCCGTCGGCGCCGGCACGCGATTGGGGATGATGGCCGCGGCCGGCACGTCATCGGCGGTGATGACGAGGCGCACACCCGGCAGCTCACTCGCGCGCTTGCCGTCGATGCTCACCAGTCGCGCGTGGGCGTGCGGCGAGCGCAGCACCGCCGCGTGCAGCATGCCGGGAACGCGGACATCCTCGACGAAGCGACCGCTACCGGCGACGAGACGATCGCCGCCGAGCCTCGCGTGCGCTTGGCCGATCATCGCGTGCTCCCCGCCGCAGCCTCCATATCCACGAAATAGAGAAGATCGAGCAGGCCGGGCGAGCTTCCGAGCTTCGTCAGCATCACGGCCGCCTCGCTCCTGTGCTGGGTGGCGTGGTTCACCTGGTGAATCATCTGCTGCCACAGCGGATACGCCCAGCGCTCGCCCCTGGTGTTCGTGTACTCGACGACCCGCGTGAGCTCGACGTCCGTGACGGCGGCGACGAACGCCTGCGTGTCGCGCTCGATGCGTTCCCAGCGCGCCCGAATGGCGGCGAGATCCGGGAAGTCGACGGCGGCGGGAAGCTCACGCGGCGAGCGGCCGTGCCAGCGCTCGAGGTACAGCCACTGCGCGCCCATCGTGTGCACGAGCGTGTCACGGATCGAGTCGAAGCTGGCGCCGCCGCCCTCGAGCAGCTGGGCCGGCGTCAGCCGCGCGCTCGCCTCAAGGATCCGCTGGTTCGCCCAGTCGTTGTAGCGGTACAGAGACCGGATGACCTCGGCGAGCATGCTCACCGGTCATCGACCCCCAACTAAAAGATCCGGTCGTAGCGCCCGTACTCGTGGGCGGCGTCCATGAACCACTTCACGATCTCGGGGTCGGACTTCGGCGGAATCTCGCACGACGTCGACAGGATGAAGCCGGAGTGCCGGGCCGCAGTGTCGATGCAGCGCTTCACGTCGGCGTACATCGCGTCCTTCGATGTCTTCTCGAACTTGGTCGCGTCGACGTTGCCGATGGCGACGGCGCGCCCGCGCGCGACGTCCACGAACCGCTGCAGCTGATCGACGTAGAGCTTGGGGTCGGCCTGCTGGTCGAGGTCGAACGACACGGTGGTGAAGCCGACGTTCAGCAGATCCTCGAAGATCGGATAGGTCGTGCCGCAGATGTGCGTGGTGACGCCGACCTTCTTGGCCTTGAAGTACTCGACGAGCTCCTTGTGGTACGGCGCGATGAAGTCGCGGTAGTTGTCGGGCGACACGAGGCTGATGGACGCCGTCGGCTCGGAGAACGACAGCCCGATGCCGGTCTTCGCGATGGCGTCGCCCCACGCCTTGCAGAACTCCGTGGCCACGCGCATCACGTCGTGGATGAACTGCGGGTCCTCGAACGTGTCGAGCAGCATCGTCTCGGGGTTGCGCAGCAGCATCGCGATCGTCCACGGCCCGACGGCGACGGCGCCGATGGCCGTCGGCGGCTTGGCCTTCACGAGCGCCTCGCACTGCTCCAGAAAGCCGGGGAGCCGCGCCGTCTTGTACGGGTCGGGCATCGGCAGCCGGGCCAGCGCCGTCTTGTCCTCCTGGAGCACGTGCTGATCGATGGACGGCACCACGTAATCCGAGTACTTCACGCGGCAGCCGAACGCCTCCGCCTCCTTGGCGAGGTCGTTGTAGGCGAGGACCACGTCCGGTTGGTAGCGCTCGTAGTAGTTCAGCATCGCCGTGATGGCTTTCGGCACGTTGGTGCAGTACTCCTCGATCGACAGCCCGTCGAGCGTGCCGGCAAACGACGCGACGATCGGGTAGACCGGGACGCGGTCGGCGAAGGACCGTTTGTAGGCGGCCACCACCCGATCGCGATTGGTGTAGGCGGCCTTGCCCTTCTCTGCGTCCCACACCCGGTTCGCCTCCATGTAACGCGGGGGCAGCTTGGCCTCGTACTCCATGAACTGGGTGATCGGGTAACGGATGCCGCCCGTGTGGGTGCCTCGAAGGCCCTCGATGATCTCCTCCATCTGCGACCAGGGGATCGTGAAGGCCATCTCGTGGTCCTGGGTCTGGCCGAAGATCCGGTCGCCCGAGCAGGGCAGGATCACTTGAGGGCGGTCCGTCCGCATCGTGGTGACGATGATCTCGGCGCAGTCGACGCGGCCACCGAAGGAGGATGTCAGCTTGCCGCCGCGCTTCCAGAGGGCCGCCTGAGTCAGCCGCATGACCTGGGCCGGGTTGGCGTAGATGCATACGAGATCAGGCTCGAAGGTCGCGCGGTCCAGGGGAGCCACCAAGAGCCCGGTATACTCCCCCTGCTTGAAGCGGTCGATGGCAGCCTCCGAGCGCTGTCCCGCCTCCTTCGTTTCCGTATACATGCCCTCGCACAGGGTCCCGGAGTTGTGCAGGTGAGTCGGCTTCTCGAACCCCAGTGCCGCGATGCCCAGCGAGCAGATCGAGTCCTCGCGCGTGAGCGCCAGCGTCCAGCCGTACCGGCGCGCCATGTCGATGACCTGGCAGTTCATGGACAATTTCTTGAAATCTCTCGCCGGGCGACGGGCGCGGTCGGGGATCGGCTCGTCGGGACGCAGCATCCGGATGGCCACCGGAAACGTCTGCGGCCGGATGTACGTTTGAAGCTCGCGATCCGCCGTTTTCACATCTATCATGCGCCCTCCCGAGTATGGACTCGGCCGAGCCTACTACGGCGTCCGAGAGGGTCGCAACGTCGTGCAGCCCGGTGCCGTGCGCCCGGTACGACATTTGCGATGAGAGAGGTCAATGCGTCGCGTGCTGAGCTTCGTTGCGGGCGTCCTCGTGGGCCAGTGGCTGGTCTTCGGGGGCGCACTTTCGCCGGCCGATCTTCATATTCGCGCATCCACAGCGTGGGAGCGCGGCGATTACCCCGAAGCTCTTCGACTCTGGAGCCAAGCGGTCAATTTGCAGCCCGCCAACGCTGAACTGCAATACTTGCGCGGTCGGGCGCTGGCTGCGCTCGGACTGCGCTCCTCGGCCGCTGATGCGTTCCAGATCACGCTGCTGCTCGAGCCCGAGTCGCGGGTGGCGCGCGACGCCATGGACGGGCTGGCAAAACTGCAGCCGACAGCCGGCGAGCGCGAGCGCGAGGTGCTCGTCCCGATCGAGTCGGGCCTGGGCGTCTGGATCGTACCCGCGATGGTGAACGGGCAGCGTGGACGATTTCTGCTCGATACCGGCTCGAGTGTCATCGTAATCGGGCCCACGCTTGCTGCGGCGTCGGGTGTGAAGCCAGTCACCGGTCGTGAAGCCATCGAGCTTCATACGCTCGGCGGGCGCACGCGTGGGCCGTCGGCGACAGTGGCACGGCTCGAAGTCGGCGAGGCGGTGCTTCATGACGTGCCGGTCGTGCTCCACGATCCCGGCCCGGGCGTGGACGGCATCCTCGGCAACACGTTCCTGGCCCACTACCGGGTGACGCTCGATACGGACGGGCGACAGCTCGTTCTGCGCGCGCTCGGCCCGGTCCCGGTGGGCGCCGCCTCCGTCCGCACGACCGAATAACTCGGCGTTCTGCCGTCTCCCAAGTACTCGTGCCGACCGCGCGTTGGAGTAGAATACGCGCCTACCTCGGCGGGCCATCGCCCGCCGCGCATCAGACGCAGGGAGGCGGTAGATGGCCAACGCTCCAACGGCGAGTTATTCCCTCACGATCAGGCTCGAGATCGACAACCGCCCGGGCATGCTCGGCAAGGTCACCTCTGCGATCGGGCGCGCGGGCGGCGACATCGGCGCGATCGACCTGGTCGAGGTTCGCAAGAAGACACTGATTCGCGATCTGACGTTCAAGGCGAGCGACGAGCGGCACGGGCAGCAGGTCGTCGACCGCCTCAAGGCGACCGACGGCATCAAGGTCGTGCACGTCTCCGATCGCACATTCCTCATGCATCTCGGCGGCAAGATCGAGATCAAGGGCAAGATCCCGGTCAAGACGCGCGACGATCTTTCGATGGCGTACACGCCGGGCGTCGCGCGCGTGTGCATGGCCATCCATCACGAGCCGGACAAGGCCTACACCCTCACGACCAAAGGCAACACCGTGGCCGTGGTCAGCGACGGCACGGCCGTGCTCGGCTTGGGCGACATCGGCCCCAACGGCGCCGCACCCGTCATGGAGGGCAAGGCGCTCATCTTCAAGGAGTTCGCGGGCGTCGACGCGTGGCCGATCTGCCTGGCGACCAAAGACGTGGACGAGATCGTGACGATCGTCAAGGCGATCTCGCCGGTGTTCGGCGGTATCAATCTCGAGGACATCTCGGCGCCGCGCTGCTTCGAGATCGAAGAGCGGCTGCAGAAAGCGCTCGACATCCCGGTGTTCCACGACGATCAGCACGGCACGGCGGTGGTCGTGCTCGCCGCGCTGCTCAACGCGCTGAAGGTCGTGAAGAAGCGGCTCGGCGACGCGCGCATCGTCATCACCGGCGCCGGTGCTTCCGGCATCGCCACCGCCAAGCTGCTGATGAAGGAAGGCGCGAAGCACATCATCGGCTGCGACCGCGCGGGCGCGATCTACGCCGGCCGCACCGAGAACATGAACTCGATGAAGGAGTGGTTCGCCAAGCACACCAATCCGCGCAAGGCGCGCGGCACCGCCGGCGAGGCGCTCGCCGGCGCGGACGTCTTCATCGGCCTCTCGGGGCCGGGCGTAGTCTCGCTCAAGGACATCAAGGCGATGAACCGCAATCCCATCGTGTTCGCCATGGCCAACCCCGTGCCGGAGATCCAACCGGAGGAGGCGGGGCCGTTCGTGCGCGTGATGGCCACCGGCCGCTCGGATTACCCCAACCAGATCAACAACTCGTGCTGCTTCCCCGGCTTCTTCCGCGGCATGCTCGACGTGCGCGCCAAGCGCGTCAACGATCAGATGAAGCTGGCCGCGGCCCACGCCCTGGCGTCGATCGTCGCCAAGGGGGAGCTGAGCGAGGAATACATCACGCCCTCGATGTTCGACGCGCGCGTGGTGCCGACGGTGGCGGCGGCGGTGGCGGAGGCCGCGGTCAAGTCGGGGGTCGCGCGCAAGCAGCGCCGGTGACGGCCCGAGGCCCGGGTCCGCGGCGGCGTCACGCGTCACGCGCCGCGTCAGCGCCTCGCGCCTCCGCCGCAGCCGCGTCCGGAATGCTTCCGTAGAAGGCGGAAATCCGGTATGTTGTGCCGCAACTCGGCCTGGGCCTGTGCCCGGGCAAAGCGTAACGAGAACATTCAGAGGATGAAATCGGAGCGCTCTACACGAGGGGAGGCCCATGGCTAGAGCCGCTAAAGTTCCGCTCAACGAGCTCCGGCGTGTCGTCATCGCTGCATCCGTCGGCAACATCATCGAGTGGTACGACTTCTACATCTTCGGCAGCCTCGCCGCGATCCTCGCCGTGAAGTTCTTCGACAAGACTCACCCGGTGGCGGCCTTCCTCAGCACGGTGGCCATCTTCTCGGTCGGCTTCCTGATCCGGCCGCTGGGCGCATTCGTTTTCGGCTGGCTCGGTGACAAGGTCGGCCGCAAGTACACGTTCATCGTCACGTTGACCGGCATGGGCGTGGCAACGGCGCTCATCGGCTTTGTCCCGACGTATCAGTCGATCGGGCTGTCCGCCGCGTTCATCCTCTTCGCGCTTCGCCTGATTCAGGGACTCTGCCTCGGTGGCGAGTACGGCGGCGCGATCACGTACGTGGCCGAGCACATCGAGGACGAAAAACGCGGCTACTACACCGGCTGGCTGCAGACGTCACCGACGCTGGGCATCGTCGTCTCACTGGCCGTGATCATCGGTATCCGGCAGTATCTGGGCCTCGAGGCCTTCCAGGAGTGGGGCTGGCGGCTGCCGTTCATCATCTCGCTACTCCTCGTCGCCATCGCCATCTGGATCCGGCTCTCGCTCGGTGAGACGCCGATCTTCCAGGACATGAAGGCCAAGGGCCGGACCACGACGAACCCGTGGCGCGAAGCGTTCATGAGCAGCAACTTCAAGTACGTCGTCATCGCCAGCGTGGTGGTGCTGGGTCAGGGTTGCGTCTGGTACAGCGGTCAGTTCTGGGCGCTCTACTTCCTGCAGACCGTCAAGAAGCTGGACGTGCTGACGTCGAGCTGGATCGTCGGCATCGCGCTGCTGATCGCCACCCCGACCCTGATCTTCTGGGGCTGGCTCTCGGACAAGGTCGGCCGCAAGCCGATCATCCTGGGCGGCATGGCCCTGGCATCGCTCACGTACTACCCGCTCTACGCGGCGCTCGGCACGTACGCCAATCCGGGCAATGTCAACTACCCGATGGCGATTCTCATCGTTGTCATCCTGGTCAATTACGTAGGCATGACCTACGGTCCGATCGGCGCGTTTCTCGCCGAGTTCTTCCCGAGCCGCATCCGCTACACGTCCGTGTCGGTGCCCTATCACATCGGCAATGGCTGGGGCGGCGGCCTGGTTCCGATTGTCACGACGTCGATGTACCTGTCCACCGGCAGCGTCGGCTATGCGCTGCTCTATCCCATCATCGTGCCGGCCGTGATGTTTCTCATCGCGATCTTCGTGATGCCGGAGACGCGCAAGCACAGCATCTGGGAGGAAGGGGCGATCGAGGCCTCCCGCGCCCGCGCCAAGGCTTAGCCTGATCGAGGAGCGTCCCGGCGACCCGGGGCGCTCCTCGAGTTCCCGTGCGCCGCGATTGATCACCTTCCGACGCTGAGCGAGAATAGCGCCCGCCCTCCCGGGCGATCACAACGAAGCGTGAGGTTTCCACATGGCCAAGGCCGCCAAAGGCGACGAGCCGATCCAGGCACTGCTCAAGGAAGACCGCAAGTTTCCGCCCCCGAAGGCGTTCGTGAAGCGCGCGCTGGTCCGCAGCCAGTCGGTCTATCGCGACGCCGCGAAGAATCCGGTGCGCTTCTGGGAGCAGCGGGCGAAGGAGCTCGCCTGGTTCAAGCCGTGGACGAAGGCGCTCGAGTGGAAGCCGCCGTACGCGAAGTGGTTCGTCGGCGGCAAGCTCAACGTCGCCTACAACTGTCTCGATCGCCACGTGCAGGGGCCGCATCGCACGAAGGCCGCGCTGATCTGGGAGGGCGAGCCTGGCGACACGCGCACGCTGACCTATTGGGATCTCTACCGCGAGGTGCAGCGCTTCGCCGCCGCGCTCAAGCGCCACGGCGTGCGCAAAGGCGACCGCATCACGATCTACATGCCGATGGTCCCCGAGGTCGCCATCGCGATGCTCGCATGCGCGCGGATCGGCGCCGCGCACTCGGTGATCTTCGGCGGCTTCTCGCCGGAATCGGTGCGCGACCGCATCCACGACGCAAACTCCGCGCTGGTGATCACCGCCGACGGCGGCTACCGGCGCGGCTCGACGGTGCCGCTCAAGAAGAACACCGACGACGCGCTCAAGGAGTGCCCGGGCGTGAAGAGCGTGATCGTGCTCAAGCGCACGGGCGAGCCCGTCAACATGCAGCACGGGCGCGATATCTGGTGGGACGACTTCGTCAAGGGTGTGGAGCCGAAGTGCCCCGCCGAGCCGATGGACTCGGAGGACTTGCTCTATCTCCTCTACACGTCGGGCTCGACCGGCAAACCGAAGGGCATCATCCATACCACGGGCGGGTACCTCACGGGCATCGCGGCCACCCACAAGTGGGTTTTCGACCTGCACGACGACGACGTCTACTGGTGCACGGCCGACGTCGGCTGGGTCACTGGCCACTCGTATGTCGTGTACGGGCCACTCGCGAACGGCGCGACGACGGTCATGTACGAGGGGACGCCCGACTTTCCCGACAAGGATCGCTTCTGGCGCATCATCGAGAAGCACGGGATCACGATCTGCTACACCGCGCCGACGGCCATACGCACCTTCATGAAGTGGGGCGAGGAGTATCCCAAGCGCTGCGACCTCTCGAGCCTGCGCCTGCTCGGCACCGTCGGTGAGCCCATCAATCCCGAGGCGTGGGTCTGGTACTGGAAGGTGATCGGCGGCGGACGCTGCCCCGTCGTCGATACGTGGTGGCAGACCGAGACGGGGAACATCCTCATCACGCCGCTGCCCGGCGTCACCGTGCTCAAGCCCGGCTCGGCGACGCGGCCGTTCCCCGGCATCGACGCCGAGGTGCTGGACGAGGCCGGCAAGCCGGCGAAGGCCGGCTATCTCGTTCTCCGCAAGCCGTGGCCGGGGATGCTGCGCGGTATCTGGGGCGATCCCGATCGGTTCGTCAAGCAGTACTGGTCGAAGTACCCCGATATCTACTTCACCGGTGACGGCGCCAAACGCGACAAGGACGGCTACTTCTGGCTGCTCGGCCGCGTGGACGACGTGATGAACGTCTCCGGGCATCGCGTCTCGACGATGGAGGTCGAGTCAGCGCTGGTAGACCACAAGTCGGTGGCCGAGGCCGCCGTCATCGGCAAGACGCACGACATCAAGGGCCAGGCGATCGCCGCCTTCGTCACGGTCAAGGGCGGCGTGGACGGCACGCCGGCCCTCATGGACGAGCTCAAGGCGCACGTGTCGAAGAAGATCGGCGCGCTGGCGCGGCCAGACGACATCATCTTCTCCGCGGAGCTGCCCAAGACGCGCTCCGGCAAGATCATGCGCCGCCTGCTGCGCGACATCGCTGAGGGGCGAGCCTTGGGCGATACCACCACGCTGGCCGACCCCGCAGTCGTCGCGTCGCTCAAGACGAAATACGAGGATCAGGAAGCCTAGAAACGCTGTCTCCCAACGTCCGGTTCCTGGCACCCGCGCACGCCCAGTTCTTGGCCGCTGTGCCAGATTGGGCCTCCGGAAACTGTCTGGGCCCTGGGCATTCTGCGCCTGGAGAGCCCATCCCGGAGCCTTTCGGTCGGACCGCAGATTACTGTTTTCGCAGTGAATCTCTCCACCCGTGTCCTACGTCTCAGGTACGGCACAGGGGTTGCACCCCCCGCGGCCACGAAGTCACGGAGGCTATAAATGGACATCCGGAAGCGGCTGGAGACGGATCTTAAGGAAGCGGTAACTCGGCTGCGCCAGATGGGTGGGGCAGCGGCCCTCGAGGCGTTGCTCGGCCAGTCCGAGCGCTTGGCGTACGCCGACGAGGTGGACGAGATCCAGGCCAACGAGCGGCGTGAGATCGGCTTCGCCACGCGCGAGTTGCTGGTGGAGCGGGTCAACCGCATCACTGCCGCTCTCGACCGTCTCAACGACGGCGAGTACGGCATCTGTATCGAATGCGGCGAGAAGATCGCGGCCGCTCGGTTGCGTGCGCTGCCGGAGGTTCAGACGTGCGTTCGCTGCCAGGACATGCTGGAGCGGCGCGGCCGTCAGCACGAGCTCGAGCCGATCGAGGCCGAAGCCGTGGCTGACGACGACTAGATCGCTGCCTCGAACGCCGAAGGCCTGCGGGGCCGGGAGTGATCCCGGCCCCGTTTCGTTGTGCGCGTAGCTCTCGGCTACGCTAACCCCGTGCGCACGCCCGTCCTCGATCTGTTTCGCCCGCTCGTCTTCGGCGTGTCGCGCCTGCTCTTTCGACTCGAGCTGTGCGGGACCCAGCACATTCCCCCGCGTGGTCCCATCGTCGTCGTGCCGAACCATCAGACCTACGCCGATCCGGTGCTGGTGACGATCCCGTTCCGCCGCCGTGTGTATTACATGGCCTGGGCGCGTTTGTTCCGGATACCGGTTCTCGGCCGGGCGATCCGGCTGCTGCACGCGTTCCCGGTGGACATCGACTCGCGCGACTCGCGCGCCGTACGCGAGGCGCGCCGGCTTCTGCTCGAGGAAGGGGCGGCTGTGATGATCTTCCCCGAAGGCGGTCGAAGCCCGGACGGCTCCCTCGTCCGCTTCCACATGGGCGCCTTTCGGCTCGCGGCGTCGCTGGGCGTGCCGGTGTTGCCGGTGACGATCACGGGGGCCCACGACGCCTGGCCGCCCGGCCAGACACTGCCGCGGCGCGGCCACGTCACGATTACGTACCATCCGCCGGTGTCGGTGGACGCTGCCGCGACGCCGCGCGCAGCGGCCACGCAGCTGGCCGAGCGGGTGCGAGCGGCGATCGCCTCGGCGCTGACGCCCCGACCGGGCGTGGTCTAGTCGGTCGTCCGCTCCTCCACGCGATAGCCCGCGGCTTCCAGGCGCCGCTTGACCGCGGCGATCTGCTCGGGGCCGGAGGTCTCCAGCGTCAGCTCGACCTCGGTCTGGCCGATCGCCGCCTGTCGCGAGAACGCGCGGTCGTGCAGGATGTGCAGAATGTTGGCGCGCTCCTCCGCGATCAACGCGGTGAGTCGCGCCAGCGCGCCGGGAATGTCGCGCAGTAGCACGCCGAGGCGCACGAGGCGGCCGTCCTTGACCAGGCCGCGCTCGATGATGCGCGCCAGCGTCGTGACGTCGATGTTGCCGCCCGAAAGGACGAGCGCCACGCGGCGGCCGTCGAGATCCAGTCGCCGGTTGAGCAGCGCGGCCAGGGGCGCGGCGCCGGCACCCTCGACGACCGTCTTCTCGATCTCGAGCAGGAGGAGCACCGCGTTCGCGAGCTCCTCCTCGCCGACGGTCACCACCCGGTCCACCCAGCGGCGAGCGAGCTCGAAGGTCAGCTCGCCGACCTGGCGCACGGCGATACCGTCTGCGATCGTCGCCGACGCCTCTACGCGCAGGCGCTCGCCCCGGTCGAGCGAGCGCGACATCGCCGGCAGCGCCGCGGACTGCACGCCGATCACCCGCACGTCCGGCCGCTTGGCCTTGATGGCCAGCGCGACGCCGCCGATGAGGCCGCCGCCGCCCACCGGCGTGACCACGGCCTCGACCTCGGGAAGCTGCTCGAGCAGCTCGAGGCCGAGCGTGCCCTGACCGGCGATGACGCGCGCGTCGTCGAACGGATGGACGAAGACCGCGCCCCGCTCGTCGCCGAGCGCCCGCGCGCGCTCGTAGGCGTCGTCGTAGTTGCTGCCGTGCAGGATCACCTCTGCGCCGTAGCGGCGCGCCGACGTCACTTTGATGAGCGGCGCATACTCCGGCATCACGATCGTGGCGGGAATGCCGAGTCGCTGCGCGTGGAACGCCACCGCCAGCCCGTGGTTGCCCGCGCTCGCCGCGATGACGCCGCTCCGGCGCACCTCGGGGCCGAGCTGCAGAAGCAGGTTCGCGGCGCCGCGCTCCTTGAACGAGCCGGTCATTTGCAGATTCTCGAGCTTCACGAAGCACCGCGCGTTGGTGAGCTCGGATAGCGTCTGCGAGTACGCGCACGGCGTCTCGACGATCGCGTCGCGCACGCGCAGCCGCGCGGTCTCGATCGCGGCGACGTCGACGGGGCCGCCCGAGATGTCCATCAGAAGGGCAGGGCGGGCTCGCCGAGCGTCGGCGCCATCCAGCCGACGGGCATGAACGCCGTCGACTGCGCATAGCCGATGCGGCCGCGCCAGTCGACGAGAATCAGGCCGCCTTCGCCGCGACCCTCTTCCACCAGCAGGTCGACGGACACTTTCGCCGCGTAGTCGGGATCGTCCGCCTCCTTGAGATAGTCGAGCGCCCGCCGCGCGAGCACGACGCGGATGATGGCCTCGCCGTCGCCCGTGCACGACACGCCACCCAGCGAGCTGTCGGCGTACGTGCCGCAGCCGATCAGCGCGCTGTCACCCACGCGGCCCGGACGCTTGCCGAGCGTTCCGCCTGTCGACGTCGCGGCGGCCACGGTGCCGTGACGATCGAGCGCGGTCGCGCCGACCGTCCCGCGGGACGCGACGGCGCGGGCGCCGCCGCCGGCGGCCGCGCGCTCGGCGAGCCGGGCGCGCTGGCGCTCGGTGACGAGCGAGGTCGGGTCGCAGGGGGGCAGACCGGCGGCGCGCGCGAACGCGTGCGCACCCTCGCCGACGAGCAGTACGTGGCGGCCGTCGTCCAGCACGCGACGCGCGAGCGTCACGGGATTGGCGACGCGGCTCACCGCGGCGACCGCGCCGCACGTCAGGCGATCGCCCTCCATGATCGACGCGTCCATTTCCACCGTGCCGGACTCCGTCAGGACCGAGCCGCGCCCGGCGTTGAAGCGCTCATCGTCTTCCAGGCTGCGGACGGCGGCTTCGACCGCGTCGAGGGCTCGGCCGCCGGCTGCGAGCACCGCCCAGCCGGCCGCCACCGCCGCGCGGATTCCGGGACGGTACTCGTCCGCGCTCGCCGCGATGGCCCCCGCGCCGCCGTGGACGATGATCGACGGCACGCGACAGCCGCGCACGCGCGCGTGAGATGGCATCATCGCCTTCACCGTGGCACAATCCGGCCGCCTTGCAAAGTCCGATGACGCTCGAGCGGCTCAACGCACGCATCGTGCGCTGCCGCCGCTGCGCGCGACTGGTCGCGCACCGCGAAGCGGCGGGCGAGGCGCCGCCGCGGCGCTACGAGGGACAGCGCTATTGGGCGCGGCCGCTGACGGGCTTCGGCGATCCGCGCGCGCGGCTGCTGCTGGTGGGCCTCGCTCCGGCCGCCAACGGCGGCAACCGAACGGGACGCATGTTCACCGGCGACCGCAGCGGCGACTGGCTGTTCGAGGCGTTGCATCACGCTGGCTTTGCGAACCAGCCGACGTCGCTGCACGCGGACGACGGCCTGCGGCTGCGCGACGCGTATATCACCGCGACGATTCGGTGCGCGCCGCCGGCCAACAAGCCGCTGCCCGCGGAGATCCTCGCGTGCCGCCCATACCTGCTCGACGAGCTGCATCTGCTCGACCGCGTGCGCGTCGTCGTCGGCCTGGGACGCATCGGCTGGGACGCGTACCTGCGCGCCCGCCGCGCACTCGGGGGGGCAGCGCCGCCGGCGCGCCCGGTGTTCGCGCACGGCGCCACGAGCGAGCTCGGCGACGGCGTCACGCTGATCGCCTGCTACCACCCGAGTCAGCAGAACACCTTCACCGGTAAGCTCACGCGGCCGATGCTGCGCGACGTGTTCCTCAAAGCGCGCGCGATCGTCGGCGGCTAGCTCAGAGTCCCAGGCGTTCCTTCATCGCTCGTACCCGGTCGCGGGAGACGGGCAGCTCGGTCCTCGCAGCGTCCTTGAGCCGCACGGCGAGATGCCCGTCGGGATCCGCGCGCAGCTCGCCGACCCACGCCAGATTGACGAGGATCGCCCGGTGGATGCGCAGGAACCGCGCGGGATCGAGGCGCCGCTCGAGCTCCGCCAGCGTCTGATCCAGCATGTGCTGCGCGCTCGCCGTGACCGCGTAGGTCGCTCGGTCTTTCGCGAGGACGTGCGTGACCTCCGCGGCGGGAATGAGCTGCACGCGGTCCCGCGTCCGCGCGGCGAAGTGCTCGAGGAACGACGTCGCGCGAAGGTGCTCGGCCAGCCGCCCGAGCGTGGCGCGTACGTCGTCTGCGGCGGAGCCGGAGCGCCGCGTCGCGACACGGTCGAGCGCTTTGTCGAGCCGCGCGCGCTCGACCGGCTTGAGCAGGTAATCGATGGCGTTGACCTCGAACGCGCGCACGGCGTGCTCGTCGTGCGCGGTGACGAACACGACGTCGGGGCCGGGCGGCACGCGCTCGACGATTTGAAAGCCGCTCAGCCCGGGCATGTGGATGTCGAGGAACAGGACGTCGACGGCGCTGGCCGCGACGGCGGCCAGCCCTTGCGCGGGGTCCGTCGCGCGGCCGACGATCTCGACCCGTCCCGTCGCCGCCAGCAGGCGGGCCAGGCGGTTGAGGGCCAGCGGCTCGTCGTCGATCAGGAACGCGCGGAGCGGCGCCGACCGGTTCACCGCGCCGGCGCGCAAGGCATCGCGACGGTCACCAGCGTGCCGCCGTCGCGGCCGGTGATCTCGAGGCCGGCGTCGGCGCCGAACCGCGTGGCCAGCCGCGCGCGAAGGTTGTCGAGGCCGTGCCCGGCGCGGATCGCATCCGCCGTGAATCCGGGGCCGTTGTCCCACACCGCCAGCCGCAGCCGGTTCCCGGCCGCCGCCGCCTCGATGCGCAGCCGCCCGCCGGATGGGCTCACCGCGACCGCGTGCTTGACGCTATTCTCGACCAGCGTTTGCAGCGTCAGCGGCGGAACTTCCGTCCCCGCGGCCTCGGGCTCGACGGCGAGCGTATACGCCAGGCGCGGGCCGAAGCGCGTCCGCTCGATCTCCAGGTAATCCGTCACGATCTTCAGCTCGTGCTCGAGCGGAACGAGTCCGCGCTCGGTCGCGTCGAGGGAGAAGCGCAGCAGCGCGGCCAGGCGCTCCACGGTGCGCTCGGCCTCGTCGGGATTCTCCTGGATCAGCGCGGAGATCGCGTTGAGGGTGTTGAACATGAAATGCGGCTGCAGCCGCGCCTCCAGCGAGGCCAGCCGCGCCTCCAGCGCCATCTTGCGCGCACGCTCGTGCTCCAGCTCGCGCTCGCGCAGCGTCGCGGTCAGCGCATCGAGCCGCCGTCGCTGCGTGTCGTACAGGCCCATGCCGATCCCCAGCGTCAGCGTGAACAGCACGCTGATGCCCAAGTCAAAACGGTAGCAGAGGGCGAACGTCTCGTTCGGCCGCAGCCCGAGGACGGTGAGGACGCCGCACGCGAGCGCCGTGCCGACGAGGGCGAGCATGACGAGGGCGAGGAGCTTCGCGCCCCAGCGGACAGTTGCGGGCTGTCCATTGAAGCAGCGCAGCCGCGGAAGCGTGAGCGACACCAGCGCCGTCATGCTGGCCGCGTGGACGAGCGCGCTCTGCAACGTGACCGCAACGTGGCTGTGTCCCGCGAGCGCGAACAACGCCGTCAGCATGAGCGCGGCGCTGGCGCTCAGGACGCCGATCTGGAACCAGTGACTCGCTCTCAGCCGGCGCAGGATATCGGCCGTGGCCACGGGCGCGATCGTATCAGGAGCCGCCCGCACCCGGTGGGCGCCGCCCGCCGAGCGCGGCATGCAGGCCGCCGCCGACGAGCAGCGCGATCCCGACCCCGAACGTCGTCCAGTAGCGCGGGATGTCGAACGTGTGCGTGACAACGATCGCCAAGCCGATCAGCGTCACGATGAGACCCGCGAGCATCAGGCCGAAGCCGGGGCCGCGGCAGATCATGACAGCGCCCAGCCCCATTCTTGGCTTCGCCGGAAGCCGCGCACGCCATACCAGATGGACCACGCCGTCAGGGCGGCGGTGAACGGCGCCGCGGTGACCACGTTGATTGCGACGATGAGATCGACGTCGCCCCAGGTGAGCGCGAGGACGCGCAGCCCGCTGCGCGCCAGGAGATAGACGCCCCAGGCGAGGGAGACGCGGGAGAAGACGCGGCGGAACGTCGCCGAGGCCTTCACCTCTGGCGGGAAGGGGTACGTGTCTTGCGCGAACACCCCGGCCAGCGGGCGCCCGATCAATACGGAGACGACGAACGCCAGTCCGTACAGCGCGTTGGCGATGACGCCGGGGACGAAATACGCGACCGCGCTCCCGGTGGCGAGCGCGGCCGCCCCCTGGGTGAGAGCGATGCCGAGACCCATGGCGGCGGCGAGGCCCGAGCGCGCCTTTCGACGCTCCCAGCCGTACATCGCCACCGCCAGGCCGGTGGCGGCGGCGATGGCCGGCGTCAAGCCGAAGAGCTTCCAGCCGGCGTAGAAGACCAGAACCGGCGCGAGCGAATCACGGACGAAGCGCGGCCCGCTGCCGAGCAGCAGCCGGCCGACCGAAGGCGTTGCAGGCGGCGCCACGATCTCGGCCATTGCGAATTCTCCCGGGCCGCGATGCATCTGGCCCGGGCTCACCATGCGATCGGCTGGCGGCGGCGTCTACGGCAATCGGACGAGCGGTCGAAAATCGGCGACGAAGGGTCGCGAACGCGGTGCGGCGCGCGCCTAGTCCGCGAGGTCGGACGGCAAGCGCGGGCGCTCGCCTACGGTCAGCGTCATCTCGCGCGGCTGACCCTCGCGCACGACGATGATCTTCACCCGCTGCCCCACGCGCAGCGTCTTCACGCGCGCGACGTAGTCCGTGTGGCTGCGAATCGGCGCGCCGTTGATCTCGGTGAGGATGTCGCCGCCCAGCAGGTATTCCTCGCCCTGCACGACCACGGACAGGTTGCCGCCGCGCACGCCCGCGCGGTCGGCAGGGGAGCCGTCGTAGACGACCTCCACCAGGTAGCCCGGCGCCACCGGCATGCGCACGATGCCCCCGAGCTTGTTGTCGACCGCGCGCCCTTGCATGCCGAGCCAGGGCCGGATCACGCGGCCGACCTCGCGCAGGTCGCGCAAGATGACCTTCGCGGCGTTGATCGGCACCGCAAAGCCGATGGACTGCGCGTCCTCCGAGATCAGCGTATTGATCCCGACCACCATGCCGCAGCGATCCACGAGCGGGCCTCCCGAGTTACCAGGGTTGATGGGCGCGTCCGTCTGGATCATCGGCTCGTCCGAGACGCCCGGCAGCAGCCGGTTGAGCCCGCTGACGATCCCGCGCGTCATGGTCTGGTCGAGGCCGATCGGGTTGCCGATGGCGACGACCTCTTCGCCGACCTTCACGGCTGACGAGTCGCCGAGCCGCGCGGCCGGCAGGGGGGCACCGTTGTCCACGCGCAGCAGGGCAATGTCGAGGACCGGGTCCAGGCCGAGGATGCGCGCGGTGCTCTTGGTGCCGGAGTCGAGCGTCACCGTCAGCGAAGCGGCGCCGTCGACGACGTGGGCGTTCGTGAGGATCTGGCCGTCCTTGTCGATGATCACGCCCGAGCCCACGACCGTCTCGAACCGGCGCTGCGGCTTGGCCTTGTTGATCTTCATCGCCTGGATCGACACGACGGCCGGGGAGATGCGCTCGAACACGACGGCGAGGGGCTCGGCGCACGGCTGTGCGCCTGCCGCCGTCGCGAGGACGAGCGTGGCGAACAGCGCGAAGCCGATCCGCATAGAAACCGGATGATACACCAGCCGGTATAATCGAGCCGATGCGCTCTACCCTCGTCCTTTTGTTGCTGCTCGTCCTCGCGGTCGGCGGTGCCGCCGCGCAGTCCTCCGGCGACCGCGTGGTCGCGGCCACGCTCGACAACGGGCTGCGCGTGCTGCTGCAGGAAGACCATCGCAGCCCCATCGTGTCCTTCCAGATGTGGTATCGCGTGGGCTCTCGCAACGAGTCGCGCGGCGCCACCGGCATCGCGCACTTCCTCGAGCACATGATGTTCAAGGGCACGCCGACCCACGGGCAGGGGCAGTTCGCCCGCCTGGTGGAGCAGAACGGCGGCCAGGACAACGCCTTCACGTCGCAGGACGTGACCTCCTACTACGTCAACATCGCGGCCGACAAGATCGACCTCGTCATCGATCTCGAGTCCGACCGGATGCACAACCTGCTGCTCGACGCCAAGGAGATCAACTCCGAGCGCGAGGTGGTCATCGAGGAGCGGCGCACGCGAACCGAGGACGATCCCGGCGGGTTCCTGGGTGAGGAGGTCTCGTCGATCGCGTTCAAGAACCATCCCTATGGCGCGCCGATCATCGGTTGGATGGAGGACCTCAAGCGCATCACGCCCGAGGAGATCCGCGCCTTCTACAAGACCTACTACGTGCCGAACAACGCCATCCTGGTCGCCGTGGGTGACTTCAAGGCGCCGGAGGTGCTGGCGAAGATCCGCGCCAAGTTCGGCCGCATCCCGAAGGGCCCGGCGCCGCCGCCGGTGCTGGCGGTCGAGCCGCCGCAGAACGGCGAGCGGCGCGTGACCGTCAGCAAGCAGGCGCAGCTGCCGATCGTCTACGTCGGCTACCACGTCCCGAACCAGAAGTCGCCGGACGCGTTCGCGCTGGACATGCTGTCGACGATCCTGTCCGAAGGACGCGCCTCGCGGCTCTACAAGCGGCTCGTCCACGAGCGCCAGATCGCGCTCGAGGCGGGCGGCGACTTCAACTACTTCGCGCTCGATCCGAACCTGTTCTGGTTCTGGGGCACGCCGATGCCCGGCCAGACGCCGGAGGCGATGGAGAAGGCTTTGCTGGGCGAGATGGAGACGCTCAAGAACGAGCTCGTCACCGACGAGGAGCTGCAGCGCGCCAAGAACCAGGTCGAGGCCGCCTTCGTCTTCCAGGAGGACTCGGTGCATCGGCGCGGGGCGCTGCTCGCGCGCTTCGAGCTCGTCGGCGGCTACGCCGAGAAAGACCGTTACGTCGAACGGCTGCGTGCGGTCACCGCGGCCGACGTCCAGCGGGTGGCGCGCACCTACTTCCCCGACGCCGAGAAGAACGTCGGCATCCTGTTGCCGAAGCCGTGAAGCGACACACCGCCCGGCGTGTACCGATTGTCTTCGTGCTGCTGGCGCTGTTGCTGGCGGCGCCCGCCGGCGCCAGCAAGCCGATCGCGCACCGCGAGGTCCTGCCGAACGGCATCGTGCTGCTCGTCGCCGAGCGGCCGGCGGTACCGATCGTGGTGGTGCGCGTCTTCACGAACGCGGGCGCGGTGCTCGATCCGCCGGACCGCGCCGGCCTTGCGAACCTCACGGGCTCGCTGCTGACGCGCGGAACCGCCAAGCGAACCGGGCCGGAGCTCGACAGCGCGATCGAGTTCGTCGGGGGCAGTCTCTCAGCCGGCGCCGGCCGCGACGGGCTGACCGCGTCACTGTCGGTGCTGAAGAAAGACATCACGCTCGGTCTCGACCTGCTGGCCGAGGTGCTCCTGACGCCGACGTTCCCCGCCGACGAGTTCAAGCGCAAGGCGGCGCAGATCCAGGCGGCGATCAAGCGCTCGGAAGAGGATCCCGGCACGGTGGCTGGGCGCGCGCTCGGCAAGCTGGTGTTCCCGAACCACCCGTACGGCGTCCCCGTCGAAGGCACCGTGGAGTCGGTCGGCAAAATCACGCGGGACGAAGCCGTGCGCTTTCACGCCACGAACGTGCGCCCCGACACGACCATCGTCGCCGTCGTCGGCGCCATCACCGTCGACGAGGCGCGGCGCGAGATCGCCGCCCGCTTCGGCGGGTGGAAGGCGCCGAGCGAGCCGCGCGCGTCCGTCGCGTCGGTCGGCGGGGGTGCGCCGCCGCGCGAGGAAACGATCGAGAAGGCGCTGACGCAGGCGACGATCCTGCTCGGCCGGCAGGCAATCCGCCAGACGGACCCCGACTATTTCCCGCTCACGGTCGGCTCGTACGTGCTCGGCGGCGGCTCCGCCTCGCGACTCTACGCGCGCGTACGCGACGAGGGGGGGCTCGCGTACGCGGTGTACTCGTACGTCAACCCCAGCCGCTACGGCGCCTCGTTCACGGTGTCGGCGCAGACGCGTACCGCCGAGGTGCCGAAGGTCATCGAGATCATGCGCGAGGAGCTGGCGCGAATGACGCGCGAGCCGGTCACCGATCGCGAGCTGAAGCTGGCCAAGGAATATCTGATCGGCAGCTTCCCGCTGCGGCTCGACACCTCGTCGAAGGTGGCGGACTTCGTCGTCGCGATCGAGCAGCAGGGCCTCGGCCTCGACTACGCGGACCGCTACAAGGAGCGCGTGGCGAAGGTGACGGCCGCCGACGTGCAGCGAGTGGCCGCAAAGTACTTCGCCGCCGATACATTCAACCGCGTGGTCGTTGGCGCCCCGAAACCGTGAGGCCGCTGGCGCTGGTGGTGCTCGCGGCGGCGCTGTGGCCGGCCGTGGCCCCAGGCGCCGCGCTCACGCTCGATGAGAGCGGCAGACGCGAGGCGCTGCGCGTGGGCGAGTCGAGCGTCGGCAACGACGGCTTCGACGCCGAGTGGCGCATCAAGAACGGCCGCGGCGAGTCGCTCAGCGTGCTCACGCCGTTCCACCGCCTGGTGGTCGCCGCCCGTCACGCGACGTACAGCGGCAAGCCGCTCAAGCCCGGCGATCCCGAAAAGCTCCTGAAGGAGCAGCGCGATCGGCTCGTGCTGTTGCTGGAGCTGCGCGGCGGCAGCGAGGACTTCGCGCGCTACTATGCGCCGCGGCTGCTCGTCGGCGACCGGGAGATCAAGCCCACATTCGTGCAGAACGAGCGCACGGCCAACCGTCAGGAGGACGGGCGCTATCTCGCGCGCTGCGTGTACGGCTTTCCGGCGCGCGACGTCGACGGGAAAGGGCAAGCCTCGCTGATCGTGGCGGATGGTTCCGGCCGCGACGTGAGCCGCTTCGCGATCGACCTCGGCAAGATGCGCTGAGGCGCTTACCTCTCGCGCGCCGTCGCCCGCGAGAGAGCGCGCTCTCGCAGCGCGGCCAGGAGTCCCGGGTCCGAGGCGATCTCGCGCACCATGCGCTGCAGGGCGGTGTTCATCACGCGCTGCCAGGCGCTCTCGAGGTCCCGCACCGCGGTCCTCTCGGCGTAGTGGCCTTGATACGCGCGCGTGAGCAGCGGTCGCCCGGAGGCGCTGTCGGTGAGCGTGAGGTCCGCGCCGACATCGCCGGTGAGCTCGATTGCGCCTCCGGCCGTGCTGAGCTCGAACCAGAACGCGGTCACGCTGCCCGACACGACGAGGTCCGCGTCCGCTCCGACGCGATGACCGCTGGCGGCGAACTCGGCGACCACGGCGTCCCGCACGATCGCCGGCACCGGCCGGCCGGTCACGATGTCGGCCGACCGGCCGCCGAAGGCGTTCTTCGTGTACCCGATCCGCTCCGGCTCGGGACGCTTGTCGGCCAGGTCGGCGACGCGCACGGTCACCGGCGGCGCCGAGCCGAGCGGCCCGTGGCCGGCGTCGGTCGGTTTCAGTCCGACGTCGAGGATCTTGCGGGATGCGCAGCCGCCGAGCGCGAGCGCGGCCAGCGCGAGGAGGGCGAGAGCACCGGCGACGCGATGCATGGGGAGCCTCCGAGCCGAAAGCTGGGACGCTGTGGTGTCGTACAACGCGCGTGCCACACCCGTCGCGGCGCGCACATCGCGGCGCGCGGACCGCAGATCGCGGGCGGCGATGGGTCGTTTGCTTCCGCAATTTGCTTCCACAATAGGGTAGTGGGATGAAGCCTCACGGCTGGCTCGGCATCGCGGTGATCGTCGGCGCGGAGGCGGCGCTCTTGGCCGGTCAGCCGCTCGTGGCGCGCTGGTTCACCCCGATCGTCTGGACGGGCTACGTGCTGTTTGTGGACGCGCTGGCCGCGAGGCTGATCGGGCGCTCGTACCTTACGACCGACCGCGCCGACGGCGTGCTCGTCGCCCTGGCCTCGATCGGCTGCTGGTGGCTCTTCGAGTGGTATAACGCGCCGCGCTTCTGGCGCGGCGGCAGCGCCGCGACCGGCCTCTGGTGGCAGTACCACGGCCTCGAGCCGAACCAATTCCTACGCCGCGTCGGGTACGACTGGTCCTTCGCGACGATTTTCCCCGCGATGTTTCTCACCGCGACCGTGCTACGCGCCACGGTGTTCCGGCGCATGCGAGTGAGGCCGTGGGGCCTGTCGAGGCGCACGTACCGCGTGCTGGTCATCGCGGGCGCGATCGCCGTCGTGCTGCCGCTCGTCGTCGTCTCCCCATGGCTCGTGCCGCTCGTGTGGATCGGTTACGCGCTGCTGCTCGAGCCGCTCAACGCGCGAGCCGGGCGGCCGTCCTGGCTCGCCGATCTGGGGCGCGGCGACGCCTCGCGCTTGCTGGGGCTGCTCACCGCGGGGGCGGTGTGCGGCGTGCTGTGGGAGTTCTGGAACTACTGGGCGGCGACGAAGTGGACCTACATCGTGCCCTATCTCGGCGGCGTCAAGGTCTTCGAGATGCCCGTGCTCGGCTACCTCGGGTTCCCGCCGTTTACGCTCGAGTGCTTCGCGATGTACCACGCGCTGCGTGGCGTGCTGCGTGCCGGGACAGGGCCGCCGCTGCCGTAGCGGGAACGCTGGACGCACCACCGGCCCCTGCCGGACGACCCGCGGCGCGATGCTATACTCGACGCTCGCAATCGCGACCGTGCTCACACGCCCAGGAGGTCTCGCATGAAAGCCATCCGTATCCACGCCCCCGGCGCCGCTGACGTGATGAAGTTCGAAGATGTGGCCGAGCCCAAGCCGAAAGCGGGCGAGGCGATCGTCAAGGTCGACGCGGCGGGGTTGAACTACATCGACGTCTATCAGCGCAGCGGCCTCTACAAGCTGGAGATGCCGCTCACGCTCGGGCTCGAAGCGGGTGGCACGGTGACCGCCGTGGGCGAAGGTGTGAAAGAGGTCAAGGTCGGCGACAAGGTCGCCTACACGGGCGTGCCGGGCGCGTACGCGCAGTACGCGGCGGTGCCGGCAGCGCGGCTGGTGGTGCTGCCACAGGGCGTGTCGACCAAGCAGGGAGCCGCGATCATGCTGCAGGGTATGACGGCGCACTATCTGGCGTCCTCGACGTACCCGCTGAAGAAGGGCGATACGTGTCTCGTGCACGCGGCGGCCGGCGGCGTCGGGCTGATCCTCTGCCAGATCGCGAAGCTGCGCGGTGCAAAGGTGATCGGGACCGTGGGCACGGAGGAGAAGGCCAAGCTCGCGCGCGAGGCGGGCGCGGACGAGACGATCCTCTACACCAAGCAGGATTTCGCGGCCGAAGTGAAGCGCATCACCGGCGGCAAGGGCCTGCAAGTCGTCTACGACTCTGTCGGCAAGGACACGTGGGACGGCAGCCTCAACTGCTGCGCGCCGCGCGGCATGGTCGCGCTGTACGGACAGTCCAGCGGGCCCATCGGCCAGATCGACCCGCAGATCCTCAACACGAAGGGCTCGCTGTTCCTCACGCGTCCGAGTCTCAACGCTTATATCGCCACGCGCGAGGAGCTGCAGCAGCGCGCCGGCGAGCTCTTCGGCTGGATCGGTGAGGGCAAGCTGAAGCTGCGCATGGAGTTCGAGTTCCCGCTCAAGGACGCGGCCCAGGCGCACAAGGCACTCGAGGGCCGCAAGACGACCGGGAAGGTGCTGCTCATTCCGTGAACGTTGCGCAGCTGCTCGAGCGCTCGGCGCTCTACCACGCCGATCGGCCGGCGCTGATCGCCGGCGAGCGGCGCTGGACGTACCGTGAGCTTGACGCCGCCGCCTCGGCGCTCGCAGGCGGATTCGCCGATCTCGGTCTGTCGCCGGGAGAGCGGCTCGGCCTGCACCTGCCCAACTGGCCGGAGTTCGCGCTGGCGTACTACGCGGCGCAGAAGTGCGGGCTCGTGCCGCTCTCGCTCAACGTGACCTACAAGGCCGACGAGATCGCGTACATCGTCGGCGACGCGCAGCCGACAGCCGTCATCACGGCCGATCCCGTATCCGGCAACCTGCCGTCGCGCGATCGGATGCCGTCGGTGCGGCACCTGCTCAACGCGAAAGACCTGACCGCCCTGCGCGGTGCCCCACGCCGGGCGCTGGACCTGGACCGCGAGGAGACGGCGGCCATCCTCTATACCTCCGCAACGACGGGCCGGCCCAAAGGCGTGATGCTCACACACGCCAACGTCGTCTCCAACGCCTACGCGACCGTGCACCACCTGAAGATGACGGCGGACGACAGCGGGCTCTGCGCGCTGCCGATGTTTCACTGCTTCGGCCAGAACGCGATCATGAACTCGCTGGTGACCGCGGGCGGCACCATGGTCATGCACGAGCGGTTCGTTCCCGACCCGTTCGTGGACGCGATCGCCGCGCATCGCATCACGCTGTTCTACGCCGTACCGACGATGTACATCCTGTTTCTCAACATGGAGCGAGCGCTCGATTTCCGATCAGTGCGCCTGTATTTCTCGGCGGCGGCCATTCTCCCCACCGACGTCGAGCGCCGCTGGCACGAACGCTTCGGCCTCTGGATTCAGCAGGGCTATGGGCTGACCGAGACGTCGCCGTTCGCCTCGTACAACCACGACGTCGCCTTCAGGCCCGGCTCCGTCGGCACGCCGATCGAGAACGTCGAGATGAAGATCGTGGACGCGGAAGATCGCGAGGTCGCCGACGGCGAGCGCGGCGAGATCGCGATCAAAGGGCCGAACGTGATGAAGGGGTACTTCGGCAACGCCGCTGCCACGGCCGAGGCGATCCGCGACGGCTGGTTCCACTCCGGCGACATCGGCTACCGCGATGCCGACGGCTACTACTTCATCGTCGATCGCGTGAAAGACATGATCAACGTCTCGGGGTTCAAGGTCTTCCCGCGCGAGGTCGAGGAGGTGCTCTTCCGACACGCGGCGGTGAAGGAGGCGGCCGTCATCGGCATGCCCGATCCCGTGCGCGGCGAGGCGGTGAAGGCGTTCGTCGTGCTCGCCGAGGGCGCGCACGCCAGCGCCGAGGAGCTGCGCGCGGTCTGTCGCGCGGCGATCGCAGACTACAAGGTGCCCGAGCGCGTCGAGTTCGTGCCCGCGCTGCCCAAGAATCCCACCGGCAAAATCCTGAAGAAAGACCTGCGCGCGCGGGGATAGCAGATAGAATGTGCGGCAGGAGGTACGCCATGAGGCGATCAATGCTCGCGATCGGGGCCCTGTCCCTCGCGATGTTTCTTACACTGCAGGCGGGTGAGGCGTTTGCACGCGCCGGCAGTGGCGGCAGCCGCGGCTCGCGCTCGTCGTCTGCGCCGGCGCGCCCTGCGCCGACCTCGCCCAGCAATCCTTCGAGTCCGTCGCGCTCGCTGAATTCACCCGCGACGGCCCCCGCACAGCAGCCCTCGCGCGGCTGGTTCGGTGGCGGGTTCATGGGTGGGCTGGCGGGCTTCGCGCTCGGCGGCCTGCTCGGCAGCATGCTCTTCGGCGGCCTCGGCCACGGCTTTGGCGGCGGCATCGGTCTGCTCGAGCTGCTGCTGATCGGCGGCGGTCTCTTCCTGCTGTTCCGCTACATGAGCGCGCGCCGCGCGCCGCAGCCGTCCTATGCGGGCGTGGGCGGAGCGTACGGCGGTGGCGGGTACACGAGCGGTGGCGGCTACACGACTGCCAGCATCCCGGACACCGCCGCGCCCGAGCCGGCGGCGCCGGTGACCAGCGATCTCGATCGCGGGCTCGGCCACATCCGTGCGATGGACTCCTCCTTCGATCCCGGCCTCGTCTCCGACGCCGCGCGCGGCCTCTTCGGCGATGTCCAGCAGGCCCTCACGGCGCGCGACATGAGCCCGGTCAGCGCGCGGCTCACCTCGCGCATGTACACCGAGCTGACCGGCCAGTGCGATCGTCTGCGCGCGGCGCGCCAGACCAACCGCATGGAGGCCGTCAACGTCCGCACGTCGGAGGTCACCGAGGCCTGGCAGGAGTCTGGTCAGGACTTCGTGACCGTGTACCTGGCCGGCTCCCTCGTCGACTACACGGTCGACGACACGACCGGAGCGGTCGTCGCAGGGGCGAAGGCGCCGCAGTCGTTCGAGGAGTTCTGGACGTTCACGCGGCCGGTGGGACCGAATCCGTGGAGGCTCTCCGCGATCCAGAGCGGCTGATCGGAGGAGCGCTGATCGGAGGGTTTTCGTGAGCCGGCCGGTGAAGTGGTTGCTGGGCGTCGTCGCGGCGTTGGTGGTGCTCGTCGTGGCGGCGCTCATCGCCGTGCCGTTCCTGGTCGACACGCCCCGTGTGCAGGCGCTGATCGCCTCGAACGCCTCGCAGGCGCTCGGGCGTCCCGTCAAGTTCCAGTCGATGTCGATCTCCATCTTTCCGCTGCCCGCCGTCGCCCTGCACGGCCTCGAGGTCGCCGAGGATCCGCAATTCGGCTCGGAGCCGTTCTTGAAGCTGGAGACCGGCAAAGTCCGCCTCAAGCTGATGCCGCTGTTCACCGGCCGTGTCGAGCTGGGC
>Ga0075421_100001397_pt1 | contig 28168 bp, 20 predicted proteins | sample SoiMetdeltSBSDD5_FD_75292 | JGI IMG/M metagenome (GOLD analysis project Ga0075421, IMG submission 75292) | Bulk soil microbial communities from a Populus tree surrounding site in Tennessee, USA - Soil MetaG P. deltoides SBSDD5 | ecosystem: Environmental > Terrestrial > Soil > Tree plantation... | reverse complement strand
CAGTGCGCGTGAAATCTTCCCGTTCACGAGCGTAGCGCCGGGCGTGGTGCCCCAGAATCGAGCGTCGAGGACGTCGGACCAGAAGGCCGAGCCCGTATACGACACGTCGACAGCGCCTCTCCATGGCCGCCCGGCGTAGGTCATTCCCAGGAACGCCTGATGCGTCGGCGCCTGATTCAGCTGCAGCGGCACATTCGGGTCGCTCCTGGTCGCCTTGGTCTCGGCCTGGAACGTGTATGACGCGCGCGTCGAGATACCGCGGCCCCAGTCGGCGTTGCTCGTCAGCTCGAGGCCGCGATCCCGCACGGTGTCGATGTTGAGAAACGTCATACGCTTCGGCAGCGGCGGCACGAATTCAGGTGGCAGGAACCATCCCGGCGGCGGATCCGCCGGCCCATACGATTCGACCTGCAGGAATCGTACGTTGTCGCGCACCGAGTTGTAGTACACGGTCGCCGAGACGCTGGCGCGCGGTCCGAGCGTCGTCGTGAGCCCGCCCTCGACGGCGTGCATCACTTCGGGCTGCAAGTCGCGGTTGCCGGCGATCGTCGTCGAGAAGACGATGGGCGGCAGGCCAGGAAGCAGCGGGATCACGTTCACGAAGTCGGTCAGGGCAAACGTCTCGATGAGCGACGGGGCACGGAACGCGCGATTGAACGCGAACCGAATCGCCTGGTTGCGCGTGGGCTGATATACGAGACTCGTACGAGGCGACAGCGTCGCGCCGAACGTGTCGAACTTGTCGAGACGCGACCCAACGCTCCACGTGAGCTGTGGTGTCACCGCGATCTGATCCTCGACGAACCCGCCGACAGCGCCGCGAAACGAATCGCCCGGGGCCAGTGTCAGGCGGTAGTGATCCATGTTGGTGCTGGCGCCGAAGCGCAAGGCCTGTCGCGCGCCGAGCGTTCGATGCGCGACGACCTCGCCCGTGAAGGCGTCGGTGGTCGCCGAGAAGGCATTCCCGTACAGCGCGTTCACCGTGTCGCCGCGCAGCCGGTTCCAGTAGACCGAGGCCTCGACCGCCTCGGTTTTGTAGCTCACACCACCGTAGACCGTGTATGAACCCGAATCGGCCCACGCGTTCGGACCGGTTTGCGTGTGGATGATTCCGCTGGAATCCGCGAACCCGACATGCCCCGTCCACACCTTGCCGCGCGCACGCTGCCAATCGACGCGCAGGTCGACTTTCGACTGCGTGGTGTCTTGATTCTCGAACGCCGCCGTCTCGGGCAGCGGACTTCCGTCGGGAAGCGTCGTGTCCCTCTCGCCGGCGTCCTGATGGAAATAGCTCGTGGACAGACGGTAACTGAGTCGGCCCTGCGTCTGCGACCACTTCAAGCGGCTTTCGCGCACGCCGCGCGAGCCGATGCCGACGACCGCCGTACCGCCTGGGTCGTCTCTGGGCGCCTTGGTCCGAACATTGATAACCCCGCGCAAGGCATTGGCGCCCCACACCGCCGACCCGGGCGTCCCGATCAGCTCGACCTGCTCGACGTCGTCGAAATTCACTGGAAAGAGGTCCCAGAAGACGTTGCCCAAGCCGTCCTGGTTGAGCGATCGACCGTCGATCATCACCAGCTGCGATCTGGACAGGACGCCGCCGGCCGTCCGGAAGTCGAAGCTGATGTCTCGTGCGTTCAACCGTGCCAGGTTCAAACCGGCGGTGCCGGCAAGCAGCTCGGCGAAGTCGTCGGCCGCACGGATCTCGATTTCCCGGGCCGGGATAACCGTGACCGTCGCGGGAGCACTGAGCAGCGTCTGCGCTGACCGCGTCGCCGTCACGACGATGGTTTCCGCGTAGCTCGGTCGCAGAACGAGCGCGACCTCGACACTCCCCGTCGTTGGAATGACGACCTCTCGAGTCTCGACGCCGAAGCCTGAAAGCTCCGCGCGCACTCGGTATCGGCCCGGCGACAAGGAACCGACGACGAAGAGACCGCGATCGTCGGTGGTCGCCGTCGTGCCCGCGCCCGCACCTTCCACGGTGATGACGACGCCCGGGATCGGCCGGTCTTCGGTGTCGACGACCGTGCCTCGTACATTGCCGGCCTGCGCCTGAAGCAGTGATGGCGCGGCGAACGACAGCGCGATTGTGAGGATGAGCAGTCTCAGTGCCATGGCAGCTCCGTAGACCGTCGACACTCCCGCCGTGCCGACCTTGGCCCAACCAGCGAATTGGTTATCAGGATTGCCGCAGTCTACTCCATCCCCGCGCCTTCGTCGGGCTAAGATTGGTCGGTCGCGCCGATGCTGCCGCTCACTCCAGGCACGAACGTCGGTCCCTACATCATCGAATCGGCCCTCGGAGCGGGAGGAATGGGCATCGTCTACCGAGCCCACGATCCACGCCTGTCGCGATCGGTCGCCATCAAGATGCTGCCGTCCGATTCGATTCAGGACGAAGCCGCGCGGGGGCGCTTTCTTCAGGAAGCCAGAGTCGTTTCGGCGCTCGATCACCCGAACATCTGCACCATCCACGACATCAGCGAGACCGCCGACGGCCAGCTCTGTCTCGTCATGGCCTGCTATGAAGGAGAGACGCTCAGGCAGCGAATGGAGCGGGGTGCGCTGCCGGTCAACGAGGCGATCGACATCGTCATTCAGGCAGCGAAGGGACTGGCCAGGTCGCATGCGGCGGGCGTGATCCATTGCGACATGAAGCCCGCCAACCTGATGTTGACGGCCGACGGGACGGTCAAGATTCTCGACTTCGGCGTAGCGAAACTGACCGGCGCTCAAGTGATCACCTACGCCGAGCACACCGGTTCCATCGTCGGCACCGTCGCATATATGTCCCCTGAACAGGCGATGGGCCAGCCCGTCGATCAGCGCAGCGATCTCTGGTCGCTCGGCGTCGTGCTCTACGAAATGGTCGCCGGCGCGCGGCCTTTCGAAGGCGACAACCTCCTGTCGCTGGCCGATGCCATTCGCTCGGCCAATCCGCGGCCGCTGACCGGTGCCGCGGCGATGCTCAACGGAGTCATCGATCGGGCGCTCAAGAAGGCCAGAGACCAGCGATACGGATCGGGCGACGAGCTCGTTCGGGACTTGAAAGCCATCACCGCAGCATCGGACTCGGTGCGCACGGTGGTGTCAGCGGTTTCCGCGACGCCGCCAGCAGACGCCTCGTCGCGCGCGCGCCGGACGAACGTTCCAAGAAACCTGCCTCGCTTGTTCGGCCGCACGGAGCTCGTGGCACAGGTCATGGGCGACCTGCGGGACCACGGCGTCGTGACCCTCGTCGGCTTTGGCGGGATCGGAAAGACGCGGGTCGCGCAGCAGGTCGGCACGGATGCACTTCTCGCCTATCCGGACGGCGTCTGGTTCGCGGATCTGTCGGCGCTCGGCAGCAGCACCGAGCTTCTGCCCGCGGTGGCGCGCGTGCTGGGTATCAAGGAGTACTCGAGCGAGAATCTGTCAGTTTCGATCACGGCCACGCTGCGCGAGCGCAATCTCCTGATTCTTCTCGACAACTGCGATCGATTGAGCGACGCGGTCGCCGCCCTGATCGAGGACGTCATCGTCTCGGCGCCGCTCGTGAAGTTCCTGGCGACCAGTCGAGCGCCGCTTGGTGTGTACGGCGAGAGGGTCGTCCGGGTGGAAGCACTCGACGAATCCGCAGCCGTGGCGCTGTTCGAGGCCCGCGCCGCCGCGACGCGTCCTGGCGTCGCCGCCGATGGTCACATCATCGTCGAACTGTGCCGGCGCCTCGACCATCTGCCGTTGGCAATCGAGCTGGCGGCAGTACGCGTCAGGTCGATGACCCCGGCCGAAATCCTCACGCGGGTCGCGGAGCGATTTCGAATGCTGCGGGCCACCGATCGGCGCGCCGCGCGACATCAGACGCTCGAGGCGATGGTGGGATGGTCGTACGATCTTCTGCCGGAGCAGGAGCGGCAGCTGCTGAATCGCGTGTCGGTCTTCGTCGGATCGTTCGATCTCGCGTCGGCCGAGCGCGTCTGCGCGGGCTCCGGCGTCGAGTCCGTCGATGTCGCCGACCTGCTCGATCGTCTCGTCGACAAGTCGCTGGTCTCGGCGTTCGGATCCGGCGGCGTCACCCGTTACCGGATGATGGAAACGGTGCGCGAGTACGCGGCGCGCAGGCTCGAGGACACCGGCGAGCTGGAGCAGATCCACGATCGGCACATTCGATACTTTTTCAGCCAGGCACAGACGCTCGGCGACCGCATCCTCGGTGCCGGCATGCGTGCCGCATCAGCCGCGCTCGCGTTCGACATCGACAACCTCAATGCGGCGATCGGGCGCCTGGGCCAATCGGGGCGCCATGCGGAAAAGGCGAAGCTGGTCGGCGCACTCGAACTGTATTGGCAGACGGGCGGGCCAAGCGCCGGACGCCGTCACTATGACGAGCTCGTGGAAGTACTCGACCATCTCGAACCGCCGCTCCAGCTCTCGACGCTGCTCTCCGCCGCTTCTCTCCTCTCGAACCAGGGGTTCGCCACACAGTCGCTGCAACTGCTCGACCGTGCCGAAGTCGTGGCTCGCAGCCACGCCCTGGCCATGCCTCCGTTCTTCTACTACGTCGCCGCAACTGTGGCCGAGATGGACGGCCGGACTGACGACGTGATCCGGCTCTGCGACGCCGGCGCGGCTTTGACCAATGACGGAGAAGACGAGTTCGTCTCGGTCGCGCTGCGCGCACGCGTCCTGACGTCCATCGCCAAGCGACGACCGGATGAAGCGCTCGATCATGCGCGGACGACGCTCCGACTGGCGGAGGAACTGGGCCTCGACCTGTTCGTCGCCGCCGCCCACATGCTCATTGGAACCGTCCACATCCTCGAGGGCCGGTCCGACGACGCGGATCCGGAATTCGCTCGAGCGATCGAATTGTCGGCCAATGCCTTGCCGCAGGTGGTCATTGCCGCCAAGGTGGCAGCGGCGGTCGGCCGCCGGCACCATGACGCGGAGCGTTCGATCGGGTTGGCGCGCGAGGCACTCGCGATCGAGGAGGAATCCGACATCATGCCTGTGTTCCGCGCGGTCGCCGCCGACCTGGTGGCCTGGCATTGGGCGCGTCAGGAGCGGCAGGGCGACGCCGCGGTCGTGCTGGCGTCGATGGACGAGATGCGGCGCCGTCTCGGATTCACGGGCATCTGGTGGGCGCAATCGATTCGAGCCGAGGCGTGGGACCTGGCACGTCAGGCCCTTGCGAGCGGAGGCCTGAGCGAGTCGATGACACGCGGCCGCGCCATCGCGCTCGTGGATCTCCGTCGCCTGCTCATGAACGCGTGACGCGACGCGACGTCAGTAGGTCACCGGTAAGGCCGACGCCAGCGCCTGCACACGATTGAGCAGCGCCTGGTGCCGCAGCAGCGTCATCAGGCTGCCCTTGATCTTGATCTTGCCCATCATGATCGCCGTTTGATTGGCCAGCTCGCCGCGATTCAGACTGGCGGCGGTTTCATAGCTGCTGCGCACGACGGCATCGGGCTCATCGATCTGACCTCGCGCCATCTCGACGACACCGTCGGAGATCCTGATGTTGTACGTGAAGTCGCCTTCGGCGCTGTCCGAGACCGCGTACAGGATTCGGAGCGAGACGCCGTTCGCGGCCTGCAGGAGCTCGGCGTCCGCGTGGAACGCGGCCGTTGCCGCGGCGAGATGCTGATCGGAAAGAAATCGCACGGAGATCCTCGCGACGCGCTCTAGTGGTCCGTATACGGTGAAGGAGGCGCAAGCCGGTGTCCCAACCCGGCCAGTCTCGCCGACACGCTGAGAGGGAACATGAACTCGACGTAGAAGAGATCGTACATCCCCCACGCCAACAGGCTGGTGCTCAAAGGATATTGCGCGCCGAACGCATAGTTGGCAATCACCGCGCCGGAGATGAACGCGTGCTCGAGCGAGTCGGCCGTCGTGTTGTTGCCCGCGAAGTAGATGCCGGTATCGAGCTGGCCCGGGTAGGTGGCGCCGCGCACGCCGAAGCCCTGGGCCATATGAAGGGCACGCTTGGCGGGGAGCATGAACGTCGGCAGCCACATGCCATGGCTCCACTGCTCCTGGAAGAGCACCGTTGACGGATCGGGCACCTTGTCGCCATTCGATGCGCTGGGGACGTAGCCGTACATCGTGAGGTACAGACCCGCCGCGGCAGAGTCGTTGTGAATATTCTCCTGCAGGTAGGTCGTGTAGGTCTTGAACATCTGGTAGTACGGATACGTGCTCTGCTGCGCGTAGTACGCCGTGAACTGGAGCGACTCCTCCTGCTGCTGCAGATCGGGAGACAGCATCGTGCTGTCGGTGTGGATGTAGCATGCGCCCGGCAGAAGCGGCCAGCTCGCCTGATTGAGGTACTGCGAGTACAGGCTGTTCCAGAGCGTCGAGTTCGAATTGTTGTTCAACAGACTGGCCGCGGTGAGGATGTCGGTGGTGATGACGACCTTATCGAAATACGCCGACTGCGCGGGGCTGTTGCCGCTGGTCCACGTCACCTGGACCTGGCCGGGAAGCGTCGACGCGGCCGACACGCTGATCACTTGCGTGTTGAGCATGACGACGCTGGATGGTTGCATTTTGAGGGCCTGGTTGGCCATCGCCTGCACGAGCGAGGAGGCCCCGTTCACGAAGCGCCGATAGCCGGCACCCGGCCGCGTGAAGCTCCCCAGCCCGGGCCAGCGCGGCGGCAGGTTGGCGAACAAGGGAACCAGATCGTCGAAGGTGACCTGGGTGTCGAGCGCTGCGCCGTAGCCGTTGATGATGCTCAGATACGGGTAGATGAAGTAGTTGAGGAAATCGGTTTGATTCGTATATTGAGGGCTGACGGTGTTGAAGTAGTCGGCGACAGTCTTCGATCCCCATCCCTGGAAGAGCGCGACGTCGATGAACGACTGGAAGCGCTGCGCGTTCGCAACCATCGCCGGCGTGTACATCGCGAAGTTCGGCCCGCTCTGGTAGTCGGCAAAGTTGCCCCAGTTCTGCGGCGTGCTGTTCAGTCGCGGAAAGGCGCACGCCACCTGCAGCTTGTCGTAGGGGGCAACCGGCACCTGACTGGAGATGCCGGGAAAATCGACGAGCGCGTCGATGTTTGGATAGAGCAGCGGCACGACGAACTGCACGCCGGTATCGACGAGGATCGTCTGGTTGTTGTGCTGAACGGGTACCGTCAGCGCGTGACCACCGAGTTGCGCGCCATCGTGGATGATGGTGACGTCCCAGTCGGCTCCTGGCTGGTTCGGCTGCGACAACGTCCACCACAGACCAACACCAGCAATGCCGCCGCCGATGATGCACACTTTTTGAGTCGAAGCCACGCTCTCCTCCTCGCGCGCGTGGGCGCGCTATTGCAACTCGTTGGTGACGGGACTGCTGAGGCGGCTCAGGCTATCATGGAGCGCACAATGAGCAGAGACGAACTTCTCCAGCTATCGACGCGTGAATTCCAACGGAGGTGGGACGTTGCCCGGACTCTCTCGAAAGGCCGCACGGCCGGCCCCGGCCAGCCGGCGCCGCTTCCAGATGATCCGCCGCCGACGTTCGAGTACTCGGGGTATCTGGACATCGAAGGCTTCTACTGGTTTCACCTGGACGTCATCGGATTTTCGTCGCAGGACTACAACTTTCACGGGAGCGGGAGCAGCTGGATCTTCAGCGTCGCCCAGTGCGAGATGGTTGGACCCATGGTGACAACGCTCAACACGCTCTCCGGCGTCACGATAGACTTCAGCTTGGTTCTGGGTGCGGTCGGCGGCGGTGGCGCGCAGATCACGTTCACCGAGTCCAAGGGCGGAAGCGTGTTGGGCACGTTGACCGGCGCTGCGCAGGGTTTGGGGACCGGCTACGCCTCGGGCAGCGGCACGTTTGCCATCCCATCGTAGAGCAACCGGCTCACGCCATTACGGTCGTACGGCCGCCCAACACACCGATGCGATACCTAATGCCGAATCTGTGAGGCGGCTGCTTCGGTTTCGAACGTCGTCTCGCAGTTGCCGCGTTCCGGGATGAGACCGGCGTTCGCGCCTGCGCTGCGCCGCAGGATCCGTGTCGGGAACACCAGCGGCTCCGCCAGCACCTCGGGGTCCTCGAGCGTCAGGTCGTAGAAAATGGCATCGCCCTCACGCCTGAACTTCTCGACGATGTGCATGTCGCTGGTGTGAAAGTATCCGCCGCGCCCGATCCATGTCGTGTCGACGAAGCCGATGGAGTCGAGCACGAGCGTGTCGCCCTCCCAGCGCCCGACCGTGTCGCCGAAGTACTTGGCCGCGTACTGCGCATCCGGGCCGTGCTGACGGCCATCGATCGGGATCACACGGAACTCCGGATATCCACCGCCGGCATCGGGAAATTGCCCGTAGAGAAAAGTGATGTCGTTCTCGGTCTGGAAGATCCGCCGCGGCGGGCCCTGACGTGGAACGCCCAGCGGCTGACAGGTCATCACCGGGTCTTCCTTGTTCGTCCACATGTCGAGCTGCTGCACCTTGTCCCAGTACTCCGGCTTGTAGAGGGGACGACCCAGCATGCCGAACCGCGACGGTGAGTAGAGCTCGAAGTCTTCAGTCTGGTTGGTTTCTCTCCTGCAATCGACTTGCGTAGGACCGCATCGGCGGTTGCCATAGTTCCCGATCCACCCGATGTTGAACTCCGCCCAATTGCCCGTCATGTCGGGGTGACCGCCGATCCGCGGTGTGGGCGCCGTCGTGTTCGTCGGCGGCTCCGTCCTCGCCCAGACGATCGCCGGCGCCTTCGTGGCGACGTTCATCGCCTTCTGCACGCTCGGCGGAACCGGCGCCACGACGTACACGTTGCCGGTCTCCGTTTCGCGCGTCGTCAGATCGCGGACGACCATACCGTTCTTCCGCTCAGTCAACCGGCCTGGGTAATACACCTCGATCTTGTTCAGCGGATTGTTCCAGTCCTGATAGTTGCTGTAGGCGAACTCAGTGGTCGTCCCGCCCTGGGTAACCACGACCTTCTCCGTCATGTACTTCGCATCGAGCGTGGCTGTTCCAGTCGCGCCGGGAACGCCGGGAATCGGAAAGGTCAGGACTGGCTTACCGGCGGCATCAAATGAAAGCGTGGTGTTGCCGGCCTTCGTCACTCCATCGGCGACCACCGTTCCCGGGTTGGCACCCAGTCTCCACGTGTCCATGGTGCCTGCCAGCGCGGACTTGGGCGCACCCTGCGGACTCGCCCAGATGCGAATCAGCCGTTCCTGAACTGCGGCCGGCATCGCTGCCACTTTGCCCTTCGTCCCAGCGATCTCCGCTCCAGTCGTGTCCTCGTTCCACGCGTACTGCCAGCTGACCACTTCGATGTTCGAGTACGTCTGCTTGTTCGCCCGCGTGCAGGTGTACTGAATGCGCTGACTGAACGTCTGGTAGTTGGTGCTCTCACGGAGCTTCGACAGCGTGCACGGCTGGCCATCGACCTGAATCGTGCCGCCCTTGGCCTGATATTCGAGTGTTGCCACCATGTCGCGCTCGTCGGCGCCCTTGAGCATGCCCTGGTGCCACATCCAGTTGAAGAGCACGGCGCGCAGATCCTTGGCTCCCGCCGCGGGTGTGTAGGGTGCTCCGCCGCCACGACCCTGACCCTGTGCGCCGGCCGGAGCCGGTCCACCGGCTCGCCCTTGCGCACCGGGCGCTGTCTGCTGGGCACCAGGCGCCTGCTGCGCACCGGATGTAGATGCCACGCCGATCGCGAGGACAAGGGCGAACGCGGCAAGTCGAGCACACTTCATGGAGGTCCTCCGTGTTGTGGCGTGAGCATGACCCTCTGGAAGAACGAGGTCAAGGCCCTACCTGTCAGTTCATGCCCTTCGGCCGGTTCCTCCAGTTGATCGGAAAGTACGAATAAAAGTAGATGCGCATCAGTGTGCGCCGGCGGACAGGTTCCTGGCCGGTCAGGTGGTCGAGCCATACGTGCTGAAACCAGCATTGGTCCAGGTTGCTAGCGAATGGTGGGCCAGGCTCCGCAGCCAGATAGCGTTGCACCGCGCGGAGCCCGATCGCCGACTGGAGGAATTCCGCGAGCGCCTGCGTGGCCGCCGACCGATCCGCGAAATCAGTCCACGGCGACGAGGCTGAACTCGGTGGTGACGCCAGCATCTGCATCAACAGACGCGCGTCGGATTGCAGATACCTGGGCTGGTCGGCCGCCAGCAGCGACAACAGTGCCCTGCCACTCTCCCGCTGAAGATCGAAGATCACGGCGGCGCAGTCCTGCGGATCCTTTGGAAAACTTCGGCGCAGGACTGCGATCCACTGGAGCAGCTGCTCGTCGGGAAGCCGATCGATCCGCTTGAGGCTGTCATCCCACATCTGCGTCCAGTCTTCGGGGTAGGTTTGAGAGATCAGCGCGCGTGCGGGTCCTTCGACGTCCAACTCGCGGCGAATCGGCTCACGCAACGGCAACGGAAGCGCGGCGACGAAGCGAGAGACCGATGGGCCAGAGAAGGGACGAACCGTGCGCACCGCCTGCTGTAGACGTCCTGATAGCGCCCATGCAGCCGGTTGCGCTGTGATGCCGAAGCCAATGGCGAGGGCTGCAGCAGTCCAGAGCAGCCGGCTTCGGATCATGCGTCGCGGTGTGTGATCAGCCGCCGCTTTCAGATCGTCCTGATGGTCGAGGAGTCGCGTAAGCCCACGCTTCAGCGGCGACAGCGACCACGACGGCAACCTTACTGCCAGTGCCTGTGGATGCCAGTCGGCGGCGAATCGCACGACACCTGCGACGTTCGCGTTGGATGGTGTGTCAGCAAAGGCCGTCCACTCTGGGAGTGGAAACGGAAACGTCGTTCGGGTGATGGCCACAAATGCCGTGTAGGCGTCCTGGCTGTGGGGGACGAGGAGCATCGTGTCACGAGGACGATTCAGCGCGATCACGCGCTCGATTTCCCATTGCAGACCAGGCGTTGCGCCGGCCCGGATGACGATCAGTCGCGCGGCCTCCATCATCGCGGATACCTCGACGCGCCATGTGTCCCGGTCGACCTGCCTGCGAGCCGCGCCAATCGGCAGCAGCGTTTCCTCGGGCAGGCCGATCGCTTCGAACCGGCCCAGGCGCTCGAACGCGGCGGCGAGTTGCTCCTCGTGCGTGAAGATCGCCGGGATGAGCAGCGGCAGCAGATGCGTACCTCTCCCGCTCTCGTCGTCGGCGAACGATCGCAGGTAAAGCACGACTCGCGAGGAATCCAGCGTCGGCCGGGGCCGCTCGGACACGATCATCCGGCGCGCCGTGTTCAGCACGGCGACGCCGCTGCGCGCCAGCGAAAAACACGGTGCTATCCATGCGAGCGCGAAGAGGATGCCGTGGAGGGAATTGTCCACATGGCTTTGCCAGCCACCACCGAGTCCGCCCAGTTCGCCAATGTTGGCGATGCCGCTCATGGCGAACGCACCCACGCCCAGCATCGCAGAGCCGATGACGAAGAACAGCGCGACTCGGGCGGGTCGTGCGAACCAACCGGACGCAGGCGCGTGGGCTGTCACCGATTTTCCGCGAGCGGCCTGGACAGCAGCGCCGTCATCAATGACTGATGGTCGAACTCTACAGCACTTCGAGTGCCGACGAACCGCTTGCGCCGAGAAACTCGAGCCGTGATCTACCGCATCAACAGTGTGTCGAGCGCGTTCGTCACGACGCGCCCGGGATCGGTCGCCATCTCTTTGGCTCGCCACGCGACGAAGCCGTCCGGGCGGACGAGCACGGCACCGCCATGACGTATTCCGTAGGCCGTCGCGAATTCCTCGGAAGGGATGACGTGTGCGTCGAAGTCGAGGCCGCTGAATTGGCGCGCCGCCGCGCGTGAGGCATCCACCCAGGCGGCGCCGTCAGCGCGTGTGAGCAGCACGAACCCGCGGCCAAACAGATCGAGCGTCGAGATTTGCTGCCCATCCTTCTCGATCCACACATGCGGCGCACGCGAGCCGGGCCGGCCCTGCGATTCGCGAGGGTCCTCACTCCCCCGCTCGACGTCGTCTTCGGCGATGACCGCTGGCGACCGATAGATGTAGCCAAGCTCGATGTTGAAGTCATTGGCGAGCGGTTGGAAGTCCTTTGCCCCAAGATACGTGGCCGAGCGCGTGACATAACGCGTGTACGCCTGCTCGACGGTGAACTTTCCGACCGGCCACCGCTCGGTCTCGTACGTGGACAGGAGCCCGGGACCGGCGACGCCTTTCAGCACCATCGCCATCTTCCACGCCAGGTTGTGGCCGTCGTGAATGCCGGTATTGCCGCCATAGCCGCCGTTGGGCGGCATCAGGTGCGCGGCATCTCCGGCCAGAAAAATTCGACCGTCCTGGAAGCGGCGGGCGACGTCGGATGTGGCGCGCCAGCGCGCGACGCCGTCGATCGTCACGGGAAGATCGGGAACTCCGGCACCCAGCCGCACCAGCTCGATGAGCCGCTCCGGCCGCACGTCATTCGCCGGGCTTGCGGCTTCGGGCCGCGACGTGTCGCCGACGGTGTTGACGACGAGGAAGCCGGAGTTGCCGTCCTTGTCCATGCGGAAGAATCCCGAGAGCCCGGCGTTCTTCACGTAGATCACGCTCAGCGCTTTGCCGACGACATACGGCGCCAGCGGGGCGTGAAAGTAGATCGTGATCGCGTTGGAGAAGACGCCTCGGCCGTCGAACTCGATCCCGAGCAGTTCCCGCACCCTGCTGTGCGCGCCGTCGGCGCCAATCAGATACTTCGCGCGAATCTGGCGCTCATGACTTGTGTCGCAATCACGGATCGTCGCCGTCACGCCATCGGCGTCCTGCGCGATCCCGACGACTTCCGTACCTTCGATGACGCTCGCGCCCGCCTGCTCGGCGCGAGCCCGCAGGATCGGCTCGAGTCCAGGCTGCGTGACGAACAGCCGCCGGCACGGGCTCAACGCGTCGACGCCTTCATTGAGGCTGGGAATGAGACCGGCGAGCACCTTGCCGGCCAGCGTATCCATCAGGACGATGGCGCCTTCGGGCTCGAACTCCTGCAGCGACTGCGCCCGTACCTGCTCCTCGATCCCGGCGGCGCGAAACATCTCCAGCGTCCGCATGTGGAAGAACGCCGCGCGCGGCACTGGCGAGCCGCCCCGCAAACGCTCGATCGCGATCGACGCGATCCCGTGCTGCGCCAGAAACATCGCGGTAGAGAGACCAACCAGGCCGCCGCCCGAGAACAGGACCGGTACTTCGTCCACGACGCCTACCTCCAACCGGGGAATCATATATTCGCGGCCGTGCCCTTCGACTCACTCAGGGCACCCGAGCACAGGATGTCAAGACGTGGTCACGCGCTTCCTGGATCAGGCGGCTGAAGGCCGGACGAAAGGCGTGCGGAGGAAGTGACCAGACGAAACACGGGATAGCTCGCGGCGAGCACGGCCAGCGCGATCAGACTGTTGGCCGGGTCGCTGGCAATCGCGCCGATCAGAAACGCGATGGACCCGGCGAGCGCCAGCCCCGTCGTCCACGGATAGCCCCAGGCCCTGTAGGGTCGCGGCTTCTCCGGCTCACGCCGCCGCAGCACGAACACCGCGATGAACGACAGCGTGTAGTTGGCGACGAAGAAGAAAGAGAGGACGGTGATCACCGTCCCGAACGTGCGGCCGAACACCACGAACAAGACGGCGACCACCGTACTCGCCAGCAGCGCAATCGTCGGCGTACCACCCTGGTTGACGAGTGCGGCCTTCGTCGTGACCAGACCGTCGCGGCTCATCGCAAACAGTACGCGGCTGGCCATGAGGTGATTCGAGTTCAGCGCACTCAGCATCGAGATGATCGTGAGGACACGAAACACCGGATCGCCCCAGGCTCCGAAGATGATGCCGGCGACGGTACCCGCCGCAAACGTTTGCCCAGCCAGCGTCGACACGGGAAGCACGGCGAGCAGTGCCACGTTGACGAGCAGGTAGATCGCAATCACCGACAGAACGCCGCCGATCATCGACCGTGGTATGTCGCGTCCAGGATCTTCGACCTCTTCGCAGAAATAGCTGGTCGCCGACCACCCGTCGTAGGTGTAGATCACGGCCTGCAGCGAGAGCACGAACGCCGCAACGACGGCCATGCCTGCGGGAGGCGTCAGAGTGGCGTCGGCGGATCGCGTGTCGGCGCTCAGCGCGAGGGCGGCGATCGCCAGGGCGACGAAGGCCAGCGTCTTGAGCAGGCTGGTCACGTTCTGAATGGCGCTTCCCCAGCGGATGCCGCGCCACTGAGCAAGCGCGAAGACGATGACGACCGCGGTGGCGATCGCGGCGGCGCTGACGCGCAGGCCCGGAACGAGGGCGACTGAAAATTCGCCGATGACGATTGACACCGCTGCCGCGGTGCCCGCGGTCGAAATCCAATCACTCCACCCGACGATGAATCCGGGATATTGGCCGAGGGCGTAGCGTGAGAATACGTACTGGCCGCCCGAGCGCGGGATCATGGCGCCGAGTTCGGACAGCTGCAGCGCCCCGAGCAGCGCATAGAGACCGCCCACGGCCCACGCCGCCAGATAGAGCCCGACGTCCGGCAGATGGCCGGCGATTTCACCAGGCGCCCGCAGGATGCCGGCGCCGATCGCGTTTCCGACGGTAACGGCCAGACCGAAACCGAGCCCAAGGACCGGCAGGAGACGCGTCTCCGGACGGAGACGCGTTCGCTCTCGCGGCTTCGCTCCCGATACGCCGCTCATGGCTGCCTGAGATCGCGTGCGAGCAGACGGTGAAAGAGATGCTCGCCGGCTTCGCGGCGCACCGACAGGCGGCCGGCACCGTAGGCGCGCGAACGCAAGCCGCGCTGCACCGACTCACAGATGCCGACGTCTTCGTCCTGAATCTGTTCGCTGACCGCGATGCTCTCGAGGTTGCCCGCGCGCGCCGCCTCGGACACGTCCGCGAAGTAGAAGTCGAAGATCACGTCAGTCCGGTCCACACCGCGCGGGATGACGAGATTCGTGTCCATCGCCTGGCCGTAGCAGTTGACCATGAAATTCGGATACAGCCAGTAGTACAACGCCCGCCCGCCCTGGCGAACGGCTTTCGTCCGTTCATCGGCGCCGTCTGCGACCATCGGACTCGATTGCAGGCAGTGGCGCTCGCCGGTCTCGATTGTGTACTCGCTGTAGTCGAGCACGCTGTCGAGCCCCTTGTGCAGATGCGGCACGTGATAGCCGCCGTCGAGATAGTTATCGACAAAGACCTTCCAGTTGCAGTCGAGTGTGTAGCTGCGCCGCTCCATCCAGCGCAGACGCTCCAGACCGAGCGCGTCGAGCTGCCGCAAGAGATCCGTGCCCAGGAACTCCTGTAGGGGCAACGCATGCGTCGTCCCTGCTGACGATATTTCTGGCCTCACGAATACCCACGTCGCGGCGGCAGCACCATCGATTGGCACGAGGCCGTTGGCCGAACGATCGAAGTCGCAGACGCCAGAGAAGTCGGGCGTGCCTTTCAGTTCGCCGTCGAGCGAGTACGTCCAGCCGTGATACGGACATCGGAACTGGCGCGCCGAGCCCTGCGCATCGGTGACGACGGCCGCGGCGTGATGGCGGCAGACGTTGAAGAAGGCACGCAGCCGATCGTCCTGGCCGCGAACGACGACGATCGGCTCACCAGCAGGCAGCTCGCAGGCGACGTAGTCGCCGGCGGCGCGCAGCTGATCGAGACGTGCGGCGTACTGCCAACTTCGTCGAAACACCGTGCGGAGCTCGAGCTCCAGCACACGGGCATCGGTATACCAGGGCGCGGGGATCGTCGACGCGCGCTCGATCGGCGCCGCCGCATCGTAGAGATCGATGAGCTGCTCGAGGGAACGGTCCATGTTTCGAGCTGTCAGATTACGCGACTTCCGGCCGGCGCTGCGATGGCAATAACTTCAACGGACGGCAGGCTCGAACACTCGATTTCGAATGAATCCGCAACGGCACAGGTCGTGCGTAGACGCGTGTAGAATCGGCTGTATGGTCCGGCCGCACGACAGCCAAGTGGGACTCGTTTACGTGCAGGTGTCGCTCAAGGTACCCGGTGCGTCGTCACCGAGTTATGAGGACTCGTTCCTCGTCGACACCGGCGCAACCGACTCGATGGCCGCGGAATCGGATCTGTCGCGCATAGGCATAAAGCCGGTCGGCCGCAAGACCTATGAAATGGCTGATGGCAGCGTGCACGAGTATCGATTCGGCCTCGCGCAGATCGAAGTGATGGGGGAAGTCACCGCCGGCCGTGTGATCTTTGGTCCTGAGGGAATCGAGCCAATCCTCGGAGTGACCGTGCTCGAATCGATCGGTGTGGTCGTCGATCCCGCGAGTCAGTCGTCGAGGCGCCTGCCAGCTGTCCCTCTGAAATAGCTCACCAGGCGTTCGGATTCGCTGGCCCTCAGCAGCGTCGAAGGGCCGGCGTCATTCATGGCGAAGCGCGGCCATCGGATTGATCCGCGACGCGTTATGCGCAGGCACATAACCCGCAAGCAGCGTCGCGCCCAACAGGGTCAGCATTGCCGCCGTCAGCGCCAGCGGATCGTAGTGCTTCATCCCGAACAGGAAGGATTCGAGGAGTTTCGATGCGGCAAGCGCCGCTGGCACGCTGATGGCCAGCCCGACCGCGGCAAGTGTGAGTACGTCGCGAAGCACCATCCACACGACCGTCGCGCGGCGGGCGCCGAGCGCCATGCGGACGCCGATCTCACTCGTGCGTCGCGCGATCCCGTAGGACATGGTGCCGTAGAGGCCGACGCAGGCAATCGTCAGGGCGAGCAGCGCGAAGGCGGTGCACAGCCGCGCGAACGTCACTTCCTGGTTGATCTCCGCGTCGATGAGCGCGCGTTGCGTCTTCATTCTTGTCACCGGCACACGCGGATCTGCGCGGCTGACGATGTCGCGCACGGCGCCAATCGGCGTGAGGGGATCACCGGCCGTCCTCAGCTGGTAGGTCACTTCGGATACCGGTCCCCAGACTGCCTGCGAGTACGACAGGAAAATAGTCGGCGGCGGCGAAGCGGGCGTGGACCCGGTCCAGTTCGCCTTCAGTTCACCGTATAGCGTGTTCGCTGCCACGCCGACGATCTCAATGTCGCAGCCGGGACAGAAGCGCTCTATCCTCGCATGACGGCCGATCGGATCCTCGCCGGCGAAAAACACCCTGGCGAACTCGTTGTTGACGACCGCCACGTACGGCGCCCCGGAACGATCGCGATCTTCGATCGCGCGGCCGCGCAGCAGCGGAATCTGCAGCGTCGTGAAGAAGTCTGAACCAATCATCAACACGTGACTGTTCTTCGTCAGACCTCCGGTGACCGTGATGTTTGTACCCGACATGCCGGAGCCGAGGAGCGCCGAACCCGCGAGCGTCACGTTGCGTACGCCGGGGATGGCGGCGAACTCGGTGCGGAGACGATCGTAGAACGTCATGATCTCGGGATCGCGGTGTCCGGCCTGGCGCGCGTTGAGCTCGAACGTCAGCAGCTGCTCGCTGTTGAATCCCAGTTGAATCGACTGCAGATTCGACAGCGTCCGCAGGAAGAGCCCGGCCGCCACGAGAATGAGCAGGGTGAACGCGATTTGCGCGACGACCAGCGCCTGGCTCAGGCTCAGACGGCGAGTGCGTGGCGCGCGCGATCCTGCTGCCCTGACGACCTTCAGCGCCGGCGTCAGATCCACGCGCGTCGACTGAACCGCCGGCGCCAGCCCGAACATGATGCCGGCGAGAACGGACAGAGCCGCCACGACGCCGAGCACACGCCAGTTGACGCCGACCTCCAACGGGAACGGCGTGTCGCCGCGTCCGTTCACCAGGAGCAGCATCAGAAACTGAATGCCCCACACGGCGAACGCCACGCCGAGCGCACCGCCGATCCCGGAGAGCAGCACACTCTCGGTGAGGAGCTGCCGAATCACGCGCGCGCGGCCGGCGCCGATGCTGAGTCGTACCGCCATTTCGCGCGTGCGCGCGGAGGCGCGCGCGAGCAGGAGATTGGCGATGTTGGCGCAGGCAATCGCGAGGATCAAACCGACCAGCGCCAGCAGCAGATACAACGGCTTCGAATACATCCGCCGCAAGCTGTCGAGTCCACCCGCGCTCTCTTTGACGACCAGCGTGGGCAACTCCCCTCTCGGCCGCCTGGGATCGGTCGCCGCTCTCCATTCGACGAAGGCCGGACTCAATGCCGCCTGCGCCTGCGCGGCGGTCACGCCTGGACGCAGCCGCGCCATCGGGATGACCCAGTCGTAGCCCGGATTCGCGTATAGCTCGTCCAGTCGCGAGTTCTTGTCCTCACCAAGCAACAGCCGATTGGCGTTCAGGGGCACATACACTGCCGGCAGCGCGTTCGGATCCGCACCGAAGAACTCGCGCGGCGTGACGCCGACGACGGTGAAGGGAATGTTGTCGAGGAGAATCGATTGTCCGGGCGCGCTCGCCGGACCGGCGAAGCGCGTCTCGCTCAGCGCGTAGCTGATGACCGCCACGGCGGGCGCCCCGGCGCGATCATCGTCTGGCGCGATCAGCCGTCCCGATGCTGGTAGTACGCCGAGACCGCTGAAAAAATTCCCCGAGACGTACTCACCCTGGACGATCGCGGCCTGGTTATTTACGGCAAGGTGGAGATCGCCTGCACCCTGGTATCCGAAGACCGTCGAGAACACCGGCGTATCGCGCTGAAGGAACTCGAAGGCCGGGTACGAGAAGATCCCGCCGACCCACCCGCCGTTCGGATCGTTGTAGTTGACGTTGTGCCGGTTCGAGCCGTGCATCTCCCGCGTGTCCGTGTGCCAGGCCAGCGTGACGAGCGATTGCGGTTCGGATACCGGCAGCGACCGCATCAACATGGCGTCCATGAAGCTGAAGATCGCGGTGTTGGCGCCGATCCCCAGCGCCAGCGACAGGATCGCGAGAGCGCTGAACGCCTTGTTCCCCGCCAGCATGCGGACGCCGTAGCGCAGGTCCTGCAGGAGCTGCTCGACGACCGTCCAGCTCCACGCCGCGCGCGTGTCCTCGCGAACGATGGCGAGATTGCCCAGGTCCAGGCGAGCCGCGCGGCGCGCCTCGTCAATCGGCAGACCGTCGGCCGCGCGGTCTTCCGTTTCCTCGTCGAGATGGAACCGCAGTTCTTCCTGGAGATCGGCGTCCTTCCGATCGCGCCGCAGCAGCCAGCTCAATTTGCGCAGGAACGATGTCATGGCGCGTTACTCCGCGGTGTTCAGCATCAACCCCATCGCGCGCGCGAACGCCTGCCACTTCGATTGCTCGCTCTCGAGCTGCCTGCGGCCCAACGCGGTGAGGCGGTAGTACCGGGCGCGCTTCCCTTTGTCCGACAGCGCCCATTCCGCCGAAATCCAGCCCTTGGCTTCGAGACGGTGAAGCGCCGGATACAACGATCCGGTCTCGACCTGCAGAAGCTCTTCCGACGTCTGCCGGATATGTCGGGCGATCGCGTGGCCGTGTCGCGGGCCCGCGGACAGTGTCCGGAGGAGCAGGAGATCGAGCGTGCCCTGCAGCAGATCGACGCGGGAGGGGCGTGCTCGTGTCATGCCGTAGGCATCCTACACAAACATTGTGTAGGGTGTCTACGGAAACTTCGGGACCTGGCTCGGACGCCGCTCGGCGCGCTAGCGCTCCTGCTCGCCTTCCTGTGCGGTGCTCGTGCGACCGGCGCGCTCTTCGGCCCGCGCCGCGCTGAGGATGTTGGACATCGCGTAGTTGCCTTCGTGGCACTCGTAGTCGAAGAGCGGCTCGCTGTTGTCGAGCGTCAGCGGCATGGCGAATGTCCACGGTCTCATCCAGGTGGATGGATCGTCCACGGTCACCGACCAGCGCACTTTGTCGGGGGCGACCGGCGTGAATCGCTCGATCAGCTTCAGCGTGGCGCCGTTCGAACCCCGATAGGCAATCTCCTCGCGGATGTTCGTCGTCTCGACGACCAGTGTCTGTTCCTCCCAATGCCCGCGCGCATCGCCCATGTAGCTCCGTATCGTCGCCGGCAGGTGCCGACTGTCGCCGATCGGGATGACTCGTGCCTCGTGAATCATCTCGTATCGAATCACCACGAACCCCGGTGCCTGGACGATCTGATACGAGTTGCCGTAGATCGCCGGCATCATCGACCCTGGCACGCCGCGCGAGATGCAGCGATCGTAGAGACTGCGATCGGTGTACGAGTCCGCTGGACCGCGTCCACTCTTCTTCCTCGCTTCGGCGCGCGCGGCCTGCCGGGCACGCGCCTCCGCGGTCAGCGGCGGAATCTTCCCGTCTGGCGGATCGACCACGAACCACGCCATGCTGCCTTTCGCGTGGTCGTGACTATCGAGCCAGATCCAGCGCGTGCCGCCAATATCCCCGGCGAGCTGCTCCGTGCGCGTGCGTTCCTGGATTCCGCGCCGGATCGACGCCAGCTCCTCGCCCTTGATGTCCTCGAGCCGTCGTCCGGCAAACTGGTCGGGACGCTCGAATGGAGTGCCTGCTTCCCAGAGATTGGTGTAGTTGCCTTGCAGGTCGGGGTCACCCCAAGGCGTGCGTGGGGCTGTGTAAGGCGAAGAACCGGTCTGGGCGACGCCAATCCCAGCCGGAAACAGCGCAACAACAAGAGCCGCGGCCACGCGACGAGCAATACGCGAGGACATAGCCAACTCCTTTCGCCGCCGTATCGTGGCCCGGAGTATAACAAGGCATGACCAGATCGCTCTTTGTCAGCCTCTTTTCCCTCGTCGCGTTATCCGGCGTTCTGGGCGCGGATGCGAATCATCCAACCGGCACGCGCGGTGTCCTGCTGATCGACAAGATGGGCGGCCACATCCGGTTCTTCGACCCGGCGAAATTCACGGAGCGATCGAGCATTGCGACGGCCACGCGGCCGCACGACTTCGTGCTGACGCCGGATCGCAAGACGGCGTACGTGCCGCTGTACGGCGACGGCATCTTCGGGCGCAACCCGAATCCCGGCCACGAGGTCGTCATCGTGGACATGGACTCGGCGAAGATCGCCGGCTCAATCGACATCTCACCGTATCGCGCGCCGCACGGGATCCAGATTGGACCCGATGGCACCATCTACGTCGCCAGCGATCTCGATCGCAAGCTGCTCGTCATCGACCCGAAGGCGCGCAAGGTCACAAAAGCCATCGACACCGGCGGCACGACCCACTGGATCGGCATTCTTCCAAACGGGTCGAAGATCTATGCCACCAACAAGAACGACCCGTTTGTGACGGTCGTCGACCTGAAGACCGGCACGGTGGCCACGAAGATTGAGATACCCGGCGGCACCGAGGGGATCGCCGTGTCCCCTGACGGCAGGCGCATCATCCTGATGACTCACACCAATCCGGGCCTGGCAGTCGTCGACCCTGCCAAGGACGCGATCGTCGACCGTATCGCGATCCAGGGCCAGACCGGAGGCGGCGCGTACAAGGCCTACTTCAGCCCAGACGGCAATCGGCTGCTCACGATGAACCTCGGCTCGTCGGTGATCAACATTTTCAGCGCCGCGGATCTGCGCGGTGCGCAGCGCACGGTCACCGTGGGCAAGGATCCAATGGGCTTAGCGTTTTCGGCGGACGGCAAGACAGCGCTCTCGGCGAATCACGGCGACGGTACTGTCTCGGTGATCGACCTGGACAAGGCTGAGGTGACGAACCAGTTCAAGGCCGGAACCGGAATCGAAACGTTGACGTACTACTAGGCGACGTGAAGGCTACCAGGCGGACCTGAAGGTCCGCCTCTACGCAATTACGGAACGTCCGCCTCTACGCAATTACGGATTTCTCCGCCCGCATGCAGGATCCGTATCTCGCGAAGGCGCGACATCGGGGATTCCCCTGAGTTTCTGCTGGCACACTCACTGCACTGTCGCTGCAGGTGGCTGGCCGCCCACGTGTCATCGTCGCACTGCCCGATACGCTCGAAGGCTCGAGCGTGGTCGAGTGGCTGACAGCCAACAACTTCGAGCCGGTCTACCGCACCAATCCTGCCGCCGCTGCTGCTGAAATGCAGCGACCCTTTCAGCTGCTGATCGCCGACGCCACGTGGGCCGTGGGCACTGCGCTGCAGTCCGGTGCACGCGCGCGCACATCGCTGGTTCCGACGATTCTCATCGGCGAGCCCATCGAGCGACGCTCGACCGCCGTCAACTCGCAAACGTTCTACATGACGCGGCCGATCGAGAAACCCGTGCTCGCCTGCTTCGTGTCGATGGCGCTCATGGACGACCGGCCGACCAGGCGATCGCCGCGCAAGACGGTGCAGCGCTTCGAGGCGCTCGTCAACGGCTTGCCCTCCGGCATCGTCAACGTCAGCGCCGAAGGTCTGCGCCTCGAGGTGTCGCGAGAGCAGCGCGCGACGTTGCCGCCATACTTCGCGGTGCGCGTTCCGCTGGTCGGTGTGGCGGTAATCGCCAAGCGACAGTGGATGCAGCCGGCGTCCAAGAATGCCGGGACGCTGTGGTGCGGCGCGGCGCTCTCGCACAACCGGGCGAGCTCGGAGGAGCGGTGGCGCGCGTTCGTGGATTCGGTACCGCTCGTCGGCGACAAGACCCTGCGCGTTACCGCGTAACCGAGACGTCGTTCCTGGAGCGACGCAGGCGTCGCCCCTACAGATTCCCCGGTACCAGCACCTGGCCCATGAACAGCGCCCGCGCGGTGCTGATGATCGCGGCTTCGGTCACTTCCGTCTGGCCGTCGTGAACCTGGGTCGTCATCGACACCGGACTGGCTCCGGTGGGATGTTCCACCAGCATCAACTTGGTCTGACCGTCGGGGATCTGCGCCACGCCGTGCGCCGGGCTCTCGGGAAGCAGGCACGCCGTTGCGACGCTCACCGCGGCGAACACGCCAATCGTCGCGTGCGCGCGATGCGGAATGAATGACCGGGTCGTGACGACGCCGTCGTGACGGGGCGGTGCCACCAGAATCATCTTTGGCACCGTCTGCGTCTTCACGTCGCCAAGATTCATCAACGGACCGACCTTCAGACGGATCGACTCGATGCGGGCCTTGAGCTCGGTGTCGTTGTCGAGCTCGTCGCGCGTCTCATAGCCGGTTCGCGCGACGTCGGATGCACGCATCACGACGACCGGCATGCCGTTGTCGATGCAGGTGATCGGCACGCCGTCGACGATGTCCAGGGCCTTGCCGGTCGGCAGCAGCGCGCCACACGTCGAACCCGCGGTGTCGGAGAAGCTCAGAGGAATCGGCGCCGCGGTGCCGGGCACACCGTCGATGCGCGCCGTGCCGGCATACTCCGGCTTTCCGCCCGGCGTCTGCACCGTCGCCACCACGGTCTGATTGGTGTTGACCATGAAGATGCGGACTTTCGTGACCTCGTCACAGCCGCGCACCAGGCCACGCTCGATAGCGAACGGTGCGACGCCGGCGAGGATGTTGCCGCAGTTCTGCTTGTCGGAGACTTCGGCCTTGTCCACCCAGACCTGGAGGAACAGATAGTCCACGTCGATCCCGGGGCGCTCGGACTTCGACACGACGGCGACCTTGCTGGTCAGCGGATCGGCGCCGCCCATGCCGTCAATCTGACGCGTGTCCGGCGAGCCCATCACCGCGAGCAGGATCTTGTCGCGCCGCGCCGTGTCAGTCGGAAGATCTGGCGCGAGGAAGTAGCCGCCCTTCGACGTACCGCCTCGCATCCACATGCATGGAATGGACGTTTGCATTTAACTCCGGGGCCCCGTGTACTGCTCGATCGGCGGCGTCCCGTGCGTGTGGAAGGTGTCGATCGTTTTGAGGCCCCACGCCTGTCCCTTCTTCCGCTCGGCCTCGGTCCACACGACGGGCTGCCAGTCGGGTGCCAGCATCAGGCGCGCACCGGCGCTATCGAACTCGACGCGGTTGCCGCCAGGCTCGTAGACGTAGAGGAAGAAAGTCTGCTGCACGGCGTGCTTGTGCGGTCCGGTCTCGATATGAACGCCGTGCTCGAGGCAGATATCCGCGGCGCGCAGCACCTCGTCCTTGGAATCGACCGCCCACGTGGCGTGGTGGAAGCGTCCGTGCGCGCCGTAGTGATCGTGCGTGAAGGCGACGTCGTACGTCTTGTTGTTGGACGTGACCCAGCAACCGGCGATCTCGCCACTATCGAGCTTGATCATCTCCGTCGTTCGCATGCCGAGCACGTCTTCCATGAAGCGCTGCATCTGCGCGACGTCGTACGTCAGCAGGTTGAGATGGTCGAGACGCCGCACGTTGGCGCCGCGCGCCGGGAAACGCATCGCCTGGTTCTTGAGCGACGGCTTCAGCTCGGGCGGCGCTTTGTACCATTCGGTTTCCCAGTAGATCTCCATGTTGTGGCCGTCGGGCGTGGTGAACGCATACGCCGGCCCGTGGCCGAGATCCCCGTCAGTCCACCCCGTGCCAAACCCGGCCTTCTCGATGATGCCGACGCGATTCTGCAGCGCCTCGGGACTCGACGTGCGAAACGCGAAGTGGCCCATGCCGGCCACGTTCGACGCCGTCAACTTGAGCGTGTGATGCTCGTAATCGTCCCAGCCGCGCAGGTAGACGGAGTCGCCCTTGCGCGTTGTCTCTGTCATGCCCATCACGTTGACGAAGAAGTGCAGGCTCTCTTCGGGCTTGGGCGTCAGCAGTTCCAGATGGGCGAGATGGGCCAGGTCGAATGAACGGATCGTGGACTTCACGACTCTCCTTCGTAAAGTGGGGCCGCCTCAGGCGGCCTATTTCTCTGCCGCGCGTGCCGCGCTCAGGATGTTTCGCATGGCGTGATTGCCTTCGTGGCAGGCGTACTCGAAGACCTGCTGCGAATAGTCGACCCTGGTCAGCGGCATGACATACGTCCAGGGCCGCGTCCATGTATTGGGGTCCTCGAAGGTCACTCGCCATTCGACGACGTTCGGCGCGACCGAGGTGAAGCGCTCGGTCATGACCACGTTCTCGGTGGCGCCCTGCGGCGCGGTCTCGGGCAGGAAGTTGCTCGTCTCGACGACCAGCGTGTTGCCTTCCCACCAGCCGCGCGCGTCGCCGAGAAACTTGCGCGGCCCGTGCGCGCGTTCACGGTCCGGCTGAAGCCGGACACTACTTGGACGGCTGTCGAGCGGAATGACTCGCGCCTCGTGAATCATCTCGTAGCGGATGACCACCGAATCCGGGCTTTGCGTGATGTCGTAGCGGCTGCCATAGCCCGCCGGCATCATCGAGTTCGGAATCCCGCGCGTGATGCAGCGATCGTAGAGGCCCATGTCGAGCCAGCTGTTGAACGGACCACGCGGGTTGGCGTTGGTGCTGACCCCGCCGGTGCGGCGGCGAGGCGCGACGTCGGTGCGCCGCGGAATCCGGCCGTCCACCGGATCGACCACCAGCCATGCGCGGCTGTTCTTACGATCGAAGGTATCGAAGATGAGATGCGCCGGCGGCCTGAGTCCGCCCGCGAACTCGGTACCGCTCACGCCGTCGACGAACTGCTCGTTGCGCTGCTTGACGATCTGCTGCAGCTGCTCCGGCGTGATGTCGGCCAGCGTCTTGCCCTCGAACTGCGCCGGCCGCTCCATCGGCGTGCCGGTCTCATTGTCGTTCGAGTAGATGCCCTGCAGGTCGGGATGTCCCCAGGGTGTTTTCGGCGGGGAAAAGGTCTGGGCGCCGAGGGTCGCCGCACAGACGACGACCGCGCCCACCAGGGCGAGGACTCTTACCTTCGACATATGCCAGAGATCTTATTGATCCCTCAGCTCGCTTTACAAGGCGCCGGATTCCACTTGGAATCGTCGGGCTCTTTCTTGAAGTTCGAGCTGGTCACGAACTGCTGCGCCAGATACGTGGGATCGTCGACGATCGTCGTCACGACGAACCACTCGCCAGCCTGCGGATGCGTCACCTTGCTGAAGTACTCGGTGATTTGTGCGTTCTGGCTGTAGGGCACACCGTTGCGGCGCAGCCAGCCTGGCAGGACGTTGTTCGTCGACACCCTGAGCGCTCCCCAGCGTGGAGGCGCCGCGCCGGCGCCGCGCTCGAGGAAGGCGTCGAATGCGCCGCCGCTGCGCTGCCACTCGGCGATTGAGGTGCCTTGCAGGCTTCGCCCCGACGGGGCGGCGCCACTCGCCGGAGCCCCGCCGCCTGCTCCGGGCTTCACGAATTGCAGGAGCCGCGTCTGCTGGCCCGCGTCGCTCTCGATCTTCAGCGTCAGGTCGTCCTGCCAGCTGATCTTCAAGCGCGTGGGCATGCGCATCAGGCCACCGACGCCGTAGGCCTCGCACCGGCCGTCCATCGACGGCTCCCACGAATCGGCCATCTTCCGGCCTTGGGCATTGAGCGGCACGCTCATCGTGTCGCCCTTCGCAGGAGTACGCATGCGCCACTGCCAATCCTCGGTGATCACCGACACCCACGTGCCGGTCAGATCCACAGGCGCACCGGCACGTCCCGTCGGCGGCGGAGGTCCTGCCCCGCGACCGCGGCCGCCCTGCGCCGCAACCTCGACGCCTGCGGCCAGCACGATCGCACCGGCCACCATCATGGCCAGCGGATTCCTCATCACGCCATTCCTTGTGACCCGTGCCACCCCCCCGCTCATTGAGTGCTCCCCTTCTGATTTCGATTGCGCTGACTGCCCTTCGCCGGCGCGGGCGGATTCTCCTTGACCATCTGCTTGTAGATCGTCTCGACGAACATCGACGTCGTCCAGAAACCGGTATCGCTGCCGTAGCGCGGATCGAAATCGAGCGTCGGCTTCTTGGCCTTGACCTGCTCCAGCGTCAAGCCTCGCTTGACATACTCGCGAATCCGGTCGCGGACGATCGTCGCCATGTCGCGGTACTCGATGACGTCCTGTTCGTCAGACAGCCGGCCATGGCCCGGAACCACCAGCGTGCCGCCCTCGTTGACGTTGCTCGGAACGGTGATGTCCATGATGGCGTTGAGCGCCTTGATGTAGCCGTTGATCGTGCCGCCGTTGGCTTCGTCGATGAACGGATACATCACCGTCGTGAACAGGTCACCGGTCGCCACGACGTCGCTTCTGCGGAAGAACACGATGCTGTCGCCGTCGGTGTGGGCATCCGGCTCGTGGATGATCTGAACGGCCTCGCCGTTGAACAGGAACTCGCGCTTGTCGCCGAAGAACGTCTCGGTCGGCCAGTTGCCGAACGGCACCGGCTGCTGGCCGGCGGGCGGATCCATGCTGAGGCGCTTCAACACGTTCTCATGCGCGATGATGCCGGCCGTCGCCGTGGCCGCGGCGCCAAGATCGCCGACGACGTTGCCGCCGGCGCGCGTCCGTCCGGCCTTGGAGACCGACTCGTTCCCGCCAATGTGATCGCCGTGCACATGAGTGCTGACGACGTAGCGGATCGGCATATCGGTGACCGACTTGATTGCCGCAAGCAGCTTGGCACTGACCTGCGGAAACTGCGTGTCGACGACCAGCACGCCTTCGTCGCCGAACTGGATGGTGGTATTCCCTCCGGCGCCGACGATCATGTAGACGTTGGGCCGCACCTGGACCACATCCATCTGCACTTTGTCGAAGTCCTGCTGCTGTGCGCCGTTTTGTTGGGCCAGCGCACGTCCGCCGGCCGCAATCGCGGCCCCGGCGGCAACCGCGGCGACGACGACCAGGAGCCGGCCGCTTCTCGAATGGAACGTCGATGTCATGTCAGCGACCCTGTCCTTGGCCCTGCGGCGGACCGGTGACTCGCGTGGCTCCTCTGGATGGCGCCGGCAACGGCGGTGGAGGCGGGTTCTTCTTCAGCACCTCCTGGAACTCCGGATACATCGTCGCAGCGCCACCACGCACGGCAATCTCCGGGAGCTGATGGCGCCGGGCGAATTCGTCCTTGAAGGGATGCTCGTCGGGGAGATACGCGGGGACTTCGCCTGCCTCACGCGTCGCGATCTCGACCACCGGATCGCACACCCACAGCCAGGTTTGCGCCGGGAGCTCGCGTGGGCTGCGGTAGTACTCCTCGCTCTTGACCAGCGGCTCGGTGAGGTTCACAGGATCGATGAGGATCATGAGCCGCGTGAACATGTCGCCAAAGCGCATGTAGTACTCGGTCATCGTCGCCCGATCGCTCATCGGGATCCCGTTGCGGCGAATCCATCCCTGCTTGAGGTGCGTCGTCTCGACGACGAGCATGTCGCCGTCATAGCGGCCGGTTGAAAAGCCCATCCACGTGTGGGGCGCGTTCGGACCCGGGTGCGGACGGCCATCCATCCAGATGGTGCGGGTCTGCTCGTAGGTGCTGTGGTAGTGCTTGATGGCGATCAGGTCCTGCGTCTTGGG
>Ga0075421_100001396_pt1 | contig 28183 bp, 28 predicted proteins | sample SoiMetdeltSBSDD5_FD_75292 | JGI IMG/M metagenome (GOLD analysis project Ga0075421, IMG submission 75292) | Bulk soil microbial communities from a Populus tree surrounding site in Tennessee, USA - Soil MetaG P. deltoides SBSDD5 | ecosystem: Environmental > Terrestrial > Soil > Tree plantation... | reverse complement strand
CCCCCTTGCGGCTAGTTAGGGCATTCACACATCCTGCATTGGGAAGGCATGGATTTGATGGGCCGCTCCCGGCGCCGCATCCTCGACCTGTCATCGCGGCACTTCCCTGCACCGGCGAAGGCCGGTGTTGCCGCGATCCAGCGCCAGGCAGGCTCCGGAGCATGGGGTTGGCTGGATTGCGGGGACAAGCCCCGCAACGACATGGTTTGCCGCGTCTTGGGCATATCTGGCCGACTTGTGTGAACGCCTTAGCACCTTGCGGGGAGGGGTTAGGGGGTCTCCCGACCCGCATGTTCTGCCTATCCTAGTTCGCCTGCGCCTCCACGCCCTCCTGCAGCGCAAGCACGTGCCCCGCAAGATGGAGCGAGCCGCAGATCAGGATGCGCATCGGCTCGTCTCGGGTTTCCTGCAGCCGGCGAATCGCCCCCACGACCCCTGAGGCCGGCTCGGCATCGAGACCGACCGAGGCGGCAAGCGTGGCAAGCGCGTCCGGCGCCAGCGCCGCCTCGCTATTGGGGATGGGCACCGTGACTACCCGGCGCACCAGCCCACGGAAGTGCTCCAGAAATCCGGTCACGTCCTTCTGCCCCAGCATCCCCACCACCAGGCACACGGGCTTCGGCGCGCGCTCCTCGAGCTCGGCCAGCGTCTGGGCAATCGCCTCGCCGCCGGCGGCATTGTGCCCGCCGTCGAGCCACAGCTCCGAGCCGGGCGCTACCAGACGCGACAGGGCGCCGTTGTCGAGCCGCTGCATGCGCGCCGGCCACTGCGCCTCGACGAGGCCGCGCTCGATTGCCCGAGGGGTCAGCCCCAGCTCCGACTCGAGCCGCAGCGCGGCGGCAACGGCCGTTCCCGCATTGCCGATCTGGTGCTGGCCGAGCAGCGCCGGCGGTGGCAGGTCGAGCAGGCGCTCGGCGCTCTGAAACACCAGGCGCCCACGCTGCTCGAACGCCTCGTAGTCCTCGCCCCACACGGTGAGCGGCGCTGCCAGGGCCTGCGCTCTGCCCTTGACGACCTCCAGCACCTCGGGCGGTTGCCTGGAGACGACGGCCGGCACGAACGGCTTCAGGATGCCCGCCTTCTCGCCCGCGATCTCGGCCAGCGTGCCGCCCAGCTTGTCGGTGTGGTCGAGGGAGACGGGCGTAATAACGCTGAGCGCGGGGCGCGCGACGACGTTGGTGGCGTCGAGCCGTCCGCCCAGGCCGACCTCGAGGATCACGGCGTCGGCCGGCCGCTCGGCGAAGGCGAGCAGCGCCGCGGCCGTGGTGATCTCGAAAAAGGTGATCTCCTCGCCGCCGTTGATGCGCTGCACCTCGCTCAGCCGGTCGACCAGCTCCGTCTCGCCGATGGGGCCTGTGCGGCCGTCGGCATCGGCGAGCTCGATGCGCTCGTGGAAGCGCACGAGATGCGGCGAGGTGTAGGTGTGCACCCGCCTGCCCGCTGCCCGCAGCATCGCCTTCAGGAACGCCGTCACCGAGCCCTTGCCGTTGGTGCCGGCCACATGAACGACGGGCGGCAGGTGCCGCTCGGGATGCCCCAGCTTGGCAAGCAGCGCCTCGATGCGCCCAAGCGAAAGATCGATCAGCTGCGGATGCAGCCTCTTCAGCTCGGACAGCAGCTCGTTGCTCGTGCGCATGTGGCCTCTTAGCACAATCCGCCTGACACTTCCTCACCTCACCCGTCATCCCGGCTCACACCCGTCATCCCGGCCGGAGAGTTGCGAGCCGAAGGCGAGCAACGCTCCGAGCCGGGACCTCGTGAGGTAAGGTTTCGACTCGCTCCAGGAGGTCCCGGATAGCCTCGCCTGCGGCTCGGCTTCCGGGATGACGGGTAGGCTGCGTCAGCTGTGGATCGTATCGCGGCTGGGCGGCCAGGCCTTGGTGTCGCCCTCGCGTCTGTCGGCGGCCCGCGTGTCGCCGTGCTGCGCCTCGTCGATGGGCTCGGTGTCGATCACGTCGGAGCCGCGCGCCAGGGACTCGATCGTGCGGCCGTCGACCGAGCTGCCGTTGAGATGGCCGGTGCGCTCGCCGGCGCCTGCCCTGGCGGCCGTCCCGCCGGCCAGATGCCGGCACAGCTTCGCCAGCGTCGTGCGCAGGTGGTGGCGGTGCACGACCATGTCGACCATGCCGTGCGCGAGCAGGTACTCGGCCCGCTGGAAGCCGTCGGGCAGCTGCTCGCGGATGGTCTGCTGGATCACGCGCGGGCCGGCGAAGCAGATGAGCGCGCCCGGCTCGGCGATGTGCACGTCCCCCAGCATGGCATAGGAAGCAGTGACGCCGCCGGTGGTGGGGTCCGTCAGCACGACGATGTAGGGCAGCCGCGCCTCGCGCAGCTTCTGCACGGCGATGGTGGTGCGCGGCATCTGCATCAGCGACAGGATGCCCTCCTGCATGCGCGCGCCGCCGGAGGCCGCGAACAGGATGAAGGGTGAGCGCTTCTCGACCGCCTTCAGCATGCCGGTGATGACGGTCTCGCCGGCGGCCATGCCGAGCGAGCCTGCCATGAAGCGGAAGTCCTGCGCGGCCGCCACGATCTCCTGGCCCTCGAGCCAGCCTTCGCCCACCAGCACGGCATCCTCGAGCTCGGTCGACGACTTGGCGGTCTTGAGCCGCTCGGTATACTTGCGGCCGTCGCGAAATTTCAGCGGGTCAGTGGGCATCTCCCGCACCGGCACCTTCAGGAACTCGCCGCTGTCGAAGAGGTGCTGGAACCGTTGCTGCGCGGTCATGCGCACGTGGTAGTTGGAGCCGGGGATGACGAACTGGTTGGCCTCGAGGTCCTTGTGGTGGACCATCTGCCCGGACTCTGGGCACCTGACCCAGGCGTTATCCGGGATCTGGCGCTTCGAGGACGGCAGCAGGCTGCGGATCTTCGGGCGTACGTAGTTGCTGATCCAGTTCACGCCGAACGCTCCATCAAGCTCCCCCGCCATAAGCTCGACCATCGAGCCCCGGCCCCCGACGGCCCCGCTGCCCCCGATTCGTCTCAAGTCTTACCGGTGCGCAGCGGCGCGGACAATCGTTTCACGAGATTTAGGACTGCCGGGACCGTATTTCCAGTCGATTCCCCCTTTTGTCCCAAACTGTTACGGATTGCGTCCACCAGCGCCGAGCCGACCACGACCGCGTCCGCCCCGGCGGCGATGGCAGCCGCCTGCTCGGGGGTCCGGATGCCGAAGCCGACGGCCACAGGCAACGCCGTCGATTGCTTGATGCGCGCAACATGCGAGTGAACAGCGTCGACTTGCGGCGCCGCGGCTCCGGTAATGCCCGTGATGGAGACGAAATAGAGAAATCCCGACGTATTGGCCAGGACCGCGGGGAGGCGCCTGGCGTCTGTGGTCGGCGTGGCGAGGCGGATGAAATGGAGCCCCCGCTCCGCGGCTGGCAGGCACAGCTCGGCATCCGCCTCCGGCGGGACATCCACCACGATCAGGCCATCGACTCCGGCGGCGACGGCATCGTCGAGGAAGCGCTCGCGTGGATAGACGTAGATGGGATTGTAGTACCCCATGAGGATGATCGGCGTGTCCCGATCCTGCTCGCGGAACGAGCGCACGAGCTCCAGCGTACGCTTCATGGTCTGCCCAGCCTTCAGCGCCCGCAGCGAGGAGGCCTGGACCGCCGGCCCATCGGCCATCGGATCGGAGAACGGCATGCCGAGCTCGATGAGGTCGGCACCGGCAGCCGGCAGGCCAAGGAGGACCTCGCGCGACGTCTCGTAGTCCGGATCGCCCGCAGTGATGAAGGCCCCGAGCCCTTTGCGGCCCTGCTCGCCAAGCTGCGTGAAGCGTCGCTCGATGCGTGATGGATGTGTCAGAACCGAACCCTCGATCTTGAGACGAGCGAATAGCGAGACGAGCGAACGGCGAATGGATTGAAACGTCTCCAGTGATTCCCTACTCGCTATTCGCTACTCACTATTCGCTCCTTCACATCTCCATCCCCAGATGCCCTGCCACGGCGAAGATGTCCTTGTCGCCGCGGCCGCACATGTTCATCACCAGCAGGTTCTCGCGCGGCAGCGTCGGCGCGAGCTTCTGCACGAACGCCAGCGCGTGCGAGGGCTCCAGGGCCGGGATGATGCCTTCCACCCTGGTGCACAGCTGGAAGGCATCGAGCGCCTCGCGGTCCGTGATGGCCACATAGGTGACGCGGCCGGAGTCCTTGAGCCAGGAATGCTCCGGCCCGACGCCCGGATAGTCGAGCCCCGCCGAGATCGAGTGCCCCTCCAGGATCTGCCCGTCGGCGTTCTGCAGGAGGTAGGTGCGGTTGCCGTGCAGCACACCCGGCTTGCCGCCGGTCATGGAGGCGCAGTGGCCGTTCTCCACCTCGAGGCCCTTGCCGCCGGCCTCCACGCCGAAGATCGCCACGCCCTCCTCGTCGAGGAACGGGTGGAACAGGCCAATGGCGTTGGAGCCGCCGCCGATGCAGGCGACCAGCGTGTCGGGCAGGCGCCCCTCGGCCTCCAGCATCTGGGAGCGCACCTCGGCGCCGATTACCGACTGGAAGTTGCGCACCATCTCGGGGTATGGGTGCGGCCCCGCGGCCGTGCCGATCAGATAGTAGGTATCGTGTACGTTGGTGACCCAGTCGCGCAGCGCCTCGTTCATGGCGTCCTTCAAGGTCTGCGCGCCGGAGGTGACGGCGTTGACCCTGGCGCCCAGCAGCTTCATGCGGAACACGTTGGGCTTCTGGCGCTCGACATCGACGGCGCCCATGAAGATCTCGCACGGCAGCCCGAAGCGGGCGCACACGGTGGCCACGGCCACGCCGTGCTGGCCGGCCCCGGTCTCGGCGATGATCCGCTTCTTGCCCATCCGGCGCGCCAGCAGGATCTGGCCGAGGCAGTTGTTGATCTTGTGGCTGCCGGTGTGGTTCAGCTCGTCGCGCTTGAAGTAGATCTTCGCGCCGCCCCCGCGGCCGCAGGCCACAGACTCTTTGCGAAGGTGCTCGGTCAGCCGCTCGGCGAAATAGAGCGGGCTCGGCCGCCCGGCGTAGTGGACATTGAGCCTGTCGAGCTCCTTCTGGAAGGCCGGTTCGCGCTTGGCCTCCTCGTAGGCGCGCTCCAGGTCCAGGATCAGCGGCATCAGCGTCTCGGCGACGAAGCGCCCGCCGAACAGCCCGAAGAAGCCCTGCTCGTCGGGCCCGCCACGGAAGGTGTTGAGCTTCGTCTCCTTGGTCTTGCGCTTCTTCGTTGCCATTGCCGGGAGCCTCGCCCCGTAGGGTGCAATAAGGCGTTGGCCGCATTGCACCAATTTCACCAGAGATTCGGTGCAATGCGCCTCCGGCTTATTGCACCCTACGTTTGAGCGCCCTGCTTAGCTGCCTTTGCCGCGCGAAGAAAGCGCCGGATCAGCTCGGGGTCCTTTTCGCCCGGCCGCGCCTCGACGCCCGAGGACACATCGACCATGGCGGCGCCCGTGATACGTATGGCGTCGGCCACGTTGTCGGGCGTGAGGCCGCCGGAGAGCATGTAGGGCAGCTGGTCCTTGACGGCCGCAAGGGCGCGCCAGTCGAAGGGGGCGCCGTTGCCGCCGGGGCGGGTGCTCTCGTGCGGCGCACGGGCGTCGAAGAGGATGAGATCGGCGCTGTTGCGATAGCGAAGGGCCGCCGCGGCGTCCGCGGCGGTCTCGACCTTGATGGCCTTCATGACCGGCTTGCCCCAGCGCTGACGCACCTCGGCGACGCGCTCCGGGCTCTCTTCACCGTGCAGCTGCAGCATGTCGGGATCGACGGCGGCGGCAACGGCCGCGATCAGGGCATCGTCGGGGTCGACCATCAGGGCCACAATTCCGGCGCGGCCGCGCGCCCTGGCGGCCAGGCCGCGTGCCGCTTCCGGGGCCAGATTGCGCGGGCTCGGCGGAAAGAACACGAGGCCCACGAAGTCGGCTCCGCCGGCCAGCGCCGCCTCCAGCGCCGCCTCGGTCCTGAGACCGCAAATCTTGACTTTGGTAGTCGAGGCCATGAGGTCCGCGGTGGGTCCGGGGGTCAGACCCTGCGGGTCTGACCCATGCTCCATCCTGGTAGCATTCATGCTGATAGCCCGTGCCGGCAACGCCTTCAACCTCGCAGGGCGCGCCCTCGAGGGTTCGGGAGGAGGAGCAGAGCGTCCGCGGCTGTGCCCGCGTGGCCCGCGACCAGTCAAACAGGCGCATTGAACGCTCTGCTCGGCCGTCCCCGGCTCGCTGCGGCGCCTTGGAAGGCCAGCCACCAGCCGGGCGAGTGGGCGGCGAAGCAACTTTGCCGCATCCGGGTCCGAACCTCGGCCTCTGCCGAGCGGCCTGGCGCTTGGATGCTCTGTCCACCAGCCAGGCGAGACGACCGGACTGCGGCGCCCCGGCTGCTGTGCTGAGCGGCACCGCTGCAGCGCCGCCACTCATCCCCGAGGTGGCTAGCGGAGCCCGCAGCGGCCCGCATCATCCCTCCACATATATTATGAGTGCCGAGTTATTTCAGCGCTCGTAATGCTCGTACACCGCCACTGCCGCCGCCAGGTCCTCGAGCGAGGCGCCGACCGACTTGAAGAGCGTGATCTCCCCGGCTGAAGCGCGCCCCTCGACGGTGCCGCGGCAGAGCTCGGCGAGCTCGCCCAGCACCGCCTCCTTGCCGATGACGCCCGCCTGCAGCGGCTGGAGAATGTCCCCCGCCTCGGCGAAGGCGCCGGCGCGGGTGTCGACGAAGATGCGGGCGCGGCGCGCCACCTCGTCGTCGGTCTCGCGCATGCCGGGCTTGAAGGCGCCGACGCAGTCGACATGGGTGCCGGGCCTCAGCCAGTCGCCGCGGACAAGCGGCTCGGAGGAAAGGGTCGCCGTGGAGACGATGTCGGCTGCGCCGGCGGCCGCGGCCAGGTCGTCGGCCAGGGTGGCGGCGATGCCCGTCCGCGCAAGCTCCGCGACCAGCGCCTGCGCCCGCGGCCGCGAGCGGTTCCAGACCGCGACCTCGCGGATCGGGCGCACCGAGGCGTGCGCGCGGATGAGAAACGGCGCCAGCGCTCCGGCGCCCACCATCAGCAGCCGCGCTGCGTCGGGGCGCGACAGGTAGCGGCTGGCCAGAGCCGATGCGGCGGCGGTGCGCCATGCGGTGAGCCGGGTGGCGTCCATCACCGCCAGCGTCTCGCCGGTCGCTGCCGAAAGCAGGAGGTAGGTGCCGAGCACGGCGGGCCTGCCGAGCGCGTCGTTGTCGGGGAATACGGTGACGGCCTTGACGCCCATGTAGCGACCCGCGAAGGGGGAGCCCGGCTCGCGCGCCTCCCAGGCTGGCATGAGCAGCAGCGTCGCCTCCGGACGGCCGTCGAGAGCGATGCCGTGATGCTGCCTCGCAGGGGCGATGGCGCCCTTGCTGAAGGCGGCCTCCAGCGTGTCCGCCAGCGCCGGATAGCTCAACGCCGCATCCACGGCGGTACCGTCGAAAATGCGCAAGCTCAGCTTCCAGGTTTCAGGTTTCAGGTTTCAGGTTTCAGTATACTGCGACCAGGTTAGCGAGATCCCTGAAACCTGAAACCTGGCTAGCGGCCGGCAGGCACCACGTGCCGCCCGGTCTCGAGCTCCTGCTCGCGTTGGCGATGCAGCCGGTCGGCCTCGGCCCGCCATCGCCTCGCCTCCACGTCCTGCGCCTTGGCGCTGCGGCGCCAGTGCGCCTGGGTGAGCCATGTCGCGAGGCCGCCCGTGACAACTCCGACGATCAGAGCGGCGAGCAGCCAGACGTAGAACGGGAGCACGATCGACAGCGCCGGGTCGTCCGGGCGGAACGGGTCGAGCGCCAAGCGCACGTCGTGGATGTTGGCCACGCCGAGTGCAACGAGCGCACCGACGATCGGCACCGCCACCACGAACCGGAGAATGCGTCGAAGCACCTGTGACCTCAGGTTTCAGGTTCCAGGTGTCAGGGTTCTTCGATCGAGCGGTCCCCGATCTGAAACCTAGAACCTGAAACCTCAATTCCGACTGCCCATTGCCGCCTTGTTCAGGCGCTCGCGCAGGTCCTTGCCGGTCTTGAAGAACGGCACGAACTTCTCCGCCACCGAAACGGACGCACCCGTGCGCGGATTGCGTCCGATTCGGGGTGCACGATGCTTCACCGTGAAGGCACCGAAACCGCGCAGCTCGACGCGGTCGCCGCGCGCCAGCGCGTCGACGATCTCGCCGAAGATCACGTTGACGATGCGCTCCACATCACGGTGATAAAGATGGGGGTTGGCGGCCGCGATCTTCTGGATCAACTCGGACTTGATCATGCCACGCGCGTCCTGGGTTACGGAAATCTGTTGTAATTGCTCATCTTTCCGAACCGTGCCAAATGGACAGCAAGCCGTCAAGGCGCAAGCTGGCGATGCGGTCGTCGCTCACGATCTTGGCGAGCTCGTCGAACGCCCGCATGCCCGTGACGTAGGCGAGGGCGCGGCTGGCGACGCGCAGCAAGCCCCAGTCGCTGTCTCGTCGCGGCTTCCAATCAACGATCTTGAGCCCTTTCGGCACGCCACGCTGGTCCTCTAGATATTGTACAACCTCAGGTTCGCTGCCGATCTGATCGATGAGCTTGTGCGTCAGCGCCTCGCGGCCGGAGTAGACGCGCCCCTGCTCCAGGCCATCCACGCTCGTCGTGTCGATGCCCCGCCGGGTCCGCACCAGGTCCACGAACCAGCGCTTGGATTCGGCGACCATCTTCTCGATCTCGGCCCTGCCGGGGTCGTCGAGCGGCTGGAAAGGCGATGGATTGGCCTTGAGCGGACCGCTCTTGATCTCGTTCATCCTGATGCCGAGCTTCTCGAGCAGCCCGGAGAACTCGGGCCACTGGAAGATGACGCCGACCGAGCCCGTGATGGTGTTTCCGCGCGCAACGATCCGGTCGGTGGCGAGGCCGGCGATGTAGGCGGCCGAGGTCGCGACCGTGCCGAACTGCGCAACCACCGGCTTGCTCCTGGCGAGGGTGCGGAGGGCCTCGAACAGGGCCTCGCCCCCGGCCGTGGTGCCGCCGGGACTGTTGACGAACAGGATCACCGCCACGACCTTCCTGTCCTCGCCGACCTTCTTGATCAGCTGAAGCAGGTCGCGGTCCTCGGTGATCATCCCCTCGATGGTGATGCGCGCGATCTGCCGTTGCTCGACGAGGCCTGCGCGCTCGGCCGACGTGAAGGTGAGCAGGCCCACAGCGAGGACGCCGCCGATCACCGCCAGAACGCGCCAGAACGTAAGGCGCCGGCGCAGGCGCCGGCGATCGAGCACTGCCTCGGTCTCGAACGACATCGATAACCTCCCAACCCGTCATCCCGGACGGAGCGATGCGAGCAGAAGGCGAGCCGCGCTCCGAGCCGGGACCTCGGGAGGTTGGACTCGTTCGACGAGGTCCCGGATAGCCTCGCCCTGCGGGCTCGGCTTCCGGGATGACGGGCGGGCGTCTACTGCGACGCCTCGTCCTTCTTCTTGATGGCGGCCTTGAAGATGTCGCCGAGCGATGCACCGCTGTCGGACGAGCCGTACTGGGCGACGGCCTGCTTCTCCTCCGCGATCTCCAGCGACTTGATGGAGACGGTGATGCGCCGATTCTTGGTGTCGATGCTGGAGACGGCCGCATCGACCTTGTCGCCCACGTTGAACCGCTCGGGGCGCTGCTCGGAGCGGTCGCGCGACAGGTCGGAGCGCTTGATGAAGGTGGTGATGTCGGTATCGACGATCTTCACCTCGATGCCGTTGTCCTGCACGGCGATCACTTCGCAGGTGACCTGGCTGCCCTTCCTGAGCGAGCCCACCTTCTCCATCGGGTCGCCGGCGGCCTGCTTGATGCCGAGGCTGATGCGCTCCTTGGTCGGGTCGACGTCGAGAACCGTGGCCCTGACGGTGTCGCCCTTCTTGTAGTCCTTGATGGCCTCGTCGCCGGTGCGCTGCCAGTCGAGGTCGGAGAGGTGCACCATGCCGTCGACGCCGCCATCGAGCCCGACGAACAGGCCGAACTCGGTGATGTTGCGGATCGGGCCCTCGACGATCGAGCCCTTGGGATGGGCGGCCAGGAAGACCTCCCACGGGTTGTCCTGGGTCTGCTTCAGGCCCAGCGAGATGCGCCGCCGCTGCGGCTCGACCTCGAGGATCTGCACGTCCACCTGCTGGCTGGTCGAGACGATCTTGCCGGGGTGGATGTTCTTCTTGGTCCAGCTCATCTCGGAGACGTGGATCAGGCCCTCGACGCCCGGCTCCAGCTCCACGAACGCGCCGTAGTCGGCGATGTTGGTGACCGTGCCCTTGAAGCGGCCGGCGACGGGATACTTGGCCTCGATGCCCGCCCACGGATCGGCCTGCAGCTGCTTCATGCCGAGAGAGATGCGCTGCGTCTCGGAGTTGATGCGCACGATCTGCACCTTGACGGTGTCGCCGACGTTGACGATCTCGCTCGGGTGATTGACGCGCTGCCAGGCCATGTCGGTGACGTGCAGGAGGCCGTCGATGCCGCCGAGATCGATGAAGGCGCCGTAGTCGGTGATGTTCTTGACCACGCCCTCGATCACCTGGCCCTCGGCCAGCTTGGCCACGATCTCGGAGCGCTGCTCCGCCCGCGTCGCCTCCAGGATCTCGCGCCGCGACACGACGATGTTGCCGCGGCGGCGGTCCATCTTCAGGATCTTGAAGGGCTGCGGCGTGTTCATCAGCGGGCCCATGTCGCGTACGGGCCGCACGTCGACCTGGCTGCCGGGCAGGAACGCCACCGCGCCGTCGAGGTCGACGGTGAAGCCGCCCTTCACCTTGTTGAAGATGACGCCCTCGACCTGCTCCTTGTTGTTGAACCTCTGCTCGAGCCGCACCCAGCTCTCCTCGCGGCGCGCCTTGTCGCGGGAGAGCACCGCCTCGCCCAGCGCGTTCTCCGTGCGCTCGACGTAGACCTCGACGGTGTCGCCCACCTTGAGCTCGTTGGCCCTCCCCGGCGCCGCGAACTCGCGCAGCGGCACGCGGCCTTCCATCTTCAGGCCCACGTCGATCACCGCCAGGTCCTTCTCGATGGCGGTGACGGTTCCCCTCACGACGCTGCCCTCGAACACCTCGTCCTCGGGCATGGTTTCGCCCAGCAAGGCGGCAAACTCCTCCCGCGTCGGCGTCAGGTCCTTGCTGGTTTCAACTGCGGTCGTGCTCATCAGTGCTCCTCAGCCATGCTGTGTCTTGCTCCGGGGCGGCGGCTCGAATGGCAACGGGTGATGCGGGGCCGCGTCCGACCCCTCGACCCATCGCCCAAGCTCGTGCCCATGTTGGTTCTGAATGCCGCCGACGGTGGTGCCAACAGGATTGGGGCAGGCCCTAGGAGGCGCACCCGCGCTGGCCAACCTTCCTCGAGATCACGCCGACAGCGGTATCGAATGCGGCTTCTATAGCCAAATCGGTGGTATCCAGCAAGAAGGCGTCGGCGGCCGGCCGCATCGGCGCCGCCTCCCGTCCCGCATCCCGTTCATCCCGCCGCCGGATGTCCTCCAGCACGGCCTCGTAGGTGGCAGGCTCCCCACGGCCGATCCTCTCCAGGTAGCGCCGCTCGGCCCGCACCTCCGCCGAGGCCGTTACATAAAGCTTAACGTCGGCTTCCGGGCACACCACCGTGCCGATATCGCGCCCGTCGAGCACGGCGCCGCCCGCACGATTGGCAAACCCGCGCTGAAAGGCGAGGAGGGCGGTCCTCACCTGTGGGATGCGTGCAACAATGGAGGCGGCGTCGCCGAGGCCCGGATGGCGCAGGCCCGGGTCGTCCAGGCTGGCGGGGTCCAGCTTCTGTGCCGCCCCCTGCGCGGCCGCCGCATCGTCCAGCGCGCCGCCGCGGCTGCGCACGTCCCGCGCCACGGCGCGGTACAGCAGGCCCGTGTCGAGGTAGGCGAGGCCCCAGTGGTCGGCGATCCGCTTGGCGAGCGTGCCCTTGCCCGATGCCGCTGGACCGTCGATCGCGATGATCATCGCGCTGCGTGCTCCGGTGCCTGGAAGGTCGCGCCCAACCCCTCCATCAGCGGGCGGAAACCGGGGAAGCTGGTGGCGATCATGCCGGCGTCGTCCACCGTTACGGGGCGGTCGGCGCCCAGGCCCAGCGTCAGGAACGCCATGGCGATGCGGTGGTCCAGGTGGGTGGCTACAACACCCCCGCCGGGGACGCCCCTGCCGCCCTCCACGATGAGCGTATCACCCTCTACCCTGGCTGCGACGCCGTTGGCTGCAAGGCCCGCCGCGGTTGCCGCCAGCCGGTCGCTCTCCTTCACCTTCAGCTCGGCGAGCCCCTCCATCCGCGTTTCCCCGGCAGCGTAGGCGGCGAGGCAGGCGAGCACCGGATACTCGTCGATCATGGACGGTGCCCGCTCCGGCGGCACCCGTACCCCCTTCAGCCCGGCCCCCTTCAGCCCGGCGTGGCGCACGCGGATGTCCGCCACCGGCTCGCCGCCCTCGTTGCGCACGTTGGTGAGGGACACGTCGGCGCCCATCTCCCGCAGCGTGGTGTAGAAGCCCACGCGCGTCGGGTTGACGAGCACACCCTCGATGGTCACCTCCGACCCGGGCACCATCAGCGCCGCGGCCGCCAGGAACGCGGCCGAGCTCGGATCTCCCGGCACATTGACATCGCGGCCCGAGAGCTCCGCATCGCCCTTGATGGAGACGGCGCGCAGGCCCTGGCGCTTGGTCGCTGCAACCTGTGCTCCGAAGTAGCTGAGCATTCGCTCGGTGTGGTCGCGGGTCGCGGCCGGCTCGATCACCGTCGTCTCGCCGGCGGCATGCATCCCGGCGATCAGGATCGCCGACTTGATCTGCGCCGAGGCCACGGGCAGCCGATACTCGATGGGAATGAGATCGGCCGAGCCGCGGATGCGCAGCGGCAGGGTGTCTCTGCCCTCGTCCAGCACCTCGAGCCCCATGCGCGCCAGCGGCTTCAGGACGCGGCCCATGGGACGGCGCGAGAGGGAGGCGTCGCCGGTCAGGCGCACGGTCATGTCGTGGCCGGCGATCACGCCCGTCATCAGGCGCACGCCGGTGCCGGAGTTGCCGAAGTCGAGGTCCGCCGCGGGCGGCTCGAGACCGCCGACGCCGCGGCCCAGCACCTCCCATACGGCCCCGGTCCTGGTGATGGGGCACCCGAGCGCGCGCAGGGCCTCCAGCGTGTGCATGATATCCTCGCCCTCGAGCAGGCCGGCAATGCGCGTGCGGCCCGTGGCGAGGGCTCCAAACAGCAGGGCGCGATGCGAGATGGACTTGTCACCCGGCACGCGCACCCTGCCGCCGAGCGCCGAGGCCCGGTATGCGCTGAGCGGCGAGGAGATGGCGTGCGGCACGTCCGGCTTGGCCTCGAGCATGAGGTGGCCGACCTTTCCTTGGCCCGAATCGGCGGCACTCATAGACCAAGGAGGCCTGGATCTGTCAACACGCGCCGGAAGTTACCATATGGGGGCCGAGCGCCCCGGCGGAGCCGGTGTTGTCCTTTTGACAGCCGCCTCCGCATCGTGGCAATGAGCCAGCGAAACCGTTCCGTCCAGAGGGTAGGCCCGATGTCCACCAAAGCCGATCGCGGGACCAAGCGCACGTGCCGGAATCCGGACTGCGGCTCCCGCTTCTACGATCTCAACCGCGACCCGATCGTTTGTCCGATCTGCCAGAGCGTCTTCGAGCTGGCGGCCGTCCCCAACGCGCTTGCGCCGGGGGTTGCCCAGGAGGCCCCGCGGGCGAGCGCCAAGAAGGCGCCACCCGTGCCCGAGGTGGCCCCCGCCGAGGGCGACGAGGACGCGCTGCCGGCCATCGAGGACGACGAGGAGACGCCGGCCGGCGAGGAGGACGAGACCTTCCTGGAGGCCGAGGAGGAGGACGGCGCGGACATGTCCAACATCATCGGCGGTCCGGTGGCCGAGACCGACGAGCCCCAATAGGCCGCCCGCCTCCCTCTCCCCGCTTGCGGGGAGAGGGCCGGGGTGAGGGGCAGGGGCAGGCTCCGACGCCTACAGGAGCACGGGGACGCCTCTCCGCCCCTTGCGCAATCCTTCCTGCCGGACTACTTAGGCGCGCGCGGGCGGCGTTGGCCTCTCGCAGCTCCGGGGCCGTAGCTCAGTTGGGAGAGCGCTTGAATGGCATTCAAGAGGTCAGGGGTTCGATTCCCCTCGGCTCCACCAAGCTCCCGCAGGTAGAGACCTGATTTCGCACGGCAATCGGTTGATCGTGCCGCTGCGCCGCCGACTTCGGCGCTTTCATGACCGACCTCTCGTATCCGACAATTGATTGCCTCTGGAGCGCCGTGGCATAGCGCCATATGGCGTGCGCAACCGCGCACCCGTGTCGCCGCCGAAGGAGACCCGCCGATGGAGACCGCCCGCTCGGCCAATGACGAGGGGATCACGCTCGGCCAAGCCAAGAAGCTGGTGCAATGCATGGCGCACGAGCAGAGCTTCCTGCTGCTGTCGCAGCCCGGCGTCGGCAAGTCCGAGATGGTGGCCCAGGCGGCGGCGGAGGCGGGCCTGCCGTGCCGGTCGCTGCTCGGCACCCAGATCGCGCCCGAGGACGTGAGCGGCATCCCGCGCATCGTCGGCGAGCGCTCGGTGTTCTGTCCTCCGCGCATCCTGCTCCCCGAGCAGCCGGAGCCTTTCTGCCTGTTTCTCGACGAGCTGCCGGCGTGCGCGCCGGACGTGCAGAAGGCCTTCTACTCGCTCCTGCTCGAGCGGCGGCTGGGCGAGCACACCCTGCCCACCGGCACCTGGGTGGTGGCCGCCGGCAACCGCACGCAGGACCGCGCGCTGGTGCGCTCGCTGAGCTCCGCGCTGGTCAACCGGGTCGCCATCGTGCACGTGCGGGTCGACGCCGACGAATGGCAGGCCTGGGCCGCAAGGAACGGCGTGCGCGCCGACGTGCGCACCTTCGTCGCCCACATGCCGGACGCTTTGATGCGGTCGGTGCCGGCCGAGCCGGTGCCGTTCTCCACCCCGCGCGCCTGGGCGCTCCTGTCGCGCGCGCTCGACCTCGCCCAAGGCGCCGGCATTCTCACCCGCGAGAGCCGGCGCGCGCTGGCATTCGGCCGGCTCTCGGCGGAGGACGCCGCGGTATTCTGCGCCCTCGCCGAGGAGCAGATCGGCGCCATGCGCCCGATCGAGGAGTACATCTCCCGTCCGGACCTCCTGCCGGGCACCGACGCGGCGCGCTGGTTCATTCTCGACTGCATCCGCCAGCACGTGCGCGGCGGCCGGCTTTCGCACCTCGAGCCCCGTACGGTGGATCGGTTCCTCGGTTCGCTGCAGCCCGAGCAGCAGCTCACGCTCGTCAGCGATCTCGTGGAGCAGTGGGGCTCCCTCGGCGCCGACCGTGCCATGTTCGACCTCCTGAAGAGGGTCACCGCGATCTGATGGCCCAGGAGCCCGCCTTCGAGCGCGCGACGCTCGACCGCATCGCCAACGCCTTGCGCCTGCTCACGGCGCCGCTGCCGCATCTGGCCGGCCTTGCCGCCGCGGTGCGCGTCGCCATCGACGCACGGGTGCCGACCATGGGGGTGTTCGCCTCGGGCCGGCTGGTGGCCAACCCGGCCTTCGTCGCGCGGCTCAAGGACAACGAGCTGATCTTCGTGCTGGCGCACGAGCTCCTGCATCTGGCGCTGCGCACCCACGAGCGCGCCAAGGGCAGCGGCCGGCTCGAGTTCAACTACGCGCACGACTACATCATCAACGATATCCTCAGGGTCGAGCTGGGCTTCGGCGCCATCCCGGCCGGCGGGCTCGACATGCCCGGCGCGCGCGAGAGATCCGCCGAGGAGCTCGTTCTCGAGATGCGCAGGTTCGCCGACTGGATGCCGTCGAGATCGCGCGTGTTCGAAGGCGGGCAGGCGACGCTCGGCAGCGTCCTCGCCAGCAACAGTGGTGCACCGATGGACCGCCATGAGGCGGGCGACGTGCTCGACGAAGCGACCGAGCGCGACCTCTTCCCGGACGCGGCGGCCGAGCAGGCCGGGCAGGCCAGGGCCATGCGGGAGGTCGGGGCCAAGGCCCTGGCCCTGGCCACGGCGATGGGCGCGATGAAAGGAAGAGGCGTCGCCGGGGCTGCCGAGCACCAGGCCGTCAGCGCACTGCGCGGACTCTACCGCACCCCGTGGGAGGTGAGCCTGCAAAGGTGGATGGAATCGGTTGCTCCCGGCGAGCGCACGTTCACGCGGCCGCCGCGCCGCGGCGCCGACCGCGGCGACATCGTGCTGCCCGGCCGCCGCCGCGAGTCCTGGATGCTCAATGTGCTCCTCGACACCTCGGGCTCGATGACCGAGGAGATTCCCCGCGTGCTCGGCGCAGTCGCCGATTTCTGCGACGCGGTCGCGGTCGACCGCATCCGCGTGGTGCAATGCGACACCGCTGTCACGTCCGACGAGCTGCTTTCGCCCGGCGAGCTCGCGGCCTATCGTGTCAGCGGCTACGGGGGCAGCGACCTGACGCCGGCAATGCTGATGCTGGCCGACGATGCCAGCGTCACCGCGTGTCTGATCGTAACCGACGGCGAGGTCGCCTACCCGGCGGAGGAGATGCCTTACGGGGTGCTCTGGGTCATGCCCGATCCGGCGGGGGCGCATTTCCGCCCGCCTTACGGGCACGTCGTCACCATGCAGAGGACCGCCTGGCCATGAAAGCCGTGCAAGAGCTCGTCGCCTATTTCGACCGGCGGGGTAAGCTGTCCTCGGAGCAGTTGCGCAAGCTGCTCGAGCAGGGATATCTCGCTGCCGAGGCGCCGCTGAACATGCTCGGCCTGTGCGATGCCGTCGGCGCCAGCTATTACTTCCGGGTGCGCGGCGCGCTCGAGGGTGTGGTCTGGGGTAGCGACATCTACACCGGAGATTCCTACCTGTCGGTCGCTGCGGTCCACGCCGGGCTGGTGAAGGTGGACGAGACCGCGGTCGTCAAGGTGACGGTGGAGGCGCCGCTGCAGCAATATCAGGGATCGGTGCGCTACGGCGTGGCCAGTCGCGATTTCGGCCGCTACGGCACCGCCTACCGCCTCTCGGCAATCTGACCTGCCCGTCGGCTGAAGGCTGGCCGCCCCTCACCACTTGCGCCGACTGACTCCCCTCCCACTTGCGGCCCCTTGCGGGGAGGGGCTGGGGGTGGGGGTCCTTTGGGGGTCCTCGAGGTGGGAACCAACTTTACCCGCCCCTACTCGGTCTCGTAGACCTTCACCCAGCACCGGTCGTAGCCCTCGGCCATCAGATCGTCGCAGAGCTTCGTTGCCTGCGGCCGCGAAGCCGCCGGCAGAACCACGAGGCGGTGCCACACGCCCTTCTTGCCCATGTCGACAGCGTGGATCTCGCCCTTCCGCTCCATCAGCAGCTTCGGATACTGCTGCTGCAGCTCATTCATGGTGTGCGCCACCGTCGTTTGGTCCCTGTGGGTGAAAAGCACCGGGACGAACTGCTCCTGCCTGGGTCCCGCCGGCGGCGACCTGGACGCCGCGCGCTTGTTCGGCGGCTGCACCAGGGCGATCCGCTCCTTGCCGGCCGCATTGGCATCGGCGGCCTTGGGGCCGCTCGTTTCCTTCTCCCCGGCAGGAGGGGTGTCGGGCGTCTCCGAGCCGTCGTCCTCCTTGGGAACGCGGGCGACCCGGGGGCCGGACGGCGGCGTCTTCGGCGGTTCGGCATCGGCCTCCGTCTTCGCATCGCCTGCAGGCGCGGCTTCGCCGCCCAGGCCGATGACCTGAGCGAGCTTCGCCGCCATGTCGTGCAGCTTGGTCTCGCGCGGAATGAGGCTCAGTATGACGGCAGCGACGATCATCGCGGCCAGGCCCTTGAAGCCGGTTCCCTTGCGATCGCGCTCCGGCTCGGGCTCGGCCACGCGGCGGCGCCTGGGGGACGGCGAATTGGGCAGTGTTGCCTGTGGCGGAGGTTCGGCTGCGGCTGCCGCCGCGTCGGCCGCGCTCGCGGCCGTGGCCGACAGGCCCTGCAGCTGCCTCGGCAGGACGTGCTCCTTCACCAAGGCGCCCAGGTCGTCCAGGATCGCCTGCTGGGCCTTCAGGATACCCACCATGCGCTTGAAGCGGTCCCAGGCGGTCGCCGGCAAGCGCTCGATCTGGGCGATCAGGCGTTCCTGGGTGGAGACGATCTGCGCAACGGCAGCCCCCACCCGCTCGCGCTCGCTCTGCGGCGCCGCGGCGAGATGCTCTTCGAGCGCCCCGATCCCCGCGGCAATCTGGCTTGAGCCCGACAGAAAGCCCGCGCGCATGGACGCAAGCGCGCGTTCGAGCTCATCCTTGACGGGTACTTGCTCGCCCATCTCGCCCTACTGCGATCGACGATCGCATGTGGTCCCCAAACACCCGTAGCGGCTATCCAAATACAATTGCAAACCTATTGCAAGGCGGGTCGGGCCGACATCTTGATAAGTGTACCCCCGGTGTCACTCCTGCCGCGGGGTCAGACCCCTCGCCTCCGACGGCGGAGATTCAATGCGCGGTTCGAGGCGAGGGGTCTGACCCCATCTCCTGACCACATCCCGCCTTTTCATCCTGCGCCCACCCGCTCTATGCTTCCCTTGCGGGCCAGAGGACGGGTAATGCATGTTGTCATCGTCGGGGGAGGCATCGGCGGGCTCACACTCGCCCTGATGCTGCGCGCGCGCGGCATCCCGTGCCGGATCTACGAGGCCTCGCCGAGGATCCGCGAGCTCGGCGTGGGCATCAACGTGCTCCCGCACGCCATCGCCGAGCTCGGCGAGCTGGGGCTGCTTGCCCGGCTCGACGAGGTGGCGATCCGCACGCGCGAGTTGATCTACGCCAACCGCTTCGGCCAGGAGATCTGGCGCGAGCCGCGCGGGCTGGCGGCCGGCTACCAGGTGCCCCAGTTCTCCATCCACCGCGGCCGGCTGCAGAGTGTGCTGCACCGTGCGGCGATAGAGCGGCTCGGGCGCGGTGCGGTGCGCACTGGCCACGTCTTCACTGGCTTCGCTCAGGGCGAGGGTGGGGTCAGGGCACGCTTCACGAAACGCGCTGATGGCTCCCGTGTCACGGCGGAAGGCGATATCCTCATCGGCTGCGACGGCATCCACTCGGCCGTCCGCCGCCGCCTCTATCCCGGCGAGCCCGGCCTGAAATGGAACGGCGTCCTGATGTGGCGCGGCGCCACCGCGGCCAGGGGCTTCCTCGACGGGCACACGATGATCGTCGGCGGCGGCTTCGACAACAAGCTGGTGCTTTATCCGATCGCGCCCGCCAGCAACGGCCGGCAGCTGATCAACTGGGTCGTCACCTACCGCATGGGCGACGGCTCCAGGCCTCCGCCGCGGCGCGAGGACTGGAACCGGCTCGGCACGCTCACCGAGCTGATGCCGCATGTGGCCCGCTTCAGCACGCCCCATGTCGATCTCGCCAGGCTCGTGAAGGGGGCGCCGGCATTCTACGAGTATCCGATGGCGGACCGGGACCCGCTGCCGCGCTGGACGCACGGGCGTGTCACGCTGCTCGGCGACGCCGCCCATCCCATGTATCCCGTGGGCTCGAACGGCGCCAGCCAGGCGATTCTGGACGCGCGCTGTCTGGCGGATCTCCTCGCCACGCGCGAGCACGCCCGTGCCGCGCTCGCGGCCTACGAGCGGGACCGGCTGCCCAAGACCACGGAGATCGTGCGCAACAACCGCAAGGGCGGCCCGGAGGGCGTCATCGACGAGGTGGAGCGCCGCGCCCCCGACGGCTTCGAGAATATCGACGACGTGCTGAGCCATGCGGAGCGGGAGGCAATCGTCAAGGGCTATGCGCAGCTTGCGGGATTCGCCAGGGAGCAGGTGAATCACGGCGAGCGGGCAAGAACCATCGCCGCCACGCGCAAGGGTCCGCCCCGAGCATCCCGAAGAGCACGCTCCTAGCGCCGCCCGTCATTCTGCGCGTGGAGCGGAGGCGGCCTTGCGGCCAATGCCCAGCCTACAATTCCTCGATGCGATCGACACGGCTGCGATAGAAGGCCAGGTGCTCCCTGATCTGCGCAACAGCCGGATAGGGCGTCTCGTAGGTCCAGACGGCGTTGTCGGAGGTGCGGCTGTCGACGTCTAGGCTGTAGTGGGCCGCATCGCCCTTGTAGGGGCAGTGGGTCGTAAGCGCCGTGCGCGCGAAGGCGGTCATATCGGCGTCCGCGCGCGGGATGTAGTGAACGGGTGGCAGGCTCGCCTCGCGCAGCGTCAGGGCACGCGTGGTGTCAGCGACGATACGGCCGTTGAAGGTCACGCGCACACGCTTCGGGTTCGCTTCGATGGTGATGGGATGGTCGGGCCCCGGGATCTTCATGGCTCAGCTCGTCTTGGCTGGAAGCATCTTGATCGCATGGGTTCAGATGGGCCTGCGGGAGCGCAACGTCAACCGCGCTGGTTTCCATCAACGCGAACTGGGTGTGGCCCGCCGAATTGCGCCGTTGCGCCAATCCGACCTGTCCGCGCCGACCCCGGCCTCACTTCGGCGGCGGAAGGAAGTTCACATCGTGCAGCGCGGCCAGCCGCACGACCTCGTCGGGGTCCGGCACGTTGTGGATCTGCTTGAACAGGTCGAAGAGCTTGCCGGTCGGCGACACCCAGAACACGCACTTGATCGGTTGGTCGCCCTTGTTGAACAGCCCGTGCATCACCTTCATGGGCAAGCGGATGAAATCGCCCGCGCCGGCGGTCTGCTCCTTGCCGTCGAGGATCAGGTCGAATTTGCCCTCGAGCACATAGATGAACTCGTCCTGGTTGACGTGGATGTGCGGCGGAACGAAGGTGCCGGGCGGAAACAGCGCATGCCACGAGAACGAGGTCTCGCATACCTGCTTCGGGGTGTAGGTCTGGCCCAGGATGTTCCAGGTGAGGCCGTCGATGCCCTTCCCCGCCTTGGTGACGCCCGGCTTCATGGCCTTCATCGCGATTTCCTCCCTGAGCTCATCGCCTACCCTCGCGCTGGGTCGTCGAGGACCCAGCAGCCCGCCCGGCTGGGGTGATCGAGCACGAGACTGCGCCGCCCCGCACCGCGAAGCAACCAGACGATCAGCATGTCGCCGCCGGCAGCGGCCGTCATCGCCAGGCCCCCGAGCATCAGAGTACCGGACCCCAGCGCCATGGCAACGAGGCAGGGCAGCACGCCGAGGACCAGGCCCGGCATCAGTATCCCGATCACGTATGGGCCGATTGGAAGCGGCTCCTTGGAATGGGCAAACGGTGTGAGAGTGGCAATCTGGAAGCCGAAGCGGATGGTCCCGAACGGTTTGCCGGCGAGCCAGGCCCAGGTCACGCCGTGGATCAGCTCGTGCAGGGCGACTGCCAGCAGCAGCACCGGCAGGGCCCAGAGGTTGACGGCTGCGAGGCTGGCACCGAGGCTGCGCCACCCCCAGATCGCCGCGTAGGCCGCTGCCAGGCCGCCGACGCTCGGAACGACGAGCAGTACTCCCAGAATATTTGCCGCGACCATGGATACCGAGCGGTCCCGTGCCTGCTCCCACCCCGGTAACGGCGCGCCTGCCTGCGGTGTGTCCATGACGCGCGCCGAGCCCCCGAATATCCCGAACGATCCAATCCGGGCAAGCTACGCTCCCGGAGCAGCCAGCGTCAATTCGCTCGGATCGCAATCGACGCGCGGACTCCCTCTCCCCGCTTTGCGGGGAGAGGGCAGGGGTGAGGGGCAGCAAAGGGCAGTGCCCTCACCGGGTCAGGCTGAACGGGCTAAGCCGCAGCGCGCGAGACCGCCGCGGCCGCGGCCAGGCGCGCCCGCTCGATCCCTTCCGACCGCTGGGCCTCCTCGATCTCCGCCTCGGCGATGGCCTTCGCCAGCGCGGCGTGGAGCGCCTTGGCGGCTTCCAGCGTCAGCTCGACGGCGGCCCGCGCCCCCGGCGGCATGGAGCTGTTGACGAAGTCGAGCGTGATCACGTCGTCCAGCACGGCGTGACGCGCATGGTCGTAGGCCACCACCGAGTGCGTGACCGGGAACCAGCCCTCCGCGCTCTTGGCCATGCCGGCCGCCGGCGCGATCTCCACGATCGATGTGCACATGGCTCACTTGCCTCCCAGATGCTTGCCGAGGAAAGCGAACACCTTGCCCCAGCCGTCCAGCGCCTGCTCCACCCGGTAGAGCGGCCGGTGGTAGTAGAAGATGCCGTGCCCGGCGCCGTCGTAGCGGTGGAACTCGTGGGCCTTGCCGTGTTTCTTCAGCTCCGCCTCGTGCAGATCCACCTGCTCGGGGCTCGGCGCGCGGTCCTCGTTGCCGAAGATGCCGAGCAGCGGGCAGGCGAGGTCCTTGGTGAGGTCGATCGGCGCCACCGGGGTCTTGGCGTTCAGCTCCTCCTTGGCCATCACCACGCGCCCGCCCCACAGCTCCACGCAGGCGTCCACATCCTTCCTCTGGCAGGCATAGAGGAACGCGTGGCGCCCGCCTGAGCACGAGCCGAACAGCCCGACCTTGCCGGTGAGCCCGGGCTGCGCCCGCATCCACTTCACGGCGCCCTCGGTATCGCCAACCATCTGGGCATCGGCAATGCCGCCCTCGGCGCGCACCTTGGCCGCCACGTCGTCGGGATTGCCCTGGCCGGCGCGCTCGTAGAGGTTGGCGCAGATGGCGATGTAGCCGTGGTGGGCGAACTTGCGCGTCTGCTCCATGTACCACTCGCTCCAGCCGGGCAGATGGTGCACCAGCACCACGCCCGGGAAGGGCCCCGCCCCCGACGGCCGTGCCGTGTAGGCCGCGATCGGCTCGCCCTTGTCCCCCTTGATCTTGATCTCCTCGACCGTCATGCCACGGTACGTCGTCATCTGCGCTGCCTCCTGAAGGGTCCGTCGGCCTCGAAACTTACTTTGCCGGAGGAAGGGGCACCAGGGGGCAGAGCCTGCGGGGCTGCCCGGTGCGCGCCAGGGCCCGACCCCGTTTCGGACTTAGACCCACAGGTAGCGGTCCCTCGTGGCTGGGTCGGCTGCCAGCGCGGCCGAGCTGCCCTGCCACACGATGCGGCCCTTCTCCAGAATGAGATGGCGGTCGCACAGCTCCAGAAGCGCGCCCACCGTCTTGTCGATGACGAGAATGGCAAGGCCCCCGCCCTTGAGCGCGGCGAGCTTGTCCCAGATCTCGCGCCGGATCAGCGGTGCCAGACCCTCCGTCGCCTCGTCCAGCACCAGGAGCCGCGGATTGGTCATGAGCGCGCGCCCGATCGCCAGCATCTGCTGCTCGCCACCCGAGATCTGGTCGCCGAAATGGTGCCGGCGCTCGGCGAGGCGCGGCAGGAAATCGTAGACGCGCTCCAGCGTCCAGCTCTGTGCGCCGGCGCCGCGCTCCAGCGCGGTGGCGACGAGGTTCTCCTCCACCGTCAGAGTCGGGAAGATCTGGCGCCCCTCCGGGACCAGGCCGATGCCCGCCTGCGCCCTGCGGAACGGCGGCGTGGCGCCGAGCGCCTCGCCGTCGAAGCGGATCTCGCCCGCGGTCGCCGGCAGCAGGCCCATCAGGGCACGCACCGTGGTGGTCTTGCCCATCCCGTTGCGACCCATCAGGCTCACCACCTCGCCCGCGTCCACCGCGAGATCGACGCCGAACAGCACCTGCGCCTCACCATAGCCGGCCTCCAGGCCGGAGATGGCGAGCAGGCTCATGCCGCCTCTCCGAGGTAGGCGGCGCGGACGGCCGCATCGGCACGCACGGCCTCCGGCGTGCCGGTGGCGACGATGCGGCCCTCGACCAGCACCGAGATGCGGTCCGCCAGCGCGAACACCGCCTGCATGTCGTGCTCGACGAGCACGACGGTGGTGCGCCCTTTGAGGCTCCGGAGGATCTCGACCAGCCGGCGCGTCTCCTCGGTGCCCGCCCCCGCCGCGGGCTCGTCGAGCAGCATCAGCCTCGGCCCCTGGGCGAGCGCGATCGCCAGCTCCAGCCGCCGCTTCTCTCCGTGCGACAGCGCCCCTGCAGGGACACCGGCGCGGGCCCCCAGGTCCGCCGCCTCCAGCGCCTCCCTGGCGCGCGCGTTGAGTGCCTCCTCGGCGGCAGCCGGCTGCCAGAAGCGGAAGCTGGAGCCGGCGCCCGCCTGCACCGCCAGCGCCACGTTCTCGAGGGCCGTGAAGCGGGGCAGCACCTGGGTGATCTGGAACGACCGGGCGAGGCCGAGGCGGGCGCGCGCCGGCATCGGCAGCCGGGTCACGTCGCGGCCGTCGAGGACGATGCGCCCGCCATCGGGAGCGACGGCCCCGGAGATCTGGTTGACGAGCGTGGTCTTGCCGGCGCCATTGGGGCCGATGATGGCGTGCGTCTCTCCCGCCAGCACCTCGAGGTCGACGCCGTTCGTCACCCGCAGCGCCCCGTACGACTTGACGAGGTCGTGCAACTCGAGGATGGCCCGGCTCATCGCCGCCTCCAGCGCGCGAGCGCCGAGGACAGGCTCCGCCCGGCGAGGCCCGCGGCAGACTTCAGCGCGCGATGCAGGGCCACCCTCCACGGCACGGCGCGGGCGGCCATCCTGGCAATGCCGCGGCCGGCAAGGCGCGCCAGCCCCGCGAGCCGCGGCCGCAGGCCGCCGTGCCAGGTCTGGCTGCAGCGGCCCAGCCCTGCGGAGAGGTGCCGCCTGGCGGAGCCTGCCAGGGCCGCAACGTCGCGGTTCATCGTCCCGAGGAGCGACTCCGCGCGCGCGCATGCCTTTGCGGCACCGCGCACAATCCCGTCCGCACTCCGCGCACTCCGCGCAGCCAGGGTCGCCAGAGGCTCGAGCCGCGGGCGCAGGGCCGCCCGCCACCGCAGCCAGGCGGCGCCGAGCCCGGCCTCGGCTCGGCGCCCGCATCCGATCGCGGCCGCGGTCGCCTCCATCGCGGCCTGCTCGGCTCGCGCGAGGGCGGCGCGCCCGCGTCCCTGCAGGTCGGCCAGCAGCTCGGGAAACGTGGTCGTGCGCCGGCGCCAGGCCTCGATGGCGCCGGCGATGCCGCCCCTGGTGAACAGCACCACCAGCACCAGCAGCGGTCCCAGGATCGCCTTCCAGTGCTCGGTGAGCCGCGCCAGCCCCTCCTCCAGCACCATGAGGGCGAGGGCGCCGAGCACCGGCCCGTAGAGCGTGCCCGTGCCGCCGAGCAGCACCATCACGATGAGCTCGCCGGAGCGCTGCCAGTGCATGTAGGCAGGGCTCACGAACTCGGCCTGGTTGCCGAGCAGGAAGCCGGCGAGCCCGCACAGCGTGCCGGCGATGACATAGGCCGTCAGCCGATAGCGATAGGGCGCGAAGCCCAGCGCCTGCATGCGCGTCTCGCTGTCGGTGAGCCCGCGCAGCACGCGCCCGAAGCGCGAGGCCACGAGCCGGCTGACGAGGAGCCAGCTGGCAGCGGCGAGCGCCAGGGTGACGTAGAAGAAGACGATGCGGTTCTCCAGGACGCGCGTGCCGAGGACCAGCGTGCGCCCGGGCAGGCTGAGCCCGTCGTCGCCGCCGTAGGGCGCCAGCGAGGCGGCGACGAAGAACGCCATCTGCCCGAACGCCAGGGTGATCATGATGAAGTAGACGCCGTGCGTGCGCACGGCGATGGCCCCGGTGAGGAGCGCGAAAGCGGCGGAGGCGGCGAGCGCCGCCGGCAGGGCCACGGCGAGCGTGCCCAGGCCATGGCTCGCAGCGATGCCGGCGGCATAGGCGCCGATCCCCAGGAAGGCCGCATGCCCGAACGAGACGAGCCCGCCGGCGCCGATCAGGAGCTCCAGCGAGAGGGCGGCGATCGCGAAGATCAGCACACGCTCGCCGATGTGCAGCAGGTACCCGCCGCCGACAAGCGGGCTCACGAGCGGCAGGAGGGCCAGCGCCGCAAACAGCGCCGCGGCCATGCGCTTGTCGAAGGCGAGGGCGCGGAGACGACCGGCAGCGGCACTGGCCGCGGAAGCGATGGCAGCGCGCGCGCCAGACTCTATCACTCGCGCCATCAGCCGCGCCCCCTGGCGGGGAACAGCCCGGCGGGGCGCACGGCCAGGACGACGGCCATCAGCAGGTACATCGTCATGGAGGCGAGGGCCGGGCCGATGGTGCGCGCGGTGCTCGGTGTCAGGAAGATCCGTAGGATGTCGGTCATGAAGGAACGGCCGAGCGTATCGATCACGCCCACCAGCAGCGCGGCGACGAAGGCGCCGCGGACCGAGCCGATGCCGCCGATGACGATCACCACGAAGGCGAGGATCAGGATCTGGTCACCCATGCCCGGCTCGACCGAGAGGATCGGCGCCACCATGGCGCCCGCGAATCCGGCCAGCATGGCTCCAAAGCCGAACACGATCGTGAACAGCCGGCGGATGTCCACGCCCAGGGCGGAGACCATGGCCGCGTTGGTGGCGCCCGCCCGCACCAGCATGCCGATCCGCGTGTACCTGACGAACAGATAGAGTCCCGCCGCCACCAGCAGGCCGGCGCCGATGATGGCGAAGCGGTAGACCGGATAGCGCAGCCCGTCCATCAGCGGCACGGAGCCCGAGAGGAGATCCGGCGTCGGCATATCGAGCGGCGCGGCGCCCCAGACGATCTTCACACCCTCGTTGAGGAACAGGATCACGCCGAAGGTCGCCAGCACCTGCTCCAGGTGGTGCCGCTGGTAGAGATGGCGGAACACGGCCCATTCCAGGGCGAGGCCGAGCAGCATGGAGGCCGGCAGCGCCAGCACGAGGCCGAGGAGGGCGCTGCCGGTGAGCTGGTAGAGCGTCACGGACAGGTAGGCCCCCAGCATGTACTGTACGCCGTGGGCGAGATTGACGAAGTCCATCACGCCGAACACCAGCGTCAGCCCGCCCGCCACCAGAAACAGGAGGATGCCGAGCTGCAGGCCGTTGAACAGCTGGACGATGACGAGCGACGTGGACATGGTGGTGCGGGGTCAGACCCCTCGCGACGACCCTCCGTAGTCTGCTCCGACGGTCTACGCGAGGGGTCTGACCCCATCTCTCTCTATTTCAAGGCACAATCGGCGGCGTAGCTGTCGCCGTAGTCCCGGAACACCTTCTCCACGATCTCCGTCTGGAACTTGCCGTCCGCGCGCTTCGCCACCTTCACCAGATAGAAGTCCTGGATCGGAAAGCCGTTGGCGTTGAACTTGAAAGCCCCACGCACCGACTTGAAGTCCGCCTTGCGCAACGCGGCGCGCAGGGCGTCCTTGTCGGAGAGCTTACCGCCCACGGCCTTCACCGCGCTGCCGATCAGCTGGGCGGCGTCGTAGGCCTGCATGGCGTAGCTGCCGGGCACGTAGCCGTACTCCTTCTCGAAGTCGGCGACGAATTTCTTGTTCTCGGGCGTGTCGGTGTTGGGCGCCCAGGTCATGCCCGAGAAGAAGCCCACCGCCGCGTCCTTCTGTGCCGGGAGCGTCGACTCGTCCACCGTGAACACGGACAGGAACGGGATCTTCTCGAGCCCCGCCTGGCGGTACTGCTTCACGAGGTTCACGCCCATGCCCCCCGGCATGAACACGAAGAACGCATCGGGCTTGGCGGCGGCGATCCTGGCGAGCTCGGCCGAGAAGTCGAGCTGGCCCAGGGGCGTGTAGACCTCGTCGGCGACCTCGCCCTTGAAGTGCTTCTTGAAGCCACCGATCATGTCCTTGCCGGCCTGGTAGTTGGGCGCCAGCAGGAACGCCTTCTTATAGCCCTTGTCGTGGGCGTACTTGCCAAGCACCTCCGGCGGCTGATCGTTCTGGTAGGAGGTGACGAAGACATAGGGGCTGCAGCCCTTGCCGGCGAGCGTCGAGGTGCCGGCGTTCGGACTGATCAGGAACACTTTGGCCTCGGTGACCGGCCTGACGATCGCCATCAGGATGTTGGAGAAGATCGGCCCGACCACGAAGTCGACCTGGTCGCGCTCGACGAGCTGCTTCACCCTGCCGACTGCCACGTCCGGCTTCAATTCGTCGTCCTGCACGATCACGGTGGTCGTGAGCCCGCCGAGCTTGCCGCCGGCGTGCTTGACGCCTAGGTTGAACCCGTCCTTGAGCTGGCCGCCCAGCACCGCCTGCGGGCCCGACAGCACCGCAATAACGCCGATCTTCAGCTCCTGCGCCTGCGCCGGGGCGGCGCTCACGCCGGCCACGAGCGCCGCCCCCGCCAGCCCGGCGATAGCTGTGCGCCACTTGCATTGTGTCATGTTCATTGAACCCCCAAAAGGATGCAGTCCCGTCCCGCTCAGCCCGCGGATAGCGTGCCAACCCCCGCCGCACCGACTTTAGGGGCGCGCTTCTGCCCCGGCAACGCCGCCGTGGCCCCGCCTCCTTGCGCCGCCCGGATTCCCCTCCCCCTTGCGGGGAGGGGTTA
>Ga0075421_100001395_pt1 | contig 28192 bp, 24 predicted proteins | sample SoiMetdeltSBSDD5_FD_75292 | JGI IMG/M metagenome (GOLD analysis project Ga0075421, IMG submission 75292) | Bulk soil microbial communities from a Populus tree surrounding site in Tennessee, USA - Soil MetaG P. deltoides SBSDD5 | ecosystem: Environmental > Terrestrial > Soil > Tree plantation... | reverse complement strand
GAGCCTGCTCGGCTTCAAGGAACGCTACGAGATGAACGAGTGGACGCTGATGGGCCGCGGCGACATCCTCCTGCTCCACACCGACGGCTTGTCCGATCACCGCGCTCAGGATCAGTACTACTTCCCCGCCCGGCTCGAGCAGACGCTGCGTGACGTGAAGCACCTCGGATCGCGGGAGATTTACGAAGCGGTCAAGAAAGACATCATCGGGTTTGGTCCACCGACCGATGACATCTCGCTGGTCGTCATCAAATTAACGTAGCGGCGAGTCACGATCTCTCTTGCATCAGATCGTCGACGATGGCATCGTCATCGTCCGTCGATGGGTTGTGCACGCCTCGTCGAATGGAGTTTCCGCCTGCGCAGCGTGTGAAGAAACTGCGACAACTCGAGGCCACGAACAAGGCAGAATCCGCGAAGAGAACGACGCGATCATGACGATCATGAGCATCGGATCACCGCCCTCGAGGCGGCCAGCCTTCAGCGCACGCCTGAGACGTAGCGTCGACGAGATGAGATAAGCTGCGCGCGGAACCTCGTGACCTCAACCGCCGCGCTCGACATCCGCAAGTTCATCGACGATCGACCCGTGGGCCGCTACCAGCTCCTGGTAGCGACAATGTGCGGGCTGATCGTGTTCGTCGACGGCTTCGACGCGCAGGCGATGGGCTTTGTCGCGCCGGCGCTCACGGCGGCGCTGCAGATCTCGCGCGGCGTGCTCGGCTCGGTGATCTCGAGCGGGCTGGTCGGCATGATGATCGGCGCGCTGGTCAGCGGCCCGCTCGCCGATCGCATCGGCCGCAAACCGGTACTCATCGTGAGCGCGCTGACCTTCGGCGTCGGCTCGCTGCTCACGGCCACCGCCCAGTCGGTCGAATCGCTGATGGCCTGGCGAGCCCTCACCGGGCTCGGGATGGGCGGCGCCATGCCCAACGCCATCGCGCTCACCTCCGAGTACATGCCGCGGCGGCGCCGCGCCGGCGCGGTGACGATGATGATCTGCGGGTTCTCGCTGGGCGCGGCAGTCGGTGGGCTGGTGGCCGCCTCGCTCATTCCGCGTTTCGGGTGGCCGTCGGTCTTCGTCGTCGGTGGTGTCATCCCGATCGTGATCGCATGCGTCGCGGCCTGGGCGCTGCCCGAGTCGATTCGCTTCCTCGTCGTTCGAGGCGGCGCCGACGCGCGTGCCAGAGACTACCTCTCACGCATCGCACCGGGCGAAGCAGTCGCAGGCCCGCTGTCACCGGGCCATGATGAACACGTCTCGAGCGGCGCGTTCGTGGTGTCGGAGCTGTTCACGAACGGACGAGCGGTGGCGACGATCCTGATCTGGGTCATCTACTTCATGAACCTGCTCAACCTGTATTTCCTCAACAGCTGGCTGCCGACGATCATCAGCGACGCCGGCATACGGGTCGAGACGGCTATCCGACTGACATCCCTCTTCCAGATTGGCGGCATCGCCGGCGCTGTGGTGCTCGGCCGGCTGCTCGATCGCACGTTCTCCTTCTGGATCCTCGCTGGCTGCTACGCGTGGGCCGCCGCATTCGTCTATGCGATCGGTCACGCCGGTGCATCGGTGACGATGCTCGGGCTGACGATTGCCTGCGCCGGCGTTGGCATCATCGGCGGACAGAACGCGTCGCATGCGCTATCGTCGGAGTTCTATCCGACGCACATCCGCTCGACCGGCGTCGGCTGGGCGCTCGGCATCGGACGCATCGGATCGATTGTCGGTCCCATCGTCGGCGGCTGGCTGCTGGCGCAGAATACGCCTATGCGTGATGTTTTCTGGGCGGCGGTCATTCCGGCGATCATGGCGACGATTGCCGCGGCGGTCATCGCCACGCACAGACGCCAGACCGTCTGAGGTTCCATTGACGCGCAGGTCCTGACTATGGCCATTCGAATCGTTCGCCTCGGAGCGCCGCGACGCAGCGCCGAGGGATTGCGGCTCGGCACCGTGCGCCGGCCGCCTCGCGGCGTGCCGAAGGCCGAGACCGCGTCGCGGAATTTCTATGATGTCTGGCTTCCCGACATCGCGCCGAGCGAAGCGCTGCTCAAGCGCGCGCAGGCGTCGGTGGACGATCCAAAACGCTGGAAGTCGTTCGTCAGCAAGTATCGCGGCGAGATGAAGCGGCCCGAGGCGAGGCACCTGCTCGATCTACTGGCTGCGCTGTCGCACACGACGGACTTCTCAGTAGGCTGTTATTGCGCGGACGAGAGCCGCTGTCATCGATCGGTGCTCAGGGAGCTGCTCGCCGAACGCGGCGCCGACATTCGCAACAGTTGACGCGTATGAGCACACCAGGCATTGTCACAGCGTTCACCGTGGCCGTCATCGCACTCTTTCCGATCCCTGAGAGATCGTGGGCGCAGTCCGCAAACGTGCAGCTGTCGCTGACACGCGAGTACGGCAGAGCCCTCTTCAGCCAGTGCCGGCTCGACGTGAGCGTGATCGAGGGCAAAGGGCGATCGGCCGTGTTCTGCTCGCGGATGCCGGAGCCGGGAGCACCGGGAAATGTCCATCGGGATCGGCCTCTCACGACGAACGAAGTCGGCGACATTCTGAAGCTCTCGCGAGGCAGCGAGCTCTTCGCCGGAGGCCACATCGGAACCGATTCCACGGCCGTCGATGGACTGTTCGAAACTCTGAAGGTGTCTGAAGCCGGACGGACGGCAGTGCTCGTCGCCTCTGGCAACGACACGTTCACGAGCGGCAGCCGCCGCGAACTGATCCGGCTGCTGCACTCGATCCTGAACGAACTCCAAAAAGCCGCCACGCAGGAGTAGCGCGCTTTCCCGCCCACGCGCGTATAGTGTCACTCGTATCCTGACGCGGTCTCCGGACACGCGAACATTCACAACAAAGCGAGGACAACTATGGATTCGAACCCTGGTGGCCCTCCGCCACTGCAGTTCGACACCGCGGTCCCGCGGGTCACGCCCGCCGAGGCCACCGCGACACAAGGGGTCACGTGCACGATCTGTCAGCGTGCGATTTCCACCGAGTACTTCGACGTGAACGGCCAGTCGGTCTGCGATTCGTGCCGCGCGCAGGTGGCGCAGCTCGCCGAGACGCCGCGCAGCTGGGGCGTATTCGCGCGGGCAGGGTTGTTTGGCCTGGGCGCCGCCATCGCCGGTGCGATCCTCTACTACGCCGTGATCGCCATCACCAACTTCGAGATTGGCATCGTCGCGATCGCGATCGGATACATGGTTGGCTGGGCCGTCCGCAAGGGTGCAGGTAACCGGGGCGGACGGCGATTCCAGGTGGCGGCCCTGGTGCTCACGTACTGGGCCGTGGGTCTGGCGTATACACCGTTGACGTTCCAGCAGATCGCGGAAGAAGACAAGAAGGAGCAGGCCCAGGAAGCGCCGGCCGGCGGCTCGGACGCCGCGGCTTCACCCGCGCCCGCCGGGCCGGCAGACGAGCCGCGAGCGGTCAATATCCCGATGGTGCTGGCGATCCTCCTCGGCTTCTCGCTCGCGCTGCCGGTGCTGGCGGTGATCAGCTCGATGCCCGGTGGACTGATCAGCGCGGCGATCATCGCATTCGGCATGCAGCAGGCGTGGCGCATGACCGGCGTCCCGCCACTGCAGATCAGCGGGCCGTATCGAATCGCGGCGCCGTCGCCACCGGCCGCGGTCTGAACGTCACGATGCTCGACCTGACCCCGGATAGCCGGCCGCGCGTCTGCACCCGCTGCTCCACGGAGCTGTCGGCACTGGCGCTCGTGTGTCCGGCGTGTTCAGCATTGGTCTATCGCGAGCGGCTCGAGGATCTGGCCGCTCGCGCTTCGTCCGCGGCAGAGGCGGGTGACGCCGCAACCGCCCGCGCGCGTTGGGAGGAAGCACGCGTGCTCGTACCGGCTCAATCGGAGCAGTTTCAACTGATCGGACAACGTCTCGCCGCGCTCGAGGCCCTCACGCCGGGGCCATCACAGAAAACTGATCCCTCACACTCGAGCCGCAGGTGGTGGACGCGGGGAGCCGCCGCCGCCGCGACGATTGGCCTGCTGCTCGTCGGCAAGCTCAAGTTCCTGCTTCTTGGTCTCACCAAGCTGAGCACCTTCGCGTCGATGTTCGGCTTCATCGCGGTGTACTGGTCGATACACGGCTGGCCACTCGCGGTGGGCATGGCGGGCTCGATTTACATTCACGAGATGGGACACGTCGCGATGCTGCGGAGGCTGGGGATCCAAGCCGGCGCACCTCTCTTCATTCCGGGGGTCGGCGCGCTGGTGATGCTGAAGGAACGCATCACCGACCCGGTAACCGATGCGCGGATCGGTCTGGCCGGTCCGGTATGGGGACTCGGGGCTGCGGTCGCGTCCTGGCTCACCTATCTTGCAACGGGCGCACCGATCTGGCTGGCGATCACCGAGCTGACCGCGTTTCTCAATCTGTTCAATCTCATTCCGATCTGGCAACTCGACGGGGCGCGCGGCTTCCATGCGCTGTCGCGTCAGGAGCGCTGGCTCGTCGTCGCCGTGATCGGCGGCGCGCTCTGGCTCACTGGTGTAGGTGTGCTCTGGATCGTCGGCGCCGTTGCGCTCTTCCGCACCGTACGCGGCGACGCCGGCCCGGGACACCAGCCGACATTGTTCACGTTTGCCGGTCTCGTGGTGACGCTGGCCTGGTTCGCGCGACACGTGGCCACGCGAACGTAATCTACGACACCCGCTCGACGCGCCCGTCGGCGTGCCTGGCGAACCGGCCTTCGTCGCGCCCGTGCACCGGCGCGTTCTCGGTCCACGGCCAGCCACCGAACAACGTGCGCCGATAATCGGCAAACGCCTGCTCCAATTCGGCGCGTGTGTTCATCACGAACGGTCCATGCTGCGCGACCGGCTCACCAATCGGGCGGCCCTGCAGCAGCAGGATTTCGACCGGACCATTCACGGCTTCGAGCGGCACGGGTTGATCCGGCCGCACGCGGATCATCGACGGACCGTCGATCGTCCGGCCGCCGGCCTTGACACCCTTGCCCGAGAAGACGTGCAGCGCGCGATCGCTGTGGATGTTGCTCGCCGGCGGCACCACCCATGCCGCGCCAGGCTCCATCGCAATCGACCAGATCGCCACGCCGGCATCAGGGTTCGCCGCCCACGAGTGCGGCGGCGGAGCCAGCGGCTGCGCGTCCTCGAGCGCACCGGCGATGAGGGTGACCTCGACACCGGGATGGCGACGACGTGGAATGTCCTTGTCCCAGAACATCGTGAAGTACGGCGCGGCCAGCTTGTTCCTGGCCGGCAGGTTCAGCCAGATCTGAAACAGCTCCAGCGTGTTCGGCCCGTTGCGATCGAGCAGCGGGAACATCTCCGAGTGCACGACGCCCGCACCTGCCGTCAGCCACTGCACGTCGCCCATGCCGAACCGCGCCGCCGCGCCGAGCGAATCCGAGTGATCGATGTAGCCCTTGCGGACGATGGTCACCGTCTCGAAGCCGCGATGCGGATGCTGCGGAAATCCGGGAACGACGTCGCCGTGATACATGCGCCAGCCGTCGGCGTTCTCGAAGTCCTGCCCGATGTCGTGGCCCTCCAGGGATGCGGCAGGGCCGAACCGATCGTTGCCCTTCGGATAGAAATCGACGTGGTGGACGCAGAACAGGAACGGATCGAGGGTCTGCCAGCGATTGCCGAGCGGACTGACCTGGACGATCGGATCGTTCATCGCTTCATTCATCGCTTCACCTTACAATACGTGGCTCCCGGCCATGCACAATCGACGCGTCTCACGACGGGACTTCATCGGCGGCACCGCGGCGGCGCTCGCGCTCGGCCGGTTGGCGACGACCGTCAGGCTGGACGCTCAGGCAGCCGTCAACGGTGCACCGGATCTCGGTCTCATCAACGGCCGCATCCACACGATGGATCGCGGGAGCCGTGTGGTATCGCAGGCGCTGATCCGCAACGGCCGCTTTGCCGCGGTCGGCAACAACGTCGTGCGCCGGGGCGGCGGTTTGACGGTCGTCGATCTCAAAGGCCGCACCGTCATTCCCGGCATCGTCGACGCGCACAATCACATTGTGCTGGTCGGCAACCGGCCCGGGTGGCACACGCCGCTCGAGCACGTGTTCACGATTCCCGAGGCGATTGCCGCGCTGAAGACGCGAGCCGCGAACGTGCCGGCGGGCGAGTTCATCACCACCGTCGGACCGATCTCGGCGATGCAGCTCGACGAGCGGCGTCTGCCGAATCTCACCGAGCTCGACCTCGTCGGCCGTCCCGTCTACCTCCAGGCCGCACAAGGCGGCACCCGCACCAACAGCGAAGGCAAGGCCTGGCTCGAAGCGAGAGGCGTGACCGTCGGCGCCGACGGCGCGATTGCCGGTCAGGCGGCGGGAGTGGCGCTGCAAACGCTGCGCAAGACGCTGCTCACGCCGGAGACGAGAAGGCGCGGTGCGCTCGACGCGTTGCGGTACTACGCGCGGCTCGGCATCACCACGCATCGTGACTCGGGCGCGTTTCACGCCGACGAACCAGCGACCGGCATCGCCAGTGAGAACACCTACACGATGCACAATCCGTTTCATGCGCTGAATCGTGATGGCCAGATGCCGGCGCGACTGCGGATCGACTTCCTGCATCAGGACTCACCGACAGCCAATCCGCCGCTGCCGACGTTGTCCCAGCGGCTGCGCAACTCGTTTCCGCGCTTCGGCAACGAGTGGCTGAAGACCGGCGGCATCGGCGAATTCACCGGCGGTGGACTGGACGGCCTCCGCGCGATCGCCAGCGCCGGTTGGCGCGCCGAGGATCACGCGCTGAACCTGGCCGGCGCGACAAACCTCATTGCCAATCGCGAAACGGTCAACCGCGAGGTTCCGATCACCAGCCTGCGCTGGGTGATCTCACACATTCCGGAGTTTCCGCCGGAGCTCGCCAATCGCGCCAAGGCACTCGGCATGGGCGTGCTCGTCGGCTGGGGACCGCTGCGCAACGGCACCAACGTCGGACCGCCGTATCGATCGCTCGTCGCGCACGGCATACCCGTCGGCTATCACTCCGACGGCGGCGACATCACCGTCATCAACCCGTGGCTCAATTTCTACACGATGATCACCGGCCGGAATCTCGCCCGGCAGCCGATCCTCGGCGAGGAGACGCTGACGCGGCAGCAGACGCTGTGGCTGGCCACTGCCGCCAACAAGTGGTTCATCTGGGAGGACGACCTCGGGTCGATCGAAGCCGGCCATCATGCCGATCTCGCCGTGCTCGATCGCGACTATTTCACGGTGCCCGACGAAGACATTCCGCGCATCTCGTCGCTGCTGACGATCGTCGGCGGACGCGTGATCCACAACGACGGGGTGATGTAACGTTCGCGCACATCCGGTGACTTCCCGAGTGCAGCGCCGCTCGGATCGTGATAGGTGTTGAGACATGACTGCAAGACGTTCCTCCGTCGCACTCGCACTGCTGCTCCTGCTGACACCATCGGCCCGGCCTGCCGCCCAGTCCGACGAAGCGGACCGCGTGAAGGAGTCGGGCACGGTGCTCGCCGAGATCATGAAGGCGTCGGACAGCGCCATCCCGACGTCGGTGTTGAACAAAGCCGAAGGTCTCGCGATCTTTCCCGGCACCGTGCGCGGCGGCTTCATCGTCGGCGCCGAGCGCGGTCGAGGCATCATCAGCGTTCGGGACGAGAAAACGAGGATGTGGTCGAACCCGGCGTTCCTGACGATTACCGGCGGCAGCGTCGGTCTTCAGATCGGCGTGCGTGCGACCGACCTGGTGCTGGTGATTCAGAATCGCCGCGGGATCGAGAACCTGGTGCGCAACGAGTGGAAGGTTGGCGCCGGCGCTGCGGCGACGGCTGGGCCAGTGGGGCGCGACGCGCAGGCCGCGACCGACATCCAGCTGCGCGCCGAGATCCTCAGCTACTCGCGCAGCCGTGGCCTGTTCGCGGGCGCAACACTCGAAGGGTCGACCATCCGGCAGGACGAGGACGCCAACGGCCGCTTCTATGGAGAGAAGTTCTCGACGCGCCAGATCGTCTTCGACAACAAGGCCAAGGCACCTGAAGCGACGGTGCCGTGGTTCCAGGCGCTGATGAAGTTCGTGCCCTAACTGCCTCCGACGATCAGGACGACAGCGGTCAGCGCACACGCCACCCCGAGCGCCTGAGCTCTCGTCAGGCGCTCACCCAGCGTCAATCGCGCCAGGACGACGGTGCTCGCCGGATACAGTGACGCCAGCGTCGCAACCAGCGTCAACGGCCCATAACGCGTGGCGATCAGATACAGCGCGTTCGCCAGCATATCGAGCGTGCCGCAGGCGACCGTGGTCCTCAGCGACGCGAATTCCATTCGAAACGTGTGTCGGGTGGCCGCGACCATCGCGGCGAAGAGCGGCACCGACACCGAGCGCCCGGCGATCAACGGCCAGATGCCCGCGTCCCTGCTGGTCCGCGCGAGACACAGAAAGAACAGGCCGACGGCAACGCCTGACATCAACGCCAGGCCGGCCGCGGAACCTCGCCGCTCCGCGGTGGCCTCACCCGATTCGCCGCGACTGAGAAAGACGATCGCTGCCGTCGCCAACGCGATCCCCAGACCCGCGATCGCGCCGGGCCGCTCGCCGAGCGCCAACGCGGCGAGCACTGGAACGGCGGCCGCACAGACCGCGGTGATCGGTGCGACGATCGACATCGTTCCAACCGCAAGCGCGCGGTACAGCAGCGCCACGCCAACGCTGCCGGCCACTCCGGACGCGGCGCCCCACGCATAATCGCCTCGCACAGGCGAGCTGGACGGCAGCAGCGGAACGATCACGACGAGCAGCACCAACCCAGCCGATTGAGCAACGAAGGCAACGACGACGGTCGCGGCGCGCTTGGAAGCAATCCCGCCAAAGAAATCCGCGGCGCCGTACAACGCGGCGGAAGCCAATGCCAGAGCGGCGAACACGCGAGTAGCATACCTATCCATGGACTTCACCCGTCGCGGATTCCTGGCGTCTGCAGCGGCCGGCATGGCCGCCTCTCTTGGCAGCGCACCAGCCGCAGCGCAGAACGGCCGCATGCTGCTCAAGGGCGGCTGCGTCTTGTCGCTGGATGCGAAGGTCGGCGACTTCGACGTCGCCGATGTGTTGATCGAGAGCGGCAAGATTGCTCTCGTCCAGCCGAACATCACCGCCGACGCGCAGGTCGTCGACGCCTCCGCCATGATCGTCATGCCGGGCTTCGTGGACACGCACCGGCACATGTGGCAGGGCGCGGTTCGCAACAGTCTGCCCAACGGTCTTCTCAACGACTACGTCCGCGACATCCTCGGCTCGGTGCGCAGCGTGATCCGCCCGGAGGATGTCCACATCGGCGATCTGGTGAGCGCGCTCGGTGCGATCAATGCCGGCGTGACAACGGTGCTCGACTGGTCGCACATCGGAAACAGCCCGGCGCACACCGACGCGGCGATTGCCGGACTGCGCGAGTCGGGGATCCGCGCGGTGTATGCATTCGGCGGCGGAACCGCCGGTGCGCAGAACCGATATCCCGACGACATCCGCCGGCTGCGCAAGCAGTACTTCTCGTCGGGCGATCAGCTGCTGACGCTGGCGATCGCGTCCGGCATGTCGGCGGCGGAATGGGCGGTGGCGCGCGAGGTGGGCGCGTCGATCTCGGTGCATGCCGGCGGCACGCTGGCCGGCCTGGAGAAGGTGCTCGGCCCGGACGTCACCTACATCCACTGCAACACGTTCACCGATCAGGCCTGGAAGATGGTGGCCGACTCCGGTGGTCACGTCTCCATCTCATGTCCGATCGAGATGGAAATGGGCCACGGGATTCCGCCCGTGCAGCAGGCGCTCGACCACAAGCTCGCGCCAAGCCTGAGCGTAGATGTCGAAACACAGATGCCCGGCGACCTCTTCACGCAGATGCGCGCGGTGTTCACGCTGCAGCGCATGCAGGCGCTTGCCCGTCAGCGCGCCAACGACAAGGCCGCGCCGGCGCTGCTCACCGTACGTGAGGTGATCGGTTTCGCCACCATCAACGGCGCCATCGCCAATCGCCTCGACCGGCGGATCGGCACGCTGACGCCGGGGAAGGACGCCGACATCATCATGCTGCGCACCGATGCGATCAACGTCGCGCCGATGAACAACGCCTACTCCGCCGTCGTGCAGGCGATGGACACGAGCAACGTGGACACCGTGATCATCGCCGGGCAGGTGCGTAAGCGTCAGGGTCAGCTCGTCGGCGTCGATCTGAGCCGCATTCGCAAGCAGGCACAGGCGTCGCGCGACTACATCGTGCAGAAAACCGGCTGGCCGGCCTCGCGGCTGGGACGGTCATGATCGGGGCCGTCTGAAGGCGGCCCCTACGTACGCCTCTATGGCTGCTTCGGATCGAAATTGAGCGCGACCCCATTGATGCAATAGCGCAAGCCGGTCGGCGGCGGACCGTCTGGAAACACGTGACCAAGATGACCGCCGCAGTTGCTGCAGTGCACCTCGGTGCGCGTCATGCCATAGCTGCGATCGGTGGTCGTGCCGATGCTGCCTTCGACCGGCGAGAAAAAGCTCGGCCATCCGGTTCCGCTCTCGAACTTGCGATCCGCGACGAAGAGCGTCTGCCCACACCCGGCACACGAGAACGTACCGGCGCGATGCTCGCGCAGCAGCGCGCAGGAACCCGGCGCCTCGGTCGCGTGATTCCGGAGGACGGCGTACTGCTGCGGCGTCAGCTGCCGGCGCCACTCTTCGTCCGTCTTGGTGACAGGAAATGTCGTTTCGTTCATTCCCTTAGTATTCATCCCCTCAGTATGCCTCGACACTTTGAGGAAGAACTCTCCAGCGCGCGAGATTTCTGAGGCGTGCCGGCTGCCGGCTTGTCACACTTTGGCCGCGAGTTGCGCGCCTCCAGCGCAGCCGTCCGATGGCCCCCGGGTTGCTCGAGGGTATGCAGGAGTTCGTGTGAATGGCGATGACGGAACTGCAGACCCCGGATAACCAGGTCGTCTGCCTGGCCGATTCGATTTTTGAACCGTACGAGGATTCGGAACGCCGCGGCCACATGCGCCTCGGCGCCGACGATGTCCGCTGGCTGCGCAGCGCGCGGCTGAAATACGGCCCCGATGTGCGCGTGATCGACATCTCGGCCGGCGGGATTCTCGTCGAGACCGAAGGCCAGCTCCGCCCCGACTCGAGCATCGTCTTCGAGCTGTCGGGACCATTGAACCCGATTCTGGTGCCGTCGAAAGTGCTGCGCTGCCGCGTCGCGACCTTCGACGAGGTGATGCGCTATCAGGGCGCCTGCGCGTTCCGGCGTCCGCTCGACATTCCCGATCTGATGAAACAAGCCATGGCCAAGGCACCGCCGCCGGCGGCACGGGTCATCGGGTCGAAAGAATCCTCGAACACGTGGCAGAAGGTCGTCGCGCGGTTTCTCGATGGCCGCCTGGTGCGCGGCTACACGGCCGACTTCCATCCGTCCCGGCCACAGCTGCATCTGTCGGCCGAGCCGCATGCGAGCGACACCATCTTCCTTCCGCTCTCGCAGCTCAAGGCGTTGTTCTTCGTGCGTGATTTCACCGGCGATCAGCATCACGTCGATCGCCACGACTTCGCCAACGCGCCGCAGGGCCGGAAGGTCGCCGTCACGTTCCACGACGGCGAGACGCTGATCGGATCGACGCTCGCCTATCGCGGCGATGGCCACGGCTTCTTCGTGCATCCGGCCGATGCGCGATCGAACAACCTGCGCGTGTTCGTGGCGCCGGGCGCCACGCAACAGGTGCGATTTCTGTGACGACCGATCGGGCAGGGAGACTCTGCTGATTCATGGCTATCGCAGTTCTGCACGAATCGACCATCGACGACGCCGGCGTTGACGCCCCTCGACCGGGCTCAGGACGCGACTCGCTTCCCGACGAGCGGCGAGCCGAGGTGCGCCTCAGCGCGGAAGACGCGTCCTGGCTGCACGGTGCCCGCCTCAAGTACGGGCCGGAGGTCCGCGTCATCGACGTCTCGGCCGGGGGCATCCTCATCGAGTCGAGCGGCGCGCCGCTGGCGCCGCAATCGAACGTCGTGTTCGAGCTGTCGAGCGCCAAGGGCACGGTGCTCGTGCCGGCCCGGGTGCTGCGCAGCCAGCCGGTGAATCTCGGTTCCCGCTATCAGACGGCGTGCGTGTTCAAGCGTCAGCTCTCGATCGATGCACTGGCCGCCGTCACGCGTCACGAGGCGCCGGCTCCGGCCGCCGCGCGCGCCTCGTGGCAGCGCGTCGTCGCGCGATTCCGGACCGGTCAGGTCGTGCGCGGCTACACCAACGACTTTCATCCGACCAAGCCCCATCTGCATCTGACGCCGGAAGACAAGTCCGGCGACACCATGTTCGTCGCGCTGTCGCAGCTGAAGGCGGTGTTTTTCGTGCGCGATTTCGCCGGCGATCCCACGCGCGTCGATTCCAACGACTTCGACGCCTCGCGCCATGGCCGCCGGATCGAGGTCACGTTCGAGGACGGCGAAGTGCTCCGCGGCACGACGCTGGCCTATCGCGCCGATGGCAGCGGATTCTTCGTGCAGCCGGCCGATGGCGGCTCGAACAACATGCGCGTCTTCGTGGCGCCGGCCGCCGCGCTCCACGTGCGGCTCCTCTAGGAACGAAGAACTACGAACGAAGAACGAAGAACTCAGAACCAAAGTTCTGAGTTCTTCGTTCGTAGTTCTTCGTCTTGAGCGATAATCCGCGCATGTTGTGGTGGCATTGGCTGCTCCTCGGCCTGGTGCTGACGGCGATGGAGCTGGCAGCCGCGGGGGGCTTCTACATCATCTTCTTCGGCATCGCCGCGGTCATCATCGCGCTGCTCTCGCTCTTCGATCTCGGCGGGCCGCTGTGGTTTCAGCTGCTCATGTTTTCCATTCTGTCGGTGGCGTCGCTGCTGTTCTTCCGCAATCCGATCATGCGGCGGCTCAATCTGAACGCCGGCGCCCCCGACATCGACACCCTGGCCGGTGAATCCTGCACCGTGCTCCAACCCATGGCTCCCGGTGCCAGCGGCCGCGTCGAGGCCCGCGGCACGTCGTGGAGCGCGCGCAACGTCGGCACCACGCCGCTCGGCAGCGGCGCACGCTGCGTCGTGGCGCGATCCGAGCGGCTCACGCTTCTGGTGAAGGCAGAGGAGGCCCTTCCATGATCGGACTCGGCAGTCTGTTGGTGTTCGGCGCGCTGGCCGTATTGGTGCTCATCGTGATCGCCAAGACGGCGGTCGTCGTCCCGCAGCAGAACGCGTACGTGGTCGAGCGGCTCGGGCGCTACTCGGGAACGCTCGGCGCGGGATTCCACGTGCTCATGCCGTTTCTCGACGTCATCCGCTACCGGCATTCGCTCAAGGAGGCGGCCTACGACATCCCGGCGCAGGTGTGTATCACGCGCGACAACGTCCAGGTCGGCGTCGACGGCATCCTGTATCTCAAGGTCTTGAACGCCGAGCGCGCGTCGTACGGGATCGCCGACTACCTGTTCGCGATCACCCAGCTGGCGCAGACCACGCTGCGCAGCGAAATCGGCAAGATCGATCTGGACAAGACATTCGAAGAGCGCACCAACATCAACATGGCTGTGGTCACCGAGCTGGACAAGGCGTCCGAGCCGTGGGGCGTGAAGGTGCTGCGCTACGAGATCAAGAACATCACGCCGCCGCACGACATCCTGGCCGCGATGGAAAAACAGATGCGGGCCGAGCGCGAGAAGCGCGCCGTGATTCTCACGTCCGAGGGCGCGCGCGACGCGATGATCAACAACGCCGAAGGCGCCAAGCAGGAAACCATCAAGAACTCGGAAGCGCGCCGCCAGCAGCAGATCAACGAAGCCGAAGGCCAGGCGCAAGCGATTCTGGCGGTGGCGACGGCGACCGCCGAAGGCATCCGCCGCGTCGCCAACGCCATGCAGGACCCTGGCGGTCCACAGGCCGTGCAACTGCGCGTCGCGGAGCAGTACATCACGCAGTTCGGCCAGCTCGCCAAGGAGAGCACGACGCTGGTGATTCCGGCCAATGCCGCCGACATCGCCTCGATGATCAGCGTGGCGATGCGCGCCATCGGAGCGGCCAGTCCTCCCGTTCCACCGCCGGCCTGATCGCCGGCGTCTGCACACCGCACAGCCGCACAGTTGCGCTCGCCCCCCGCGGGGCGGTGAGCGGCTGCCCCTGCCGGCTTGACACCTACAACTGTAGTAGATATAACCACTCCGTTAGGAGATGCCGTGCGACTGCCGAAATTGAGCAAGCTCGAACACCAGATCATGGAAGCGCTGTGGAGCGGCGGCGCCGCCTCGGTCCGCGAGATCCTCGAAGCCTTCCCCGAGAAAGGCCGGCCGGCCTACACCACCGTCCAGACCATGGTCTACCGGCTGGAGGAGAAGGGGGCGATTCGCCGGGTCAAGAAGATCGGCAACGCCCACATCTTCGAGCCCGCCATCTCGCGCGCCTCCGCGCAGCGCCGCCTGATCGACGAGCTGCTCGCGTTTTTTGGCGGCAGCAGCCAACCGGTCGTGGCGCATCTGATCGAGTCAGGCAGTTTGACGCTCGAAGACGTCAAAGAGGCGGAGCAGCTGCTGATGAAGTTGAAAAGTGGAAGAAGTGGAAAAAGTGGAAAAGTGAAGTAGGGGCCGCCTTCAGGCGGCCCAACGTTGAAGTAGAGGCCGCCTTCAGGCGGCCAAGGCAGGACGGACGTCATGCTGGACATGCTCTGGAATCATCTGTGGCAATCGACGATCTTCGCGGCCGCCGTCGCGCTGCTGACGCTCGCGTTCCGCCGGCACGGCGCCCACGTGCGTTACGGGTTGTGGCTGGCCGCGTCGGTGAAGTTCCTCATCCCGTTCAGCATGCTGCTCTGGCTCGGCACGCAGATCGAGCTGGTGCCGATCGAACGATCGGGCCAGACGATGGTCGGAGTGCTCGACGCCGTCGCGCAGCCGTTCACGCAGCCGGACCTCACGCGCGTGAGTCCGCGCGGGCGTCCGGTCCCTCCGCCTCCGCAGAACCCGGTGCTCGCGCTCGCGATGCGCGGCTTCGCGATCGCGTGGCCGATCGGGTCGCTGGGCGTGCTGCTGGTCTGGGCGGTGCGGTGGCGTCGCATGTCGCGCATCGTTCGCGCCGCGCCGGCGATCACCAGCGGCGCCACGCTGGAGACGCTGCGGCGTCTCGAAGGCGACGCGCCCCGGCTGCGAATGGTGTCGTCGACGCAGACCATCGAGCCCGGCGTGTTCGGCATCGTGAACCCCGTGCTGATGTGGCCGGCGGGCATCGACGAGCGTCTCAGCGACGAGCAGATCGGCGCCATCCTGGCCCACGAAGTCGCGCACGTCCGGCGCCGCGACAACAGTGCCGCGTTGATCCACATGCTGGTCGAGGCCGCGTTCTGGTTTCACCCGCTGGTGTGGTGGATCGGCGCGCGGCTCGTCGACGAACGCGAGCGCGCGTGCGATGAGGACGTCGTGCAGCGAGTCACCTCGCCTGACGTCTATGCCGAAAGCATCCTCAAAACCTGTCAGTTCTACGTCGAGTCGCCGCTCGTGTGCGTCGCCGGCGTCACCGGTTCCGACCTGAAGAAACGAGTCGAGCACATCATGAAAAACGATGCCAACGTCGCGCTGAGCGCGTTGAAGCGAGTCGGTCTCTATGCGGCGCTCGCCGCCGCGATTGCGATCCCGGTGGCGATTGGCATCATCACGTCGCCGCGTCTTGCCGCGCAGATCGTCGCCCCGGCCGCCGACTCGCCGACGTTCGAGGTGGTGTCGATCAAGCCGAACGAAGGCGGCCGGATCGGAGGGATGGGGACGCCGGGACGCTTCAGCCTGACCATGCAGGTCCGCCGTTTGATCACGCAGGCCTACGACATCCACGATTCGCAAATCATCGGCGGACCGGACTGGCTTGGAACGCAGGCCTACGAGATCAACGCCACGATGACCGGGACGCCGTCGCCCGAAACGCGGCGCATGATGACGAAGTCGCTGCTGCGCGATCGATTCAAGCTGGCGTTCCATACCGAGAAACGCGAGCTTCCGGTCTACGCGTTGATCGTGGCGCGCAGCGACGGACGGCTGGGCCCTGGACTCAAGCGCATTCCTGACGACCAGTGTCCGGCGCCGGGAACCCCCGGGGCCGGGCGGCCGGGTGGACCGCCACCGCCGGCGGCGTCGCCATTCGATCCGAACGCCGTCGCGGCGTGCGGCTCGATCGTCTTCGGCCCGGGCCGCTTGCTTGCACACGGCGTCCCAATCGAGATGCTTGCCGGATCGCTCGGCCGCCTTCCGGCGATCACGTCGTTCAACCGGCCCGTGTTCAATCTGACAAAGCTCGAAGGTTTGTACGACTTCGACTTCCGTTGGACCAACGAATTCGGCCGCGGCGGTCCCCCACCCATCTCCGGGCCGGCGGCCGCGCCAAACGCGATCACGCCTGGTGATGAGCCGGCATTGTTCACAGCCCTGCAGGAACAATTGGGGTTGAAGCTGAACTCGCAGCGCGCGACACTTGATGTCCTTATCATCGACTCGATCGACCGGCCGACCGAGAACTGAGAACCGGTGTCGAAGTCATGTATTCGCCCACGCCAACCCCGGCAAATACATGACTACCAACCCCTTGAGCAGGAGCGAACCAACCGTCCGCGCCAGACGTCAAATTCCACGGTACCTGGAGCTTACGGATGAAACACCGTCCGCATCGCGGTCTCATCGCATTCCTCATCGCCATCCTGGCGTTCTCTCCCGTACTGTCTGCGACCGAGCACTATGGCCAGGTCAGCTTCACTGGACTGGCCGTCCCGGGCGCGACAGTCACCGCCACACAAGGCGATAAGCAGATTGTCACGACGACCGACGCGAGCGGCGTGTACCGATTCGCCGACCTCGCCGAAGGTACGTGGACGATCAAGATCGACATGCGCGGCTTCTCGCCGCTCTCGCGCGACGTCAACGTCATCGCTGGTGCGCAGGCGGCCGTGTGGGAGCTGTCGCTTCAGTCGTTCGAGGAGATCACCAAGGGACTGCCGCCACCGGTCAGTCAGGCCGCACCCGCGGCGTCGACGGCACAAGCCACGAACGGATCGACGGTTCGCGCGCAGGGCGGACGCGGCACGGTGGCGGTCGCACCGGCCGGTCAGGGCTTTCAGCGAGCCGGCGTGACCGCACCGACGGGTCCACCGGCAGCAGCCGCCGCGGCGACACCGGCGCGGCCGGCGGGTCCCGAGGAGCCAGCGGCGGATGCCAACGCGGCCAATGACGGCTTTCTCGTCAACGGCAGCGTGAACAACGGCGCGGCGTCGCCGTTCGCGCAGTTCGCTGCATTCGGCAACAATCGCCGCAGACCGGGCGCGCTCTACAACGGGCAGCTTGGCGTGCTGGCGAACAGTTCAGCATGGGACGCCAAGCCGGCGTCGCTCACCGGGCAGCCGGCCAGCGTGCAGGACTACAACAACATCCACCTGATTGGCATGTTCCAGGGTCCGCTGCGTATTCCCCGGCTGCTGAGGAATGGTCCGAACGCATTCGTCGGTTACCAGCGTACGGCGGACGACAACGTCTTCTCGCAATCGCAGCGCATGCCGACGGCGCTCGAACGCAACGGCGACTTCTCGCAGACTGTTGACGGATTCGGCAACCGGGTCACGGTCGTCGACCCGAGGACCGGTCAGCCCTTCGCCAACAACACGATTCCACGCGATCGCATCAGCCCGCAGGCCGCGGCGCTGCTCGGCTACTATCCGCAGCCGAACATCGACTCGCCGCTGCGCCACAACTATCAGATACCGATTCTGTCGGCGGTGCGGCAGGACAGCTTCCAGTCGCGGCTCACGCAGGTCGTCAACCAGCGAAACCAGATCTTCGGCACCGGTTCGTATGCACGGGTCACGACCGACTCGAACACGCTGTTCGGGTTCAACGATCAGACGCAGTCCGCCAACACCGACATCGGCGTGAACTGGAATCGCCGCGTCTCGCAGTTCCTGCAGCTGCGCACGCGCTACCAGTTCACCAAGCAGTCGAGCACCACGACGCCGCACTTCGCCAACCGGACCAACGTGTCGGGTGAAGCCGGCATCACCGGCAACAACCAGGAGCCGATCAACTGGGGACCGCCGTCGTTGCGGTTCTCGAGCACGGCCGGATTGTCGGACGGACTACCGCGGCACACCGACTCGATGACGCATGCCGCGGGCGCCGAGGTGTTCCTGTTCCGCGGACGTCACAACTTCACGATCGGCGGCGACGTGCGCCGTCACATCATCGACATCCTGTCGCAGCAGGATCCGCGCGGCTCGTTCACGTTCACCGGCGCCGCCACCGGCCACGACTTCGCCGACTTCCTGCTTGGCACGCCGACGACGGCCTCGATCGCCTACGGCAACGCCGACAAATACTTCCGCGGTTTCTCCTACGACGCCTACATTACCGACGACTGGCGGATCGGCCCGTCGTTCACCGTCACCGCCGGCGTGCGCTGGGAGTACGAGGCGCCGCTCACCGAACTGCGGCAGCGCCTGGTGAATCTCGACGTCGCGTCCGACTTCACCGCCGTCGAGCCGGTGCTCGCGTCCAACCCGACGGGTGGTGTGACCGGCGAGACGTATGCCGACTCGTTGATGCAACCGGACAAGACTGGCATTCAGCCACGCCTCGCCATTGCGTGGCGGCCGGTTGCCGGATCGTCGCTGGTGGTGCGCGGCGGCTACGGCATCTACCGCAACACGAGCGTGTATCAGTCGATCACGACGCTCCTCGCCCAGCAGCCGCCCCTCTCCACGTCGTTCACCATCCCCAACACTCCGGCGAACCCGCTGACGCTGGCGACCGGATTCGTCGCGCCCTCGACAGGCATCGGCAACACGTTTGCGGTGGACCCGAACTTCCGCGTCGGCACCTCGCACAACTGGAACGCCTCGGTGCAGCGCGATCTCCCGGCATCGCTGACCGTGAACCTGACTTACCTCGGCACGAAGGGCACGCATCTGATTCAGGAGTTCCTGCCCAACACGTATCCGGCCGGTGCGGTGAATCCGTGCCCGACGTGTCCAGCCGGGTTCGTCTTTCTCACCTCGGATGGCAGCTCGACACGCCATGCCGGACAGCTGCAGGTGCGACGGCGTCTGCGCAACGGCCTGACGGCAAGCGTGCAGTACACGCTCGCCAAGGCCGAAGACAACGCGGCCTCGTTCCAGGGCGCGAATCTGAGCAGCACGGTCTTTGCGCAGAACTGGCTCGATCTCGACTCGGAGTGGGGACCCTCGTCCTTCGATCAGCGCCATCAGGTCACGGCGAGCTTCCAGTACACGACCGGCGTCGGCGTCGCCGGCGGCGCACTCGTGGACGGCTGGCGCGGCGCGCTCTTCAAGAATTGGACAATTGCGAGCCAGCTGACGACAGGCAGCGGTCTGCCGCTCACCCCGTACTATCTGGCCGCCACACCGGGCACGGGCTACACGGGCGCGATTCGCGCGTCGTTGAGTGGTGCATCGACCGACGCGCCGGGGGGCTACTACCTGAACCCGGCCGCCTATGTCGCGCCTGCGCCGGGTACCTGGGGCAATGCCGGACGCAACTCCGTACGCGGCCCCTCGCAGTTCTCCTTGAATGCCGGCATCACGCGCACCTTCCCGTGGGGCAGCCGGATCAATCTCGACTACCGCATCGATGCCACCAACGTCCTCAATCGAGTGACCTACTCGGGCGTGAACTCGCTGATCGGCAGCCCTGACTTCGGCCTGCCGAACGCCACGAACCAGATGCGGACGATCAAAACCAGCCTTCGAGTGAGGTTCTAATGCGGCTCAGTCTCCGGATCGTCATCGCCTTCATGCTGTATGCGTCGGTCGGGCTGGCGCAGCAACAACAGCCGCAGACGCAAACGCCTCAGGCTACGTTCCGCGCGAGCACGCGGCTCATCGTCCAGTCGGTGTTCGTCAAGGACAAGGACGGGAAACCGATCGAAGGCCTCACCGCCAAGGACTTCGTGATCACCGAGGACGGCCAGCCGCAGGACATCGCCTTCGTCGAGTATCAGCGCCTGGCGACAGAGTCCGCGCCGGCCGACCCGCAAGCCCCCGTACCGCTGACCGCGAAGCCGGCCACCACCGCAACCGGCCCTGCACCAGCAGTGACGACGCAGATCTCGTCGCCGCCGTCGGGCGACATCCGCTATCAGGACAAGCGGCTGCTCGTCCTCTACTTCGACGGCTCGTCGATGGGGCCCGGCGATCAGATCCGCGCCTACACGAACGCGCTGAAGTTCATCGACACGCAGATGACGAAGTCGGATCTGATCGCCATCATGTCGTTCCAGAACGGCTCCGTCTCGGTGAAGAACGACTTCACCGACGACAAGGAGAAGCTGCGCGAGGTCATCGGCATCCTGATCTACGGCGACGACCAGAACAACGACGGGATTCCCGATCATCCCGAGGGTTCGGCGTTCGGACAGAACGACGCCGAGTTCAATATCTTCAACACCGATCGCCAGCTCGCGGCGCTGCAGACGGCCGTGAACATGCTCAAGGGCCTGCCCGAGCAGAAGACGCTGCTCTACTTCGCCAGCGGACTCCGCCTCAATGGTTCCGACAATCAGGCCCAGCTGCGCGCGACGGTCAACGCCGCGATTCGCGCCAACGTGACGCTCAACCCGATCGATGCCCGCGGCCTGGTGGCGCTGCCGCCGCTCGGCGACGCGACGCAGCGATCGCCGGGCGGGCTGAGCATGTTCACCGGCGGGATGGCACAGCAGGTGATGGGCAACTTCCAGCGGTCGCAGGACACGCTCTACGCGCTGGCCAAGGACACCGGCGGCAAGGCGATGTTCGACTACAACGATCTCTCGCTCGGCATCGTCCAGGCATCGCAGGCGGTCACGAGCTACTACATCATCGGCTACTACTCGACGCATCTGGCGACCGACGGAAAGTACCGCCGCGTCAAGGTCACCTTGAACAATCCGCAATACGCCTCGGCCGACCTCACATTCCGCGCCGGCTACTACGGCGACAAGGCATTCGGCAACTTCTCGGCCGCCGACAAGGAGCGCCAGCTCGAAGACGCGCTGATGCTCGACAACCCGGTCACCGAGATCACCATCGCGCTGGAAGTGAACTACTTCCAGCTCAATAGCGCCGAGTACTTCGTGCCGGTGGCGGTGAAGATTCCCGGCAGCGAGCTGGCGCTCGCCAAGCGCCGCGGCGCGCTGCGGACGCTGATCGATTTCATCGGCGAGGTGAAGGACGACAACGGCTACACCATCCAGAACATGCGCGACAAGCTGGATGTGCCGATCGACAAGGACACCGCCGAGAAGCTGGCCACGGCGCCGATTCAGTACTACACGGGCTTCACGCTGCTGCCGGGCAAGTACGTGATCAAGCTGCTCGCCCGCGATTCAGAAACCGGGCGCATCGGCACGTATCAGACTGCGTTCACGGTCCCCAACCTGATGCGGGAACAGAAGCGGCTGCCAATCAGCTCCGTGGTGCTGAGCAGCCAGCGCGTCCCCATGACCGATGCCTTGCTGACCGTCCAGAAAGGCGCCGTGCAGCTCACCGACCCGCTCGTCTTCGACGGGCAGAAGCTGTTCCCGAGCGTCACGCGGGTGTTCAGCAAGAGCCGCGACATGTACGTGTTCCTCCAGGCCTACGAACGCGGCGCCACGGCGACGCAGCCGCTCGTCGCATTCGTGACGTTCCTGAAGGGTGATCAGAAAGTGCTGGAGACCGATCCGTTGCAGGTGATCGACGGCATCGACCCGAAGTCCAAAGCGGTGCCGCTGCGCTTCAGCATCCCGCTCGACAAACTCGAGACCGGGCGCTACGACTGCCAGGTCACTGTGCTCGAACCAAACGGGCAGAAGGTGGCCTTCTGGCAGGCGCCGATCGCGTTGGTGCCGTAGATCGACACGCGATATCGATCGGAGAGCGCTTCAGCGCTCATCCTCGAGCGTCTGCGCCGCCGGCGCCGTTTCTGGCAGGCGCTCGAGTCCCACCAACTGCCAGCCCTGGGCGGTGCGGCGGAAGTGGGTCTTGATCGGCTCCTTCCACGACGGGTGCGCGGCGATATCCGCGGAGATATCGACTTGAATGTAACTGCCCGGCGCGGTCGGCAATCCCGCCGGAGCCGCGAGCGTCGTCGTCTGGCTCTCGGTGGTTGAGAGCGGCTTCGTCTCACCCGTCGCGTTGTCGAAGAGCATCCACGATGCCCGATACGTCGGCTGGCCTTTGACGACACCAGCGGCGATGGCGGCGTTCTCGATTGTCAGGCCCGACGCGCCGAGACGTGGATTGACGATCGGATTGACTGCGGTGAGATACAGGCTGAGGATCTTGTCGCGGCGCTTGATCAACACGTCGCCCAGATACTTCTCGGCGTTCGGGTCGCTGTACTGCCCGGCCCGTACCGCAGCGCGAATCAGATCGTCGCTGAACGCCGCGATCCGCCGCGCCGCCCAGAACGCATCGTCATCGCGCGTTTCCACGTAGGCGGTCGTCGGCGTCTGCGGCCGCCATTCGCGTGGATCGAACTCGTCGCCTTCGAACTTTCCGATCGACGGGTAGTAGGGCTTGTAGGGAATCGTCTGCCACGGGCTCAACGCGAAGCCAAACGACAGGAGCCGCTTCACGGTCGGGCCGCCCTCATAGAAATATTCGTAGCTGAGATCCCATTCGTATAGCTCGTTGCACATCCCGAACGTCGAGCCGACGTCCTGCAGATAGTGCTTGACGACCATGCGGCCGTTCTCGGGCACGAGCGTGTCGAGGGTATTGGCCGCCTTGAGATCGGTGAGATTGGTCCATGCGCCGAAGACGCGAAGGGCGCGCAGGTCGCGGCGATGCTCGTGTGGAACGACATCGTTGGGATCGTCCGGGCGTGTTCCCTGGAAGAGATATCCTCCGAGAATCTTGCCGGGGAGCAGACGGCCGGCGACCACGCGATAGACACCGTCGGGGCTCTTGGCCACGCGCTCTAGGATCGCGTTCATGTCGTCGCGGTTGAACCGGGTCCTCGCGCCCGAAGGCCGGCGGATGGTCGCCTGCGGATCGAACTCGACACGCTTCGGATCGAAGGTGGTCAGGAATAGTTCCACCTGGTTGTAGCCAAGAGCCCAGAAGATTCTGCTGGCCACGGCGACCGCCCCCGTCGCTCCTTCGGCGTAGTACGGCGGATCGAACTGCAGAAACCAGGTCTCGCCCTTCGCGTCCCTGGCCGTGAAACCGGGATGGACGCCGGCGGTCTTCTCGCGGGTGAGGATCCACTTCGATGGGTCCGGCGGCGCGCCAACGTTGGCGCCGCGCGTCATCTGTTCGGGTGTGATGGCCGTCGTGCCGATCCGGTTCGTGAACCAGTTCGAATCAGGGAGCTCGTCGATCGAGTTGATGTTCTTCGCACGCAGGCCGCTCGGCTTGTGTCCTGACGTGACGAAGAGGTTGTAGGTCATCTCGTAGATCGACTTGATGTCGTGGGACTGAGCGGCGGACGCATCCTGCGACTCGGGCTCACGCGAGATCGGATCGTCCGAGTAGAACCGCTGGCGCTGCGTGGATGCGCTGCCGCCGAGCACGACGAACGCCGCGGCGGCCACGAGCGTCAGGCGCGTGCGCCGCGGAAGACGTGAAACGAATGATGTCGGCATGACGTGACCCTAGAACGCGGCAGAGGTGCCAAACACGAGCACGAGCCCTTCCGTGCTCCTCGCCAGATCGATCCGCAGCGGCGTCGAGAACGGCGAGTGGAACCGCACACCGAAGCCGTAATCGTGCTTGAGTCCGTCGAGATCGAGGTCCTCGGTCAGCGCCGCGACTTTGCCCGCGTCGTAGAAGAACGCGGTGTCCATGTAGCGGTTGACCATGATGCGCCACTCGCCTTGCAGCAGCAGGCTGTTGCGATCGCGGAAACGGAAGCTGCCGTAGCCGCGCAGATTGTCGCCACCGCCAAGCGACGGCAGCAGGAAGTACGGAATCTCCTGATCGCCCTTCAGAAAGGTCGTCTGTGCGAGGGCACGCAGCGAAATCGCCCACGTTTCCCGCAGGATCGGGAAGTGCTGCACCACTTCGTAGTCGACCTGCTGGAAGCCGAACGCCTCGTCGGTGTCCTTGTAATCGTGGAAGGTGACGCCGTAGAAGCCACCGCGGCGCGCATAACCGGCCGCCGGACGCCAGTCGAGACCCACGGTGCCCTGCGTGTGGAGATACGTGATCTCGCTGCCGACGCCTGGCAGCGCCGCGGGCGTGTAGATCGTGTCGACTGACGGCGAGGTCCCTTCGCCCGATTGCTCGGTCCACTGCGCCAGTTCAACGCCGCCGCGCAGCAGCAACAGCTTTCGCGCCGGCCAGAAGGACATCGTCGCCGAGCCGTAGGATTCCTGGAACCCGAAGTTCGTCCGGTCGTCCTTGACCGAATCGGGTCCGGTTCCGAAGAAGCCGACCTGCGTGGCCTCACGGGCTCCGCCAAGGATCGAGAGCGAGCCACGCCGCTCGAACATGCGCGGCGCAATGAACTCGACTTCCGCCCGTTTGTAGTTGCGCAGCGAGTAGCTGCCGCGCATGTCGATCAGGTTGTACGAGCTGACGTGATGCATGTACCCCGCGCCGAGCGCGAAGCCGCCGCCCTTATAGGCGCTCTCGAGGAACGGGTGCCAGTGCAGGCCGCCGTTGACGATGATGTCCTCGACCTTGTTCATCACCCGTTCGCCCGTGGTCAGCGGATACGGGTGCAGGGTCTTGACCTTCTCGGCCTGTGCCTGCTCGATCAATCCACGGCGGCTGGGTTCCGGCGCCTGAGCAATGACCGGAGACGCCAATCCACAAATCATCGCTAAGCTGGCGAGCAGCGTGAGAACTCGACTCATACGCATACGTGTGGTGACAAAAAACCACTGTAGCGTACGACGCGGCGGTGGCCAACCGCGGCACCGGCGGGCGCGAATGTGAGCGGGAATTAATCTGCGGTGACTTGCGCGATCTGCCAGCGATCCGAGACGCGCTCGAATGCGAAGGACCACGACATGCGGCGCACGCGGGGCTCCTGATCGCCGACGCGGCGCACGTAGCGGATCTCGCCCGTGCACTGGGCTCTGGCTTTCACGCCGGTGATGGCGAGATCGCAGCGTTCGAACGACAGATCCTGTGAAGCGAGCGTGCTGAACGCGCGGCTCAACGCGCGCGTGTCGACGCGGGGCCAGATGACCGCCGCCGACGGGGCGTCGAGCCGATCGTAGGCGTCGCGGTACTGTTGCAGCACGCGTTCGATGGAAGCGCGATCGCTCGGCGGTGTCACAATCGCCGCCACCGCGGGGGCCGCTTCCGCGGCACGCTCCGCTTTCACGAGCTCTGGTGTCGCGACGACGACGGGAGCCTCGATCGCTACCGCAGGCCTCGCTTCGAGAGGAGCGGGCCGCGCGGCTTCAGAGGAGATCGCCGGACTCGACGACACTCTGGCCGGTGGAACAGCGGCCCGACGCAAGGGCGGCGCCTCCACCGTGGACGCTCGCGGGCTGGCCTGCGTCGCCGTGTCACGCGGACGTGTTGCCGCAGGCGCGGCCGGTGCTGCGGGCGTAGACCGCGCGTCCGGCGAAGCAGACGTGACACTCGGCTGCGGCCGGGCAGCAGGCGTCACCGGCGCAACCGCGACCGACGTCACCGGCCTCTCGCGCTGCATCGTCATCCACATGCCGATGACACCGACCACCACGAGGACCAGCGCAACGATCGTGACGCGCGCGCCGGGCCATGACCGCCGCCATTCCGGCAGTGCGATACGCGCTGCCGGCGGCACCTCGGGCTGCCTGGCAACGGCCGCCTTCGGCACCTGTCGCGCCGTCGTTGCAGGCAACGAAGCGACGCGAACCGCGGGAAGCACTTCCTCGTAATGGAAGACCGCGGCGTCGTCGGCTTCGTCCACGAACGGCGCGCCTTCCGCCGCGAAACAGTCGAGACCATCGACTTCGTCGTCGAGCCTCGGCACGCGCGTCGGATTGGTGGGCTCGCTCATACCTGGCAACGATCCTCCTACCGTTCGAATGCGTAGTCCAGCGAAATAGCCGGCGTCACGCGGGCGCGCAGCCCGGCATCGGTCACTCGAATCAGGAGGTTGGTGTTCAACAGCCACGTCCCGCCGACGTTCCATTTCGCCCCGGTGACGATGAATGTCGTGTGAATACCCGGATCGAGCGATAGCCAGCGCATCGTCTCGACGCCAGGCAGCAGCGGATGGGGTTGATACACGTCGCTGACTCGGCTCAACTCGGCGAGCCAGCGCCCCATGACTTCGCCGACGAGCGTGACGCGAGGTGTGGGCGCGAGCGTTGTGGCCGCTCCCCAGAAGACTTCACGCGACAGACCGCCGAGGCCGAACCCGCCGTTGACGTTGACCGCGAGGTGACCTTCTTCCCACGTGCCGATGCCCAGAAAGCGCGTGGCCGCGTCACCCGCGCCCAGGAGATCTTCCGATCGTCCGGTTGGGAAGCGAACGTCGGCTCCGACCGATGCGCCGCGCACGCCGGTTCCCGCGACCATGTATCTGGCGTTGACCGTCATGTCGCCGAGGCCGCTCGCTGAACCCGACTGCGAGGACTGCAGCGCCGTGGCGCCGTTATAGGTGCGGTTGCGCTGACCGCTGAATCGCACCGTGGCGATAGGCACCGCTAGGCCAACGGCAAGCCGGTCGGTTACGCCGTATGTGGCAAAGGGCGTCGTGGTGCGCGATTCCATCTCGAGGTCGAGCGTGTCCACGCTGAACGGCTCCCCCGACCCGGCACGCCGCGCGGCGTTGGTCGGGAACGTTCCCTCGCGAAGGTCGGCACCCTGCAGCGACGAGAATCGCGCGTACTGATAGGTGATGCCCACCGACACCTGACCCCGGCTGTTGCGCAGGACTCGCTCGGTAAAGAACGGGCCGAAGTTGTCGCTGGCACGCTCGACGAGCCCGAGATCTCGATTCAATCGATAGACGAAGCCACCGGAGGAGGCCGAAACCGGCAGCGTTGCGAGCTCGACGCCGAAGAGACCGGCGACGGTGGCGAATGTTTCATTCGCGGCTTCGACGTCCGGCACGAAGTCGCTGATCGCGCGCTGCTCCGTGAGCAGCGTCGAGAGTTGTGCGCCGATCGACTGTGCGTGAATTGGCGAACTGTCAAGACCAAGGGAACACAAGACCAGGAAGGCAACAGCGGCAGGGCGAGTGGACACGACGGCTCTCCTTCAGCGAACCGCGCACGAGCGTTACACCAGCGCAACACACGTCCGGCTCAGGGGAGGCGCCGCCACACGTGCAAGAGCTCCACCAAATACGATTTGGCGCGAAACCTTAAAATTTATGTGGCTCAGCTTGGTGCGAGTCAACCCGCGCGAAGCCTAAAGTCGCTTTTCTGGGCTGCGCGTCGGACTGCTTAGGTAATGTCGGCCTCAGTGATGCCGGCGTTCGGCAGCGCGCCGATACGACACCACTCGAGGAGCTCCGCGTGGCGCGCCATTGCTTCGGCGCGCGTACAGTGGCGAATGACTTCTCCGTCGAGGATGCCGCCGAACACACGCGATTCGAACAGTTTGGGGGTCGAGTCGGGAGTGGCGACATCGTACACGCCACTGAACGTCGTGAGGACGGTGACGTTCGGCGCAACCGCGGAGCGGGCGATGCTGCGGTCGGCTTGGGCAAACCACCGCGACCATGCGTGCACGTCGCGTTCACGCACTGGCTCGCCATATTCGTCCAGCACGAAGTACAGTTCCATTTGGCAACGCTTATCGGCGGGAACCGTTCGCACCGATACTCTTCCTATGGCCACGACCAACACCGTAGCGTCCGGCGTTCGAGCAGCACGTCTGCCCGCGATTGCCGTCGTTTTCGCGCTCACCTTCTGCACGGCATCGGCCGCGCAAACGCCGGCCGCTGCGGGCAGGAGCTTTCTCTGGAAGGTTCAGTCCGGCTCCAAGGTGCTGTATCTGGCCGGATCGGTCCACGCTCTGGGCGCCGATGCCTATCCGCTCTCGGCCGCGTACGAGAACGCGTTTGCCGCCGCCGGCACGCTCGTCGAGGAAATCAACCTCGCCGAAGCCGAACAGCTCTCCGCTGCGCCGATGCTTCTCGCCAAAGGGCTCTACACAGACGGCCGCACGTTCGAAGGCGCCGTCGGCAAGGACACCGCGACGCTCGTCGCCACACGGCTGAAGGACACCGGCATCCCGATGGAAATGATCCGGACGATGAAGCCGTG
>Ga0075421_100001394_pt1 | contig 28195 bp, 23 predicted proteins | sample SoiMetdeltSBSDD5_FD_75292 | JGI IMG/M metagenome (GOLD analysis project Ga0075421, IMG submission 75292) | Bulk soil microbial communities from a Populus tree surrounding site in Tennessee, USA - Soil MetaG P. deltoides SBSDD5 | ecosystem: Environmental > Terrestrial > Soil > Tree plantation... | reverse complement strand
ACAGGGTGGAACTCCTGCCGGCGCCGGCCAATGACGGCGGGGTCTTCGCCGACCGCACGCTGCCTCAGACGGCCAGGGGCCTCGACCTGGGACTCGTGGCTGGCTTGGCGATGTTATGCGGCGGTGTAGCAGTCGTATTCGTCGCGCGGCAGGTCTAAATAGATCGCCATGCGAAAACAAAGATGGTTATTGTGGCTCGGCAGCGCCCTCGTTATGGGGGGCGCTGTTGTTTTAGGCTGGCTCTGGTGGGACCTGCATGAGGCGAGCAAGGCGCAGCAACGCGCGCATGTATGGCTCAGCCAGACGACGGTCGAGCCCCACCCTCAGGCCCGCGCAGTCCGCCGTGGCGATGTGATCGGTGAGCTCGAAATCCCCCGCCTTGACGTATCGGTAGCGATCTTCGAAGGCGATGACACCGGCATCCTTAGACTCGGCGCGGGGCATATGCCCGAGACGGCTCTTCCGCCCGGTAGCGGCAATATTGGAATCGCCGCGCACCGCGACACGTACTTTCGTCCACTCCGCCTGATTCGTGTGAATGATCTTATCGAGCTGAAGACACCGGCCGGCGCATCTCGATATATGGTCACGGAAACCAAGATCGTGCGTCCGTCGGAGATCGGGGTATTGGCGACCGCGCCAGGGCGTGACCTGACGCTGGTGACCTGCTATCCGTTCTATTACATTGGGAGCGCGCCAAAGAGATTCATCGTCCACGCGCATAAGGTTGGCTGAGCCGAGCTTCGGTCTGAAGCTCGGCCTTGGAGAAGTACAACACTGCGGATCGGATCGGAGCCTTAAAACCTGAATCCCAACCCGATGGTAGGTTCCGCCAGATGCGTCACCCGATCGGCTCCCAGATTATCCGGCAAGTCAAAGGTCGGACTGTTGAAGACCAAGCCCCTGTATCCGGCCCGGACGAAGATCCGCCTCGTCATATTGAAGTCGACGCCACCTCCGTAAAGGAAGGCAACCCTGCTTTGCGAGTCTGCCGCCGCGAAGTTTCTGGGATCAAAAATCAGGCCGCCGATGCCGGCCTGGACAAACGGCGTGAAACGCCTCATCGGCACACGGAAGGTGTAGGCCCCCGAAATCTCATGCTGGTTGGCGGCCGTCCCGAGCGGTCCGGCGCCGAAGTCATAGCTCAACGTGCTGCGCGAGTAGCCGTAATTGACTTCGACACCCTGACGCCTGGTGAAGAAGAACCGGTAGTTGGCCAAAACGCCCCCGCTATCGGAGGAGGTTTGCCGAATGCCGTTATGGTCTGTCCCCTTCAGGAACGTTCCCATAAACTGAACCGACGCTTCGGATCGGTTTTCCGGAGGACCTTCCTGCGAAAACGCCGGCAAAGATACTAGCGCTGTTCCCATGAGCAGCGCCGCGAGACTTTTCGTTCGTAACATCAATAACTCCCTAGTTTTTGAAATTGGACCGCCTTGACGTACATCGCCATGGGTACCTGGGTTGTGTGAAGGCAAGTGACTGGCCGAAGGGCCCCGTCGTCAGCATGTTGTTATAAACGGACAATCGCGAGGCGCCGGCAGCCTAAAAAAGCTGGCGGGATTTCAGCAACGTGACGTGATAACGACACGTGCCGTGTTGTCGACCTGCTCTCTCCGCAGCGAATCTCATGAAATCCACATGTTTCGCTCTGGCCCCGTGAGTGCATATTTCACGTGTTGTAAGAGGAGTCGATGGAATCGCAAAAGTCAGTCAACGCAAGTCATCTTGGCAAGCTCGGATGGATCGGCCTGGGCCACATGGGCTCGCGAATAGCGACGCGGCTGACGAACGCCGGATTGCCCCTGGTGGTTTACGATCGAGACCCCTCGAAAGCGGACGAACTGATTTCCCAAGGCGCCGAACTTGCGACGAGCGTGGCGGAGCTGGCCGCAGCCGCCAACGTTATTTTCTCCTGTGTCCCTGACGCAGCCGCCGTCCGAAGTGTCTATTTCGGGGCGGATGGCGTTCTGCACAGCGCAAAACCCGGAGCCTATATCGTGGAGATGAGTACGGTGGCTCCCGAAACATCCATTCATTTGTTCCGCGCCGGCCGTGAGCGCGGGATAAGGGTGCTCGACGTCGCTATCTCGGGCAGCACGCCAGCGGCGGAATCCGGGTCGCTGACGCTGTTCGGTGGAGGCGATCGCGAAGTCTTCGACATCGTGGCGCCGACCTTCCTTGCGTTCGCCCGCCAATGGTTTTACATGGGACCGAGCGGCTCCGGAGTAGCCATGAAGCTGGTGGTAAATGCGCTGCTTGGCGTAGGTATGCAGGCCATCGCGGAGGCGCTCGCGCTAGGAATCCAATTAGGACTCCCGCGCGATCTTCTGTTCGACACGCTTGGCAGGACGGCGGTAGTCGCGCCCGCTCACCTTGGAAAGCTGGCGACGGCGAATCAGAACGACTATACACCCCAGTTTCCGCTGCGCCTCATGCAGAAGGATTTTGGTCTGATCCTTTGGGAGGCCACCGAGCGTGGCCTTCCAATGCCCGCAACGACGGCAGCCGCCAAAAGCGGTATGACTGGCGCAATCGCTGGCGAGGAGGATTTCTCGGCCGTTATCCGGTTGATGGAGCACGCTGCCAAGAAGGGTGGAGATCTCAACGGTTGAAGGAACTTGTATGACATTACGACAACTCGGAAACAGCGACTTATACATCACGCCCGTCGGCATTGGCGCATGGGCAATAGGTGGCGGGAAGTGGGAATTTGCGTGGGGAGCGCAAGACGACACCGACTCCATCAAAGCCATTCACGCCGGCCTCGATCGCGGAGTGAACTGGATCGATACGGCCGCCGTGTACGGCTTAGGCCACTCCGAAACGGTGGTCGGAAGAGCGATCAAAGGTCTGCGCGAGCGTCCCTATGTGTTCACCAAGTGCAGTCTGGTCTGGGATGAACAGGGCAAAATCTCGCACAACCTTCAACCCGCTTCGATTCGCCGTGAAGCCGAGGGCAGCCTGAAGAGACTCGGCCTGGAACGCATCGACCTCTATCAGATTCATTGGCCGGCCTGGAAAGAGCAGCCGGAAAATGCTTCGCCCGGCTCTATCGAAGAAGCCATAATGGCGCTACTGGCGCTGCAGCGTGAAGGGAAAGTCCGCCGCTTTGGTGTATCGAACTTCAACGCGGCGCAAATGGCGCGGGCCCGGGACGTGGCTCCTATCACGTCGTTGCAGCCGCCGTACTCGCTGTTGGCTCGAGATATTGAGCTGTCCACGCTGCCGTTCGCTTTGCGGAATCGTATCGGGGTGATCGTTTACTCGCCGATGTATTCCGGGTTGTTAGCCGGCGCCATGACGCCGAGCCGTATCGCCAATCTTCCCGATGACGATTGGCGCCCCAGCAATCCGAACTTCCAGGAACCATTGCTGAGTCGAAACCTGGAGCTTGTCGATATCTTGCGGCGCATAGGAGCCCGGTACGACGTGGATCCGGGTCAAGTGGCGATCGCCTGGACCCTGCGCAACCCGGCGGTCACCGGCGCCATTGTGGGTGTTCGAACCGCGGCGCAGGCGCGTGATATCGCCGGCGCCGATATTCGTCTCACCGAAGAGGACATAGCCGAAATCGGCAAATGGCGTGCGCAAAAAGCGGCCTGAGGTTTACTCCGATGACAATTCTCATCAATGGTTCCCGTAAAGAAGCTGCGGAAGGCGAGCGACTCATCGACGTGATCCTTCGCTCCGGAGTAGAGCTTCCCCACGTCTGCTACCATGCGCAGCTCGGTCCGATCCAGACCTGCGACACCTGCCTGGTCGACATCGACGGCGAGCTGGTACGCGCCTGCGCGACTTCGGTTTCCCCCGACATGTCCGTCCGGACCGCGACAGATCGGGCGCAGGCTGCGCGGACCGAGGCCTTCGACCGCATCCTCAGCAACCACCTTCTGTACTGCACCGTCTGCGACAACAACAACGGTAACTGCGTGGTCCACAACACCACGAAGATGATGGCCATCGATCACCAGAATCTGCCGTTCCAGACCAAGCCTTATCAGGTCGACTACACCAATCCGTTCTACCGTTACGATCCCGACCAGTGCATTTTGTGCGGACGCTGCGTCGAGGCCTGCCAGAATCTCGAGGTCAACGAAACTCTGTCTATCCGCTGGGAGGATCCTCATCCGCGGGTTTTGTGGGACGGCGGCTCCACTATCGGCGAATCGAGCTGCGTTTCCTGCGGCCACTGCGTAACCGTTTGCCCCTGCAACGCTCTGATGGAGACATCGATGCTCCATCACGCCGGTTTTCTGACAGGCTTGTCGAAACACTCGATCGACAGCATGATCGACATCGTTAAAGGCGTCGAGCGCGAGACCGGCTATGAGGCGATTCTCAAGGTCTCCGAAGCCGAGGAGAAGATGCGGGAGACGCGGACCCGCCGCACCAAAACCGTGTGCACGTATTGCGGCGTGGGCTGCAGCTTCGACATCTGGACCAAGGACCGCCACATCCTGAAGGTCGAGCCGGCGGAGGGTCCTGCCAACGGAGTTTCCACCTGCATCAAAGGTAAATTCGCGTGGGACTTCGTCAATAACAAGGACCGGCTCACCACGCCGCTGATCCGCGAGGGCGACCGCTTTCGCGAAGCCGGCTGGGATGAGGCGCTGGATCTCGTTGCTACCCGCCTTGCGGAGATCAAGGCGAAGGATGGCGCCGACGCTCTCGCCTTTATCGCTTCGTCCAAATGCACGAACGAAGAGAGCTACCTGATGCAGAAACTGTCGCGAGCCGTGATCGGCACGAACAACATTGACAACTGCTCGCGTTACTGTCAGGCTCCTGCAACCACTGGTCTGTTCCGAACGGTCGGCTACGGCGGCGATTCGGGCTCGATAGCGGACATCGAAAAGGCTGACCTGGTGGTGATCATCGGCAGCAACACAGCGGAGAGCCACCCCGTGATCGCTACTCGGGTCAAGCGAGCGCACAAGCTGCACGGTCAGAAGCTGGTTGTCTCCGACCCGCGGGAACATGAGATGGCGCGGCGCGCCGACGTCTTTCTGCATACACGCCCGGGAACGGACATGGTCTGGCTATCGGCCATCAGCCGCTACCTGCTCGACAGCAGCCTGGCGAATACCGCCTTCCTCGCCCAGTGGGTCAATGGTCTGGATGAATACCGGAAGAGCCTGGAGCCCTTCACGTTCGAGTTCGCTGCGCAAACCTGCGGCCTTTCCGTGGAGACCTTGAAGCAGGTGGCGCACGCGATCGCCGAGGCGGAACGCGTATGCATCCTTTGGGCCATGGGCGTGACGCAACATAGCAACGGCTCCGACACCTCCACGGCGATCTCAAACCTGTTGCTCGTGACCGGCAACTATATGCGTCCGGGGACGGGCGCGTATCCACTACGCGGCCACAACAATGTGCAGGGCGCAAGCGACCACGGATCGATGCCGAACTTCCTGCCCGGCTATCAATCGGTGAATGACCCGGAAGTGCGGAGCAGGTTTGAGGACGCATGGAAAGTCACCCTGCCCTCCACCAAGGGCCTCGACAATCACGAGATGGTGGAAGCGATTCACCAGGGCAAGTTGAAGGCGATGTATCTGTTCGGCGAGGAAATGAGTATCGTGGACTCAAATGCCAATCATGTCGCCGCCGCCTTCGGCAAGTTAGAATTTTTCGTGGTGCAGGATATTTTTTTCGGCGTGACCTGCAAGTTCGCCGACGTGGTGCTGCCCGCTTGTCCGAGCCTGGAAAAAGAAGGCACCTTCACCAGTACCGAAAGACGCATCCAGCGCCTATACCAGGTTTTCGAACCCACCGAAGGCAGCCGCCCGGACTGGCAGATCGTGCAGCAGATCGCGAATCGGTTGGGCGCGGGCTGGAACTATCAGCATCCGTCCGAGGTGATGGACGAAATCGCGTCTCTCACGCCGATGTTCGCCGGTGTCAATTACGAGCGCCTGGAAGGATACAAGAGCCTTCAGTGGCCCGTCGCCGCGGATGGCTCCGATCAGCCGCTTCTGTATACGAAGCAATTCGCTTTCCCCGAGGGCAAAGCGCGACTGTTTCCGCTTGCCTGGCGTGAGCTGGCCGAGCGGCCCGACGCCGAGTTCGATCTACACCTGAACAACGGGCGTCTGCTCGAACATTTTCATGAGGGCAACCTCACCTATCGCAGTCCGGGTATCAAAGAAAAAACGCCGGGCACGTTCGTCGAGGTCTCGCCGGAACTGGCCGAAGAGCGCGGCATTCAGAGCGGCAGCCTGGTTCAGCTGACCTCCCGCCGCGGACGGCTGCGCGTTCGCGCCGTGGTCACCGACCGCGTCCATGACGGAGAGCTCTATATGCCCATGAACTCCGCCGAGTGTCCGGTCAATGTTCTGACCGGCAGCCACACCGACCCAGTGACGCATACGCCCGCGTATAAAGAGACCGCCGTGAAGCTGACGGTCCTGAACGAAAAGGGCGAGAACCCGCTTCCCCGCACCAATTCCCGCTTCGGACACCCGACGCCCCAACGCGGCGTGGAAGTCGAGCGGAAGTGGAAGCGCCCGGACTATCGAATGCCGGGCAACGGGCTGGTAAACATCCGGACCAAATAGAAAGGAAGCACACCATGGCGCACCCAATTGCTTTTCATTTACCGCCAAATCACACAGCGTCGATACCGGAGCGGCTGCGAGATGCCCCTGCCGAACACGGGGAAGCTCTTCTCTCCGCTTACGAGCTATTGCAACTGCTGCACGACCGCGGCGTGCTGAACCTGCTCCGCGGCCTGGTGGGCAGCGGCGATGAAGTGGTTGCCACGATCACCGCGGCCGTGGACAACCCCGAGTCGATTCGCGCGATCCGAAATTTCCTGCTGCTGACCCAGTTCTTCGCCAGCATTCCTCCGGATGCGCTGAACAGCCTCGTCGAGACCGTTCGCGCCGGCGCCGAAAGGGAAAAATCGCACAAGGCCCCTGGCCTGCTGAGCCTGTTCAGGCGTTTCCGCAACGAGAACAGCCGTCACGCCATGTCGGTCGCGTTGGATCTTCTCGAGGGGATGGGAAAGGGCTTGTGACACAGGCCACCGTCCGTGTGCCGATCGGCAAAGTTCATGGCGGCGTAACACAGCCGCAGGAGGACCTCCTCGCCGTCGAAGAGCCGCTCGAGATTCGACTGGGCTCGCAAAGCCTCTCAGTTACCATGCGCACTCCGGGCGACGATTTTGAGCTGGCCGCCGGATTTCTGTTGGCCGAAGGCATCGTCAGCAGCGCGAGCCAGATTCTCCACATTGCGAACTCGGAGTTAAACATCGTAGTGGTGGAGCTTTCGGCCGAAGTAGTGATCCAGCCCGTGCAGCCGCAGCGAAGCTTCATGATGACCTCAGCCTGCGGGCTCTGTGGAAAGGCCTCCCTGCAGGCGCTCGAAGCAAACCGGTGTCCTGTCCTTCCACCGAGGCGTTTCAACATCGATTCTCATGTCATTCATCGGCTACCGCTTGAACTACGGCAAAAACAGGATGTCTTTGAAAGCACCGGCGGATTGCACGCCGCAGCGCTCTTTAATCCGGATGGCGAGCTTGAATCACTGCGCGAAGATGTGGGTCGACACAACGCCGTGGATAAGTTGGTCGGTCACGCTCTGCTGAGCTGTCGCACGCCCTTGCGGGACTCGATGATGCTGGTGAGCGGACGCGCCAGTTATGAGCTCGTACAGAAAGCCCTGGTCGCCGGCATCCCCGTCCTTGCCGCTGTAGGCGCGCCGTCCAGCCTGGCCGTCGCAACTGCCGAGCGCTGCGGGATGACGCTGATTGGGTTCCTTCGCGATGGCCGGTTCAACTTGTACACCGGATCTCTATGAAACTCAGAATTAACTAACAAGCTAAAGCTCGTTCCACAACGACAAATCAAGGCGTCGAAGTCACTGTGGTACAAGCTTTAGCTTGTTCGTCAGGCGATCTCTCCGCCTTTCTCACGCAATCCGGCGGCGCTCGCCGCTCTCCGTCCCACTCTCTGTCCCTGGATCCTTCCGGCGCAAAACCGGCGGCCGCAGAAGCAGTGGAACGATCGCGCTCAACAGCGTGCCGACCGCCATGATCCTTAGAGCCCCCTGATACTGCCCGGTAGCCTGCCGGACCTGCGCGATCAACGTCGGGCCGACTACTCCTGCCGCGCCCCACGCGGTCAGCATCAGGCCGTATATCGACCCGACGTTCCCGGCGCCGAAATAGTCTGCGGCAAACGCCGGCATCGTGCCGAACCCACCGCCGTAGCAGAGCAGGATGACGAATGCGAGAATCGTCAGAGATCCAAAGCCCGAGACATGCGAAAGCAGCAGGAAAGCCGTGGCCTGGATCAGGAACATCGTGAGAAATACCGCCTTGCGGCCGATGGCGTCGGACAGCCATGCCCACAGGAACCGGCCCGACCCGTTGGCGATCGAGATGATTCCAACCAACCCGGCCGCCGTCACCGCGCTGACATGGGAAATTTCTTGAGCCATCGGAGAAGCCTGCGAGATAATCGCGATTCCCGCCGTGGTGTTCAGGAAGAGAGTCAGCCACAATCCGTACCACTGCCACACTCCGAGCGCCTGTCGCAGCGTGAAGTCCTGCGCTGTCGAGCCTCGCACGCTGGAAGGCTGGAAGCCGGGAGGCGCATAGCCGTCGGGCGGATTTTTCACAACGGTCGACGCCAGCAGGATAATCGCGAAGTAAGCGGTTCCGAGAATCATGAATGTCTCCGAAACACCAACGACTGCGATTAACCTCTGGGCGATCGGCGCCGTGATCAGCGCGCCGGCGCCGAATCCCGCCACGGCGATTCCCGTAATCATCCCGCGCCTGTCGGGAAACCAGCGGATCAGAGTCGCCACCGGCACGATATATCCCAGGCCCAGTCCGGCGCCGCCAATCACACCATAAGTAATGTACAGCAGGGTCAAGCTGTTTGAGGGTCCCGCCAGAACAGTTCCGGCGCCGTAGAGAATCGCGGCCAAAAACGCCACCGGCCCGGGGCCCGAGCGCTTCATCCACAGCCCGCCAAGAAAGGCGGCGAAGCCCAGCACAAGGATCGCGAGCTCAAACGCTACCGTCACCTCTGAAATGGTCCAGCTATGCTTCTGCATCAGCGGGATGCGAAATACGCTCCACGCATACACCGCTCCGAGCGCGATCTGCATGAGCACGCCGGCCGCGGCGATCGTCCATCGATTGGGAATATTCTTCGTCATAAAGCCTCGATCAAAATGTATAGGCGGCCGCAAGATTGAAGTGGTCGCCAATGTTATTAGCTGCCTGCTGATTCCGGTAATTTGTGAGAAACCGCCGCCATTCCAGCGCGAACGCCAGATTCGGCGAAAAGCGGTACACCATGTTGCTCATGTAGCTCTGGTTTTTCGAGCGGCTCCCGCTGAGGAGATTGCCAAGCACGGGCGCATCGATGCCGTAGGCGGTGTTACTCTGCCACCTTTTCGTGAGGTTCAACTGAACCTGCAGCCAACCTCCGCGTGATCCCACTCCGTTGGCGCCGGGCTGCCCCAGCGGCTGAACCGTCTGCGCGATACCGCCGCTGAAGACGCCGAGAGCCCGTCCGGCGAACGCCTCGCCCGAGATCGTGAGGAAGCTCAAAATCGGCAGACTGTAGTCCGCTGCGACGCCCCAGCTCTGGAAGCTGCGCGTCTCCGCAATTCCCCCGATCGTGTTGGTATTTTTAGCGGCGCCCCAATGACCACTCACGCCGACAGTCGCCGTCCGGCTTGCGATGGGGCTGGAGAACGCGAGCCGCGTCTCCACAGACGGTAGCCGTCCCAGTTCACCTGCTCTCGGCTGGCGCGCGGTGGTGTACGCCGCAAGATCGTCGCCGATGTTCGGATCGAGCGCTGCCAACTGCCACAAAAAGGTACGCTGCTTTCCCAGACCGCTTTTCCATTCGGTGCGAATCTGCGGCGTGCGGATCCACAAGTTGCCCGAGGCGGAGAACTCCGGAATCGCAAACTCGGCGAATGACGTGGGATTCAGCGGGGCAAAAATGGTCCAGTCTTGTCCGGCCTCGATCGCGAAGCGCTTCCAGTCGAGCCGGCCATATGCCAGGCGCATCCGGACAATATCCATGTTGACGCCATTGGTCAACGCCGGCGCCCCGCCGAAAAAGTCAGCTTCGACCGTGCCGCTCACGTTGGCGCCTGCCGCCGTCAGACCCGAGTAGGACAGCCCCAGCCGTGTCTGTCGGGCGGTAGCGCCAAAGTTGTTCTGTGGACCCGATGTCCTGGGAAGCGCAAACGACGGAATATCGACGTTGTTCGACGCGCCGTCATTGAAGTAGGCGTTAAACAGCAGCGTTCCGTAAAAGTTCAACTTCCTGGTCGACTCGCTGCCCGGGTCACCCTGTTTACCGGACCGGTCCGCGACCATGGCCGAGCCGGCGCTTGGAGGCTTCGCCGTCGACGCAACGGAGGTGGGCGCTGATGGTGAAGCGCCCCCGCTCAGATTAGCGGCTTCGGCGGCCGTGATAATTCCTTTCTCACGCAGGATCGCGGCGAGCTGGCCAACCTCGCCCGACGGACCCGCCTTGACAATTTGCTCGAATTCGGCAGCCGTAATAATCTGCTTGGCGCGCAGAACACGCGCCAGCTCTTCTGTAGGTGTTTGCGCCCAAGTTGGCGCCCCGATGGCGAGCAGGAGAGTTGCGGAAAAAAGCTGGCGGATCTTCATGATTATCACGGGTGCACTTGGTCGGCCACGAGGTGAGATCACGCCGTGCATCCATTTGCGGCGCGAGCGTCGGACGGGTCGTGTCGGAATCGCAACTTCGAGTCGCTCCGGCGACTCGTTTCGCGGCCTAATTCGCTGTACTTCCGCGAACGAGCGATTGGTCTTGAAAATGCCTCGTTCCTGAGTGCAAAAGGACGGCTTTCAAATGAGGACTGTGCATTACTTTTTGATCGAATCTGAGCATGCCCGGCATGACCTGGTTATGGACGGGGACCATATCGCGAGTTTCCCTACACTCGAGGCAGCCGAAGCGGAGGCAAACAGGATTGCGGACCAGGCCGCCCCAGGCGTTTCCCTCAACTTCGAGCTAGACCTAAAATCGACGCTCAACGACCTTGAGATCCGAGGGGCTACGTTCGACGCCGACACTGCTGCGAGCCCAAGTTTGCGGCATTGAAATGCGCTATATCAACGACCGTCACTGTTTTTGGACACATATGATCGGAAGAAACAGAACTTTCGCAGTTGGATGGATCCTTCTATGCGGGACATGCGGGGGCCAGGCGGCTTACGCGCAGACGCGGAGCGAGATGATCGAGACGGCACGGATTGAAAAAGAGACGAACCTGGCGCCGGAAACCCAACCCAAAGGGGAGCGGATCATCGAGTCGGCGGAAAAAAGCGTGCCTTACAGGCTTCTCACGGGCGAGTTGAATGGATTCAGCGTGGGCCTCGGAAACTATATGCCGGGCACGGGCTTCGCCATCGGACCGCAGTACAGGCGCAGCGATCTCCTGGGGGGAAATCTGACGCTCAGAGTTGGAACTCGCGTCTCGGTGAATGAATCCTATGGTGGCCGGCTGGACCTCTCGCTTCCGAATCTGTTCGGCGGTCGCGCCTTTCTCGACTTCAGCGCAATGCACCGGGATATTTCCGAGATGCCGTACTACGGCGCCGGGCCGGATTCGCTGAAATCGGGACGCAGCGATTACCGGCTGGAGGATACCAATGTCGAGCTGCGCCCGGGCTTTCGGCCGTTCCAAAAGCTTCGTGTCGGACTGATCGGCTCGTACCTGGCCGTTAATGTCGGCCCGGGGCACGCCAGCCGATACATTTCCGCTGAACGCCAGTTTAGTCCGGAGGTGGCGCCTGGTATCGACCGGCAGACCAATTTCTGGCGGGGCGGCGGCTTCGTGGAGTACGACTGGCGGGACCGGGCCTCGAACCCAACCAGCGGCGGCAAGTACTCGGCCCAGTATGTCCGCTATCTGGATCGTGATCTCGGCGGCTCCAGCTTTCTCCGGCTGGATCTGGACGCCTCCCAGTACCTTCCCCTGTTGAATCGCACTCACGTGATCGCGCTGCATGGGTCCTCCTCGCTGACCACCACCAGCGGATCCCAACGCGTTCCATTCTATTTGCAGCCGACGCTGGGCGGCCCGGACACGCTGCGCGGATACCGGGCTTACCGGTTCTATGGCGATAACTCGGTCATGTTAAATGCCGAATATCGATGGAATCTGTCGCCAATTCTAGGGATGGTCGCGTTCGCGGACGGCGGTAAGGTGTTCGACCGCTGGGAACAATGGAATCTGCACGGAATCGAAAGTGACGTCGGATTCGGATTTCGCGTCAAGCCCAGATCAAAAATAGCTTTCAGTTTCGACACCGGCTTCAGCCATGAGGGATTTCAACTATGGTTTCGCGCAATCAACATATTCTAATCATCGCCATTCTCTGCTCGCTGGCGCAGGCGCATGGCGACGGCCCGGGAAAGAAATTCTACTCGGATGACCCATTGTGGCGAGAACCGACGCCGCGACCTGTACGGCAAGTGGCGGTTCGGAAAATAGACGACATTTACGACTTCCTGGAAAACACCTACGTGATTCCCAGGCGCGAACACAAAGAGGTCAAACACGGCCCGCAGCCCGCGCTCGACGTGAACACGCTGGGCGAGGTTCCGGACAGCCCCTGGTACACCAACCGGCATTGGCTCCGGCGAATGTCGATCGCCGAATTGCAGCGGGGGCCCGGCAACACGACACCGCCAAGTCCGGACGAGTCCTGGCGAATTGTCAGCGCCAAAAGCGATGGTGTCTCACCCGGATTCGTCATTGAAGACAAGCGCAAGAATCGCTACCTTCTGAAATTTGATCCGCCGCGATTTCCGGAATTGTCCTCAGCAGCTGACGTGATTGGCAGTAAGTTCTTTTATGCGCTCGGCTATTCCACGCCGGAGAACTACGTGGTCCACTTCCGCCGCGACAGGCTCGCGATCGGAGACGGCGTGACTTGGCGCGATGCGGGCGGGAAGAAGCATCCTTTGACCGACCGCGCAGTGGACGAGTTGCTGAAGGCGCAACCCAAAGGAGCAGACGGCGCCTATCGCGCGATGGCCAGCCGCTGGCTCGCCGGCGAGGTAGTGGGACCGTTTAGTTACAGGGGCACAAGGAGCGACGACCCGAACGACACGATTCCGCACCAGGATCGGCGCATGTTACGCGGTTTGGCTGTCTTCTGCGCCTGGCTGAATCACCACGATACCCGATCGATCAACACGATGGATACGCTGATATCGGAAGACGGCCGTAAATACATGCAGCATTATCTGCTGGACTTCGGTTCCATCCTGGGCAGCGACGGTGTCGCGCCGAAGGAGCCCTGGGCAGGGCACGAGTACACGATGGCCGGCAAAGACGCCGCGGTGCAGATGGTAACTTTCGGCTTCTATACTCCGCGATGGGTGCGGTCGGATTACCCCAAGTTGACCGGCGCGGGATTATTCGACGCCTGGTCTTTCGACCCGACCTCCTGGAAATCGAACTATCCGAATCCTGCCTTTCTGCTTATGGATCCCGAGGATGCCTTCTGGGCGGCCAAGCAGGTGGCCGCGTTCACAGACGACGAAATTCGCGCCATTGTTAAAGCGGGCGAGTATAGCGACCCGCGAGCGGCCGACTGGATCTCGGACTGTCTCATCAAGCGCCGCGACAAGATCGCCCAGGCATGGTTTTCGAAAGTGCTGCCGCTGGACAAGTTTCGCATTACGGATGGAAGACTGGCGTTCGACGACCTAAGCGCCGCCCGGCGAACCTACAACGTGAGCTGGTCGAGCTATGACAACGATCATCGACGCGCGACAGCATTGCCCGGCGCTGTCGGGACGAAGTTGCCCGCGGTGAAGGGTGACACCAATTACCTGGCGGCCACAATCGCATGCAGCGACGGCTGTCCCAATCCGGTAACTGTGTATTTGCGGCGCGCCGGATTGGTTTTTGAAGTAGTGGGAGTCGATCGCTAACGGCCTAAATGGGAGTCATCGCACAGAACGCCTCTGGAAGCCTCCCTCCACCCAAGGGAGGCATGCTGCAGTGTGTTGCCAGCCGTCTTGAATCCAAGACTCATCTCAGCGACGCGAGGTTGGCCGATAACATAGCTGAACAGTCGGCCCGGCGCCTTGGGATTCTGGCGTTCTTCACGGCAGTCAGTGTCGTGGTGATGATCGTCTTACAACATTCCCTACAACCGGAACTAGCGCCAGCGCACGCAACGCCGCTCTTCCGGCTGGCCGCACTCTTCCTGGTGCTGGCCTCTCTTGGAGTGGTGGCGCTGGAACGGTCCAAACTTGCCCCTCACCAAGTGTTACTGGACGTTGGGCTGGTGTTTGAGGTCGCCGGAGCCTTGGCGCTCGGGATCATGGAAAACTCCCTGGCTTGGCCTGACCACCCGATTCGTGGATCCACTCCAGTCGCGGTCTGGATCGCAATTTGTGTGCTCATCATTCCCAATCGGCCGTGGAAGAGTTTCACCGCAGCCGCGCTGTCCGCTGCCATGGCGCCATTGGCGCATCTGCTGTGCGCCCAATTTCTAGACCTTCCAGCATTGCCCTTGAATCGCCTTGCCAGTTATACCCTCAGCCCACTTTTCGTCGCCGGATGGACGCCTTTCATCAGCACACGGCTTTACCGGATGCAGAAAGATCTGAGCCGCACGATTGACCTGGGCAGTTACCGTTTGGAAAGTTTGTTGGGTAAGGGGGGCATGGGCGAAGTTTGGCGAGCCCGTCACCGGCTTCTGCGCCGCGACGCTGCGGTGAAGCTCCTGCGTCCCGACCTCCTCTCCCGGGCCGCTGGCAGTAAGTTACGTCACATTCGCCAGCGCTTCGAGCGTGAGGCTCAGGCCATCGCATCCCTGCGCTCTCCGCATACCGTCGCGCTTTACGACTTCGGCATGTCTGACGACGGATCACTTTACTACGTGATGGAACTTCTCGACGGCCTGGATGCGGAAACTCTGGTCAATCGCTACGGCCCGCAGCCGCCGGGTAAAGTGATCTCCCTCATCCGTCAAGCATGCGACTCGCTGGAAGAAGCGCATGAGCTAGGGATGGTACATCGCGATGTCAAACCGACCAATCTGTTCGTTTGCCGCCTCGGCAACCAGGTCGATTTCGTCAAATTGCTCGACTTCGGACTGGTCAAGGCGGTGTTTGACCGGCGACAGACCCAACTCACGATGCCAGGCGAGACCAGCGGCACTCCCGCGTTCATGGCGCCCGAACAGGTGCGCGGAGAACCGGATATCGACGCTCGCGCCGACATCTATGGGCTGGGCTGCGTAGCGTACTTCCTGTTAACCGGAGCGCTGGTCTTCCATGAGCCGACACCAATTTCTACGGCTCTGGCGCACGTCGAGCGAGCCCCTGTGCCGCCGTCACTGCGCTCTGAGCTGCCGATTCCGGCATCGCTCGAGCGCGTGGTCATGGCCTGCCTGGAAAAGAAACGCGAGCAGCGTCCGAGCTCGGTCGCTGAATTGGCGCTTCTCCTGGAGGAATGTTCCGACATTCCCCGGTGGACCCCGGCCGATGCGAAACAGTGGTGGGCCCTTAATCGTCCCGTACCGGTCAACCTGGTATCGGCATGACTGCAGCGGCGTTCAGGCCGCCGCTGCCTCTGCTCTGATCATGGAAATATCCAGCTCGATCCTGAGATCGTCGCCAACCACAATGCCACCGGTCTCGAGCGCCACGTTCCAGGTCAGCCCAAAGTCGCTGCGCTTAATTTTGGTTGACGCCGACGCGCCGATCCGCCTGTTGCCGTACGGGTCCTTTTCCTCGCTGGTAGGACCTTCTACCTTCAGCGCCACTTCTTTCGTCAATCCATGAATGGTCAGGTCGCCTGTGACTTTGAATTCTCCATCGCCTGAGGCCGCGACCTTCTTGCTCTTGAACGTGATGGCCGGATGCTCTTCGACGTGCAGGAAATCGGCGCTTCGCAGGTGAGCATCTCGTTGCGCGTCCATGGTACTGATTGTCGATGCGTCAATTACCACATCTATGCTCGATTCGCCAGGATTGTCAGGATCGTAGACAACCGCGCCTGCCACGCTGCTGAATCCACCGCGAACATTGGTGATCATCATGTGACGGACAATGAATTGTGCGCTTGAGTGCGCAGGGTCAATAGTGTACGTTGTTTTCACTGTTCCTCTTTTCTGTCGGGAGCCACGTAAGGATGGCTCGCGTTTACAGTTATCTTGATGTCAAGACAATCTGGAAGGATTCAAAAACATGAAACTGCCCAAGCGGGCGAGACTGAGGGAATCCACGTTTGGCTCGTTCTGTGGAAGGCCCATGCGGCCGTTCGCGACTACGCCGTCAAAGACATCACGTCGCTGCGTCTTGGACTGTCAGACTTCGCGATCCTGGAGCTGCTGCTGCATAAGGGGCCCACTCCTGTCAACGACATAGGGTCCAAAGTCCTGCTCACCAGCGGCTCAATGACGACCGCAATCGACAGGCTGGAAGCCCGAAAGCTCGTCCAGCGCCGGACGGATCCCGAGGACCGCCGGGCGCGCCTCGTGGACCTGACCCCCTCCGGCCGCAAACTCATTGAGTGCGCGTTCGCGGCGCATTCTGCCTCTATGAACACTCTGGGGTCAGCGCTGACGGCCCGCGAGCGAGCGGAGCTGATTCGGCTGCTTAAGAAGCTCGGTGGCCGGGCTGCTGACGCGCTGGCGATTGCTGACGTGACGCAAACCGGTCTACGTTGAGCTGCCCCGTTCCCGGCGCCGCGCGCAACGGCTGAAATCGGTAGCCCATCCCGTACGCGGTTTCTATATATTGTTCGCCGTACAAGCCGAGCCGCATTCGCAGGCTGTGAATGTGCGTGTCCAAGGTGCGGGTCCGAATTCCGTCGCCGTAGCCCCAGACGCGCATGAGCAGCGCCTCGCGTGGAACAACTTCTCCGGCGTTTGCGACCAATGCAACAAGCAGTAGATATTCTTTGCGTGTAAGTGTCAGCCGCCGGGAATCGATGACAGCGAATTGTTTCGCCAGATCTATTTCGAGGTGTGCGTCCTGATAGCGGAATTGCTCCCTCGTTGCCTCCATGTCAGTAAGCATGGTCACTGCGTCTCTCCCGTTGGTCTCGCAGCTCGACATCAAGCGTCAGAAGTGAGCAAGATAGCTTCCGCTGGCGTTCGCCGTCGAGTGCCTCTCCACGCGGGACGCTGCATGGTCAGCCCCTTCCCGGAGTCCATTCGACATCGGCAAATCGATGTTGGACAGAACTGCAGCTTTCGAATCTGGCCCGCCTGCCCCTTGTTCGAGGTTTTCGCGCGAAATTCCAAGTCTTTGCATCCGGGAAATGAGCGTGGTCCGCGGCAGACCGAGTCGGGCGGCTGCGCCAGCGCGTCCACCGATGACCCAGTTGGTTTCGCGCAGCGTCGCGGCGATGTGGGCCCGCTCCGCGTCGGCGAGTGTCCGAACCGGTTCGAATGCTACCTCTTGTGTTGGGAGTTCCAGCTCGGCGAGGGATGGATACAGCGCCCGGCCCGTCGTCATAATGACTGAGCGTTCGATGAAATTCTGCAGTTCTCTAATATTGCCGGGCCAATGATAGCTTTTCAACGCCTCTATCACTTCATCAGGGATGTAATCGATCGGTTTGCCCAAACGGAGGGCGAACTGTCGAACGAAGTGCTGCGTCAACAGCGGGATGTCTTCTTCCCGCTCGCGCAAGGGAGGAAGATTGATGGGGAAAACATTTAGCCGATAGTAAAGATCAGCGCGGAACTTGCGCTCCTGCACCATTCGTGACAGGTTCTGATTGGTGGCGGCAATCACGCGCACGTCCACGTGTACCGTGCGCGAGCCTCCCAGACGTTCGAATTTCTGTTCCTGAAGGACGCGAAGGAGTTTTGGCTGCAGTTCAAGAGGGAGATCGCCAATTTCATCGAGAAACAGCGTGCCGTGGTCGGCGGCTTGAAAGCGTCCCGTGGTTTGCGCGAGGGCGCCGGTGAAGGCGCCTCGTTCATGCCCGAAGAGCGCGCTTTCGAGCAGTGGCGCAGGAATTGCGGCGCAGTTGATGGCCACAAACCGGTGCTGCCGGCGCGGACTGGCATCGTGAATAGCTTGCGCGACTACTTCCTTGCCCGTGCCCGTCTCCCCTCCGACCAGGACCGCGCTGTCCACCGGCGCAACCATCCGTATCTCGTCAAGAACCGCCCGGAACTTGGGGCTCGAACCAATCAAATCTGAAATAGCCATCGTTTCACTCCTCGTCCGGACCGCTCTCTGTCTGCTCGATCCCTTTCAATTTGATTCTGGCTTAGGCCAGGCCCGCGGCCAACCCCGATTCGAGTCTTCCCATCCACTCGATAGGGGCGGCGCGGCTGTTGCTTTAGAGTCATGCCAGCAGGACCCTACCGACCTTGGATCGAAATCCGCTTTCGTCCGAAGTATTTTGCATCCAGGGACCACGCGCCGGGTCCCAGCATCGCCAGGCCAAACGCAATGGCGGCCGCGAGCAGTGACGTCCATAGTTCCCCCGGGCGCGTGAAAGCGATCCAAAGCTCGAGGAGCGCCGTCAGCACTCCTGCTACGGGCGTCCAAAGGCCCATAATCAACAGGATTCCTGCTCCGGCTGCCGCCAACCGCAGCACTTCTCGTTCGAGGTGAGTTGCTCTGGCTAGTGCAGTCAATGCATCGTGACCCAGGAACATGGAGGCAGCAAGCCGCAGGAGCAGAAGTCCCAGGCCCGGCCAACCGCTTGCGAATGTTGAAAATAGCCGTTGCAGAAATGATCCCGTCTTCAGGGTACGAACTTTACGGAGAGGATCAAACCCTCAAACGAGTTGGCGCGTGCCTCTTTCGAGTGATTTACAATTGGATGATGCCGCGTTTCAGTCCGATCATGGCGGCGTGAGTGCGGTCGTTGGCCCCTAGTTTCATGAGGATGCTCTTTACGCGGCTCTTCACTGTTTCTTCGGTGATAGAAAGCTGAGCCGCGATCTCTTTATTGGCGTTTCCGCCGGCGATCAACCGGAGCACATCGATCTCCCGGGCTGTCAAAGCATCGTCGATGGAATGGTCGGCGAGCTCTGTCGCCACAGCAGGAGACATCGTTTTGCGCCCGGCATGGACAGCGCGGATCGTTCCCAATAGTTCCTTGTGTAGGACATTCTTTAGTAAGTAAGCGCGAGCCCCCGCTTGGAGAGCGCGCATAACCTGAACGTCGCCGCTGTACGTCGTCAGAACGATGACGCGAGCCTCGGGAACTTCGTCGCGAATTGCAATCATCGCGTCGATACCGTTCATCTCCGGCATCTGCAAGTCCATCAGTGTGACGTCCGGAACATGCGCCCGGAACTGTTCGATACCCTCGCGCCCATTGGCCGCTTGAGCGACTAATTCCATGTCCGGTTCACCGGCTATCAGCGCTGCGATGCCTTCCCGGAGGAGGGGATGATCATCAATGACGAGAACACGAATTGCCGGCTGTTCACCGCTCATGATCTATCTACCCTTTCTGTGGCGGAATCGTGCGGATTGGCGGTAGGACTCCTGTAGGCGATCGCCCCCGGGATTTTCACCTCAATTTCGGTGCCGGCTCTGAGTTCACTCCATACCTCGAGCTGCCCGCCGATGATCTTTGTGCGCTCCCGCATGCCCGCCAGTCCCCAGTGTCCTTCGCGCCCGCCCTGGGCAAGGACGTGCGGGTCCATGCCGATTCCATCATCCCGCACCCGCAACCGAAGCATTCGCGCCTCATACCGCAGCTCAACTTCTATGACGTTGGCCCGAGCGTGCCGGAATGCGTTCCCCACGGCCTCCCGCGCGATGCGATAAAGGTCGTCCCGGAGGATCGGATGCACATGTTGCGGCGTCCCTTCTACCAGCACACGGAACGTGGCCGGGGTCTTGCCGCTGTCGGTATTGACGTAGTTTGCCGTCATCTCCTCACCCAGTGCGGTTATAGCCTCAACCAGATCGTTACTGGTCGTCGTGCTGCTTCGCAATTCCTGCACCGCATCCCGTCCCTCGGTGATCGCCTGGGCGGCCCGGTCAATTGCAGTTTCGAGAGCTTGCCCAGCTTGCACGGGTCGATGCGGGAGCATGTTCTGGACGGCTTGAAATCGGAGTATCAGCCCGTGAAAGCTCTGCAGCAAAGTATCATGCAACTCCCGGGCGATACGTGTACGCTCAGCCACGCGCTCTTCCAACCGCATGCCGAACTGATTGGCGACCTGCCGCAGGCGCGCCCGGTACAGGCCATATAGCGCGATCAGGATCAGGGCCGCCGAGACCGTCCGAAACCATGCTGTTTTCCACATTGGCGGCAAGATCTCGATTTCGAGCTTCACACCCGGCTCGCTCCACGGGCCCCGGCTGGTCGCGCCCTGCAAGTGGAATGTGTAAGTGCCGGGAGGCAGGGTCGTGTAAGTCGCCAGGCGCTCATTGCTTCCGACTTCGCGCCATGTTTCATTCAATCCCTCAAGCCGGTAGCGGTAGCGGTTGCTGGCCGAATTGAAATAGCTGAGCGCTGAGAACGCCAGTGAGAATATTGGTTGCTCATGAGAGAGCGTCAGGCGACTCGTGTAGGCGATGGATTTGCTCAGCGGTGAGCCGCCGCCGACCACTACTGGATTGCCGGACAACCGGAAATCGGTGAGAACCACCGAAGGTACGTACGAACTATCTGCAAGCTTCTCCGGACGAAACGCGATAGCCCCGGGGAACCCCGCAAAAAACATCTCTCCGCTGGGGCTCTTGAAACACGAGCCCCAGCCGGTCAAATCGTTTCCCGGAAGACCATCGGCGGCGGAGTAGTTTTTGAATGTCTTACTCAGCGGATCGAATCTGGATAGCCCCTTATTGGTACTCATCCACAAGGCCCCTTGCGCATCCTCCAGAATGCAGCTCACGGCGTTGCCGGGCAGTCCATCGCTGCTGTCGTAACCGGTAAACTTACCGGTTTGGGGGTCGAGTCTGTTGAGGCCATTCTGAGTGGCAACCCAGATCGCGCCGGAGCGATCCATGTGTACGGACGTCGCCATATTGTCGCTCAGGGTTCCAGGAGTGTTCGGGTCAGCTTTGTATACCGTGAAGCGCCCCGTCGCAGGATCAAATCGGTGTAGACCAGAGTAGTGGGCGCCGAGCCAGAGCGCGCCGCGCTGGTCCTCCGCCATCGCTATGTAGCTCTGGCTGCGACGGCTCTGCCAGTCAAATTTATAAACTTTGAAGCGCTCCGTGGCCGGGTCGAAACGATTGAGACCATCGTCGGTTGCCACCCACAGCGTTCCGGCATGATCCACCAGCAAGCGGTGGACTTCGTCGTTACTCAAACTGGAGGGATCGGCTGGATTGTGCCGGTAGGTCTTGAACCGTCCTGTCCGCCGATCGAAGCGATTCAGTCCGTACCCAAAAGTGCCGACCCAGAGCATGCCTGAACGGTCCTCGGTGATTGTGATCACCATCGGCTTCACTCCCAAGCCGGCATTGAAGGAGGTGTGGCGCCCAGTCCTTCGGTCGATTCGATTGAGAGCGTTGTCGTTGCCGATCCAGAGAATCCCCTCGCGATCCTCATAAATGGCGTTCACAAAGTCGGCATCAAGACCGTTGGCGGCGCCGGGCTCGCGGCGGAACTTTTCAAACATTGCCGGCTTTGGGGAAAAGTGGTTCGGGCCCATCGAGTGCAAGCCGGTCCAAATATTCCCCTCACGATCCGCGTAGAGGCCGATCACCTTATCTTCGGCAAGGCTTTCCAAGTCCCCGGGATTATTCCGGTAGCGGACAAACCGCCGGGGTCCCCGGTCGAAACGGAGTAAGCCTACGCCCGGTGAACCAAGCCAAAGATTCCCCTCGCGATCTTCCACCATGCCCATCACGCCCGTCAGGGCGCCGCCCTGAGGGTCCCGCTCATAGAAGGAATAGCGCGTGAGACGGTTCGTCTTGCGGTCGAGAACTGCCAACCCGCTGCCAGACGCATGCAGAATCCAGAACACGCCGAAGCGGTCCTCATAAAAGGAGATCTGCACATCTTCTTCCAGCGGAACATGTAGTGTGACCTTTCCGGTCTCGCGATCAAATGCATCCAGGCCCTCACTTGTCCCGACCCAGAACGTGCCCGCTTTATCTTCACCGGTCCACTGGACGTCGTTGGTGCTCAGACCTCCGGTCTCGCTCGGATTGTGACGATAGTGCTTGATCTTTCCGGAGCCTGGATCGAATCTGTGTAGCCCGGCGCCGGTGGCCAGCCACAACATGCCGGCGCGATCCTGCGAGATATGAAGGACGGTGCCGGCCAAGCCTTCCGGATGCTCAGGCTCCACGCGGTAATGAGTGAAGGCCTCAGTGGTCGGATCGAACCTGTCCAGGAACTGATTGGTTCCGATCCAAAGCACGCCGGACCGGTCCTTGAACAGAGCGGAAATGAAAGCGCCTCCGAGGCTGTTTGGACGCCGGGGGTCGTGCACGAACACTTTGAAGTTATAGCCGTCGTAGCGGTTCAGACCGTACTGCGTGCCAAACCACATGAATCCGCGGTCGTCCTGCACGATCTGGGCCACCCGTGTTTGAGATAGCCCATCGGCGGTGGAGATTCGCGTGAACCGGATGCCCTTTCCGTCGACCATCGGCAGCCGGATCGGCCGGGGGTCGATCTGCGCCTGGGGCGTGGCCGCGGACACTATGATCGGCAGAAGAAAGAGGAGGACGCTCTTTCTGTAAAGCAATTGGCAGGCTACCGGCCTGCCCCACCAGGGGCTGTAAGCTTTTGATTCCTCAGCGTGGGGCAGGCTGGTAGCCTGCCCTCCGGCGATTGAGCAGCGGTTTTTCAACAAAATCGCCTCTTGCGCCCCCTCTCTGATCATTATCATAGATGTACTGAGATGTCCGGCAGGTTCAAAGCGATGTGCACGGTCATCACATCGGTCACTCTTGCGCTGTTCTACCCCGCGTCAACTTCCGCTCAACACGCCTTGGCGGCCGTCAACGGCATAGTCATTGACCCTACCGGGGCCGCCATTGACAAAGCAGTGATAACGCTAACCGCCGGTGAAACGGGACTCGTTCGCACAACGTTAAGTAACGGTTCCGGCGCATATGTGTTTGTGAGCGTCCCACCCGCCAGCTATAACTTGAAGGCGGTTAAAGATGGCTTCAACTCTGTGTCAAAACCGAAGTTCCAATTATTCGTCAACCAGACCGCTACACATGATTTCCAGCTTGAAGTCGGTTCAAAGGCGGAAACGATGACGGTGGTGGCGCACCCTGACATCCAGTCATCGACGGCCGAGCTCGGAACTGTCATCGCCGAGAAGGCCGTGAACGAACTGCCTTTGAATGGTCGTAACTTTACCCGGCTGCTCTCTTTGTCGCCGGGCGCGAGCCCCATTAGCGTTGCCCAGAACGCGGCCGGCGGTAGCGCCTTCGCCGGTAACGCCGTCGGCTCTTTCTCTTTCCCCGCGATCAACGGCCAGCGTAATCGCAGCAACATGTTCCTGCTCGACGGCGCGAACAACCTCGGATCCTTCCTTGGGAACTATAACTTCGCTCCGATCATCGACACGGTGCAGGAGTTCAAAGTGCAATCGCACAACGACGCAGCGGAATTCGGCCAAGCGCTTGGGGGAATTGTCAATGTCGTAACCAAGTCGGGTACGAATGAATACCACGGCAGCGTGTGGGAGTTCTTGCGGAATGAACAGTTCGACGCCCGGAACTTCTTCGCGGACCGTCGCAACCCCCTGCGACAAAACCAATTTGGAGTCGCCGGCGGTGGCCCAATCCAGAAGAACCGGACCTTCTTTTATGGCGGCTACGAGGGACACCGCCAAAGCGAGGCTTCGTCTAATCCCCTGCTGGTACCGACCCAGAGCCAGTTGGGGGGCAATTTGAGCAGCGAATCGACAACGATCTACGATCCCTTCACGACTGTCCCTGATCCAAACAATTCAGGGACGTACGTTCGCACTCCGTTCGGCGGCAACCTCATCCCCCAAAACAGGCTGAGCCCGGCGGCTCTGGAGTGGGCCAAGTTGTTTCCAGCGCCGGGATCTTCACAGGTTGCCGGATTCAATGTGACCGACACTACTCCGCAGCGAACGAACCAAGACAGCTACCAGATACGAGTGGATCAGGTATTCCGTGATCGTGACATCGTCTTCGGACGTATCTCTTATTACACGCAGGCCCGCAGGAGTTCAGGCGGTTTCCCTGGAGCCGTAAACGGGTCGGATCTAAAAGGCTGGAATTGGGCTCTAACCGAGATCCACACATTTGGGCCCTCGGCGATCCTGGACTTGCACTTCGCGCGCAACCAGGGCGACGTCCTGAACACAACGATCTTTCCCAATGCCCCATCTCAGACTACTGCCAACCTCATAGCCTCCGGATTCGCTGCGAACTTTATTTCAAACTACCGGGGAAGGGAAGGGCCATCGATTCCTACTGTCGCTATCAGCGGCTTTGCCAGCGCCGGAGAACAACTGCAGGATACGCGTCTGGCGGACACATGGCAGTCCGGCGGAACTTTCATCAGGATCATAGGCCGCCACAACCTTAAGATGGGAGTCACCGCCGCCACGAACAATACTCGTTCTCCGGTGTACTACTCGCACGTCAACTTCACGAGCTTCGAAACCTCCAATCTCCAGGATCCGGCAGGCGCCGGAAGCGCGCTGGCTTCGTTTCTCCTCGGCGTTCCGAACAGCGCACGACGAGTCAACGCCTTTGTAGCGACCCACGGAGGATGGATCGACGGCTTGTATATCCAGGATCAATGGAAGGTGAACAATCGCCTGACTCTGAACATCGGTCTTCGATGGGACGTTACGCTGTGGCCCATCTACGGAATCAGGGGCACGCCTGACTCCTATGTCGGCGATCTCAACCTCAACAACGGAACTTACATTCTCACCGGCGTCCCCGCTACGTGTTCATCCACGGTTGGCTTCCCGTGTATCCCGGGTGGCGTCTTGCCGCCGAATGTCGTGGTTACGGGTGAGAAAAATGGGGCGATCTACCGAAACTCCTACGACAACTGGCAGGGACGATTCGGCTTCGGTTACCGGCTCACGGATAGAATCGCCGTTCGGGGAGGCTACGGAAGGTTCTACGACAACTGGAACTCCGTCATTCAACTCGCTCAAAATTACGGGGGCACGTGGCCTAACATCGCGCAGCTGACCGCCAGCAACCTCAACCGCATCAGCCCTACCGTAAGCATCGGCGACCCATTAAACCTGGGCTCCGGGTCTGTGCAGCATCCAGCGGAAAATCCGTTCAATCAGGTCGCATTCTTCGTCGACCCGACTGGCTATAAACTGCCGTATTCTGACCAATGGAACTTTGGCTTCGAGCAGTCGGTGGGGAAGAACACGATCGTTTCGGCGGCCTACGTCGGCGCCCACTCGCTCCAACTCAACGTGGGCGGCTATAAGAATGTCGCACGGATTCCAGCGCCTGGCGATGCGGCGGCGGTCGCTGCACGACGGCCCTATCCATATATCACCCCGACTTTCTACGATCAGAGCATCGGTCAGAGCAGCTTCAACTCGCTTCAGCTACGGCTGGAAGGTCGAGGCTCAGTCGGGCTCGCTTACCTGCTTTCTTACACCTGGTCCAAATCGATCGATACGGCCTGTTCGGGGAATTTTGGCGTCGAGGGTTGCGGGTTACAGAATCCCTACAACATCAACGCCGACAGAAGTGTGTCGGGCTTCGATATTCCGCACAACTTTAACGCCAGTTGGAACTGGGAGATTCCATTCGGAAAAGGGAAGAAGTACGGCGGCTGGCAGATTAATGGCATCTTGAGTCTCTATTCAGGAGTCCCATTTGACGTAACGGTACGCGGCGATATCGCAAACACCGGGAACAATTACGAGCGCGCGGATCTTATTCGGAAGGACGCGTACGCAACTAAGAAAGGACCGAACGGATGGATAAATCCGGCGGCTTTTGCAGTCCCGGCGAACTACACATTCGGCAACCTCGGGAGAAATTCGCTCAGAACGGACTGGACGAAAAATCTCGATCTGTCTCTTTTTCGACGGTTCCCAATCTATGAACGTTTGACCTTGGAGTTCCGGGCGGAATCCTTCAACTCGAGCAACACTGCTGTCTTTGGGCAGCCGAGCTCCACGATCAATGCCGTGAATTTCGGCGCCATTACGTCCACCCGGAACAGATCACGCGAGCTTCAGTTTGCTCTCAAGATCCTGTTCTGAAACTTCTACTCATGGGCGGCGCGCCAGGTCGCGTCTTTCTGAAACGCCGTCATTGCGCTTGCGAGCGACGAAGTGTTTGCGCCGAGGTCTTTTTCATAGACAGCATCCTTACCCGTGACGATGAAGGTCATCACACCAGAGGATCGATACTCCGCCGGATAGGCAATTAACGTGAATCCGCCTTTCGTCTTGCTTTTTGTTGGAAGCACTTTGAAGTAGTAACCAAGGAATAGTACGGGATCGCTGCCCGCGGACTCGCTCGCCGGCTTGGCAAGCAAACTCACAAGCGAGATATCCGTTTCATTGGCGGCGCTTGGCCGAGGACCGTTGCGTTTGTGGGTTGCGACGAATTCGTGGCATATGGCAATCGCCGTGAGCTCGTTCTCGCCGATTCGCCGGAACGTCACTTCCCTCAGACCGGCTTCCGAATCGAAGCTCCACGCGCCGTTTTGCTCAACCAGCGGGATAGGGAATGGCCAGTTCTCGGCGCCGATATAGAGGATCACCGATCCATCGGCCTCGCGACACAGGCGGTGCATCTCCTGGTATTTTTTGACGAACAGCTCGCGATCGGCCTTATCCTGGCCCTCGTCACGCGAATAGGTGAGTTCGGTCGGACCACCCAGGATGGTTGTGATAGTCTGCTCATCGTTGCCCTGCACCGCCTGGAAGAGACTTTGACTCGCTTCCGCAGCCGATGAGAACGTCGTTTGAGCGGACTGTTCGGCGAGTACCGGGTGAGCTCCCATAGCTGCCCAAATCACCGGGATCGCGAACGAAAGTTTGATCGTATTCATCATTTCTCGTTTCATGGTTAATCACCTCGCGCTAACTATCTTCGACCACCGCCCCCACCGCGCATGCCGCCGCCTCCTCCATGGAAGCCGCCGCCTCCATCGTGAAATCCGCCGCCTCCGTGCATGCCGCCGGAGCTGGACTGTCCTCGGGAAGCGTTGCCTCTCGTAATCCCGCCATGGTTGAATCCACCGAAGGCGCCGGAGTGCGATCCTGCCGGTGGGCGCGAGGGGCGGTCCGCATGAAACCCTTGGCGACCGTCAAAGACCCGGCCGCCAGGAACGGCACCATGATTGAAGTTCGATCCACCCCGATGAAAACCGTTCCGATTGATGATCGTTCTGCTGTGCGAGACGAACGTATTGTGGTTGTGGATGATCCTTCCACCGCCGCGCCAATTGTATCCCCAGTGACGCCAACCCCAGCCGAAGCCGCCAAATAGTCCGACCCCGGAGCCGAGGAAGAACCCGATTCCCGGGCCCGCCAGGTAGAGTCCTGGATACGGATACCAACCGGGGAAGACGGCCAGCGGCGCGCCATATGCCAGCCATGGATCGTACTGAGGCACGTAAATAACATCGGACCCCGCTGGTTCAATGACTATCGTTTCTCCCTTGGTACTTACCTTTTCCTCGGGCGTGGTCTTCAAGTTCCCTGCCTGCTTGGCCCGCTGCCGCATCACTTGAATCGCCTGGGTCACGTCCTGCTGCTGGTTGACGTAGACGTCGCCCAGCTCCGATGTCCAGGCAAGATTCTGGCTCATATTGGCGAGCACGGCGGGAAACTGCGTTAGAGCTTTCACACTGGGATCCCAAGATTGCTTGTCGACTTCTTTTGCCAGGCTCTCACCTGTGAGATCGTTATGCTGATCCATCCACCTTTTGGCGTCGACGACCTCGTCCGGATAAGTTGCGGCGGCCAAAATTTGAGCAATTAGCGCGTCAGGATAAAGTGCGATGGGCGCCACGAGCTGCTGCAATTGCTCGGGGCTCTGGATCGCAGTCTGAGGCGGCGGCTGCGAACTGGATGCGTCGGTCTGAGCGAATCCGCCTGGTACGCCCGTTAGGAGCAGGCACCAGGAAAGGAATAGCGCCATGCCCTGCTGAAAATATCTCATATGAATCTCCTCAATACTTAAACGTCCTGTTAGAGATCGCGTGCTATCTCCGACAAGAACCATGTTCTGCGCTCGGCCTGATCAATCCAGGTCTCGATCAAACTGGTGGTTGC
>Ga0075421_100001391_pt1 | contig 28225 bp, 32 predicted proteins | sample SoiMetdeltSBSDD5_FD_75292 | JGI IMG/M metagenome (GOLD analysis project Ga0075421, IMG submission 75292) | Bulk soil microbial communities from a Populus tree surrounding site in Tennessee, USA - Soil MetaG P. deltoides SBSDD5 | ecosystem: Environmental > Terrestrial > Soil > Tree plantation... | reverse complement strand
CAGAAGGACATCAAGCCCGCCGTGCAGGAGGCGCGCAAGCTCATGGCCGCGGCCGGCTACGGCCAGGGCCTGCGCAACCTCGACTTCGTCGTGCGCGACATTCCGACCTTCAAGCTCTGGGCCGTCGCCATTCAGGCGATGCTGAAAGAGCATCTCAACATCGACTCGAACCTGCGCGTGGTGCAGACCTCGGTGTGGTTCGACGAGGCGCAGGCCGGTAACTTCGACCTCGCCATCAGCGCGATCGTGTCCACGCTGATGGATCCGTCCGACATCTTCAGCGCGTGGTACGGCAAGGACGGCCCGCAGAACTACTCGCGCTGGACCAACGCGCCGTTCCACGACCTCGCCAGCCAGATCGAGCGTGAGCTCGACGACAACAAGCGCAAGGCGATGGTCCAGAAGGCGGAGGCGATGCTCGAGAACGACCCGCCGCTCATCCCGGTCGCGTACGAACAGATCTACGACGCGTACTACAACCGGGTGCACGGGCAGAACCCGTCCACGTACTTCGGGATCTACGACGTCGTGCGGTGGGATCAGGTCTGGATAGCGTAATCGAGGGGGGCCCCGGCGTAGCCGGGGCGCCCCGAGCGTTGGGGGGTGTGGGGGGCCATTTCGGGGCCCCCCACGTGAATTGAAGAAGTACCTGGCGCGCCGGGCAGTGTACGCCGCCGTCACACTGCTCGGCGTGTCACTCAGCATCTTCGTCATCCTGCGCATCCTGCCCGGCGATCCCCTCGTGGCCATCCTCGGCGTCGAAGGCCACGCGCGCATGACGCCCGCCGATCGCGTGCGAATCATGGCCGACCTCGGCCTCTCCGACCCGCTGCCCGTGCAGTACGTCCGCTGGCTTGGCGACATCGCTGCCGGCCGACTCGGCAAGTCGTTCTTCCGCGGGGACACCGTCGCCGAGCTCATCACGCACCGCGGTCCCATCAGCGCCGAGATCGGCGTCCTCGCGCTATTCGTGTCGTGGATCGTCGGCCTGCCCGTCGGCATCCTGTCGGCGTTCAAGCCCAACAGCGTCCCCGACGGCCTGGCGCGCATGCTGTCGATCCTCTTCATCGCCATTCCAGGCTTCTGGCTCGGCATGCTGATCGTGCTCGCGCTGCTGTTCTGGTTCGGCTACAAGTCGCCGTTCATCATCGTCCACGTGTGGGAGGACCCCTGGACGAACTTCCAGATGGTCGTGGGCCCGGGCGTCGTCCTGGGGCTGGCGCAGGGCGCCTACATCGCGCGGATGTCACGCTCGTGCTTGCTGGAGGTGATCAGCGAGGACTTCGTCCGCACCGCGCGCGCCAAGGGATTGCGGGAGGGCCTGGTGGTGATGCGGCACGCGCTGCCCAACGCGCTGCTGCCGGTGATCACGATCTCCGGCGTGCTGCTCGGCTTCGTGCTCGGCGGCTCGGTGGCCGTCGAGCAGGCGTTCGGCGTGCCGGGGCTCGGCCGCGCGCTCGTCATCGCCGTGATCGAGCGCGACATCATCGTGGTGCAGAACCTCGTGCTGCTCTACGCGGTGATCTTCGTCGTGGTCAACGTGCTGGTGGACCTGAGCTACGCGTGGCTCGACCCGCGCATCCGGTACTCCTGATGCGAGCCGTCCTGTGGGAGATCGTGCGTTTTGCCCGCCGCAACCGGCTGGCCGCCGCGGGTGGACTCGTGGGGTTCGCGATCATCCTCGTCGCGCTCACCGCGCCGTGGCTGGCGCCGCGGGATCCGCTCAAGGCGGACTTCCGCCGTATGAACAAGCCGCCCGACGCGCAGAGCTTGCTCGGTACGGACCAGGTGGGACGCGACACCCTGTCGCGCGTCATCTACGGCGCGCGCACGTCGCTCTTCGTCGCGTTCTCCGCGGTGATCCTGGGCACGACGGTCGGCTCGCTGTGGGGCGTGGCCTGCGGCTATCTGCGCGGACGCTTCGATCTCTACAGCCAGCGGATCATGGAGATCTTGCAGTCGTTTCCCGACTTGATTCTCGCCATGGCGATCTCGATGGCGATCGGCACCGGGCTGCCCGCGGTGATCTTCGCCATCGCCATCACGCGTATCCCGTTCGGCGGGCGTGTGATCCGGTCGGTGGCGCTCTCTGTGCGTGAGATGCCGTACGTGGAGGCGGGGCGGGCGAGCGGGGCGTCGGCCCTGCGCATCATGGCGCTGCACGTGCTGCCCCAGTGTGTGGCGCCGTACCTCGTGCTCGCCACGACCCACCTCGGCGTGGCGATCGTGATCGAAGCCGCGCTCGGCTTCCTCGGCGTCGGCGTGCCGCCACCGACGCCGACGTGGGGCAACATGCTCGCTGACTCGATCACCGCGCTCGTGCCGCCGTGGTGGCTCGCGTTCTTCCCCGGCCTCGCCATCACCATCACCGTGCTGGCGTTCAACCTCTTCGGCGACGGTATCCGGGACACGCTCGACCCGCGGCTCTCGCCGGCGTTCCTGCGACTGATGACCGGCGGGCGCCGGGCGTAGCGGACTTCATCGATGGGGGCCCCGACACGGCCCCCATACCCCTGACGCTCGGGACGCCCCGGCGAAGCCGTGGCGCCCCTCGGTAGCCGTCAGCGCCCGGAGAACTTCGGCTCTCGCTTCTCCACGAACGCGCGGATGCCTTCGCGCGCGTCGTCCGTGTCCTGGCAGATGTTCTGCGCGAACGTCTCGAACTCGAGCGCCGAGCGCAGATCCGTCTCCTGGTTGTGGTAGAGCGCGCGCCGCGCGAGCCGGATCGCGATCGGCGGGCCCTGCGCGATCTTCGCGGCGAGCTCGTAGGTGGCCGACAGCAGCCGTTCCGGCGGATGCACCGCGCTCACGATGCCCCAGCGCAGCGCCTCGTCCGCGTCGATGATCTCGCCCGTGAAGATCATCTGGCACGCCTTGGCCATGCCGACCACACGCGGCAGGAAATACGTGCCGCCCCAATCCGGGTGGAGCCCGCGCCGCACGAACGCCTGTGAGAACTTCGCGGTGCTCGATGCGAGCCTGATGTCGCAGGCCAGGGCCAGGTTCATTCCAGCGCCGGCGGCGGCGCCGTTCACGGCGGCGATGAGTGGCTTGGGCGAGTCGCGCATGAGCAGCACCGTGCGGTCACGCGAGGGCGCCACGCGCTCCGTCAGCGGCCGCGTGCGGCCCGCAGCGTTCGCGTCCTGCATGGCCTTGACGTCCCCGCCGGCGCAGAACCCCTTGCCGGCGCCGGTGATGATGATCACGCGTACGTCGGGATCCTCGATCGCACGGGTGAGGCCGGCCGTGAGGTCCTCGCGCAGCGTGCCGCCGAGCGCATTGAGGCGCTCGGGACGGTTCAGCGTCAGTGTCGCGACGGCATCCTTGGTCTCGTAGAGCAGGCACTCGTAGTCCATGGCGCGCGATTCCCCTTTCCTTACGCTGGGCGCTACTATGCCTGAAATCTTTCGAAGGAGCCTCGATGGCCACTTACGTCCTGCTCCACGGCGCGTATCAGGGAGGCTGGATCTGGAAGCCCGTCGCCACACGTCTTCGGGACGGGGGGCACCGCGTGCTCGCGCCGACGCTCGACGGCTGCGGCGAGCGCCACGACCAGGTGCGCGCCGGCATCACCGTCGGCACCCACGCCCGCGAGATCGCGCAGCTGCTGTTCTACGAAGACCTCACCGACGTGGTGCTCGTCGGCACGAGCGCCGGCGGCATGGTGCTGCAGAAAGCCGCCGAAATGGCGCGCGAGCGCATCGGGCGGCTCGTGTTCGTCGACGCGCTGGCGCTCATGCCGGGCGAGAAGGTCGACGAGATCGTCAAGCGCTCGACGCCCAACGAGGTCACCGCGCTCACGACGGGACCGACGAAGGCCGACGCCGAGAACCGGCTCTTCCGCGATCTCGATCCCGCGCTGCGGGCCTGGGCGCTCGCGCGCATCACCCCGCATCCGATCGCCGCGCTCGAGGCGCCGATGGAGGCGACGCGCTTCTGGGAGCAGCCCTGGTCGGCGACGGTGATCCGCTGTCGGCGCGCCGCGAATCCGCCCGAGCATCACCAGCGTCGCACGGCGGAGCGGCTGAAGGCCGCCTGGCACGAGCTGGATACCGGTCACTATCCGATGCTGAGCGAGCCGGAGGCCCTGACGCGGCTGCTGTCGGGGTGAGCCGCCAGCTACGCGAGCAGTCCGGCGATGATTCCCGTCAGAAACACGCCGTCGAACGTGCCGGCGCCACCGATGGAGACCACGGGCGCGCCGATCTGCGCGATGCGCGGCAGGTTCACGAGATCGGCGCCGATGAGGGCGCCCATCGAGCCGGCCACGTACGCCAGCGGCGGCGCCTGACGATAGGCCAGCGCGAGGGCCACGACCGCGGCGGCGATCGGCGGCAGCAACATCGGCACCGCGATCCCCACGCCGGGCACGATCGTCGCGAGCGCATGCACGACGACGGCCACGATGGCGGTGCCGAGAAGCATGCGCACGCGCATGCGGTGACGCAGGAAGAGATAGAGCGACAGCAGCACGGGCACGAGCGCACCGCCGACGTTGACGGCCACGATCGTCGTGCCGCGGTGCACCACGGGCGGCGGCACGTACGTGCGGCCGAACAGCGTGCTGTCGGCGGGCGGCGCGACCGCCGTCGCGCGCATCTCGAACACGGGAATGTTGAAGTGGCTGCCGAGGAGCGACACGAGCATGACCGCGAACATGTACCGCGGCGGCACGCCGATCTTGCGGTACGCGTAGCTGAGGAGACGCAGCTCGAAAACCAGAACCAGCAGTGCCAGGAGGAGCACGAAGAACAGGAGCAACAGCGGGAAGGCGAGCGGGAAGATCATCGGCGGGATTATAGCCGCACGCCGTGGCATCATACCGACGCCTTAGAGGCGGAGGAGACATCCATGAGCACGCCCGCAGCAGCAACCAGTGCCCGAAATGAAGTCCGCGGCGTCGTCCCCAAGCTCATCGAGCTCAGCGAGAAGGTGCTCTACGGCGACGTGTGGGAGCGCCCGGGTCTGTCCAAGCGCGACCGCAGCCTCATCACGGTGGCGGCGCTGACCGCGCTCTATCGTTCCGATCAGCTCAAGGGCCACATCGAGCGCGCGCTCGCGAACGGCGTGACCCGCGAGGAGATCTCCGAAGTCATCACGCACATGGCGTTTTACGCGGGGTGGCCGACGGCGATGACCGCCGCGCGCATCGCGAAGGGCGTCTTCGAGGAGAAAAAGTCATGAGAGTCGGATTCATCGGGCTCGGGCTGATGGGCAACCACATGGCGAGCAACGTCCAGAAGGGCGGCCACGACCTCGTCGTGCACGATCTGCGACCGGAGGCGGCCAAGCCGCACATCGCCGCAGGCGCCAAGTGGGTCGACTCGCCCAAGCAGGTGGCCGAGGCGAGCGAGGTCGTTTTCACCTCGCTGCCGACGCCGCCCGACGTCGAGACGGTCGCGCTGGGCGAGCAGGGCATCCTGGCCGGCCTCGGACGCGGCAAGGCCTATTTCGACCTCAGCACCAACTCACCGACGGTCGTGCGACGGATCTACAAGATCTTCGCCGAGCGCGGCGCCCACATGCTCGACGCGCCCGTCAGCGGCGGCCCGCGCGGCGCGCAGTCGCGCAAGCTCGCCATCTGGGTGGGCGGTGACGAGGACATCTTCAACCGTCACAAGGCGGTGCTGGATGCGATGGGCGACCAGGCCACATACATAGGGCCGATCGGCGCTGGCTCGATCGCCAAACTCGTGCACAACTGTGCGGGCTACGCCGTGCAGACGGCGCTGGCGGAGGTCTTCGCGATGGGCGTCAAGGCCGGGCTCGAGCCTCTCGCCTTGTGGAAGGCCGTGCGCAAAGGCGCCAACGGGCGTCAGCGCTTGTACGACCGACTGGGCGACAACTTTCTGCAGAACAAGTACGAGCCGCCGAGCTTCGCGCTGCGCCTGGCGCACAAGGACGTCAGCCTGGCCACGGCCGTAGGTCGCGAATTCGGCGTGCCGATGCGGCTTTGCGAGCTGACTCTTATGGAAATGACTGAAGCGCTGAACCGCGGCTGGGGCGAGCGCGACTCGCGCGTGTCGATGCTGCTCGAGCTCGAGCGCGCCGGCATCGAGATCAAGGTGGACGCGGCGAAGGTGAAGGAGACCCTGGAGAAGGACCCGCCGGCCATCCTGTAGGCCTGACGATTGCAGGGCGCGGAGACGGACTCTCCACTGGAGGTGCGCCATGCGCTTGGGTGGAAGGCAGAGCGACAACATCGAGGATCGCCGCGGTGTCAGCGGTGGGCTCGTGGCCGGCGGCGGCATCGGCACCATCATCCTGCTGCTGGTGGCCCTGTACTTCGGCGTCGACCCGAGCATCATTCTTCAGGGCGATTCGACCATGATGCCGCCGAACACGCAGGAGACGCCGTCGGCCTCGTCGAACGAGCCGGACCCGATGCGTGACTTCGTCGCCACCGTGCTCGCGGACACCGAGGACACGTGGGGCGGCCTCTTTCGCGAGATGGACCGCACGTACCGCCCGCCGCGTCTCGTGCTGTTCAGCAACGCCGTGCAGTCGGCGTGCGGGATGGCCGGCGCGGCGACCGGGCCCTTCTATTGCCCTCAGGACATGAAGGTCTATCTCGATCTCGACTTCTTCCGCGCGCTGCGCGATCGCTTTCGCGTACCCGGCGATTTCGCGCAGGCGTACGTGATCGCCCACGAGATCGGTCATCACGTGCAGAACCTGCTCGGGATCTCCGACCGCGTGATGCTCGAGCGCCAGCGCGGCGGCGCCGCGGGCAACGCGGCGTCCGTGCGGCTGGAGCTGCAGGCCGACTGCCTGGCCGGCGTGTGGGCATATCACGCCGACCGCGCGCACCACATCGTCGAGGAGGGCGACGTCGAGGAGGCGCTCGCCGCCGCTGCGGCGATCGGCGACGACCGCCTGCAGCGGCAGGCCAGCGGCCGCGTGGCCCCGGAGACGTTCACGCACGGCACGTCGCAGCAGCGCGTGCGATGGTTCACGCGCGGCATGGAGTCCGGTGACTTGCGCCGGTGCGACACGTTCGGAGGGTCGGTCTGATAAGATCGGCAGGATGATCGTTCTCGGCATCACCGAGACCCACTGCGCGACGGCCGCGATCCTGCGCGACGGCGCGATCGTGGGCTGCGCCTCCGAGGAGCGCTTCACCCGACTCAAGAACGACGCAGGCTATCCGCGCTTGGCAGTGAACGCGCTGCTGCGCGATCTGGCGCTGAGCCCGCGCGACATCGACCTCGTGGCCCTCGCCGGCACGCACGCCTACACGCGCGACTGGATGAACCGCGTGCTGCACGACGTCGACTATGCGCGCGCCTACTACGGTGTGCGCCTCGACGAGCCGGCGCGCGGGCTCGGCCGACGCGCGCGCAAGCTCGGCGCGCGGCTCGGGCTCGCCGAGCGCTCGCGCGGGAAGTTCCAGCTGTCGGAGCGCGACCGCCTGGCGCTCGTGACCGACCATCTCGGGATCGACCGGAGCCGGATCGCCGCCTTCGATCACCACCTCTGCCATGCGGCCGCGGCGTACTACGGCTCGCCGTTCGCCGGCGAGCGCGCGCTCGTGCTCACCAACGACAACGCCGGCGACGGCCTGTGCGCGTCGGCGTCGACGGGACGGGGGACGGCGCTGATCCGTCACGAGGCCGTGCCGAGCGCGGCGGGCTCGCTCGGCTCCTTCTACTCGTTCATCACGCTGCTGCTCGGCATGAAGTTCGGGGAGCACGAGTACAAGGTGATGGGGCTCGCGCCATATGCGCCCGCGGGCCAGGCGGAGCGCGCATACGAAGCGCTCCGCTCCGTGTTCGGTCTCGAGCCGACGACGCCCGCGCGGTTCGGGTGGAAGCGGCGCGGCCCGCGCTACCGCCTGCTGCTCGAGACGACGCTCGGCCTGCGCTTCGACGCCGTCGCGGCCGGCGCGCAGCGCATCGTCGAGGAATCGCTGCTGGCGTGGGCGCGGCTGATGCGCGAGCGGCACGGCGGCGAGCGACTGGCGCTGGGCGGCGGCGTCTTCATGAACGTCAAGGCCAACGGGCTGCTCGCCGAGGAGCCGTGGCTGCGTGATCTCTTCGTGTTCCCGTCGTGCGGCGACGAATCCAACGCGATCGGCGCCGCTTATCTCGGCTGGCTCGCGCGCGCCGGCGCCGAGGCACGGCCGCGTCCGCTCGGGCCCGCCTATCTGGGACCCTCGATCGACGCCGCCGCGGTCGACGCGCTGATCCGCACACGCGATCTGGCCTCGAAGTATCGCGTCAGCGAGCACGAGCGCGTCGAAGAGCGGATCGCCGAGCTGCTCGTCTCCGACGGCGTCGTGGCGCGCTGCGCGGGTCGAATGGAGTTCGGGGCCCGGGCGCTCGGCAACCGGTCGATCCTCGCCAACCCCTCGGATCACCGCGTGGTCGGCACGATCAACCGCATGATCAAGAACCGCGACTTCTGGATGCCGTTCGCGCCCTCGATCCTGCGCGAGCGCGAAGACGACTACATCGTCAATCCCAAAGGCCTGGCCTCGCCCTACATGATGCTGGCGTTCGCCACGCAGCCCAAACGTCGCGACGAGATCGTCGCCGCCGTGCACCCGCACGACGCCACCGCGCGCGCGCACCTGGTGGACGAGACGTGGAATCCCGCCTACCACCGGGTGATCCGGGAGTTCGAGCGGCGCACGGGCATCGGCGTCGTCCTCAACACGTCCTTCAATCTGCACGGCGAGCCGCTCGTGGGCTCGGCCGAGGACGCCATCGACACCTTCGAGCGCTCGGGGCTGCCGCACCTGGCGCTCGATCGCTGGCTGATCTCGAAGAAGTAGCGCTCGTCAGTTCGCGACGGTGACCGGCAGCGAGATCGACCCCGACGCGCCGCTCGCGTCCTGCACGGTCGCGCTCAATGTCGTCGCGCCGTTGGGCGTGGCCGCTGTGTTCCAGGGCAGCGTCACGTGCACGCCGGGATCGTTCGCGCTGCCGACGGTGGCGCCGCCGGCACGCAGCGTGAAGCTCTTGGCCCCGGTGGCCGCGCGCTCCACCCAGATGTTGACCCACACGGTGCCGCTCACGGTGACTCCGCGCAACGGGCTCGTGATGAACACGCTGGGCGCGCCCGCTCGCGGCGAGGGCGCAGCGGCTCCGTTCTGAACGATCACGCTGACGGTCGTGGTGGCGCTGTTGCCCGCCGCGTCGCGCACGGTGGCGGTCAGCGGCTGCCGGCCGTTGGCCACGACACGCGTGTCGTACGGCATGGAGATCGGCCCGCGGCTCGGGGTCGTCGTCGAGCCCATCGTCTGGCCGCCGAGCGTCAGCGTGAACGTGGCGGAGGCGGCGTTGGCGCCTTCGAGCCACATCACCGCCGACGGCACGCCGCTCACGGTCGCGCCGCTCGTGGGCTGCGTGATCGCGACGCGCAGTGTTCCACCGCCGCCGCCCCCACCGTTGGCCACCGTCACCCTGATGCTGGCCGACGCCGTACGGCCGTCGGCATCCGTCACCGTCGCCGACAGTGTGTGTGCGCCATTGGTCACCGCCGGCGTATTCCAGGAAAACGACGCGCTCGTCGCGATCGACGTACCGTCGAGCGAGACTCGATAGGCGTAGGGCGCCGTGCCACCCGTGGCCGCAACGCGCACGGTCGTCGATCCTGACACGGTCGCACCGTTGGCGGGAGTGGTGAAGCCCAGTGTCAGCTCGGGGGCGGCCGTTGCCGGATAGATGAAGCGCAGGCCCGCGAGGTCGTCGGCCCTGAGCGAGGCGCCACGGCCGTCGAAGTGCGCGCTGGCATACATCGTCGCCGCGGGATCGGTCGAATGACCGAGACCCAGCACGTGGCCCAGCTCGTGCGTGGCCACCTCGGCGAAGTTTGCGAACGTTTCGTAGAACCCGCACCCCTGCCAGCCGTCGTTGAAGACGACGTCGCCGTCGAGGATCCGCATGAACGTCGTCCCGTTGACGACCCGGGACTCGGTGGTGCTCCTGGAGAACCCGCCCATCGCGAGCGTGCCGCTGCAGTTGACGGGCGGGTCCATGATGCCGTCCGGATCGTTGAAGCTGACGGCGTTGACGCCATCGAAGCGCAGCCCCGCGGCCGAGGTGAAGCCGCCGTCGGCGTACCGGAACTTCGCCTCCGGATCGCGGCTCCAGGCGGCGAATCCCTGGCGAATCTGGTCGAAGCCGCGCGTCGGCGCCTGCGCCTGCCCCGTCGAGTTGATCACCATCGTGATGGCCGCGCCGCCGTCGGCCTCGAACCAGCGCGAGGGCGCGCCGATGAAGACGAAGGCGTCCTGCTGCTGCACGACGTCGGCCGCCGCCGCCGGCGCCGTCTGCATCGGCGCCTTCTGCAGTGACGAGAGCGGCGGCGCGCGGGCGGCCCTGATGGTCTGCCGCAAGTCGTCCAGACGATGCGTGTCTTTTGGCGGCGACGCGGCGCTGCGCGCCTGAGGCAGCACGTGCACGCCGCCGCCTGTGATACGAATGGCGATCTCGTCGCCGGTGAGCGGATCGATCATCACCGAAAGCTTGCCCTGATAGAGCTGCAGCACCCGCAGCGTGCCGTCGCGGGCCAGTTGCAGGTAGACGAGCACCCGCTCGCCGATGACGAACTCAGGCGAGCCGTCGATCCACGTGCGGACGTTGCCGACCTGGCCGCCCGGCTGACGCAGCGTCACCGTCGGTGGCAGCGGCGGCCCCGCGATGATCTCGTCGACCGCCAGCGTCACGTCCGTGAAGATCTGGCCGCGCGCGGCATCGAAGTGACTCTGCAACGCGGTCACTCGCCCGACCACCACCGCCGCAGCCGCACTGGCGAGATCCGCCTCGGTCATCGGCACGACCGTCGTGGCCACGCAGGGCGCGCTCGACGCCAGCACCAGCACCACGACGAGGATCAGCCGGGTCACGCTGAACCCAGGCGGGCAAGCGGTGTTCCACGGCCCGAGAGGCCCTATGCACGAGGCTGCCGGGTTCTCTGCCGGCGAGCACTTACGTCCGGGATGATATGCCGCCTCGCTGCAGGCGCGTTCACGACGGCGGCAATCACGCCGTGGCGACCATGCAGTCGCCTGCCCAGACGAGGACGGGGCAGCCCATCAGTGGTCGCGCAGGTCAGTAGCCGCGCGCGCGATCCACGACATGGCGCAGCGGACGGCCGGCGAGCCAGCGGGCGAGGTTGTCGTTGAAGACGGGGGTGATCTCGGCCGGTGTGCTCGGTCCCGAGACGTGCGGGGTCACGACGACGTTGTCGAGGCCCCACAGCGGATGGTCGGACGGCAGAGGCTCGGTCGGGAAGACGTCGAGGACGGCGCCGCCGATGCGATGAGCCTTCAGGGCGCCGATCAGCGCCGGCTCGTCGACCACGGCACCGCGGCCGATGTTGAAGAGCCACGCCGTCGGCTTCATGGCCGCGAGCGCCTGGGCACCGACCAGGCCGCGCGTGTCCTCGGTGAGCGGCAGGACGACGATCACGAAATCCGCCTCGCTCAGCGCGCGCTCGAGCCGCGGCAGGCGAACGACGCGTTCGACGCCACGCACGGCTCGTCCCGACCGGCTCACGCCGATCACACGCAAACCGAGGGCGGCGGCGCCCGCCGCGATCGTGCGTCCGATGTCGCCGAGTCCGACGATGGCCATCGTCTTGCCGGCGAGGCGCTCCGGCAGGATGTCCTGCCGCCAGTGGCGCTCGCGCTGGGCCCTGCGATAGGTCTCCGTGCGCTGCGTGATCGACAGACACCAGCCGAGCACGTACTCGCGCATCCACGGCCCGAAGATGCCCGGGATCCGCGTGACGACGACGCCGGCCGGCAGGGTGGGGACGAGCGCCCAGTCCACTCCGGCGCCCATCGCCTGCAGCCACGACAGGCGCGTCGCCATCGGATAGAGCTCCGGCGGAAACTTCCACGCGTAGAGGATGTCCGCCTCGGCCACCACCGATTTGGCCTCGGCGGGTGTCGAGCAGGGGACGACGTGGATCCGCGCGTGCCGCGCGTGCACGGCGGCGGCGTAGGCTTTCGCGTCACTCGCCTCGGGGACGTAGACGAGGACGGTGATCGGCCCACGAGGCCTCACGATCGGGCGGCGGCGAGCAGCGCGTCGTCCTCGGAGAAATCCACCTCGTGACGGTCGAGCCCCTCGCGCCGATACCACTCGAACGTCTGCGCGAGACCGGAAGCCAGCGTGTAGCGTGGCCGAATGCCGAGCTCGCGGCGCACGCGGGTGGTCGTGTAAACGGCGTGGCAGTCGTACACGAGGTTCTGGCCGAACGGCGCCTTCGGCACCGGCACCACCGTGAGCGGTCGGCCGATGACCTCGGCGATGAGCTCCACGAAGCCGACCTGGGTGATCGACTCTTCGCCGCTGACGTTGTAGGCGCGGCCGACGGCGCGGCGATCGCCGAGCATCGCCGCCATCGCGTCGGCGAGATCCTCGACGTGGCCGAACTGGCGCAGCCAGCCCCCGTCGCCGGGGACGAGCACCGGCCGACCGCGCACGAGCCGGTCGAAGAAGAACGTCTCGTTGTTGCGCGTGTTCAGCGGACCGAACACGTGCGTGGGTCGCACGATCGTCGCGGGCACGCCGCTGCCCAGATACGCATCCTCGCCCGCGATCTTGTTCTTCGCGTACTCGCCCCAGTAAAGGTTGCGGGGCGTGTCCTCGTGATAAGGAATCGGCAGCGCGTGATCGTGCACGCGGCCCGTCGACACGAAGATCGCGTGGCCGACGCGACCGCCGAGCGCGGCGAGCAGGGCGCGCACGTCGTCGCCCGTCGTCGGCGCGTACGTGATGTCCACCAACCCGTCGAACCGCTCGCCCGTGAGCGCCCGGCCGAGCGCCGCGTGGTCCTTGCGATCGGCGACGATCGTCTTGACGCCGGCGGGCACCCGACCCGGCTGGCGGCCGCGGTTCAGCACGACGACGTCGTGACGATCGCGCAGCAGCGCGCGCACGAGGTGCAGGCTGATGAACTCGGTTCCGCCGACGACGATAACGCGCATCAGGTGAGTGAGATCGCCACGCAGGTCGTCGTGCGCGTCACACCGTTGATCGCGCCGATCTCGTCCGTCACGAGTCGCCCGATCGCGTCAAGCGTCGGCCCCTCGACGACGGCGATGAAGTCGTAGGGACCGGTGACCGCGTCGAGATGTGCGACCGCGCCCTTCGACACCGCGCCCAGCGCCTTGCGGATGGCCTTCGTCTTGCCGGGCGCGGTTTCGATGAGGACGTACGCCTTCATGCCCTTGCTCTTGGCGGCCATGGCAGATCCTCCGATGATCGATCAGTGCCCGCTGACGGCGCCGATGGCGCTTTGCAGCGTCGACTGGAACCGCGCGGCGCGCTCGACGGACTGCACGCCCTCGAAGTCCACGCGTGTGCCCCGCTCATCCGTCTCGTTCGCCGGATCGAACACGGCGATCACGCGGCGCACGTGCGTGCCCTGACGCACACTGAGCGCCTCCCCGCGGCTCTCGTCCCCGAGCCGCACGCGCACGACGTAGAACCCGGTCTCGTCCGTCTCGCCGAGATACGTGAAGCCCGTCTTGTCGCGGACGACTTCGACCTTCGCGTCGGCGATCGGCTTGCCGTGCGCGTCCTTCACGTATCCGAGGACGGTGAACCGGTAGTAGATCTCGTGCTCGGCCGCGACGGACGTGGCGACAATCGCGACGGCGATGAGCGCCGCCGTGAGACGGCGCGCGCCGCTCACTGTTGCTGGTTCCTGAGAAAAGCCTTCACGTCGGAGCCCCCGCCGATCGTCAGTCGGACCTCGTCGGCGCCCGCGGCGATGTCCAGAGTGAAGTCGAAGAACGGGCAGCATCGGCGCTCGAGAGCGACGAATTCCGCGAGCTTCAAGATGATCTCGGAATCGTCCGGATAGGAAAACGCGTAGCCGTCAGCGACTTCTCGGGCGTCGAGACGTCGCGCGCGGAGCTCGTCTCGCAGCGCGCTGTGCCGGGCGCGCTCGGCGGCGTCCAGCGCGCTGAGATCGCAGGCCAGGATTCGCACGCGCAGAGTCTAGCAGATGCGCTTTCAGAAGGGATCGGTGGCAGCGCGCCTCGTCGGGGCAGCCGCAGAGCAGCGTGACGCGCCCGGTGGCGGCACGTCGTCGGACTTCGGCGATGGCCGCCTGTGCCTCGGGCCGCGCGAGACCCGCGAGGTAGCGCGGTACGTACTGCTCCCAGGTGATCCGCTCGTCGAGATACGCGCGCAGCAGCTCGGGCACGGGACCCAGCTCCTTGAGCCACACGGTCACGCGGTCCTTGCGGATGCCGCGAGGCCAGAGGCGCATGATCAGCACGCGGTCGCCGTCGTCGCTCGCGGCCGGATCGTAGATGCGCCCGGTGACGATGTCCACGTCACCCCCGCAAGATCGCGCTCAGCATGTCGGCGTCGACCGGCTTCGTCGCGTGATGGTCGAACCCGGCCGCGTGGGCGCGCTCGACGTCCTCGACGCGTCCATAGCCGGTGAGCGCGACGAGCAGGGTGGATTTGGCCTCGGGTGCCATGCGCAGCCGCTGGGCGAGCTCGTAACCGTCGAATCCCGCGAGGTCGATATCGACGAGCATCACCTCCGGTCGCACGCGCACGGCCGTCGCGAATGCGCTCGGGCCGTCCGCCGCCTCGGTGACCTCGTGTCCCGACGTCTCGAGCAGGGAGCGCAAGATCGTGCGCAGATCGGCATCGGGCTCGACGAGCACGATCCGTCGGCGCAGCGTGGGCGCGGCCACGAGCCGGCTGCGGGGCATGTTGGCGACCGGCGCGGCGATGCTGCGCAGCCGCAGGCTGAATGTGCTGCCGCGCCCCGGACCGTCGCTCGACGCCTCGATCGTCCCGCCGTGCAGCTCGGCCAGACGCTGGACGACGGCGAGGCCGATGCCGAGACCACCGCGACCGCGGCTGGCGCCCGGCTCCCCCTGCACGAACAGATCGAAGATGCGCGGAAGATCGTCGCGGGCGATGCCGACGCCGGTGTCGCGAACGCTCAGAACGGCGCGACCGCGCTCGCGAGCGACGCGGACGTCAACGGCGCCCCCGACCGGTGTGTACTTGACGGCGTTGTCGATCAGATTCACGACGATCTGCTCGAGGCGCACCGGATCGGCGTTCACCCAGATCTCCTCGGCCTCGAGCGAGACGCGATGCCCCTCGGTGCGTCCGGTCAGCGTCGCCAGACATCGCCGCACGGTGTCCGTCAGCTCGATCGGCTGTAGATCGAGACGGACTTTGCCGGTGGCGATGCGATTGATCTCGAGCAGGTCCTCGACGAGGCGCGAGATGTTCTTCGCCTGACGGGCGATGACCTCGCGGGCGTGTCGCGTCCGCTCTTCCTGCACGCCGATGCGATCGAGGAGCTGGACGGCGTTCACGATGGCCGACAGCGGGTTGCGGAACTCGTGGCCGAGCACCGCGACGAACTGATCCTTCGCGTGGTTGGCCGCTTCCGCCGAGGCGCGCGACGCCTGCTCGCGCGCGAGCAGGGCCTGGCGCTCGTCTTCGGCCTGGCGGCGTGTGGCGGTGAGCCAGGCGACGCCGATGCCGACGGCCGCGAACGACACGACAGAGGCGATCTCGTGCCAGGTCGTGATGATGGCGCCGAGCGGAGGGATGAACCAGTAGTCGAGCGCGACGGCGCTGAGAACAACGGCCACGATGGCCGGACCGAAGCCGGCGAGCCAGGCCACGACCATCACGGTGAGGAGGAACGGCGGCGCGGGCAGCGGCTCGATGAGGAACCGCAGCGGAATGAGCAGGCCGATCGTCGCCGCCGTCGCGCCGAGGGCGACCACATAGCGCAGGATCGGATGCTCGCGCAGCCGGTGGACGCTCATCGCGTCGTCAACGTGAGCCCACCGTCCACCACGAGCGTCTGACCGGTGATCCAGCGCGCCTCGGCGCTGGCGAGGAAGACCGCGGCCCAGCCGATGTCCCATCCCGTGCCCTCGACGCCGAGCGGGATCGCCTTGCGCCGCCGCTCGCGCATCTCGGCGCCCAGATCCTCGACCATCGGGGTCCACACCGTGCCCGGCGCGATGGCATTGACGCGGATCGCTTTCGGCGCGAGCTGGATCGCGACACTGACGACGAAGCCGAGGACCCCGGCCTTCGCGGCGGCATAGGCGGTACGTCCCGCGCCGCGCAGCGCCGCCACCGACGACACGCACGTGACGGCGCCGCCGCCGCGCCGCTCGAGCGCGGGCACGGCGGCTTGGGTCGCGAGCATCATCGACTTCAGATCCACTGCCATGACACGGTCCCACTCTTCCTCGCTCGTGTCCATCAGCAGCTGACGTGACTCGATGCCGACATTGTTGTGCAGCACGTCGAGACCGCCCCAGCGTCCGACGGCCTCGGCCACCATCGCCTCGCATTCGGCCTTGCGTGTGACGTCGGCGGCAAACGCCAGCGCCTCACCATGCTCTGCGCGGATGAGGCCCACGGTCTCCTCGGCGCGCTCCTTCTGAGCGTCGACACACAGCACGCGCGCGCCCTCGCGCGCCATGAGAATCGCCGCGGCCTTGCCGTTGCCCACGCCCGGGCCGCGGGAGCCGGCGCCGGTGACGATTGCGATCTTGCCGCGAAGTCGTTCGCCCATTGGGAGTAGAGTCCTCCTGGATCCCTATCATGCTCTCGGTACGGCGCGTTCGGCTCGCCTCCGGCCTCGTGATGTTCACCTACGTCACCCTGCATCTTGCGAACCACGCGCTCGGGCTCGTCTCCCTCGACGCCATGGAATCCGGCCGCGTGTATTTTCTCGCGCTGTGGCGGAATCCGCTCGGCTCGGTCGTGCTCTATTTCGCATGGACGGCGCACGTGGCCCTGGCATTCTGGGCCCTCTATCAACGACGCACGCTGCGGATGCCGTTCTGGGAGGCGGCGCAGCTCGGTCTCGGTCTTGCGATCCCGCCGCTGCTGGTGAGCCACATCGTCGGCACGCGCCTGACGTGGCAGGTCTACGGTGTGGAAGACGCGTACTCGCGGGTCGCGCTCGCGCTCTGGGCGCTGTCGCCCGAGGCCGGGCGTCGCCAGATGCTGATCATCGTGATCGCGTGGGTGCACGCGATGATCGGTCTGCACTCGATCGTGAAGCTGCGGGCGTGGTATCCGCGCGCGGCGCCGTGGCTGCTCGGCGGCATCGTGCTGATTCCCGTGCTGGCGATCCTCGGCTTCGTCAGCGGAGGGCGTCAAGCGGCGCTGCTCGCGCGCGATCCCGTAGTGCGCGCGCAGATGCTCTGGCACGGGCGCGCGCCGCTCACGCCCCCGGAGACGGCGGCGCTCGAGCGCGTCCGCACCATCGCGCTGTACGGCTACACGAGTGTGCTCTGCGCGGTGCTCGTCGCGCGCGGCGTGCGCAGTGTCGTCCGACGGCGCCGCGGCATGATCGGGGTCACGTATCCGGATGGTCGCCGCGTGGTCGTGCCGGTCGGGCTCTCCGTGCTGGAGATCAGCCGCTCGGCGCGCATTCCCCACGCCTCGGTCTGCGGCGGACGCGGCCGCTGCTCGACGTGCCGCGTGCGAATTCTGAGTCCTCGGCCCCAGCCTCCTCCGCGCGACGCCGAGAGTCGCGTGCTGCGCCGTCTCGGGGTGCCGCACGACGTGCGCCTCGCCTGCCAGCTGCGGCCGACCTCGGACCTCACCGTGACGCCGCTCTTGCCGGCGACCGCGACGGCCGCCGACGGGCGTCCGACCGGCGAGGGGCACCGCGGCCGCGAGCAGGAGGTGGTCGTGCTCTTCGCCGATCTGCGACGCTTCACCCGCCTGGCCGAGCACCGCCTGCCGTACGACGTCGTGTTCTTCCTGAATCGATACTTCGAGGCCGTCGGCGGCGCGGTCCAGAGAACGGGCGGCGTGGCGAATCAATACACCGGCGATGGCGTCATGGCATTGTTCGGCCTCGAAACCGGGCCGGAGGAAGGCTGCCGGCAGGCGCTGGCGGCAGCCGGCGAGATGGTTCGCAGCGTCGCGACGCTCAGCGAGGCGCTGGCGGCGGACCTCGCCGAGCCGCTGCGCATCGGCATCGGCATCCACACCGGGCCTGCGGTCGTCGGCCGCATGGGGTATGGCGAGGCGATCTATCTGACCGCGGTCGGCGATACCGTCCACGTCGCCAGCCGTCTCGAGGCGCTGACCAAGGATTACGACTGTGAGCTCGTCGTGTCCGAGGCGGTCGCGCGTCGCGCCGGCGTCCCGACGGCGGAGCTGCCGCGTCACGAGCTGACGCTGCGCAATCGCGCCGAGCCGCTCGTGGTGCTGGTGGTCAAGAGCGCGGTCGCGCTGGCGCCGGCCGAGCCGTCGCGCGTGGCGGGCGATGGCTCACGCGCGCACAACTAAAAGTCGCGTCAGGTCGACAGCGCGCGCACGAACGCATCCGGCCGCTCGGGCGTGATGAGCCACGGCCGCTCGCTGCGCCGCTCGATCCACACCAGGCCGTCGGTGCGCGAGATGTACATCCGCACGACGCCGCGCTTTTGTGTCCACAGCCAGCCGAAGCCGCCGCCCAGGCCGCCGGCGCCCACGCGCATCGACCAGCCCACCTCGCGGCGCAGCGCGTGCTTGTCGACGAGGCGAACGCCCGTGATGTCCTCGCGCGGGATCTCGCGGCGCCGCAGCGGCCAGACGATCTCCAGCGCGCGCGGCCCCACGACGAACTGCGTCGGCCGGAACCACAGCGCGATCCACACGTAAATCGCGACGAGCAGCGCGGTCGGCAGCAGCAGCAGCGCGTTGCCGAGCACCGCAATGGCCAGGAACAGCGGCGGCAGCACGAGCAGCGCGAGCGTGAGCAGCCGGATCAAGAAGTCCATGCGCGCCAGGCGGAACGTCGTCACGCGGGCGCCCCCCACACCATCGCGAAGCTGACCGGTAGCCCCGCGTACGCCTGCCATTGCGGCTTCTTTCCCAGCCACGCCTCGTCGACGAGGCCCTCGTCCATCTCGACGAGCGACCAGCCGACGGCGAGCGCGGCCTTCACGTGATCGCTCAGCAGGTGGACGTAGCTTCGAATGGTGATCGACTCGCCGGGCGCGCGGTCGAAGTGCGTCGGCACGCCCGCCATCAGAAATTGCGGATGATAGCCGACGATGACGAACGCAGCGCCGGGCCGGCTCACGCGGCGCACCTCGCGGTACAGAGGCGCGAGGTCGGCGAGATGCTCGTCGGCCAGCGCCTGTGTGCACAGGTCGTACGTCGCCGCCGGCAGGCCCGTCGCGGCCACGTCCGCAACGTGGAGATCTCGATAGACCCCGGTCTTGCGCGCGAGGACCAGCATCTCCGGCGTGAGATCGACGCCGTCGATGACGGCGGCGGGACTGCGGCGCCGCAGCCAGCCGCCGATCCGCCCCGTGCCGCACGCGAGATCGAGGACGAGCTGCGCGCCCGGCCAATCGACCTTCCGCAGTCGCTCGAGCAGCCGGATGTCCATCTCGTCGTGGACCGTCTGCTCGTAGGTGCGCGACCACTCCGCGTACCCCTCGCGCACGCCGACGATCGGGTACCGGCGCTTGTCGTAGAGGGAATGCTCCACGGCTACGCCGTGCGCAGCGCGACCGTGACGGGGACGCGCGCGGCGCGAATGGCGGGCAGCAGGCCGCCGGCCGCGCCGATGAGCAACGCCCATACCATGCCTTGCAGCAGCAGGCCAGGGGTCACGCGAAAATCGAACGCGACCTGGGAGAACGTGTTGAAGTTCAGCGTGGAGAGCGACGCGCCGTCGCAGTACACGTACGCGAGCGTGGCGCCGACCACACCGCCGACGAGGGCCAGCGCCAGCGCCTCGATCATCACCGACACCACCACCGGCGCGCCGCCGAAGCCGATCGCGCGGAGCGTGGCGATCTCCGTCTGCCGGCTCGCGATCGCCGAATACATGCAGTTCAGCGCGCCGAAGGTCGCGCCGATCGCCATGAACGTGGCCACGCTGTAGCCGAGCACGCCGATGAGCCGGGACAGGATCGACGCCTGCCTCGCGTAGTACTCGGGCTCGCGCAAGACGTTGATCGACAGGCGGCGATCGCGGGCGATCGAGGCTCTGAGATCGGCGAGGCCGCCGTCGGTCGGATCGGCGAGCGTGGCCGTGACGGACTGAAATCCCGTGCGCCGGAACGCCGACATCGCGACCTCGGCGTCGGCCCAGATCTCGGACTCGTGCACGTCGCCGCCGCTCTCGAACGTGCCGACCACCGTCCAGTCGCTGTCGCGGAACGCGATGTGCGAGCCGACGCCGAGGCCGGCGAACTCGCGCGCGGCCTTGCGGCCCACGATCACCTCCCGCACGCCGCGCTCGTAGCGCCGGCCCTCGATGATGCGCACCTCGTCGCGGATGGCGAACGCGGCCGGCTGCACGCCGCGGAACGGCACGTTGTTCGGGTCGGCCTGGCCCTGGCGGGGCAGGTCCACCATCACGAAGAGCTCGGCCGACACGAGCGGACGGCCCCCCTCGTCTCGCGCGGCGCCGGGCAGGGCGCCGAGCAGCGTCGCCTGGTCGCGCCCCACGCCGCTCGACATCTCCGCGTCCGAGCCCGCGCGCAGCATGATGACACGCGAGGATCGCCCCGTGCTGGCCAGCGTGTGGCGAAAGCCTTCGCCCATCGCGAGCACCGAGACGAGCACGCCGACGACACCTGCGATGCCGACGACGACGACGAGCGAGGTGCCGAGGCGGCGCGGCACATTTTGCAGATTGATGAGCGTGATCTGCGCGATCTGGTTCAGCGAGGACATGGCTCAGCGGTGCCCGGCGAGCGCCTCGACGATCCGCAGGCGATGCACGCGCACCGCCGGCGGCAGCCCGACCGCGAGCGCCAGCACGAGCGCGACCCCGGCGGCCCAGATGAACGTCTCCGCGTGGACGAAGAGTGGCGGAAAGCGCCCGCCGGTGGCGCTGTTCAGCCCGGGGATGATCCCGACGGCGGTGAGCATGCCGAGGGTGGCGCCGAGGGCCAGGAGCAGCGCGGCCTCGCCGAGCACGAGTGCCGTCACCGCGAGATTGGAAAAGCCGAGCGTCTTGAGAATGGCCAGCTCCGGAATTCGCTCGCGAATCGCCTGCGCCATGGTGTTGCCGGTGAGGATCAGGATGGTGAAGAACACGGCGAGCAGAATGCGCGTGACGAGCGCGCCGATGTCGCCGATCTGCTTGGCGAAGCCGATCGCGAATTCCTTTTCCGGCGCCGTCTTCGTCTCGTCGGGTGAGTTCATGAACAGGCGATCGACGTCGGCGGCGATCGTCCGCGCCTGCTCGGCATCCGCGATGCGGGTGATGTACCAGCCGGTCTTGCCGCGGCCGAACTGCCGCGCCTCGTCGAAGTAGGCGACGTTGATCAGCACCACCTCGGTGTTCGCGCGCACAGCCGGATCGTCGGCATCGAAGACGCCGACGAGATCGAACTCCCAGTCGAGGCTGCCGTCGGTCTTCGCGTGGATCTCGGACGAGATCGGCAGCTTCTGGCCGATCTTCCAGCCGTAGCGATCCACGAGCCGCTGGCCCGCCACAGCGCCGGTACGCGTTTTGATGAAGGCCTCGCGCTGCCCCGGCGCGATTTCGAACTCCGGGTACATGTCGAGATAGCGCGCGGGTTCCACGGCGAAGACGGCGAACGCGTTGCTCTCGTTCTGGTATTTCGCGCCGAACCAGTCCGCATAGGCCACGGCCACCACGCCCGGCACGCGCTCGATGCGAGTGGAGTACGCCATCGGCAGCGGCTCGATGATCGAGTAGCGCGCGGTCGTGAGCAGCCGCTTGGCGTCCGCACTGTCGGCGCCGGACTCGAACGCGATCTGCACCGCCTGCAGCAGGCCGAAGAGCAGGAAGGCGACGAGGACGGACAGCACCGTGAGCACCGTGCGCGTCTTTCGCCGGAAGAGCTGCGCCCAGACGAGCGGCAGGTACTTCACGACGCCGCGTTGGTCACCGCCAGCGTGCCCTTGTCGAGGCGCAGGCCGCGGCGTGCATACTCGGCCGCCTTCGGATCGTGGGTGACCATCACGATCGTCTTGCCGTGCTCGCGGTTCAGCATCTGCAGCAGCAGCATGATTTCGTGGGCGGTCGCGCGGTCCAGGTCACCGGTCGGCTCGTCGCACACGAGCAGCGTCGGATCGGAGACGATCGCGCGCGCGATGGCGACGCGCTGCTCCTGGCCGCCTGAGAGCTCCTTGGGCTTGTGCTTGGCACGCTCGCGCAGACCGACGAGAGCCAGCGCGATCTCGGCGTGGCGCCGGCGCTCCGCCGCACTCAGGCGCGTCAGCAGCAGGGGCAGCTCGACGTTGCGCTGGGCGGAGAGGACCGGCAGGAGGTTGTAGAACTGGAAGACGAAGCCGACGTGGGCGGCGCGCCACCGGGCGAGATCGCCGCCGCCGAGGTGGTCGATGCGCTGCCCATCGACGACGATCGTGCCGGAGGTCGGCGCGTCGAGCCCGCCGATCAGGTTCAGCAGCGTCGTCTTGCCGGATCCCGACGGCCCCATCAGCGCCACGAAGTCGCCGCGTGGAATGTCGAGGTCGATGCCGTGCAGGACCTCGATGGTCTCGCCGCCACGTCGATACGTCTTGGTGACGCCGCGGATTTCGACGAGGACGTTCACTTGTCGGCGACCCGCACCGCCGCGCCGTCCTTGAGCGAGGGCGGCGGCGCGACGACCACGCGCTCGCCCGCACGCAGACCTTTCACGATCTCGCGGTCGGCGCCCGCGGCTTGCCCCGGGGTGACGCTGCGGCGCTCGACACGGCCGTTGGCGTAGACGAAGACGGCGTCGCCGCGGACGGCGTCCGCGGGTACGAGCACGCCCGACGCCGCCGCCGGTGCGCGGGCCGCTGAGCCGCCGGCGTCCAGGAACGCGACGCGCGCGCCCATGTCGGGCACGATGCGCGGGTCCTTCGAGCGGATCGCAATGCGGACCTTCACCGTCGCCTTGCTGCGATCCGCCGCCGGAATGATGGCGATCACGGAACCCGGAATCTTCCAGTCGGGATACGCGTTCAGCATCGCTTCCACCGGCTGCCCGGCCGTCACGCGATTGATGTAGGACTCGTTGACGTCCACCTGGATCTCGAGCGAGTCCATGTCGACGATGGTCCCGATGCCCGTGCGCGTGAAGCCGCCGCCCGCGGAGATCGGCGAGATCATCTCGCCGGGCTGGGCGGACTTGGCGATGACGACGCCGGCGAATGGCGCGCGGATGACGGTGTTGTCGAGCTGGACCTGCGCGACGCTGACCGATTCTGTCGCCACGCGGATCTGCTCCTGATGGGCCGCGAGCTTCGCGCGCAGCGTGTCGCGCTGCGCGCGCGCGGCATCCATGGATTGCTCGGGAACCAGCTGCTTGTTGAAGAGCTCCTGCGAGCGCGCGTAATCGCGCTCGGCCTGCTGCAGCTGGGCGCGGATCTCACCATCCTGCGAGCGCGCGGCGGCGAGCTGGGCGCGCGCCAGGGCCAGCTGCGCCTTCGCTTCGGTGTCGTCGAGCCGCGCGAGCACCGCGCCGTCGGCCACGCGCATGCCCTCTTCGATGAGCACCTCGGTGATCTTGCCCGTGATCTTGGCGGAGACGGTCGCCTGCCGGCGTGCGGTGACGTAGCCGCTGGCGTCGAGCACGGAGCCGGCGCCACCGGCGGGCGCCGCCGCGCGGGCGGCGACCGTGCGTACGACCGGCGTGCTGAACCAGCTCCAGGCGGCCCACAGCGCTGCCGCCAGGACGAGGAGCGCGATGACGACCAGGACGAGCCGCCAGCGGCGCGCACGGGTCGGGCGGCCGTCGCGATCGATGCGAAGCTCGCGCAGAAGTTCGGCGGTGTCCACGGGATTCTGTCGACTCACGGGCAGCTCGATCAGTGTAACAGGTCGACGGTCGAGGGGAGCCAGCGCCGGGCACTTATCGATCGCCCTCGACCGGCCGGCCGTCGGCGCGGCAGAGCAGCCGAAACCGCTCGCAGACGACGAGTGTCGCGTCGTCGAGACGGCCACCGAGCCGGGTGACCACGCGTCCGAAGAATTTCGTGTGTGCGGCTCGCCAATAGGCGAGCGAGCCGTCGCCCTCGCCTTCGGTCGCCGCGAACTCGGCGGCCACCTGGCCGAACGGCACCAGCCTGACATCGGTCGTCTCGATGATCGCGACCGGCGTGCCGTCGCCGCGGGTGACGATGCTGACGTCGCCGGCCGCCGGCAGCGCGGCGCCTTCGCTCTCGAACTGAGCGGGTAGGCTGGCCGTCGCGCGTTTCCGGCCGGTGATCACTAGCGCTGCAAGCTCGTCGGCCAAGGCCGCCGAATCGCCGAACGAGAACGCGGTGACGCGTGCGGCTCGGTGAGGGTGGCCGGCCGGCAGCTGAGCGACGTACGCGCGCCTAAGCGCCGCAGCGGCGTCGGTCAGCGGCGGGTCCAGATCGTTTCCCACTGCGCCCACGAGCCGATCTTCGGCGCTGCGCGGACGGTCACGTCTTCGCGGGGCTCGAGCACGGGAGCAAAGGCGGGCATGAGGCGTTCGCACAGCTCAACGTCCGAGTAGAAGTGAATCAGCATCCCGCGCTTTGGCCCGTCGTCGTAGCGGATCGTGATCCCGCCGAAGGCGTTCCGCTCCACGACGATGTGAGCGTGGAGGATCTGCGTCCTCACAGAGTTCACGCGTAAGAAGAAGAAACCGCCCGGCCGCAGCAGCGCCGCGACCTTCGCAACATAGGCGGCCGCGTCCGCGTCGGCGCCATGCTGAAAGACCTGGATGGCGATCACGTAGTCGAAGTGAGTGACGGACGGCTGGTATTCGAGAAAGTCGTCGCAGATCAAACGCTGAGCTGCCAGCATTGGTCGGCGCTCTCGTAGATGCCTGATGGCTTCGGGCGAGACGTCGAGACCGAACACGTCGAGCCCGTCATCCACGAGCGGCAGATAATTACGGCCGTTCCCGCAGCCGACGTATAGGCCGGTGCCCGCATCGGCTGAGGCGTGGCGCAGGGTCTGCACGATACGCTGAACGAACGGCAGGGGCGGCTCGTCGGCGTAGCGCTGGTTACGATACTCCGCATCCCAGCGCGCCGTGGTCAGACGGCGAGCGCTAGATTCCGAAGAGATAGCGCGACCACCTCAAGAGGATGTAAACGAGCAGGGCGAGGAGTATCACGACGACGGTGCCGCCCGCGACCATCAGCCGCCGATAGACGTGACCGAGCTGCTCCTGCCGCCCGACGGCGCGCTGCTGCAGCTCCAGCGAGCGCTCCGTCACGCGACGGTACTCGGCCAGCTGCTCACGCTGAGCATCGCGGATCTCACGCAACAGCTGCCGGATCTGGTCGTCCTGGACGTCAGTCATCCCGCGCGCTCTCGAGTCCCCAGGCGCCCACACGCACCGGCGAGATGCGGAACATCACGCGGTTGGCAGGCATCGCCCGGCCGCCCCAGAGTCGCGCCAGGCCGGGGTACTTCGCATGGAACCGCTCGGCGAGCGCCTGTCGGTCCGGCCCGTCGGCGAGAAAGTCCGCGGTCCCGGTCACCGTCACGCCCTGGATCTCTCCGCGGTCCGAGACTGCTTCGGCCACCACGCACACGCGCGGGTCGCGACGGAGGTTCCGCACCTTCTGCGTGCCTTCGACGCTGATCATGGCCAGCGACGCCGGGTCGTGCAGGAACCACATCGGCATCGCCAGCGGCGAGCCATTGTGCTGGGTCGTGGCGAGGACGACGATGTCCTTGCCCGCGAGAAATTTCTGGACGTGCTGGTCGGCGAGCGTCATGGCTGTCCGCCGCGGATCATACCGCGCTCTCAGAAAATGTGCCGTCTCACGGAATGAAGTAGAACGGATTCGGCAGCTTGTAGGTTCGCTCGGCAAACCCGCCGTCGAGGTCGCTCATCTGGTCACCGATGTTCACGATCACCGTGTAGCCCTGATCCTGCAGCTTCTTCCGCTCGGGGGCCTTGAAGTCGACGGCGGACTTCGTCGTGAGATCGTCCGGCTTCAGGAGCACCCCGGTCCATTCGTATCCGGCCGCTCGCAGGTTGGCTTCCGTCGCGGCGCGCAGCCGCTCCGGCCGCCCGGTCAGGAAGAACACGGCGACACCGCGCGCGCGCGCCAGACGAACGAGGGCCAGCACCGGCTTGATCGGCTCGGCGCGGGCCATCCCGATCCATGCGAGCAGCCCGCAGGGGCCGCGCGGAAGATCACACGGGCCAGAAAGGATGAAGCCGTAGTCGTTGGCCCGAATGCTCGGCAGGTTCGAGAGCGCCGTCTCGTCGATGTCGACGACGATCGCCAGCCTGCCTCCCCGCTGTGCCCGCGACTCGAGGAACGCGCGCGCCTGCTCGGCGACGGCGGAGAGATCGGCCTCGTAACGGCCGGAGTCGACGTACTGGCTGACCTGTCGCTTCGCGTCGGCGAGACTGGGCGGAGCGGTGGCCGCCGGCGCGGTCGAACCGACTGTGCCTGCGCAGCCGGCATTCAGGAGAAGCGTGAGGAGCGATACGTGGAGGACGAGGAAGCGCTTGACGGTCGTCATCGTTCGGCGGCTTGGGCCGAATGATACGCGTTGTTCAGCCGGTATGTCTCGCGCCTTACCTCGCAGCGTCAGGACGTTCGCCTAGCCGGCGCACGTGGACCATCGGGTTGAAGTAGAGGGTGCCTGCGACCCCGTCGATCTCGACGACGAGCTCATCGATGCCGCTGTTCAGCGTCATGTGACGCTTCGGCTTCACGCGCAGCACGCGCAGGATCGAATACTCCTCGGCGACGGAGATGACGGCGAATGCCGTCTGGGGCGTCCGCCCGTCGCCGGAGGTGAGCACGGAGTCGACGAGGCCGCGAAACCAGTTGAAGTGCTGCTCGGACTCTGCGAACCGCTTGAGCTCCTTCAGCGCGACCGCCCGGATGAGATGGGCGTCGATATCGACGGGACACCGCTGAAGCCAGGGCTCTGACGTGACGAGGATGGTGTTCCAGTCCTTCTGAACGACGAGGGCCGCGAGGTGATGCAGCGGACGACCGCGCTCACAGATCTCGACGAAGTCGCTACGGCCGCCGTAATCGGCGCGAAGCCGATCGAAATCGACAGAAAATGGATTGGCGAGCGGGGTGTGGGCGTTCAGGGCCGGCTTGGCGGTCGTGTTGGATGCGCACCCCGCGAGCGAACCGGCGAGGAGGATCAGGCTGAGTGCCGCCGCTCCGCGTCGCATGTGCGATGCCCTCTATGGTTGGCGTCGCAACCCTGGCAAGCCCAGGTGGCATACCGCTCACGGAACGACCACTACTTTCGACCATAGCCGATCGGCCGCGATCGACGCAATGATCTCCAATCGGTCGGGGCTAGAGCGCAGGTGCGGTCAGGCGCCAAGCGTTGCGAACTCTCGCGCATATCGGACGAGCCCACCGCCCACGGGGAGCGCGCCGCGGACCAGCTCGAGGATCTGAAATGCGGCGCCACCTCGGTACTCATCGAACAGCCCGAACTCCGACGCCGCGCGGAACCCGAAGCGGAGTAATACCTCGACCAGCCGTGCCTCCGCGGCCGTCGGAAAGGCCGCCGTGTGCACGGCGTGGATGCGCGCCGCGTCGGCGGGACGCTCGGGCCGGATCAGCACCGTGGACCGCGACTACTTCGCTGGGACGATCGCGCCGGTGACGTTGGTGAGGACGATCGTGGCCGCATAGCGCGTGGCATCGAGCGCAAACGACAACCGCCGCTGGGGCGGATGGCTCGTCAACACGATCGGGCCGTAGGCGACGTCGCGCCCGTCGAAGTTCGCTTGGATCCAGCGGGGTACCTGTGTGTCTTTCTGCTGCAGAACACCGTCGAGGATCCTACGAATCTTTTCGTAGTGCACCGGATTGGAACGCTGCAATGTCTCGAGCGCGCCGGCTTCGTTGAGGTCGACCACGCGCCGTTGAACCGGCGGCTGTCGAACTTGCGCCTGGGTGACGCACGCTGCCGATAGTGCCAGAAGGAGGACGACCGCCGTTCGGCTTGCTGTCTTCATTCTGCTCGCTCCGCGACCGGTCGGCCCACGGTCAGCGCCTGCCGCAGGGCCGGGTCGAGGTCGTTGAAGATCGAGTCGGCCTGCACTCCCAGAGCATCGAGCAGCTTGCTGAAGAAGCAGCGAGCGGCGGCGGCGGCCACAATGTCGAAGATCTCCTCGTCTCCGTAGCCATGAGATCTCAGTGTGTCGATGTCCGCGGCGGTGATCCGATCCGCGTTGAGCGCCACCTGCTCGGCGAACGCCATCATGGCGCGCTCGCGCGCGTCGAGCGGAGACTCGCGCGCGTCCGTCGCGATCGCCGTCACGGTCTTGGCATCGAAGACTTTGTTCGCAAGCACG
>Ga0075421_100001390_pt1 | contig 28225 bp, 29 predicted proteins | sample SoiMetdeltSBSDD5_FD_75292 | JGI IMG/M metagenome (GOLD analysis project Ga0075421, IMG submission 75292) | Bulk soil microbial communities from a Populus tree surrounding site in Tennessee, USA - Soil MetaG P. deltoides SBSDD5 | ecosystem: Environmental > Terrestrial > Soil > Tree plantation... | reverse complement strand
CGGGTCTGCCTCAGGGGCAGCAGGCAATAGGCAATAGGCAGTAGTCGCAATCGGCTGCGACAAGCGACTCCCTGCTATTGCCTATTGCCTATTGCCTTACTGGCCTATTGCCTTAATCAGACTGGCAGGGGTGGAGGCTGCGGAGGGGGCAGTGGGTACGTTTCTCAGCTATTGGTACTACTACCTGCCGGACTATGCTCTGGCGGTGCTGATGTACACGGTGCTGGGCCGCGCCGCGCTCAGCCTGTTTCTAGACGCCGACTCCCAGAACTACATCTGGCGCTTCTTCTGCAACGTGACCGACCCGGTGGTCTCAGCCGTCGGCGTGGTGACCCCCAAGGCGACCGCGCCGGTCGTCCTGTGGCTCTTCAGCTTCGTCTGGCTGTTCTGGGTGCGCCTCGTCCTGCGCATCGCCTATGCCGCCGCCGGTCTGCTGCCCGCAACGTAAGCCGCACCCGCCGGAGTTGGCCAAAGCGTGGCCCGATGCGTTGCCCAAGGAATGGCCCAGGAGTCTCGGATGAGCCGCAACATGTACTACGTCGGCATCGCCTTCTTCGGGATGATCAACGGGCTGCCCTTCTTCAGCCCGCTCTATCTCCCGGTGTTCGCCTACAGCGCGCAGCTCATGCAGGCGCCGTTGTTCGGCAATCTGAGCCTGATCGCCTATTTCGCCTCCCTGATGCTGTCGACCGGCACCGTGATCCTGGCCGGCATCCCGGCGGCGATCTACGAGAGCCATGTCGGCGCCAAGGACGATTCCACCGACAACTCCCTCTGGATCTGGCTTGTCGGCACCGCCCTCCTGGCCATCCCGGCCGCGGGCAACTTTCTGCGCTTTGGCGTCTAATGCGCTCAGACGGGCGGTCCCGGCGGCCCGGGCTCAGGCGGCACCCACCGCATACGTTGCAGGGGCGGCCACGCAATCGTGAACGCTGCTACCAGGGACGCTCCGCAACTTTCCGTGGTCCTGCGCTACGACTTTAGTGGTATGAAGATTGCTTGCAACGTGCGCGAGTAGCCGGTCATCCAGGGCTGGCCGGGACGGGGTTGCCACGATGGAAGCCATGCGTCAGGTCGCCTACGCGACGGTCTTGCGGGCGTGCGGCTTCGGCTCCCTGGCGATCTTCTGCTTCATGGTCGGCCTGTCGTTCGCGCCCCGCCTTGCCTTCCAGATGGGCGGCACGCTGACCCTGCTCATGACGGGCATCCTGGCCCTCAAGGCCCTGGAGGCGCGCTGGAAGTCCTACCGGCGCACCGAGATGTGGCTCTACCTGGAGAAGGAGCACCGGCCGCCCGCCGCGATCGCCCAGCAGATGACCTCCGCGGTGCTGCGCGAGACCTATCTCACCTTCGCCATGTGGACCTCGCTGGTCGCCATCGCGATGTGGTGCCTCGCGCTCGTCTTTGCCGTGCTGGACGTATAGTTGTACCGACGGACTCACAGGAACATTGACCAGAGGCATCAGTCCCGACGGGTGCGGGGTGGACGCCGAGACTGACTGCCCCCAGTTCGCACGCACCGCGGGAGTGCGCGCTCACACAGTCTGGCCGAGCCGAAAACCCCTGTCGAGGGAAAAACCTCGAGATGCTCAGCCTGCGGAAACCAAACCGTCAGCTAACGATCTTTGTCGCCATGGTCGCCGGGAATGCGTCGGAGCGCGGCGTCGGGCCCGGCGGCACAGCGGGCTCGCCGGTCTGGCGATGCAGCATCACCTGACGGGAGAGCGCAAGGCATAGTGGGTAAGCTGCCTGGCGTCTGCTAATGCTTGTTCCAGTCGGGCGGGCGCTTCTGCAGGAAGGCGCCGATGCCTTCCCTGGACTCGGCATGCATCATGTTCTCGACCATGACGCCCGCGGCATAGTCGTAGGCGTCCGCGAGCGACATTTCCGCCTGCCGGTAGAAAGCCTCCTTGCCGATTGCGAGCGTCACCGGTGGCTTCGATGCCACAGTCCGGGCCAGCCCCAGCGCCGCATCGAGGGCCGCGCCCGCCGGCACTACGCGGTTGACGAGGCCGTAGGCCGCCGCCTCGGCGGCGGGGAGCATCTCGCCCAGCAGCAGCATCTCCATGGCGCGCTTGCGCGGCACGTTGCGCGACAGCGCCACCATCGGGGTGGAGCAGAACAGGCCGATGTTGACCCCGGGCGTCGCGAACCTGGCCGTCTCCGATGCCACCGCCAGATCGCAGGTGGCCACCAGCTGGCAGCCGGCCGCAGTGGCGACACCCTCGACGGCCGCGATCACCGGCTTCGGGCAGCGCAGGAGCGACTGCATGAACGTAGAGCACTCCCGCATCAGACGTTCGGTGAAGCCGCGTCCACCGTCCGGATCGCTGCGATGCTCGGTCAGCTCTCTCAGGTCGTGACCGGCGCAGAACGCCGTGCCCCTGGCGGCGATGACGACGGCGCGAACACCGGCGTCGGCGGAGATCGTGTCGATGGCACCCTGCAGCGCGGCGAGCATGGACATTGAGAGGCTGTTGCGCGCCTCGGGCCGGGCGAGGGTCAGCACCAGCAGCCCCGGCTCCGGCCGCTCGAACTCCACCATCACGCCCGCGTTCGGGGTGCGGGCGGGGACGCCCGCTTCCGTCGTCGTGTCGACGGGCGCCGTTGCTCCAGCCCGTCTCGCCGCCATTCCTCGACCTCCGCTTATTGCAGCAAGGGCTCGATCTTGTCGTAGTACTTCTTGACCAGCTCGATATTGCTCGGATGCATGATCGGCTGCACCGTCTTGAGCTGCTCGCTCAGCTCCTCGACGAGCTGCTTGCGCTCCTTCTCGGGCAGCGTCTTGTCGGCCATGGCATCGTCGAGCTCCTTCTTCGCGAGCGTCGGCGGGTCGGTGAAGGCCTTGGTCTGCGGGTCGATGCCGAACATGACCATGGCGACGTTGGTGGCGACCTCGTCGTACTCGCCGTGGTCCTTGAAGCCGAACTTCTTGGCGATCGTGTTGAGCTGGGCCAACGCCGCCTGCTCGGACTTCTCGCCCGCCATCTTGTCGAAGGCCTCGGCCATGTCCTTGTGCGCGGCGATGAAGCCCTCGACCTGCTTCTCGGACAGCTTGATCTGCTTCACGGGCGCAGGCGCCGGAGCTTGCGCCGACACCACGCCGGCAAGATAGGCAAGCGCGGCGACCGTGAAGGCGGTCACACAAAGGCGTAGCACCTGTCGCATGATGATCCTCGCTTGGCGACGCGTCGCCACATGTTGAAGGCCTGAACCTTGGTATCCGATCCTGGTATGAGTCCGCGATGACAAAAGTTGGACGCCGCTCGCATGTCAATGCCTAGCTCGCCCCCCGGTCCGCCCCCAGGCTCACCCCCCGGCCGGCTCGATGCAAAACGCGTCGAGGACCTGATCGATGCGCGCTTTCCCCAGATCCATTCGGGGGGACGCAACCTTGTGGTTGAGGAGGTGGGCTTCCGCAGCGCGCGGGTGCGTATGAAGGCCGATCCCCGCAACACCCGGCCCGGCGGCACCATCTCCGGCCCTTCCATGTTCGCGCTGGCCGACTTCGGAGTCTACGTGGCCGTCATCGCCACCCTTGGAGAGGCTGGCGTCGACGCCGTGACATCGAACCTGAACATCAACTTCCTGGCGCGTCCCGAGCCGAACGACATGACGGCCGAGGTCAGGCTGATCCGCCTGGGCCGGCGCCTCGCCGTGGGCGAGGTCGAGCTCCATTCGGAAGGCGCATCCGAGATGGTTGCACACGCAATCGCAACCTACGCGCTGCCGATCATGGGGTAACATAATACCTTAATCGTAATAACCTGATATTGCTCAATAAAATTCCATCTTACGGCGTTGACATGGAAGCGCGGGCAGCCTAGAAGCCCGTGCGTCGTGAGCGATCGCCGAGGACACCTCCATGAAGACCTTTTTTGCCAAGCCCGGTGAGGTGGAGAAGAAGTGGGTGCTGATCGACGGCCAGGGCTTGGTCGTCGGCCGTTTGGCGTCGCTGATCGCCATGCGCCTCAAGGGCAAACACAGGGCCGCGTACACGCCGCACGTCGATACGGGCGATAACGTGATCGTGATCAACGCCGAGAAAGTCGTCTTCACTGGCAACAAGACCGACGACAAGATCTACTACCGCCACACCGGCTATCCCGGCGGCATCAAGCAGCGCACGCCGCGCCGCCTGTTCGAGAGCAAGTTCCCGGAGCGCGTACTGGAGCTGGCGGTGGGCCGCATGCTCAAGCGCGGGCCGCTGCAGCGCAAGCTCATGCGCAATCTGAAAATCTATAAGGGTGCCGCGCATCCGCACGAGGCTCAGCAGCCCGAGCTGCTCGACGTGAAGTCGCTCAACCGCAAGAATGTGAGGGCGTGACCGCCATGGCAGACGCCAAGACCCTGGAAGACCTGGCCAGCCTGCAGGGCACCGAGACGGCTGCCCTGCCTGCGAGGAAGCTCGACGCGCAGGGCCGCGCCTACGCCACCGGCAAGCGCAAGAATGCGGTGGCGCGCGTCTGGATCAAGCCGGGGGTCGGCAAGATCACCGTCAACGCCAAGGCGTTCGACCAGTACTTCGCGCGGCCTGTCCTGCAGATGCTGCTGAGGCAGCCGCTGCAGGCTGCCAACCGCACTGATCAGTTCGACATCATGGCGACGGTGACGGGCGGCGGCCTTTCCGGCCAGGCCGGCGCGGTGCGCCACGGCATCTCCAAGGCGCTCACCTACTTCGAGCCGGAGCTTCGTCCCGTGCTCAAGAAGGGCGGGTTCCTGACGCGCGACAGCCGCGTGGTCGAGCGCAAGAAGTACGGTCGCGTGAAGGCCCGCCGCAGCTTCCAGTTCTCGAAGCGCTAAGCGGATCCTCGGCTCCATCCTCAGCGCGCCTGGCAGCCGCCGCTGCCGGGCGCGTTTGTTTATTCGACACCCGTTGACACGGCGCCGCACCGATCCCATAAAGCGGACCATGATCACGCAGGCAGACACGATGCTCCGACGCCGCCGTCCGTGCGACCCGCGACGGCGATGAAGAGCGTTCGCTCACAGTCTCTCTCGCAGGCCGCTTCCCCCGACGCGGCCTTTTTTGTTGCCTGATCGATCATCCCTGACCGAGCCCAAACTATGTCCGCCAACCGCAAGTCCACCGCCGCCAAAGCCGCAAAGCCGGTCGTCTATATCGACGGCGAGGCGGGAACCACCGGCCTGGAGATCCGCCGCCGGCTGGACGGCGTGGACGGCATTGCGGTGCGCAGCATCGCCGCCGACAAGCGCAAGGACGAGGCCGCACGGCTCGCCATGATGCGGGAGGCGGACCTCGTCGTCCTGTGTCTGCCCGACGCGGCCGCCATCGAGGCGGCCGCATGGCTGGCGACACTCGGAGACGCCGCACCGAAGGTGATCGACGCCAGCACGGCCCATCGCGTGGCGGACGGCTGGGTCTATGGCTTCCCCGAGCTGGACGCCGGCCAGGCCCTGGCCGTCCGGGCGGCCCGGCGGGTCTCGAACCCGGGCTGCTATCCCACCGGCGCCATCGCCCTCATCCGTCCGCTGGTCGATGCCGGGCTGATCCCTGCGGACTACCCCATCACCGTCAATGCCGTCAGTGGCTACAGCGGCGGCGGCCGCAGCATGATCGAGGCCTACGAGGCGGGCCAGGCCCCGCTCTTCGAGCTCTACGGGTTGACGCTTCAGCACAAGCACGTGCCGGAGCTGCAGAAGTACAGCGGGCTTAGCATGCGGCCCATCTTCGTGCCGTCGGTCGGCAACTTCCGGCAGGGCATGCTCGTCAGCGTGCCGCTGCACCTTGACGCCCTTCCGGCGAAGCCCGCCGCGCGCGACCTGGAGGCGGTGCTCGCCCGCCATTACGCTGGCGCCACCCGCGTCAAGATTCTGCCCGCCGACACCGCCGGTAGCAGCCGCCTCGACGCCCTGGCGCTCAACGGCACCGATAAGTTGGAGCTGCGCGTCTACGCGAACGAGCGGCACCGCCAGGCCGTCCTCGTGGCGCGGCTCGACAACCTGGGCAAGGGCGCCTCCGGCGCCGCGGTGCAGAATCTCGAGCTGATGCTGGGGTTGGTGTAGATTGGGTCAAGCGAAGCGCAGACCCAACACGTGTCCTGCACACCTGTGTTGGGTCTTCGGCTTCTCCTCGACCCAACCTACAGGCGCGCGGTAATCTCACCCGCCATGAGCCGCTACGACTTCGACGCCCAGCGCCTGTTCGTGAAGGCCGCCCTCATGGAGGGCGGCACGGTCGCCTGCACGCCGGCGCAGACCAACTACCTGCGCAATGTGCTGCGCCTCGGGGCCGGCGATGCCGTTCTCCTCTTCAACGGCCGCGACGGCGAATGGCGCGCCGATCTGGCCGAGGCGGGACGCCGCGGTACCACCCTCGCCGTGCAGGCCCAGACACGGCCGCAAGAGGGCGGACCCGATATCGACTACCTGTTCGCGCCGCTCAAGCGCGCCCGCCTCGACTACATGGTCGAGAAGGCCACCGAGATGGGCGTGGCGCGCCTCAGGCCGGTGCTGACGCGGCGCACCGTCGCCGAGCGGGTCAACACGGAGCGCATGCGCACCCATACCGTCGAGGCGGCCGAGCAGTGCGGCATCCTGCGCCTGCCCGAGGTCAGCGCGCCTGAGAAGCTGGAGCGCGTCGTGGCGGGCTGGGACGCCGGCCGCGCGCTGGTGTTCTGCGACGAGGACAGTGCCGAGCCCTGCCCGTTCACCGCATTGGCGCGCATCCCGCCCGGCCCCGTCGCCGTACTGATCGGCCCGGAGGGGGGATTCGATCCGGCCGAGCGTGAGCTTCTCTCATCCCAACCATTCGTCACGCGCATCTCGCTGGGTCCGCGCATCCTGCGCGCCGACACCGCCGCCGTTGCTGCGCTTGCGCTTGTCAACGCCGTGCTTGGGGACTGGCGCTAGCCATTGTGGCGCGAGGTGGACCGACCCACTACGCTGCGGCGACAAGGCTTGTGTGCGGCGCAGCTTTTCAACTAACAAAGGATTCCCGGAAGCCCCTCGCCAGCCCAGGACAAACGCCCCCGATGTCCACTCGTCAGGACACAGCGCCGAGCCAGCCGGTTGGCTCGCGCGACGATCTCGTCGCCTGGATCGCGGCGGGCTGCAAGCCGCCGCAGGACTGGCGCATCGGCACCGAGCACGAGAAGCTCTTGTTCCACGCCGACACACTGAAGCCGGTGCCCTATGAGGGCGAGCGGGGTGTGCGTGCCCTCATGCAGAGCCTGATCGACAGGTTCGGCTGGCAGCCCATCAAGGAAGGCGACACCATCATCGCCCTCAGGCGTCCGGAGGGCGAGCGCGGCGGCACGGTCTCGCTCGAGCCCGGCGGCCAGTTCGAGCTGTCGGGCGAGCCGCTCGCCACCGTGCACGAGGTGGCGGCCGAAACGCAGGCGCACCTCGACCAGTGTCTGCAGGTGGGCGCGCCGCTCGGCATCGGCTTCCTGGGTGTTGGCTTCGCGCCGGACTGGACGCTGGCCGAGATGCCGCGCATGCCCAAGCAGCGCTACGGGGTGATGACGGCCTACATGCCCAAGGTCGGCACCCGCGGCCTCGACATGATGTACCGCACCTGCACCATCCAGGTGAACCTCGACTTCGCCAGCGAGGCCGACATGGTGCAGAAGCTGCGTGTGTCGCTGGCGCTGCAGCCCGTCGCCACCGCCATCTTCGCCTGCTCGCCCTTCACCGAGGGTAGGCCCAACGGCTTCCTCTCCCTGCGCAGCGAGATCTGGCGCCACACCGACGCGGACCGCACTGGCATGCTGCCGTTCGCGTTCGAGCCGGGCATGGGCTTCGAGCGCTACGCCGACTACGCCCTCGACGTGCCCATGTACTTCGTCTACCGCGACGGCCGCTATATCGATGCCGCCGGCGCCTCGTTCCGCGACTTCCTGGCCGGCCGGCTGCCGCAGCTGCCGGGCGAGCGGCCGACGCTCGACGACTGGTCCGACCACCTCACCACGCTGTTCCCGGAGGTGCGCATGAAGCGCTTCCTGGAGATGCGCGGCGCCGACGGCGGGCGTTGGCGCCGCATCTGCGCCGTGCCGGCGTTCTGGGCCGGCCTTCTCTACGACCGCACGGCGCTCGACGCCGCCTCGGACCTGGTGCGTGACTGGACCGCGGAGGAGCGCCAGGCGCTGCGTGACGCGGTGCCTCGCACCGGGCTCAACACGCCGTTCCGCCGCGGCACGGTGCTCGACATGGCTCGCCAGGCGCTTGCCATCGCCCGCGACGGCCTCGCCCGCCGTGCCAACCAGGACACCCAGGGCAACGACGAGGCCAGGTTCCTGGAGCCGGTCGAGGCGATCCTGCGCGAGGGACAGAGCCCCGCCCAGGAGATGCTGGCCCGTTACGCGGGTCCGTGGCGCCGCAGCGTCGCGCCCCTGTTCACCGAGTACGCCTTCTGAATTCGACCGCGCCGCAAGGGTCGCACCAGAGAGCTTGTGGCGAGGTGAGCCGCCGGCGCCGCAGTCATTGCGGCGTGAAGGTGGTGATGTCCCCCGGCGGCTCGTTGCAGCAGGGGTGGGTGCGGAGCTTGCCGTAGGCCGCGAACAGCCTGGAGCCCAGGGCGCCGGCGCGCTCCATGTAGGTCTCCAGAAGGGATGCGCTGCAGGCGCGCCAGGCCATGATATCCTCCGGCCGCAGCTGGACGATGCGCATGCCTTTCTCGGCGGCGAGCGCGTAGGCCTCGGCACGGACCGTCGCGAAGCGCGCCCACATGTAGCTCTGGGCGTCCTGCCCCAACTCGGTAACGATCACCTGCTGGTCGGGCGTGAGCTTCTGCCAGGTCCGCTCATCGATCACCACCATGAACAGGCTGGGTGCGTAGCGCAGGTTGGTAATGGTATCGGCGACGCGCCACAGCTCGTGCTCGCGCACGGTCATGATGTCGGTCGCGATCGCCGCCAGCGTGCCCTTTTGCAGGGCAGCATAAGCCTCGGACGGCCGGACCCATTGCGGCAGGCCACCGCACTTGCTCAACAGCTCCTTGGCCTGGCTGTCGGCGGCGCCGACAGGTCGCACGACAAGGGTCACCGGGTCGTTGGCGGGCACCGTCTTCGAGACGAGGATGCTGGAGCCGTAGGGCTCCCACCACAGCACGCGGGCATTGGTGCGGAGCAGGATCTCCCGATCGATCAGCATTCGTATCTCGCTGTCGGTCCTGGTCGCCGCCTCGATCAGCGCGTCGAAGTTGAACAGGAAGGGCTGCAGGAACGAGGCGCAGAGCGGAACGTCCCTGGCGAATTCGGTCAGGGGGGTGGTGCCGATCTCGATCGTCCCCGATCTCACCGCATCCAGAACCTCGCTCTCCTGGTAGCGGCGGCCCGCGCCCTCGATCTCCACCCTGAGCGCGCCACTCGTGCGGGCTTGGAGCTGACGGGCGAACTCGCGCATGTTCTGTCCGGTCGGGCTGTCGAGCGAGATCGGCAGGCCCAGGCGCAGCGTGACGCTCTCCGCACGGGCGGCGGGAGGGGCAAGGAGGTCCAGCAGAGCGAGAAGCAGGGCAATAGCGACGCCCAGCGCCAGGCGCATCCTGGGTTCTCGTGCGCTCGGCGTGTGGTCGGCGATACTGTCCGCATTCCGCGTTATCAGAAGGAGCATGCGCGCTCCGCGACGGCCAGGATGGCGGGTGCGCCGTACGCGCCCGCCCACGACCCGGCGGCGCTGCGACCAGTCGTCGGCCCTGTCCCCGCGGTCGCCGCCACGTATCCCAGTCTGCATCGTATGCCCAAGCTGAAGGCCTTACATCGCAAATCCGCCGCGCCGGTAAGCACCCAACGGAACATCCGAGTGTGTCAAGCTTGTGGATGCGGGTGATGGCTCTCGTATTGTCCCCGTGGCCGTGCAGCAACCACCGCTGTGCTTGACTGGTCCCATGGCTTGGTCAAGCTTACGCTTCTGCGGGAAGCGACCCATTGGCGTCGGCACCAAAGGGCGCGCTCAGCCTGGTCAGCATGGCGCGTGGTGGCGGCGAGGTTGGGAGCATGCCGGATGCGCGCCAAACTCTCTGCGAGCACGCATTGCAGCCGGCCGCCTGCCAGCCCTTCAAGAGGAAACGTCACATGATCTCAACCGTGCGGTCGCTGCTGGCACTGGCCCTGGCCATGACACTGCCCGGTCTCGCTTCCACCGCCGCTGCCGCCGACTACCCCGACCGCCCCGTGCGTGTCATCGTCGGTTTCGGTCCGGGCAGTTCCGCGGACGTGTCGGCCCGCGTGGTCAGCGAGGAGCTGAGCCGGATCCTGGGGCAGCGGTTCGTCGTCGAGAACCGGCCCGGGGCCAGCAGCAACACCGCCGCTCTCGGCGTGGCCAAGGCCGACGCCGACGGCTACACGCTGTTCCTGGGCTCGGTGGCCAACGTGATCAACACCAGCCTGAAGACATCGAGCGTTGACCTGCAGAAGGACCTGAAGCCGGTCGCCCTCCTGTGCGCGTTGCCGAACATCCTGGTGGTGCACCCTTCGGTGAAGGCGACCAGCGTCAAGGAGCTGATCGCGCTGGCCAAGGCCGATGCCAACAAGCTCAACTACGGCTCGGCCGGCCCCGGCACGTCGCCGCACCTTTCAGCGGAGCTGTTCAAGACCATGGCCAGCGTGGACATGGTGCACGTGCCCTATACGGGCACGGCCCAGGCGGCGCAGGACCTGATCGCCGGGCGCCTGCAGCTGATGTTCGCCCCGGCCTCCACCGCCCTGCCGCAGATCGATGCTGGCAACCTGCGCGCGCTCGCTTGGAGCACCGCCACACGCGGCGCCAGCCTGCCTCAGCTGCCGACCGTCGCAGAAGCCGGGCTGCCGGGCTTCGAGACCGCCCTCTGGTTCGGCATTGTGGCTCCGGCCGACACTCCCGATGCGATCCGCGACCGGCTTGCCGAGGCCATTGGCCAGGCTGTCAAGTCCGAGGCCGTGCTCAAGGCGTTCCGAACGCAGGGCATCGAGCCACTCGACGGCGGGCCGGCGGCATTCGCCAGATACATCGCCGCCGAGACGGCGAGGTGGGCCGACGTGGCCGCCAAGGCCGGTCTGGTCAAACCCTGACCGGCCCGCGGCGACACGTAGACGGGGGGTCAACCCCTCGCCTCGACCTTGGGCATTGGACCAAGACGCCAGGCGCGAGGGGTCTGACCCTCGCCAGAGCTGAGACAAGGAGCGCATATGGCACGACTGCTTGCATCCGAATGCCGGCCCTTCTTCGATGCGGTTGCGGAGAAGGCGAGAGAGATGGCCGCACCGGTCTCCATCGCCGTGGTCGGCCCCGAAGGCCACCTCATCGCCCTCGAGCGCATGGACGACGCGGGCTTCATCACGCCGGAGACCGCCTGGGCCAAGGCCTACACCGCCGCGGCGTTCCGCTCCATGAGCCCGCGGTTCCCCGACGGCCTGGTGATCCAGAAATGGTTCCAGGAGCGCAACCCGCAGATGATGGTGGCTGCGGCCATCATCTCCGGGGGCCGGGTCGTCGCCTCCGGAGGGTGCGCCCCGATCTTCAAGGGCGACGAGATGGTCGGCGCCTACGGCATCAGCGGCGGCACCTCCGATCAGGACGAGGTGATGGCCCGCTACGCCCGAGAGAAGGTCGGCTGGGCGCATACGCCGACCCACGACACCACGCCGGAGAGCCTGAAGGCCCACATCAACGAGCTCTACGAGCGCGCCGGCCTCGCCGGCCGCAAGCTGTGAGGCCGGAGCGATCGGGGTCAGACCCCTGGCCAAGTCTGCGTATCACTCGTCAATGGTGGCCAGGGGTCTGACCCCGCTCCACCCCGGCCGCTCATTTCCGGCGCTGCCAGTCCTGGAACTCGCGGAACAGGCGCTCCCGCTCGCCGGTCGACAGCTCACGCCCTTTTCCCGCCCGAACGTCCAGGAACTCGTCGAAGCTCGTGCGCATCTCCTTCGCCTCGCGCTGATGCCGGTCGAGCCACTCCTGGGCGGGTGCGAAACGGGTCCAGCCGGGCACCTTGCCGGCGAAGTTCACCGTCTTCCAGGACGGCTGGCGCGGCGGCTTGAGGAACTCCTCATAACGCGAGAAAAGCGCCTCCACGAAGCGGGCGTTGCGCTGGTAGCGAAGCGAGCCCTTCGGCCAGTTCAGTGTGACCAGGATGGTGTACAAGGCGATGGTGCGCACCGGCTTGTCCTTTTCCACCAGGGTCGGATAGTCCTCGCCGCCGATCTTGCTCGGCAGGAAGTCGGCTTCCAGCGCCGCCGGATAGGGCACCTCCAGGAACTTGAAACCGGCATCGGCCTTCACCGTCCCGTAAGCCGGAACGACCTTCGGGCAGATGCAGACCGTCGCGTCGAGCTCCTTGCGGCGCATCTTCTCGACGGCCTCGGGCTGCGGGAAGTTGGACACCTGTACGTCGATGCCCAGCGTCTTGAAGATGTGGAGGCCGGCCGAGGCACTGCCGCTGCCAGCAATGTGGAAGCTCACCTTCTTGCCCTTGAGGTCGGCCAGCGAGTTGTTCTCCGGCAGCGCCAGCACGTGAACCTCCTCGGTGGCCAGCGGCGCCACATAGAGGATCTGCCGCTTGAGATCCGGCCCGAGCTCGCCGCTGGCGACAAAGTTGTTGAGATTGCGCGGGTTGGTGAACGCGAAATCGACGCTGCGCATGTAGATGAGATCGCGCACGTTCTGCACGCCGCTGCTGGTCGTCAGCGACACGACGCGGAGCTTGTCGTCGCTGGTGACGAGGGCGATGTCGTTGGCGAGGGCGTGGTAGGCCGCGCCCAGACTTCCCCCCGCGATGAACACCGTGTTCTGGTTGACCTGGTCGCGCTTCGCCTTGTGCGGGTCCTGCGCGAATGCCGTTCCACCTCCGGCGAGCAACGACAAGCCAAGCATGACGATAAACGAAACGCGGGTCGGCATGAACGTCTGTCCCCTGTCACTGGCAGCACTGCGACCCGCAGCCTTTCTGGGAAGCCTCGGCCCCCGAGGCCGCGAGCCGGCATTTACATCCTTGTGGGCCGATCTGAGCGGAGAAGCGAAAGCGTAGCTGGAGCGCGGCAGTGCGGCCGGAATGCGGCATGGGTCCGAACCGTGCTCCCCCGCCTCATGAAAATGCTTGAGGTGTTGCGCCACAGTCCGCTGCCGGGTCCACCACCGGTCCGTTCCCGCTATTCGTCCACCACCGGGTTCCTGAGCACCCCGATCCCCTCGATCTCCACCTCGACCACGTCCCCCGCTTTCAGGAACTGCGGCGGCTTGCGGCTCCAGCCGACGCCTGCGGGCGTGCCCGTCACCAGCACGTCGCCGGGCGCCAGGTCGAAAATGGTGGAGCAGTAGCTGACGATGGTGGGGATCTTGAAGATCAGGTGCCGCGTGTTGGACGACTGCTCGGTCTTGCCGTTGATGCGCAGTGACAGACCCAGGTTCTCAGGGTCCGGGATCTCGTCGGCCGTCACCATCCACGGACCGAACGGGCCGGTGCCGACGAAGTTCTTACCGGCGGCGATCTGCTTGGCGTGGAACTGCCACTCGCGCACACTGACATCGTTGTAGCAGGAGTATCCGGCGATGTGGGCGAAGGCGTCGCCTTCCGCGATATGCCGGCCGCCCTTGCCGACGATCACGGCCAGCTCCGCCTCCCAGTCGAGCTCGTGCGAGACCTTGGGGCGCACGATCGGCTCGCCGTGCCCCACCTGCGAGCGCCACACCCGCAGGAAGATGGGCGGGAACTTGCTCAGCTCGCGCTGCAGGCCGGCGGCCAGCACCTCCTGGTGGTGGTCCATATAATTGCGCACCAGGCAGACGATCTTCTCGGGCCTCGGGATGACCGGCAGGAAGCGGATGGCGGAGAGGGCGTAGTCCGCCTTGCGCCCCGCCACGATCTCCTCGCGCCTGGCGAAATCCGGGCTGGCGATGAAGTCCTGCAGTCCGGCGTGCTTGCCGTCGAGCGCCTTCCCGAGATCGATGACCCCGTTGCCGGCGACGGCGCCCCATGACTCCCTGCTCCCATGAGAGAACGACAGCAGTCTCATGCCCCACCTTCGCGTTTGGATGTTGCCTGGCGCCGAGCAAATTGCTTTGCTGGCCAAAAATCAAGGCCTCAGGGAGGAGAAGACGATGACACGGTCGATGCGGCCGACGCTCTCGCACATGGGCATCTTCGTCACCGACATGGACCGCATGGTCCGCTTCTACACGGATGTCCTGGGCCTCACCGTGACCGACCGCGGCCGGGGCATCAGCTTCAACAACGACTTGGCGTTCCTGAGCTCCGACCCCGAGAAGCACCATCAGGTGGTGCTGGCCTCCGGACGGCCCAAGGAGGCAACCTTCAGCACCGTGATGCAGGCGTCGTTCGCGGTAGGCACGCTCGACGACCTGCGCGCCGTCAAGGCGAAGGCGCTGGCCAACGGGGCCACGGCGCTGCGCGCGCTCGATCACGGCAATGCCTGGTCGATCTACTTCAAGGATCCGGAGGGGAACACCGTGGAGGTCTACCTCGACACGCCGTTCCACGTGCCCCAGCCGCACGGCGACCCGCTCGACCTCGACAAGACCGACGCGGAGATCCTGCGCACCACCGAGGCCGCCTGCCGCAACGACCCCGGCTTCATGCCGCGCGAGGACTACGTGCGCAGTCGTAGATTGGGGTAGACCCGAAGGGCCATAACCCAACATGCGGCGCTTGATCCGTGGCGTGGATCGGATAGGGTGGCCGCGTCGGAAAAGGCGGTACCGGTTGGTTGGCCCGGTCGTTCCCCTGCAAGGGGAGCTCTGGCTGGCGCGCCCAGCGCCAAGTCCCTCGACCTGAACGCCGGCGCACTGACGCGTCAGCGAGCAAAGGGACGTGGACCATGCAACAGCAACTCTCCGTCATTACCCTCGGCATCGCCCATCTGGCGCGCTCGCGCCGCTTCTACTGCGACGGGTTCGGCTGGACGCCGGTGTTCCAAAACGACGAGATCGTCTTCTACCAGATGAACGGCTTCGTCCTCGGCACCTGGCTCACCAAGGCCCTGGAGGCGGATATGATGCGGCCCTTTGCGCGCCCCGGCGCGTTCTCGCTGGCCCACAACGTCGGCACGGCCGAGGAGGTCAAAGCGCTGCTGGATCGTCTCTCCCGCTACGGCGGCCGTATCCTGCGCCCGGCCGATGCGCCATCCCACGGGGGCGTGCGTGGCTACATCGCCGACCCGGACGACCACGCCTGGGAGATCGCCTGGAACCCCGCCTGGCCCATCAGCGCCGAGGGTTACGTGCGGTTTGCACCCACCTGACGCGGGCGCCGCTCGCTCCGCCACAGGTCGGCTCGCGCTCCCTTCTGCAGCCGGTGGCCCACGTGCAGCAGACGGCTGCCCAACCGCTTGGTGGCAGCCGATGCGCCGTTGCAAAGCGGCTCATTCCTCATGACAGAAGAGACCTGCCGGTGTTAGCTCACGTAGCCAATCGCCGCCGCGTGGGGGACATATGATCAAGCCTTGGATTTTCGAGTTCCTGTATGCACCTGACGCCCAGGGCGAGGAGATCGCACCGCAGGACGCCACGGCCGTGTTCAACCGGGGCGTCGCCCTCTGGCAGCGCATGGATACCCTCGACTACGAAGGCATCTTCTTCAGCGAGCACCATTTCGGCCTCTCCTACAGCCCGTCGCCCAACCTGTTGATCGCCGGCGTCGCCCGCTCCACCGAGCGGCTGCGGCTCGGCACCATGGGGCTCGTGCTGCCGCTCTACCACCCCTGGCGCGTCCTGGAGGAGATCGGCATGCTCGACCACCTGACCGGTGGACGGCTGGAGATCGGCTGCGCCAGCGGCGTGCCGCAGGAGCTGATCCAGATCGGCATCGCGGCCGAGGAGAACCGGGAGCGATTCAACGAGGCCCTGGCGATCCTCGACGCCTGGCTCGCCGAGCCGGTGATCTCACATCATGGGCGCCACTGGAGCTTCGACAACCTGCGCATCGTGCCGCGCCCCCTGCAGCAACCCTCGCCGCCCAAGTGGACGACAGTGGTGAGCCCGGCGTCCGCCATCAAGTCGGCCGGGCGCCGGTCCAAGATCTGCTCAGCCTTCGAGTCCGTCACGCGCATCAAGGAGATCTTCGATGCCTACCGGGGCGAGGCCGACCGGACGGGCTTCGCCTGCGGACCGGATCACCTCGCCATCCGCCGCAACATCACTGTTGCCGCGAGCGAGGCCGAAGCGCTGGAGACAGCGCGCATCGCCAAGGAGATGACGCGCAAGGTGACCGCCGGCGACCCACGGGTCAAAGCCGCGTCGTCCTCCCTGCTCGATGCCAAGACCGGCTTCGCGATCCACGACGACGAGTTCATCGCCGGCACGCCGGCCCAGGTGGCCGAGCAGATCATCGCGCAATGCCGCGCCTGCGGTGCCGGCCACATTCTCGCGATCCTGGGCCGCGCCGTCGATGAGCACCGCTTTACGGCGGTCGAGCTTTTCGGGGAGCAGGTGATCCCGATCCTGCGCAAGGCGGAGATCGCGTAAAGGGGTCAGACCCCTGGCGACTGCTGTCGCGACTTTGCTGCAACGTCGAGGCCAGGGGTCTGACCCCTTCGGAGAATCGAAGCATGGAACAGCGTACGAAGCCGCCGTTTCGTGCCGACCATGTCGGCAGCCTGATCCGGCCGCAGGAATTGCGCGAAGGGCGCCAGGCGCACCTGGAGGGCAGGCTGCCCGCACCGGAGCTCGCCGCCATCGAGGACCGGCTCATCCGCGAGGCGGTCGCCATGCAGGAGCGCATCGGCCTGCAGGCCGTGACCGACGGCGAGTTCCGCCGCACCTCCTTCCGCGAGGTGCTGTTCGAAAGCATGGACGGATTCAGCAAGGAGCGAGTCGAGACCGACTTCGTCTTCTCCTATGCCGACGGCAGCACGCGGCGGGCGACGCCGGTCCCGAAGGTCGTCTCCCGGCTCAAGCGCAGCGGCAGCATGGCGGCCACAGACTTCAAGTTCCTCAAGACGGCCACCAAGGCCACGCCCAAGGTGATGCTGCCGGCACCCTCGCTGGCGCACTGGTTCGTCGGCGACAGGGTATTCGCCGGCGGTCCCTATGCCGACACCCGCGAGTACATGGCGGACATCGCGCGCATCTACCGCGAGGAGATCGGCGAGCTGGCGTCGCTCGGCTGCACTTACGTGCAGATCGACGAGGTGCCGATCCCCGTCATGTGCGACCCCGGCGTGCAGGCGACCGTTGCCGGGCGCGGCGAGGACGCGATGGCGCTGATCGATCTCTACGTCGACACCATCAACGACGCGATCAGCGATAGGCCGCACGGCATGACGGTCGTCGTGCACATGTGCCGCGGCAATGAAGGCGTCGCGGGTCTCGGCTCCGGCGGCTACGCGGCGGTCGCGGAGCGCGTCTTCGGCCGGCTCAAGGTCGACGGCTACCTGCTTGAATACGATACGCCGCGCGCCGGCGACTTCGCCCCGCTGCGGTTCCTGCCCAAGGACGCCATCGCCGTTCTCGGCCTCGTCAGCACGAAAGTCTTCGAGCTGGAGCCCAAGGACGATCTCAAGCGCCGCGTCGACGAGGCCGCCCGCGTCGTGGATCTCGACCGGCTGGGGCTGTGCCCGCAATGCGGCTTCGCCAGCCTCTACCGCTACGACCGAATGGGGCTCGACCTGCAGGAGAGGAAGCTGGAGCTCATTGTCTCCACTGCCAGCGACATCTGGGGTTGAAAGGGCCGGGGTCAGACCCCTTTCAACGGCGGTTGCGTATATACTCGACGCTGGACGAAAGGGGTCTGACCCCGTCTTTCGCCACGGGAGAGAACGAGCCAAGGGGCCAAGAGTGCAGAAGCGCGATACCGCAAGCGCCAGCTCACAAATCGTCGTCGAGGGTGTCAACCACCTCTACCGTCCGCCCAAGGGGCGGCCGGTGCTGGCTCTGGAGGATGTCTCGCTCGAGGTGCGCTCGCGCGAGTTCCTGGCCCTTCTCGGTCCGTCGGGTTGCGGCAAGTCCACTCTGCTCTACCTGATCGGCGGCTTCCTGCCGACCGAGACGGGCAGCATCCGGCTCGACGGCGCGCCGATCAGCGGCCCCGGCCCCGACCGCGGTATCGTCTTCCAGCATTTCGCGCTGTTCCCGTGGAAGACGGTGCGCGCCAACGTGCTCTACGGCCTCGAAAAGATGGGCCTGCCGCGTGATGAGCGGGAGAAGCGCGCGCAGGGTTTCGTCGACCTTGTAGGGTTGACCGGCTTCGAGGAGAGCTATCCCTCGCAGCTCTCAGGCGGCATGAAGCAGCGCACGGCCATCGCCCGCACGCTCGCCATCGACCCCAAGATCCTGCTGATGGACGAGCCGTTCGGCGCGCTCGACGCGCAGACCCGGCACCTGATGCAGACGGAGCTGCTCGCCATCTGGCGCCGCAGCCCCAAGACGGTGATCTTCGTCACCCACGACGTGCAGGAGGCGGTCTATCTCGCCGACCGCGTAGCTGTCATGACGGCACGTCCCGGCCGCATCAAAACCATCGTCGACATTGCGCTGGACAAGAGCGACCCCAATGTCGCCAAGTCCAAGGCCTTCATCGACACGGTGGACGCGATCTGGGGCCTCGTCCGTGACGAGGCCATCAAGGCGCAGGAGGCGCGGGTTTCGCCGTGATGATACTCCGACGAGAGCCACACGTGGCCCTTCTCCCCTTAGGGAGAAGGTGGCCCGAGGGGCCGGATGAGGGCGCCTTCACGGAGCGTCGGCAACAAGTAGCCCCTGACCAGTTCGGCCAAATGACTTACGGCCGCATTCGTAGCGTCGTATCCGCGTGCCGGACACCGCACGCCGCCGTAAGTCATGGCCTCACGTCCTCTCCCCCGCGGGGAGAGGGGCCGCACAACCCCGTTGCAGAAAAGCCATGAGAGCGCTGGTTCGCTACATGCCCCTTCTTCTGCTTGCAGCCGGCTGGGAGCTTGCGGCACGCTCGGGCCTCGTCTCGCAGCTTGCGCTACCGCCGCTCAGCCAGGTCGCGCTGGCCTGGGTGGAGATGGTCCGCTCGGGCGAGCTGCTCGCCAACGGCGCCTCGTCGCTGTGGCGCGCCGGTGCGGGGCTTGCGCTCGCCGTGGCGGCGGGTGCGGCGCTCGGCATCGCGATGGCGTGGTGGCGGCCCGTCAACGCCGCCCTCGGCCCGCTGGTCGAGATGCTCTACCCCATGCCCAAGTCGGCGCTGATCCCGGTCACGGTGCTGTGGCTCGGCTTCGGCGACGGCTCCAAGATCCTGCTCATCTTCCTGGGCTGCATGCTGCCCGTGACGCTGGGCGCTTTCAATGGCGCACGCGGGAGCGACCAGGCGCTCGTCTGGTCGGCACGCAGCATGGGGGCGAGCCGCCTGCGCATGCTCTGGGACGTGGTGGTGCCGAGCGCTCTGCCGGAGATGCTCAACGGCATCCGCACGGCGCTGGCGCTCGCCTTCATCCTGCTGGTGAGCGCCGAGCTGATCGTGGCCCGCGAGGGGCTCGGCTACCTGATCGGCTTCCTCGGCGCCAACGGCACCTACGACGCCATGTTCGCCGTGGTGCTGACCGTGGCGTTCCTCGGCTTCGCCGCCGACCGCGCCTATCAGGCGCTCATGCACAGGCTGCTCGCATGGCGCGAGTAGCCGGCATCGGAGCCGAGACGGCGCCCAGCGAGCCCGCCGCGGCCTTGCGGGCCGCCCGCGCCGTCGGCCGGGCCATGGCCCACGCCGCGCCTATCCTGGTGCTGGCGCTCGCCTGGGAGGTGCTGGCGGCCAGCGGCGCCGTCACGCCCTTCCAGCTGCCGCGCCTCACCGCCGTGCTTGCCCGCATCTGGACCGATGCGGTGGCCGGCGATCTCGCGCTCAACACCGCGCTGACGCTCTATCGCGCCCTCGCCGGCTTCCTCATCGCCGCGATGGCCGGCGTGGTCATCGGCCTGGCCATGTCGCGCAACGTTGCTGTGCGCTGGCTCCTCGATCCGATCGTATCGGTCGGGTTCCCCATGCCCAAGATCGCGTTCCTGCCGGTCATGATGCTCTGGCTCGGCGTCTACGACCTTTCCAAGATCGCCATGGTGGTGCTCGACGCCATCTTCCCGGTGATTACGGCAACCATGATTGGCATCGCCGGCGTCGACCGCCACCTCCTCTGGTCGGCCCGCAACATGGGCGCCAGCGAGCGTGAGCTCGTCTGGCAGATCGTGCTGCCCGCCGCCCTCCCGCAGATCATGACCGGCCTGCAGGTCGCCCTGCCGATCGCCCTCATCGTCGCCGTGGTCGCCGAGATGCTGATGGGCGGCTACGGCCTCGGCGGCGCCATGGTGCACGCTTCCCGGTTTGCCGATTCAAGGGGCGTGTTCGCCGGCATCGTCGAGATCGCGGTGGTCGGCTACGCCCTGGTCAAGGCGATGGCGCTCATGCGCCGCCGCCTGCTCATCTGGCACCAGGAGGCGCAGGCGCCGAGCACGGTGTAGCAAATGCGCGAATGGCGAAATGGCGAATGGCCTGTGGTGGGATCCATTCGCCATTAGCTATTCGCCATTCGCCTACTTCAACCGCCCCGCCGCCTCCTTGACGATGGACAGGTCGGTGTGCTCGGCCACGTTCACCTTGCCCTTCACGAAGCCGAGGTCCGTCGTCATGTCGAGGTTCTTCTGCAGCGCGTCGAGGTTCGGCAGCATGTTGGGATCGCGGTAGTAGTCCTTATCGGTGAACAGCCAGCCGAAGCGCTCCGCGGGCTGCTTCGTAACCCTGGCCGCAATCTCGGCCGCGGCCTTCTGGTTGGCCGGATCGAGGTACCAGCGCACGACGCGGAGAGTATCCTCCATGAGGTCCACCATCGCCGCGCGGTTCTTGTCGATGAACGGCTTGCGCACCGCCCACACGATCATCTCCGTCTCGCCGATGGCGTCGCGCTGCTGGAACAGAGGCCGGGCGATCTTGCGCAGCTCGGGGTCGAGCGAGAACGGCAGCACGCCCGGGATCAGGTCCACCTTCTTCTCGGCCAGCATGGCCCGCATGGTCGGGAACGGCGTCTCCAGCACGGTGTAGTCGCGCTTATCCTCCAGGCCGTTCTTGCGCAGCATCGCCCGCATGGCCACGTCGACGGCACTGCCGGCCGCATTGGAGGCCACCACCTTGCCTTTGAGGTCTTGCGCGCTCTTGATGGGGCCGTCGGCCAGCACCAGGTACTCGTGCGTGTAGCGCCCGGGCACGCCGTCGCGGAACTCGTGGGCGATCACGCGCAGATCGTCGAGGCCGGCGTTCTTGATGGCGATGGCCAATGTCGAGTAGGCGAGGTTGGCGACCTCCAGCTCCCCGCTCGCCAGCGCCGTAACCATCGGCGGCGTGCCGGCGTAGCGCACGGGCTCCATGGTGTAGGTCTTGCCCAGGTGCTTCGCCAGATCCTTCTTCTCCAGCAGGATGGAGGCCCAGTTCGACACCGGTGCCACCCATGACACGCGGATCTTGACGGGCTGCTGGGCGCTGGCGGACGACACCCCGAGCAAGCCCAGCGCGATCAGTCCTGCGAGAAAGCTCCTTGGTCCAGGCATCATGTCCTCCCGTATCCGAGACTTTGTTGCAAGCTGCCCGATGTTGTCAGGCGCAGCGAATGTTGTCAGTTACAATCCGCCGCCCCGCGTTACGTCGGGCGCCGTTGTGGTCGCCAGGCTCGGCACAACGATAGCGGGCGGGAGCTGGTCGAGACACGGCGCGGAGACATGCCATGCACGCAACCGATCCTTTCTCCGATACCGGCCGGCGGGCGAATACGGACGGGCCGTTCGATCCGGCGGAGCTGCGTCTGGCGAACCGCAATGCCGGCATGCTCCTCGAAGCCTTGCACCACGACGTGACACCGGCGGGCTTGCACTACCTGCTCAACCATTTCGACGTGCCCTACGTGCCGGATGACAGCTGGCGGGTGGCAGTGGCAGGACGCGTCAACGAGCCTCTCAGCCTCGCCCTCGACGACATCAGGCGGCTGCCGCAGGTCACGCTGCGCGTCACCCTGGAGTGCGCCGGCAACGGGCGCGCGGCGCTGTCGCCGCGCTATCCGAGCATGCCGTGGATGCACGAGGCGGTCAGCACCGCCGAATGGACCGGCACGCCGCTGCGCCACATTCTCGCGCGCGCCGGCCTTGCCGACGACGCCGTCGAGATCGCCTTCATCGGCGCCGACCGCGGCTTCGATCGCGGCCATGAGCACAACTACGGCCGCAGCCTCGCGCGCGAGCAGGCGCTCGGCGACGACGTGCTCGTCGTGTGGGCCATGAATGGCCAGCCGCTCCCGCCGCAGCACGGCTATCCCGTGCGGCTGATTGTGCCGGGCTGGTACGGCATGGCGAGCGTGAAGTGGCTCGCGCGCATCGAGGCGCTCGAGAAGCCCTACGAGGGGTTCCAGCAGGTCCGGACCTATCAGTACCGCTCCGTCCCCGATGGGCCGGCGACGCCGGTGACGCACATGCGCGTCAAGTCGCTCATGGTCCCGCCCGGCATCCCCGATTGGTACACGCGGGCGCGCCTTGTGAATGCGGGGCTGACGCCCCTCTTCGGCCGGGCCTGGTCCGGCGGCGGCGTGGCCATCGTGCGCGTCCAGGTCGGCATCGACGGCGTCTGGCACGAGGCCGACCTCGATCCGCCGCTCGATGCGTGCATGGGCCCGTTTGCCTGGCGCGGCTGGCGTCTCGCGTGGCATGCGATGCCCGGCGAGCACGACCTCGCGTGCCGCGCCACGGACGCCAGCGGCGAGGTCCAGCCGCTGGAGCCAAGATGGGACGTTGGCGGCTTCGGCAACAACGCCGTCCAGCGCTTGCGTGTCAGGGTGAGATAGCGCGGCAACGGTTGCCGCTCTGGATGATCTGGCCTCTCTTGAATGGTGAGTTGGTGCCAAGTAAGCCGTCGCGGCGCAACCCCAACAACGGGAAAGGAGTGGCGGAGGGCAGTTGTTCGGTGTCACCACCGACAGCACTCTGACGGATTTGGAAGGACGCCACGGTGTTCGAACCGGCCAAGGACGACGAGGCATTGACCGTCCTGGTGACGGCGTTGACCCGCGCCTTCAATGACGGCTCTCCGGTGGCGGGCCAATCCATTGAGCGGCGTCGAGAGATAGCGGTTATCGCCCTTCGCCGAATCCGATCGTTCCGACGACGGGGGGTACCGATTGAAGATCAACTCTGTTGTATCCGCGATCTCGCACGGGGGCTTGTCCATTACCTGGAGGCCGAGCCCAATTTGGTCGGGCCGCTCACGAAGGATTACCAATTCGTCGCGAGTCGTTTGCTCGATGCGTATCAGGCGGCTGGTAGCTCTTGATGTCAGTCGTTGGGCGCTTGGCTCGGACAACGCGCCGTGCGGAGTTGCGCTGACCGCGCCAGTCCTCTAAGGGTCGATCCGTCCGGTTCCAGCGTACTTGGGGCCGGAGCTGAAAACGGAATGACATGAAGAGCTTAGACCACAAATTCTGTATCGCCCCCATGATGGACTGGACGGACCGGCATTGCCGGTTCTTCCATCGGCTGCTCACGGCCCATGCGCTGCTCTATACCGAGATGGTCACGGCGGAGGCGGTGCTGCACGGCGACCGCGACCGGCTGCTCGGCTTCAGCGCCGAGGAGCACCCCGTGGCGCTGCAGCTCGGCGGCAGCGACCCGGCCAGGCTCGCGCAAGCCGCGGCCATCGGCGCGGATTATGGCTACGACGAGATCAACCTCAACGTCGGCTGCCCCTCGGACCGGGTGCAGGAGGGCCGCTTCGGTGCCTGCCTGATGGCGGAGTCGGAGCTGGTCGCGGACTGCGTGGCCGCCATGCAGGCGCGCGTGCCGGTACCTGTCACCGTGAAGTGCCGCATCGGCATCGACGACCAGGACAGCGAGGCCGACCTGGAGCGGTTCGTCTCAGCGGTGGCCGGCGCCGGTTGCCGCACCTTTATGGTGCATGCCCGCAAGGCCTGGCTCCACGGCCTCTCGCCCAAGGAGAACCGCGAGGTGCCGCCGCTCGACTATGGCCGTGTCTACCGGCTCAAGGCGGCCCACCCGGAGCTGGAGATCATCATCAACGGCGGCATCGCCTCCCTGGATGAAGCCGAGGCGCACCTGGCGCAGGTGGATGGCGTCGCCCTGGGCCGGGCGGCCTACCAGAATCCTTACCTGCTCGCCGAGGTGGACCGCCGTCTGCTCGGCGACTCCTCGCCACCCCGGTCGCGCCACACCGTGATGGAGGCGCTGCTCCCCTACGCCGACAGGCACATCAAAGCCGGCGGCCGCCTCAACAACATCGCCCGCCACATCCTGGGCCTCTACCACGGCCGGCCGCGTGCCCGTGCCTTCCGTCGCCACCTGTCCGAGCACGCGCCCCGCGGCGGCGCGGATATCCGCGTTCTGGAGGAGGCGCTGCAGCTGGTGGATGGCCCTCGGCTGGCCTCCCTGCTGGCCGCGGAGTAGGGCAAGCCTATGGCTGTCGCCTCGGCCGCCCTACGGAACGCGGCACGTCCTACTGCCCCGTCAGGCCCATAAACGCCTCGGTCTTCGTCACCGGCGGCGGGTTCCATTTGCCGATCAGGGCCTCCGCCTTGGGCGCGTAGAGGCGCATGGTCAGGTTGAAGGGAGCCTTGGGGGCCGGGAGCCAGTTGGCCTCCTTGTCCTTGCCGGGGCTCTCGTTCTGGACATAGAGGGTCAGGGAGCCGTCCGGATCGTACTTGAACGGCATCCAGCTGCTCAGTGCGAAGCGGTTGAGCGGGTTGGCCACCTGGTAGCCCTCCGGGTCATAGAGCGTGACCGACCAGAACGCATTCACCGGCGGCAGCGCGCCCTTGTCGAAGTGGAGCGCATACCTGTTGGCCCCGTCCAGCGGCCGCCCTGCCTGGTCGCCGATGCTATATGGATAGATCGCGTCCTCGGGCACGTTCGCGCCCAGGCCTTGCTGTGCGATAATGGCGCGCTTCAAGTAGTAGTTGCCGTAGACACCCATGGTGTCGGTGTTCATCGACCAGTTGTTGGCAACGCGGGCCAGTGTCGGCATCTTCCATTGCATCACCTTTTGTGCCGTCGAGGGGGCGGCCTCCAGCGCCGTCCTGACCGCGGGTGACAGCTTCTCGACCTGGAAGCTCTTGCCTGGCTCGATGCCGATCTTCTTCATCCGCGCAATGATGGGTTGGTCGGTGAGGTGGGGCTGGTTGATCTTCAGGAGCTCGGCGGCGTAGGTGAAGAACGTATCGCCCGGCATGGTCTCGGATTGGGCCTTGGGCGGCGTCTTCAAGTCCACACTCGGATCCGTCCGCGCCTCGACCGGTCTTGGCGTGCGGCCCCACTCGGACAGCGGCGTCACCTTCATGCCCGCCTGGATCTCGTGGACCGCGTCGTAGTCCTGCGGCCCATCGGTCTTGGTTCGTCCGATGATCCAGACGTGGGGCGTTGGCGCATCGATACGCTGCGTCTCCCTCGGCAGCCTGAACTCCTCGATGAACCTTTCCCTGAGATCCGGCCGCCATCCCGCGGGCGCGACCAGGAAATGCTGGGCTTGCGTCCCCGTGGTGCGCGCGCCCGGGGAGGCGAAGACGTCCGTCCACATGTCGAGCATCGGCAGGAGGTAGTAGCGCCCGTTGGTATCAGGCACCGAGACGATGACGGGCTCCTTGGTGAGATCCAACCATGCGCTCGAATAGAGGGTGTCGAAGTTGGGGCGCACGACCACCCGGTCACTTGCGGATGGATACTCGGCCACGTGGTGGAACATGTTCGACGGACCGGTGCCCATACTCTTGCCTGCCGGTTGGCTGATCAGCTGCCTGCGCGTGAGGTCCATGATCACGAGTGGGTAGAGGTAGAGATAGGCCTCGGCGGCGATGGCGTGCGCCTCCTGCTCGCTGAGCGCCGTGGCTTGCGCGCCGGCCTCTGACGGTTGAGCGGCGATGGCTCCCAAGGCCAGGACGGCAGAGAATGCACCCGCCCTGGTCCGCTTCCAAAGGGCTTGCCCTTGAGACATGAGCGATTTCTCCTGATTGTCCGAATCCCTCAACCCCGGCCGTCCGGGGAGGACCTCCCCAAGGCCGCAGCGGCTTGTGACACCGGCTTGCCGCATGCGAGGACGCGCGTGCATCCGGCCTAATGCCGATTCCGACCGCGGCATGTCCCGATCCATCCCGACACGCGACATCGTCAGCTGCCCGGCGGTGAGGTATAGTCAGGCATGCCGAGAACGATCCTCCGCTCGTGCCGTCTCGCAGCGCCGTTTCTGGTCGCGCTGGCCCTGCTCGCGCATCCCGGCGTGGCGACCGCCCAAGAGCTGCCGCCGCCCATCGGACCGGAAGCTCCGCGGGTCGAGCCCCTGCGCGAGGAGCACGGGTTGTACAGCCAGGGCTGGTTCGAGCTCTCGTTCCTCGACCTGCGCGAGGACTTCAACGACGCCAAGGCCGAGGGTAAGCGCTTCGCCGTCGTGTTCGAGCAGCGCGGCTGCCCCTACTGCATCAAGCTGCACAACGAGATCCTGGCGCTGAAGTACATCAACGACTACGTGCGCGAGAACTTCCGCATCGTGCAGCTCGACCTGTGGGGCGCCCGCGAGGTGACCGATTTCGACGGCAGCAAGATGCCCGAGAAGGCGCTGGCCGAGCGCTGGGGCGTGATCTTCACGCCCACCATCGTGTTCTTCAAGGACGACCTGACCGGTCTCGACGGCAAGTGGGGCCGGCCGCTGGAGGCCATAGAGCGGCTGCCGTTGAGCTACGGGCAGCACACCTTCTATGACCTGTTCGTGTGGGTGCGGCACAAGCTCTACGAGAAAGACAGGAACTTCCAGCGCTTCCACATCTCCCGCATCGCCGAACGCGAGGCGCTGCAGGCCGTGGAGCCGCGCAAGGGCAACTGACGCCCTCCAATATGCCGCTATCGACGCGCCGGCGAGCGGCACCGGCGCCTCGACGACAAGCAGAAGCCGCAAGAGGAGGAATGCCATGAGAGAGGCCAGCCCAAGAGGCAGCCTGAGAGTCAGCCTGCTCGCCGTGGTGTTTGCCGCGGCAGCCCAGCTTGCCTGCGGCGACGCGCTGGCGCAGGCGGCCTTCCCGCCGCCGCCGCCGAAGGTCAGCCCTGCGGCGGGCGTGATCGACATGCATGTGCATTCCCATCCCGACGTGTTCGGGCGCAACCTGGACGACATCGACGTGGCGCAACTCGCCAAGTCGCGGGGCATGCGCGGCGTCGTGCTCAAGAACCACGTGGCCGAGACTGCAAGCCGCGCCGCCCTGGTCATGAAGGTCGTGCCCGGGGTCGAGGTGTTCGGCGGCGTCGTGCTCAACAGGGCGGTGGGCGGGGTCAACCCGGACGCCGTCGAGTGGATGCATCGCACCTACGGTGGCCGCGGCAAGGTGGTGTGGCTGCCGACGTTCGAGTCCGACAAGCACGTCAAGACGTTCTCCAAGCCGGACGCGGTCGGGCTTTCTGTCGCGCCGGGCGGCCAGGTGACGCCGGAGATGGAAGCGATCCTGAAGATCGTTGCGCGCGAGAACTTGGTGCTCGCCACCGGCCACGTGCATCCGGAGGAGATCATCGCCGTCGTGAAGCGGGCGCGCGAGCTGGGCGTCAAGAACGTCCTCGTCAACCATGCCCTGACCAACGTGCCCGGTCTCAGCATGGCGCAGGCCAAGCAGGTCACCGACATGGGCGCGATGATCGAGATCTGCTTCCTGCAGTTCCTGGCCGGTCCCAATGCGCCGCTGCCGTTCCTGGTGCATTGGACCCAGGTCAACGCCAAGCATGTGGCGCAGGGGGTGAAGGAGCTGGGCGCCGATAAGGTGCTGATCTCCTCCGATCTCGGCCAGAGTGGCAACATGGTGCACCCGGATGGGCTTGAGGCGGCGGTAGCGGCGATGAAGAAGGAGGGCATCTCGGACGCCGACATCGACACCATGATGCGCAAGAACCCCGCGAGGCTGCTCGGCTTGGCAGGGTGACGCGACAGAAGGGAGAATGAATAGGGAGAATGAAATAGGTAATTTGGGGAGTAGGGGAACTTGGCGCGCCCTACTCCCCTACTCCCCACTCCCTGGACCCGCCTTCATGCGGCCAGAGCGAACGCGGAGAGTTCGCTGCGTGACTGCCGACAAGACAACCTCGGAGGAGGAGACGCATGCACAAGTCAGCAAGCGCCGTCACGCTCGCATTGCTGCTGGCCGGCATTTGGGGAGCAACCACAGCTGCGGTCGCACAGCAGGCGCCGACGTGGTCGCCGCCGGCGGAGAAGGACCGCTGCCCGTCCAAATGGGGCGCCGGCGACGAGCGCGGCTCGGGCAATCACCAAAAGCCCGCGGCAGTGCTGAAAGCCACGAGCCTCATCAAGACC
>Ga0075421_100001389_pt1 | contig 28232 bp, 24 predicted proteins | sample SoiMetdeltSBSDD5_FD_75292 | JGI IMG/M metagenome (GOLD analysis project Ga0075421, IMG submission 75292) | Bulk soil microbial communities from a Populus tree surrounding site in Tennessee, USA - Soil MetaG P. deltoides SBSDD5 | ecosystem: Environmental > Terrestrial > Soil > Tree plantation... | reverse complement strand
GTCCCGAGTCCCGACAGACTCCGCGTGCGGGCGGTCTAGCGGCTGTAAGGCCGCGCGCCGCCGTTGCGGTCCTCGCGAGGGCGGGCTTCGTTCACCTTGAGGGTGCGACCGCCGACCTGCTTGCCGTCGAGGGCGCTGATCGCGGCCTCGGCGCCGTTGTCCATCTCGACGAACCCGAAGCCGCGGGCCTGCCCCGTTTCGCGGTCGGTGACGAGACTGACGCTCGAGACCGAGCCGTGCTGGCTGAAGAGCTCGCGCAGCTCGTCCTCGGTGGCGTTGAAGGCGAGATTGCCGACGTAGATCTTTTTCATTCTGTACCGTCTTTCCTGATTGGGTGCCGCCCGAAGTGCCGGCTTTCCCGTGAATCTAGTTGGCCCAGGGCTCTGGGCCTCTTACGGGAGCTTGCTCGGTGAGGAGTCGGGAAGCAGCGGCAGGAAAAACTCGGGATTCTTCAGTCGCAGCGGTCCCCTTGGAGGGGTCCCTTGCTCTCGCTGCCCTGCACTATAGCAGGTGGCCCGATTTCGACCTTCTCGTTCGACCCGATGTGCAAGACTCACCGCAACGTCAACCGCACGCTCGGAGGAACGCCCATGGACCGTACCCGGACCCTTCTCGCCGTCGCCCTCGTGTCGCTGGTCTCGCTGGCCGGCCTCGCGGTGCCGGCCGCCGCTCAGGCCACCCCACCGACGATGGTCGAGGCCTACGAGTCTCTCGCCACCGTGATCCTCGGCGCGCGGGAAACCGAGGCGAACCTGGTGCGCGCGCTGCTCGACGGCCATCGGCGTGCCGCCGAGGCCAAGTTCAAGGGCGGCGACTTCGCCGGCGCCGCAGCCGAGATGGCCCTGTTCGCCAACGAGGGCGACAACGCGGTGGGTGGTATCCGCAAGCGTCTGCTCGAGGGCGGCCACCATCACAACGCCGCCGGCGAAGAGAAGGGCATCTACGAGCCCGGCTACGTGATCGTGACCCGCGCCGGCAAACAGGCGGCGCTGCAGGCCTCGGCGAACCTGCGCAAGGCCACCGCCGACGCCGATCGCAAGGCAGCCTGGGCCGAGTTCGCGAAGATCGCCGACGCCCTGCTGGCTGCCAAGGGGTGAGGCCCGCGGCCACCGCGCTCGCTCTGGCGCTGCTCGCGTGGGCAGCGCCGGCGCCGGCTCTGGCTGCCGAGACATCGGCCGCTCCGGCGACCGCGGCGGACGCTCCGTTCTGGTTCGTCGACACTGCCGCCGCGGCCGGTCTCACCGCGCCCACCTGGTGCGGCAGTCGCGCCAAGCCGCACATCCTCGAGTCCGGGGGCAGCGGCCTCGCGTTCTTCGACTACGACGGCGACGGCGACCTCGACCTCTACCTGGTCAACGCCTGGCGGCTCGAGGACGGCCGGGTCGCCGAGCGCGGTCGCAACCGCCTCTACCGCAACCGCGGCGACGGCAACTTCGACGACGTCACCGAGACCGCCGGCGTGGGCGACGACGGCTGGGGCGACGGAGTCGCGGTGGGGGACGCCGACGGCGACGGACAGCTCGACCTGTTCGTGACCAACTTCGGTCCCGACGTGCTCTACCTCAATCGCGGCGACGGAACGTTCGCGCGCACCGACTCCTCGTCGGGAGGACCGGGGCTTCCCGGGTGGTCGACCGGCGCCGTCTTCTTCGACCCCGATCTCGACGGCGACGAGGATCTCTTCGTCACCGCCTACATCGACTGCACGCTGCCGCAGGTGCTCGCCGCCAAGCCCACTCTCGAGTGGCAGGGCCAGCCGGTGATGCTGGGCCCGTTCGGCTACGAGGGAGCCGAGAACCGCTACTTCGAGAACCTCGGCGGCGGCCGCTTCCGCGACGCAACCCAGGCCGCCGGTCTCGTCGACGCGGGCAAGTACTACAGCTTCGGCGTCGAGGCGGTCGACGTCGACGGCGACGCGGACCTCGACCTCTACGTCGCCAACGACTCCAACCCCAACTACCTCTATCAGAACGACGGCAAAGGCCACTTCCAGGAGGTCGGGCTGTGGAGCGGCGCCGCGCTCGACGGCGGCGGCAACGCCCAGGGCGGCATGGGGGTCACGGCCGGCGACACCGACGGCGACGGCGACCCGGAGCTGGTGGTGACCAACTTCTGGAGCGACGCCACGACGCTTTACCGCAACGAGGGCGATGCCCTGTTCACCGACGTCGCGCGCGAGACGGGCGTCGCGGAGCCCAGCTTCATGCCGGTGGAGTGGGGCACGACGCTCTCGGATCTCGACCTCGACGGCGACCTCGACCTGGTGATCGTCAACGGCCACATCTACCCGCAGGCCGACGCGGTCCCCGCGGCCGGTCCCGGCTACAAGCAGCGCAACCTGCTCCTCGCCAACCAGCGAGGCCAGTTCACCGACGCCACGGCGGTCGCGGGCCCCGGCTTCGCCGTCGTCGAGTCGAGCCGGGGGCTCGCGGTCGGCGACGCCGACGACGACGGCGACCTCGATCTCGCGATCTCGAACATGGATGTCCCGCCCACGCTGTTGCGCAACGACACGTCGCGCCGCGGGCGGCATTGGCTGCTGGTCGACGCCCCAGGCGCGATCCGCGTCGAGGCGAGGGCCGGCGGCGCCCGCTGGGTGCGCCACCGCATCCTCGGCGGCTCCTACCTCTCGGCGAGCGACCAGCGGTTCCACTTCGGGCTCGGGGCGGCGGAGCGCCTCGACCTCCTGATCGTGGAGTACCCCGGAGGCGAGTCGGTGCAGTCGAAACACGTCGACGTGGATCGGATCGTCCAGCTGGCGCCCCGCAAGGGGCGGAAGCCGGCCGCCGCGCCTCCTGCGCCCTGACGCGCACGGGTAGGGGCCATCTGTCGTTCGGAGTGGCGGCGCTGCCCTCATCCGCACGGGCCACCGCGACGTAGGCTCTCTGCACCGCGCCACCTCTGCGCCCCGGAGGGACTCCGATGAGCCCGACCCACGTCGACGCCTTGCCTCCCGGCCGCAGCGGCCTACCGCTGCTCGGCGAGACCCTCGAGTTCGCAAAGAACCCGTTTGCCTTCATCGATCGGCGGCTGGCGGCGCACGGCCGGGTCTTTCGCACTCACCTCTTGGGGCGACCGACCGTGGTCATCGCCGGCCCGGACGCCGCCGGCAACTTCATCGACTCCGAACGGGTGATGCGGGCGGGCTCGATGCCCGCCAACATCGAGGCGCTCTTCGCCGGCAAGAGCCTGCCGTTGCTCGACGGCGACCAGCACCGCGCGCGCAAGAGCATCGTCCTGCAGGGCTTCTCGCGCGCCGCCCTCGACGCCTATCTGCCGACCCTGCAAGCGATCGTCGAGCGCGGCTTCGCCGGTTGGGTTGCGGCGGGTGAGGTGCGCTGGCTCGACGAGCTCAAACGGCTGGCGATCGAGGGGATCTGCGCCACGGTCATCGGCATGGAGCCCGGCGACGAGATGGATCGCCTGCGACGCGACTACGACACGCTCACCGCCGCCTTCGCGGCGCTGCCCATCGACCTGCCGGGCACCCGGTACCGCAACGCGCTGCGCGCCCGCGACCGGCTGCTCGCGGTGCTCTCGAGGCTGGTGAAGGAACGCCGCGCCAGACCTACCGACGACGGCCTCTCGCGCATGCTCCAGGCGCGGACGGCTGACGGCGTGGCGCTCTCCGACGAGCAGGCCGTGCTCGAGCTGCACCACGTGGTCATCGCCGGCTACATCGTCTTCGCCGAGCTGGCGATGATCGTGCAGCAGCTCACCGCACAACCCGAGGTCTGCACGCGCCTGGCCGAGGAGGTGCGACGGCTCGCCGCCGGCGGCCCGCTGCGGCTCGAAGACCTCGTCGCCATGACCTACCTGCGCCAGGTGGTGATGGAGACGAAGCGAGTCTGTCCGATCATCCCGGCGATCTTCGGCAAGGCGAAGGTCTCGTTCGACGTCGACGGCCTTCGGGTCCCCGAGGGCTGGATGGTGCTGTGGGCGGTGCTCCCCACGCACACGACGTGCAGTCTCTACTCGGAACCGGCGCGCTTCGATCCCGGGCGCTTCTCAGCCGAGCGCGCCGAGGACCGGCGCCACGAGCACGCCTTCGTGCCCCAGGGTGCCGGCCCCGCCATCGGCCACCGTTGCCCTGGCCTCGACTTCGCGACGCTCTTGATGCAGGTCTTCACCATCGTGCTCCTGCGAGGCTTCGACTGGGAGCTGCCGCCCCAGAGCCTCGGGCTCGACTACCGCCCGACGCCGCCGGTACCGATCGACGGCTTGCGCGCCAGGATCAGGGCGCGCGAATGATCCTCTAGGGCCTTCGGGCCCCAGAGGGGTGGCCGCCTCCGTCCGCGCCGTGCGTTCCCCTCGGTGAAGGCGCCCCCGCAACCTCGCGGGGAGCGCCCAGGAGGGCGCCATGAGTGCACGAATCTCGCTCCCAGCCCGGCTCGCGCTCGGCCTCGCAGCAGCAGTCGTCGCCGCGCTACCGGCGGCGGCCGCCGATGGCGTCGTGGAGATCGATGCCGCCTGCGTCGCCGTCGGCTGCTTCCCCAACGATGGCCCCGGCTTCCCGGTCGAGATCTTCGGCCCCGGCAGTTACAAGCTGACGAGCAACCTCGACACTCGCCCCACCGGCTTTGACGTCGACGCCATCCGCATCCAGGGGCCGGCGGTGACGCTCGATCTCGCCGGCTTCTCGCTCTTCGGACCCAGCGTCTGCTCGGGACAGCCCCTCGCCTGCTCGCCGAGCAGCGTCACGGCTGCCGGCATCCGAGTGCTCGACGAAGGAGCCGCCATCCGCAACGGCGCGGCGATCGGCTTCGCGTACGGGGTCTACGCTTCCGGCGCCCACACGCGAATCCAGGACCTCACGATCTGGTCCAACAGCGCGTCCGGCATCTTCGCCGCCGGCGCCGGCAACCAGGTCGTTGGCGTGACGCTCTTCCGCAACGGCAGGGATGGCATCGTGCTCGGCGGCGCCGGCATGGTGAGACGGTCGACCATCTACGGCAACGGCATGCGCGGCGTCTTCAGCTTCGGCGACAACCTGCTGGTCGACAACACCATCTATGGCAACGCCGCGCGGGGAGTCGAGGGCGGCGGCTCGTCGCTCTACGCCCGCAACGTCATCTCGGGCAACGCCAGCGACGGCCTGCACGACGGCTTCGGCGGCTCGCTCGCCTTCGGCAACACGCTGGCGAACAACACCTCCATCGCCCTCTTCTTCGAAGGCGGCACCAAGAGCGGCTACACCGAAAACGTGATGTCGAGCAACGGCAGCTCGGTCTCCGGCGGGCTGTCGCTCACCCAGAACGTCTGCAACGGCGCCTCCTGCTGAGGGGAGGTCCCATGTGCACAAGGACCCTCGCGCGCCCCCTCTCGGCTATCGCGCTCGCCGTCCTGTCGCTTCTCGCCGCAGACTCGGCCCGTGCGTCGCGAGGCCCGCGCGACGGGCGCCTCGCTCTCGACCAGGTCTGCGTGCCGATCGGCTGCTTCCCGGGCGACGGCCCCGGGTGGCCGATCCAGATCACGCAGCCCGGCGCCTACGTCCTGACCAGCAATCTCGACGTCACCGGGCAGCCCAACCCCGCAAACGTCACCGCGGTAGTGGTGACCGCGCCGAGCGTGGACCTCGACCTCGGCGGCTTCGCCCTGCGCGGACCGCTCTCGTGCTCGGGCTCGCCGCTGACTTGCACGCCGAGCTCCGGGATGGGCGTCGGCGTGCATGCCTCTTCGTCCGCGGTCGCCCTGCGCCTGCACGACGGCACGATCACCGGCTTCGGCCTGTATGGCGCCCTCGCCAACGGGGACGTGGCGGTCGTCGAACGAGTGCGGTTCGGCCACCTCGGGTCGACGGCGGTCGTCGTCCAGGGTGTCGGTGCAAGGTTGTCGCGGCTGCTGGTGACGACGTCCGGCGGCACCGCGGTGGGCGTTCTCGGCACCGCCGGGGCGCTCGCCGAGAGCTCGATCGGCAACGTCGCCGGCGCCGGCATCTTCGTGGGCAGGGGCGCGCGGCTGCAGACCGGTGTCGTGCAAGCCAACACCACCGATCTCGCCGGCGTGACCACGGGCGAGGGCTCGCGGATCGCCGGGCTGGTCGCGCACGGCGGCTCGAGCGGTATCTACGCCGGCACGGGCAGCGCGGTCCTGCAGAACCGGATCGGCTACGGGCGGGACTTCCTGCTCTTGTGCGACCCCAAGGTCGGCTACACCGGCATCGTCATGGACTCCGGCCAGCAGCCGGAAGTGGGCGGCAGCGGCCTGTCGCTCAACCAGAACCAGTGCGCCAACGGTCCGTGCTGAAAAGGAGATTCGTCGTGCGATCCAGCACCTGGGTTCGATACGTCGCGGCCTGCGCTCTGATCGGCGCCGGCGCACCCGCCGCCCGCGCCGCCGTGCGGGAGATCCATCAGGAGTGCGTGCTCGTCGGCTGCTGGCCCGGCGACGCCGGCGGGTTTCCGGTCACCATCTCGCAACCTGGGGAGTACCGCCTGACGTCCAATCTCAACGTCAGCTTCTCGGCCAACCCGCAGAACGTGACGGCAATCGAGATCACCGCCGCCGACGTCGACCTCGACCTCAACGGCTTCGCCCTCGTCGGGATCACGCGCTGCCCGGGCGCGCCGTCCCCTTGCTCGCCCACCGGCACCGGTCATGGCGTCACCAGCAGCAACGCAGGCTCCTCCATCCACGACGGCTCGGTGATGGGCTTCGGCGGAGCGGGCCTGTCGCTCGGCGATTCCTTCCGCGCCGAGCGGCTGCGCGTCTCGCACAACGGTGCCGAGGGAATCATCACCTACGGGACCGGCGGCATCCTCACCGACTCCGTCGTGTTCTCCAACAAAGGCGACGGTGTGCAGACCTATCGCTACGCCGTCGTCACCGGCTGCACCTTCACCCTGAACGGCCACGACGGCATCAACGGCCGGCAGAACACGGCAGTCGAGGAGTCGATCTCCTGGGGCAACGTCCGCGTCGGGTATTGGGCCGAGGTGGACCTGCAGGTCCACTTCAGCCTCGCCGTCGCCAACGGCAACGGGGGCCTCTCCGGGTTTGCCTACGCCAGCGTCGGCGCCAACAACGGCACCTACGGAATCACCAGCGGTTTCCCCAACGACGGATCCGTCCTGCAGAGCGTCTTCGCCGGCAACGGCAGCGGCGCCAGGGCCAGCGGCGTCTTCACCCTCGGCCAGAACAACTGTCACGGCTCGGTCTGCTGAGCGGGGGATGTGGCCATGAACCGTTCGCACGCAACCGCCCTGCGCCGCCGCTGGTCAGCCACCGTCTGGACCGTTGTCGCGTTCGCGGCGGCGATGCCCGCCCTCGCGCAGCCGCCGGCGCAGGTGCCGGACTCGTTGGCCGTGGTCCGCGCGAGCTACGACACCTGGGCGGCGGTGAACATCGGACCGCTGGGTGACGAGAAGGTCCTGCAACTCACGCCCCAGTTTCCATCCATCTCCGCCCTCGGCCCGCTCCCCGCCGACGCCGACGTCGACGCCGTGGAATGGGACGGATCCCGCGACGTCTGGTTTTCCCTCGCCGATTGGGCCGTCCTGCCTGGTGGGATGACCGTGCACCCGGCAGACGTCATCCTCTGGAACGGCACCGGCTACGCGAAGATCTTCGACGCCACCGCCTGCGGGGTCTCGCCGGGCGCCAACGTGGACGCCGTGGCCATGCTGCCCCCGTTCTTCGGCGGCGGTACCCTTCTCTATCTCTCCTTCGACACCACTCAGACCTTCCTCGGGCTGACGATCTTCGACGAGGACATGCTGCTCGTGAACACCAACAGCTGCCTGTCGGCGACCCGGGCTAACCTGCAGGGCATCGATCCCCGGTTCGACATGGATGCCATCTCGAGGATCCGTCGCTGGACCGGCGGCTTCGACATCCTCGACTACATCTCCTTCGACACCCCCGTGCAGGTGGGCACCGTCGTCGGCGGACCGGGGCGCCTGTTCCAGTACCGGGTACTCGGCGGGTCCTGGAGCCTCGCCGTCAACGAACCGTCGCTGTCGCCGCTCCCCAACGGCAACCTCGACGCGGTATCGGTGGGGGCGAACGGGATCTTCTACGACGGCTTCGAGAGCGGGGACGCCGGTCGCTGGTCCGCCAGGACGCCGTGAGCGCGGGGCAGCGCCCGGTCCAGCCATAGAATCGGCCTCACGAGCGCGCCGCTGTCCGACCCCGACCGCCCGCCGCTGGACGCCGAGCCCTGGAAGCGGCTCTCGGCGCTCTTCGACGAGCTCTGCGAGCTGCCTGCCGAGCGCCAGGCGGAGCGGCTGCGGGAGATCGCCGCCGCGGATCCGGGGCTGGCTCCGGAGCTCGCCCGCCTGCTCGCCGCCGACCAGACCGGCGGCCTCCTGATCGACGAGCCGATCGCGCTGCAACCCCTCGCCGACGCCGAAGGAGGAGAGGTCGCGCCGCCGCCGGAGCGCGCCGGCCCGTACCGCCTGGTAGGCCCGCTGGGACGAGGCGGGATGGCCGACGTCTACGCCGGCGAGCGCGACGACGGCGCGTTCGAGCAGCGCGTCGCGGTCAAGCTCATGCGCCGCGGTCTCGACACGGAGGAGCTACTGGCGCGCTTCCTGCGCGAGCGCCGCATCCTCGCGGGGCTCGAGCACCCCGCCATCTCCAGGCTGCTCGACGGCGGGGCGCTCGACGACGGTCGGCCCTACCTGGTGATGGAGCGAGTGGACGGCCTGCCGATCACGGCGTTCGCGCAGCGGCAGGCGCTCACCGTCGAGCAACGCCTCGAGCTGCTGCTGGTCGCCTGCGATGCGGTGGCGTATGCGCACCGCAACCTGGTCGTCCACCGCGACCTGAAACCCTCCAACGTCCTCGTGTCAGCGGGCGGCGAGCTCAAGCTTCTCGACTTCGGCATCGCGAAGCTCTTGCGAGGCGACGTCGAGGGCCAGCAGACGGTGCGTGAGCTGCGACTGCTCACGCCGGCCTACGCCGCTCCCGAGCAGATCGCCGGCGAGGCGACGACCACCGCCACCGACGTGTGGGGGATGGGAGCGCTGGCGTTCGAGCTGCTGGTCGGCGAAGCGCCCTTCGCCGGCGAGGGGGAGCGCTTGGACGGCGCGCTCGCCACGCCACGCGCCCCGCCGCCCAGGGCAAGCTCGCGCGTCCTCGCCCTCTCCGGCGACAGCGCCGAGGGCCGCCGTCAGGCGGCGCGGCTGCGGGGCGACCTCGACACCATCTTGCTCAAGGCGATGACGCTCGAGCCGGACCGGCGCTACGCCTCGGTGGAGGCGCTGGGAGACGACCTGCGCCGCCACCTCGAGGGTCGCCCAGTCCTCGCGCGGCCTGATTCACTGCGCTATCGCGCCGGCAAGTTCGTCCGCAGGCACCGCCTCGGCGTCGGTCTCGGCCTCGCCGCCGTGCTGGCGCTGGTCCTGCTGTCGGTCCTGGCGCTCTTGCAGGCGCGGCGCGCCGAGCGCGAGCGGGTGCGCGCCGAACACGAGCGCACGCGCGCCGAGGCGCGCTTCGCCGACGCTCGCCAGCTCGCGAACTCGCTTCTCTTCGAGGTCTACGACGCCATCGACGAGATCTCCGGCTCGACCAACGCCCGCCGGCTGCTGGTCGACAAGGCCCTCCTCTACCTCGACCGGCTGTCGCGCGAGAGCGGCAACGACGACGTGGATCTCCTTTTCGAGCTGGCGCAGGCGTACAAGCGCGTGGGGGACGTGCAAGGGCTCGCCGGCTGGGCGAACCTCGGCCGCACCGGGGACGCCGTCGCCAGCTACCGCAGCTCCCTCGCCCTGTTCGATCGACTGCTCGCGCGGGCGCCGCGCGATCCGCGCTTCCGGCGCGGCCGGGCGCTGGTCGACAACAACCTCGGCGCCACGCTGGCCGAACGCGGCGACTACAGCGGCGCTCTCGCGCACCATCGCGCGGCGCGCGCCGTCTTCGAGCCGCTCTGGAACGGCGAGCGATACGAACCGGCGCGGTGGGACCTCATCCAGATCCGGGTGGCGGTAGGCGACGATCTCTGGGAGCTGGGCCGCATTCCGGAAGCTGCCCCGGAATACGAGGCCGCCCTCGCCGACGTCGATCGATTCATCGCCGACCATCCGCAGGAGCGTCGCGCGCTGCGCGGCAAGGGCGTCGTCGTGCAGCGGCTCGCCGATGCCGCGACCCACCAGGGAGACTTCGGCCGCGCGCGCGACCTGCACCGCGCCTCGCTGGAGATCGACGAGCGCCTGGCGGCGAGCAGCCCGGACAACGCCGAGACGCAGCGGGACCTCGCCGTCGACCATATCCGGCTGGCGGTCGCCAGCGAGCGGGCAGGCGATGTCGCGGGAGCTCGCAGCGAGCACCGGCGGGCCCTGGAGATCCGCGAGCGCCTCGCACGGCTGGACGCGCGAGACACGCGCGCCAAACACGACCTGGCCGAAAGTCGCTACCTCCTCGGCTCCGTGGAGGAGCGCGCCGGAGACCTCGCCGCCGCGGCGCCTTTGCTCGCCGCCGCGGTCGCCGACGCGCGACGGCTCGTCGCCGAAGATGCGAGCAACCTCACCTGGAAGGTGACGCTGGCGGCGGCGCTCGCCGAGCAATCCCGCGTCGCCCGACGGCAAGGAGACGTGTCCGCCGCCGACGCCGGCCTGCGGGAGGCCATCTCGGTCCGCGAAGACGAGGCGGTGAGAGCCGCCGATTCGGCCGAGAACCGGATAGCCCTGGCCGACCTCGATCTCGAGCTCGCCGAGCGCCTGTCCGGGCCCAGCGGTCCGGCGCCCGCCGCGGCGTGCGCGCGTGCACGCGAGGCGAATACCCTGCTCGGACCGCCCGAAGAGCACCAGCTCCTGCCGGCCGGGCTGCGTGGGCTCCCGGCGCGCGCAGCCGCCATCCTCCGCCGCTGCCCCGCTTCAGTGGCATCTCCCTCCTAGCAGCTCCCTACTCCCAGCAACGAGGACGACCAGCGACAGAGGTTTCCCGCCTCGAAGCCGTCGGCCAGCAGATCGGTGGACGGCGGCGCCAGGTAGGCCGTCGCCTGCACGCTCGAGAGCGAGTGGTCCGTTCCGTTGGAGCCATTGCTCTCCCAGGCGGCGACGAGGCGGCGGCGAGTGGTGGCGAAGCCCAGTGCCGGCAAGTCCTGGGCGTTGGCGCCGAAGACGTTGACCTGCTCCTGAAGGCCCTGCGGCTGCCCGGTGCCGTTGAAGACGCGCATCTGGATGCTCCGCGAGGAGACGTCGGGGCCCGGCGACCCGTCGCTCTGCCAGGCCACCGCCAGGTCCGAGCCGGAAAGGAAGGAGATGGCCGGAGCGAGCTGGTCGTTGTCGCCGAAGTCGTTGACCAGGAATGGCCCCGTCACCGGAGTCCCGCTCGCGCCGAAGATGCGGCCGCGGATGCCGAGGCCTTCGTCGTCGGCGGCGGTGCTCTGCCAGGCGACGGCGAAGAGACCGGAGAAGCTCATGGCGATCGCCGGCTCTCCCGCGTCGCCGGGCGCGCCGTCGACCGTCAGCTCGCCTCCCAGCGGCCCTGCCGCGTCGTACCGGCGCGCGCGGACGCGGAAGAGGAAGGGACCGCTGGGATCGTCGTCGCTCCCCCAGGCGATGGTGTAGCCGAAGCCGGCCGACCCGGCGATCGCCGGCGCCGTCTGCGGGCCGGGAGTGGTGGTGTTGACCTGGAACTGCGCCGCGAGCGCGGTCCCGGCGGCCGAGAAGCGGCGCGCCTGGATGCTGTCGAGCGACGCGTCGTCGCCCGGGGAGGCGCCGCTCTGCCAGGTGGCGATGATCTCGCTGCCCAGCCAGAGGAGCGCCGGACGCACCTGCGCACCGGTCGTGAAGTCGTTGACCTGGCGCTCGGAGAAGAGCTCGGCGCCGGCGGCGGTGAAGCCGCGCATGCGGATGGAAGACAGGCTCCCGTCTCCTCCTGGCGGCGCGCTGTCGCTTTCCCAGGCGATCACGAAGTCACCGTTCGCGGCGACCGCGACCGCCGGGCGCCACTGCGTCACCGTGGTGTGGACGTTGACCTGGAACTGGGCGCCCACGGGAGAGCCGTTGGCGTCGAAGCGCTGCGCCTGGATGCTGTCCAGGGACTGGTCGCTGCCCGTGGAGGTCGCGCTCGCCCAGGCGATGACGTAGCGGCCGTCGGGGGCGCAGCCGACAGCCGCGTGGCGCTGCACCAGGTCGATCTCCGAGTTGACCTGGAATTCGCCGATCTCGGGAGTGAGCGCGGAAGCCGGGGCTACGGCGAGAAGGGCTGCGACGATGGCGGCGTGGAGGCTCCGCAGGATGGCGCCCGGTCGTGGATACGAGGAGCTGGCGGTTCGCAATGGTGTTCCCTCCTGGACGCTCTCCCACCGGTCGGCGGAGGCGCCTCACTGGACGGAACGCAGGCCGCGTGGGTAGGCGGCCACTTGCCCTTTCCCGGCGCGAGATTCGGAGGCCGCCGGTGAGATCCGCGCCGCACCGGACAGCGTCCGGCCCCGGCGAACGTCGAAGGCTCAGGGGGATTGCTGCAGCCGGTCGTGGAGGAAGGCGCGGGCACGCCGCCAGTCGCGGCGCACCGTGCGCTCGGAGCTGCCGACGATCTCGGCGATGCGCTCGAAGGGCAGACCGGCGAAGAACTGCAGCTCGACGAGGCAGGCGAGTGGCGCGTCCTGCTCCGCCAGCCGGTCGAGCGCCTCGTCGAGCGCCAACCACTCCTCCGGACGCTCGGGGGCGACCACGTCCTGCCCTTCGAGCTGCTCGATGTGGATACCGGCGCCGCGCCGGCCGGCAATCCTGCGCCTCGCTCCGTCGACGAGGATCTGGCGCATCACGCGAGCGGCGAGCGAGAAGAAGTGGTGACGATCGGCGATGGTGAGCTGCTCGGCCGATTCCAGCCGCAGGTAGAGCTCATGGACTACGGCGGTCGTCGAGAGCGTGTCGCCCGCCTGGAGCCGAACCCGCTGCGAGCGGGCGATCCGCCGCAGGTGGGAGTAGACGGCGCGGTAGAGGCGGTCGGCCGCATCGCGGTCGCCGGCCCGAGCCGCGGACACCAGCGAGGTGATGGGCTCGGGATCCGATTCGCCGTCGGCCTGGGGGGGCATCGTAGGGTCGAGTGTAGTGCGCTTGCGCTGCTCTCGCGTGTGCGCCGCGCGCGGCGAGCCAGGCGACCAGCGCCGCGCTACTCCTCCTTCGCCTCGCCCCGCTCGGAGGAGCGCTCCTCGAGCTCCGGTAGCACCACGTCGCGATAGCAGTCGGGGCAGATGCCGTGGGTCACGCGGGCGCCGGCGTGGGCCAGATACGTGTCGAGCTCGTGCCAGTAGTCCCGGTCGTCGCGCACTCGCTTGCAGTAGGAGCAGATCGGCAGCAGACGGCTGAGGGTGGAGATCTCGCCGAGCGCCGTACGCAGCTCGTCGATCAGCTCCTCGCGCTCCTGCTCGGCGAGGTGGCGCCGGGTGACATCGAGCAACACGCCCTGCCAGCAGAGCGCCTCGCCGTTCGCATCGAAGACGAACATGCCGCGGTCGTGCAGCCAGCGCACCTCCCCCTTGCCGTCGACGATGCGGTATTCGTAGTCGAGCGCGCGCCGCGCCGCCAGCGCCGTTTCGGTGTCGGCCAGCACCCACTCCCGATCCTCGGGGTGGAGGCTGCCCACCCAGGCGTCGGCGTTCTGCACCCACTGCTGGTGATCGAAGCCCAGCGAGGCGATGCTGGGGCTGACGTAGATGGTGGCGTAAGGCGGACGCGCTTCGGCCACGTAGACGACAGCTGGCAGCGTGGCGATCAGGCCGCCGTACAGCGCCTCGACTTCGGCCAGCGTGCGATTCCGGTTCACCGCGCCTCGACTCCAGCAAGAGCCTAACCGATTGCGCCAGTCGGCGGAAAAAAGCCTGCTCCTGCTAGTCCTCGAACGAGCTGACCTTGTCGGTCGTCACGCCGGTGATGGCGCAGGGTCCGTCGTAGGATCCGCGCGAACGCAAACCAGGCGGGACCCGCACCGCCCGTTCGGCACCGAGCGCCGCCAGGAGGGGGCATGAGACAGGTAGTCCTTTCGATCTCCCTTCTCGTGCTGTCGAACGTCTTCATGACGTTCGCCTGGTACGCGCACCTGCGGAACCTCCGCGATCGACCGTGGCTCATCGCCGCGCTGGTGAGCTGGGGCATTGCCTTCTTCGAGTACCTGCTCCAGGTTCCGGCGAATCGCATCGGCTACGAGGCCCTTCGGCTCGACCAGCTCAAGCTCCTCCAGGAAGTCATCACCCTTTCGGTGTTCATCCCGTTCGCGATCTTCTACATGCGCCAGCCGATCCGGCTCAACTTCCTCTGGGCTTCGCTCTGTCTCGCGGGCGCGGCCTTCTTCATCTTCCGCACCTGACAGCAGGTCCCGTCGGGAGCTCATGCGGGCGTTGACTCCCGGCGCGCGGCGTACACCTTCTATGTCGGTCTGCTCGAGGTGATCGGCGGGCTGCTGCTGGTGAGCCGCCGCACGACGCTGCTCGGAGAGGAAGCCGACTTCATCCTCGTCAGCCGAGGCTTCCACTGGATCAACGACGGGCCGGTGATGTGATTTGCTGGGGCAATGGAACGAGCCGTACAGATCTACGCGATCATCAACTTCGCAATCATCGGGATCTCGCACGCCCTCCGGCCCAGGGCCTGGGTCGCGTTTTTCGTCCTGCTTCGAGAGCGCGGCGAGGCCGGCGTCTTCGCCACCGCCTTCCTGAGCCTGGCCTTCGGCTCGATCGTCGTGGCATTCCACAACGTCTGGTCCGGGCTCCCGGTCGTCCTCACGCTCGTCGGCTGGGCCCAGGTGGTCAAGGCCTTCCTCTATTTCACGTTCCCCGCCTTCGGGCTGCGCAAGCTGCAGATCCCGTCCGAGGAGCGCGCCAACATGTTCGTCGTCCCCGGCGTGCTCTTCCTCGCGCTCGCTGCCCTCCTCGGGTATCACGTGTGGGCCACCGCGTGAGCGGCCACGGCCTCTCATGAGCGGCTCCGCGGCAGTCCGGGTCCGGAAGGCAGGGTTGGCCGACAAGGAGTTCGTGCTCGAGACCGCTGGGCGCCTCGGCGACGTCCCCCTGCCCGGCTGGCGCAAGCCCGATCAGATCGTCGGCGCCGAATCCCGGGCGCTCCTCGCCGCCTTCGACGATCCCGGGCTCCTGCGGAACCTCTTCATCGCCGAAGCCCCCGGCGGTGATCCCCACGGGTTCCTCTATCTGGAGCACCGCAGCGACTACTTCACGCAGGCGCCTCACGGCCACGTCTCGATGCTCGCCGTCGCGTCAGGTGCCGAGGGAAGGGGCGTGGCGACTGCCCTCATGCAGGCGGCCGAGGACTGGGCCCGGGCGAACGGCCATCCGCACCTCACGCTCAACGTCTTCGGGCTCAATGCCCGCGCACGGGCGCTCTACGAGCGCCTCGGCTACGAGCCGGACACGGTCAAATACCTCAAGCCCCTGCGACCGTCGTGACGTGACACGCGCTCACGGTCGCGGCGGCAGCGCTCAGCAGCAGCCGTCGGGACCGCAGCAGGTGCCCGTGGCCTCCGTCGTGACGCGGTACTCCTCTCCCTTGGACTCCCGCGGGTGACGCCGCGCGGTGCGGGTGCAGTCGAAGGGGTGCGCATCCTCGAGGGGCACCTCCACCCGCGGCGGCACAGCTGCGAAGTGGCCGCGGTACGGCTCGCGCTGGAGGATGGCGAAGGTCTTGTCGCACACCGCGTAGCGCACTCCGCGCTCCATGCGGTGGCCGTCGTCATCGAGCACTTCCTTGAACGGCCCGAGGTAGACCACCGCCTGCAGTCGCTCGAGGCAAGGGCCCTCCTTGCCCTTGAAGGCTTCGACCGTGAACGAGCGGAACTCGATCCCCTCCACCGTCCGCCAGGGCCGCTCCTGTCTCTCGAGCAGGCGCACACCATAGAGGCCGGCTCCCGCGAAGGCCTGCAGGAACGCTTCCTCGGTGAGCGCGCCGGAGATGCATCCGCTCCACAGCTCGGGGTCGCTCTGCAGGTGGGCCGGCACCGGCTCGTCGCTGACGATGTCGGAGATCACCGCCCGGCCGCCCCGGCGCAACACGCGGTGGATCTCGGCGAAGAGCTGCGGCTTGAGCTCGGGGCGAACCAGGTTGAGCACGCAGTTGGAGACGACCACGTCGACGCTGGCGTCGGCCACGAGCGGGCGGTCCTGCCGTAGCTGCTCGGCGATCGCCTCGGCGCGCAGGTAGCCCTCGGCGTCGGTCGCCGGCTCGAGCGCCAACGCCGCGTCGAGCAGGTCGAGGTCGAGACGCAAATCCTGGATGCGCCCCCGACGGAACTCGACGTTGGTGTAGCCCAACCGCGCCGCCACCTGCGGCGCCGCGCCGCGCGCCAGGGTGAGCATCTCGGGAGTCATGTCGACCCCGATGACGCGGCCCGCCGGCCCGACCACCTGCGAGGCGATGAAGCAGATCTTGCCCCCGCCGCTGCCGAGGTCGAGAACCGTCTCCCCGGGCCGCAGGTGCCGGCTGGGGTCGCCGCAGCCGTAGTCGCGCTCGAGCACCTCGGAGGGGATCGCCTCCAGGTATCGCGGGTCGTACTCCACGGGGCAGCAGAGCTCGGCAACGCTGGTGCTGGCGCCGTGGGCATACCGCTGGCGAACGGTCGCTTCCACTGGATGCATCCTCACCCTCCTCGTTTCAGAGAGCATACGGGGCGCCGGGGGAGGCGGATGGACCGTGGCGGTCCGCCGTTCCGCGGCCGGCAATCCGACCGCAGGACGAGGACCGTAGGAGCTTCATGGAAGCCGTCCCGCTGCTCGTCGCCGTCCTCGCCCTCTCCCTCGCCAACGGCGCCAACGACAACGTCAAGGGGGTAGCGACCCTGATCGGCGCCGGCCGCCTCTCACGACGGGCCGGCCTGCTCTACGGCACGGCCGCGACTTGCCTGGGGTCGGTGGTGGCGATCGGCCTCGCCAGCGGCCTGCTTGCCCGCTTCTCCGGCAAGGGGTTGGTTCCCGCCGAGCTGACCGCCATGCCGCTGTTCGCCCTCTGCGTAGGAATTGCGGCGGCGATCACCGTGCTGCTGGCGACACGGCTGGGCCTGCCGATCTCCACCACCCACGCGCTGGTGGGCGCGCTCACCGGTATCGGGCTGGCCTCGGGAACGCTGCAGGCGGGTGCCCTCGCCGGTGCCTTCGTGGCGCCCCTGCTGCTGTCGCCGGTGGCGGCCATGGCGCTGGCGGCAGCGATCTACCCGCTGCTGCGGCGAGCCCGTCTCGTCGCCGGGGTGAGCCACGAGACCTGCGTCTGCGTCAACGCCCAACAAGCGGTCGCAATCGGTGCCGCCGGCGGAACGGCGGTCGGCTCTCCCGCGCTGCGCGTCGTGGTGGCTTCCGCCGAAGCCTGCGCCGGCTATCGCGGCACGGTGGCGGGGGTGACCGCCCAGCGCCTGCTCGACGGCGCGCACTTCCTGACCGCCGGCGCGGTGAGCTTCGCCCGCGGCGTCAACGACACGCCGAAGATCGCGGCCTTGCTGCTCCTCCTGCCGCTGCTCGGCGGTGCCACACCGGCGATGCTTGCGGTGGGGGCGGCGATGGCCGGCGGCGGCCTCCTGCTGGGTCGCCGCGTGGCGAAAACGATGAGCCACGAGATCACCGCGATGAACGACGGCCAGGCCTTCACCGCCAACCTCACAACCGCCTCGCTGGTGCTTCTCGCCTCGTACGGCGGCTTGCCGGTCTCGACCACGCACGTCAGCTGTGGCGCCCTCTTTGGCATCGGCGCCGCCCGCGGTGGGGCGCGCTGGAAGATGATCGGCAGGATCGTCGGCGCGTGGGGCCTGACGCTGCCGCTGGCGGCCGTGCTCGCGGCCGGCCTGTGGATGGCGCTGGAGCGCTGAGGGCCACGGCCTCGATCCCGGGCTCTCGCCGGGCCAGCAGGCCTTGACAAATATTACTGTCAAGGGGCAGAATCGCCACCGATGCACGCCGTCGAGGTCATCGAAAGCCCCGCCGCAGCGGCCGTCGCCCTCGATCCAGTGCGCGCCCGGCTGCTCGCCGAGCTCGCCGAGCCGGCCTCCGCGTCCGCGCTCGGCGAGCGCCTCGGCCTGCCGCGCCAGAAGGTCAACTACCACCTGCGCGCGCTGGAAGCGCACGGCCTCGTGCACGTCGTCGAGGAGCGACGCTGGGGCGGCCTCACCGAGCGCGTGCTCGCGGCGACGGCCGCGTCTTATGTCGTCTCCCCGGTGGCGCTGGGCGAGGGCGCGTGCGAGCCCGAGCGCTGCGCCGACCGGCTCTCGGCACACTATCTACTCGCCCTCGCCGCCCGCCTCGTACACGAGGTGGGCACGTTGATGCGTCGCGCCCACGAAACGGGCAAGCGGCTCGCCACGCTCTCCATCGACACCGAGGTGCGCTTCCGCTCCGCCGAGGAGCGCGCCGCCTTCACCGACGAGCTGACCCGGGCCGTCACCGGGCTCGTCGCGCGGTACCACGATCCGTCCGCTTCCGGCGGCCGCAGTCACCGCCTGGTGGTCGCCGCCCACCCGCTTCCCGATTCCGCCCGCAAGGAGGAGACCCAATGACCGTACGCCACGACGACAGCGTTCCCGTCCGCTCGATCGAGCTCGAGATCGACGTGCCCGGTACGCCCGAGCAGGTCTGGCAGGCGATCGCCACCGGACCAGGGTTCTCGGCCTGGTTCTGCCCCACGACCGTCGAGGAGCGCGAAGGTGGGGCCGTCACCTTCTTCATGGGGCCGGGGCTCGAGTCCGGCGGTGTGGTCACCGCGTGGGATCCGCCGCGCCGGTTCGCGGCCGAGGAACGAGACTGGGTTCCCGGCGCGCCGCCCGTCGCCACCGAGATCTTCGTCGAGGCGAAGGCCGGGGGAATCTGCCGCGTGCGACTCGTCAACAGCCTCTTCACGAGCAAGGCCGACTGGGACGACCAGCTCGCGGGCTTCGAAAAGGGCTGGCCGCTCTTCCTCGAGATCCTGCGCCTCTACCTCACGCACTTCCCCGGGGCGCTTTGCTCGCCGGCACGGGTGCTGAGCATGACCACGATGAACGAGGAGCAGGCCTGGGCCACGCTCCTCGGCGGCCTGGGACTCACCGGCGCGAGGCCGGGACAGCCGCACACGACGCGCGGCCTCGATGCGCCGGAGCTCACCGGTGTCGTCGAGAGCGTGCGCGAGCACGCGCTCCTCCTGCGCACCGACGAGCCGAGCCCTGGCGTCGTGGCGTTCGGGGCGAGCGACTGCGGCCCGCAGGGCATGCTGGTCTGGCTCGGCCTCCACTTCTACGGCGACACCGCCGCACCCATCGCCGCCCGCGAGGAGCCCAAGTGGCAAGCGTGGCTCGCCCAACGGTTCGCCACCGCCGCGCCCGCCGGCGCAGCGAGCGAGGCGGCCGAAGCTGTGCGGTGAGCCTGCCTAGGTCGTCTTGCCCTTGTCGCCGCGCACCAGGATCCAGTCGAGGATGGTCGCGACGACGGTGACGATCAGGGCGCCGAGGAAGGCGGGGACGAAGCCGTCGACGGCGAAGTCGATGCCGAACGCCTTGCCGATCCACGCGGTGAGCCAGAGCATCAGCGCGTTGACGACGAGCGTGAAGAGCCCGAGCGTCAGGAGGATGATCGGGCAGGTCAAGAGCTTCATCACCGGCCGGATGAGGACGTTGACGAAGCCGAAGACGAGCGCGATGGCGAGGATCGACCCGACGCCGCCGGCGTGGATTCCCGGCACGACCGAGGCCGCCAGCCAGAGCGCGCCGGCGTTGATCAGGAGGCGGAGAACGATGCTCATGCGCTCACTCTAGGAGGGAATCGGCGCAACGTCGAGCCTCGGTGAGCTACCGGCCGGGAGGCCGGACGTCGCCTCCCTCCGCCGCCGCGAGTCGTGATCTGCTCTTGCGCACTCGCGAACCGCCATTCGCCACGGAGGGTGACGCCATGCGGCCCAACGCCACGATCCTCGGCGCCCTGCTTCCCTGCCTGCTCGAGCTCGCCATCGGCTCGAGCCCGGCGCTCGCCGCCACGCCCGCTCGCCTGGAGCTCCGCGAGGGGTGGGCGCTGCAGTCGTCGCGGAAGGTCCCCGAACCGGGCGAGGTGCTCTCGACCGCGGCGTACCGGCCGCAGGGTTGGTACTCGGCGACCGTGCCGGCGACGGTGGTGGCAGCGCAGGTCGCGGCCGGCGAGCTCGAGGACCCCTACGTCGGGATGAACCTGCGGAAGATCCCCGGCACCACCTATCCGGTGTCGGAGAATTTCGCGAACCTGCCGATGGACCCCGGGAGCCCCTACGCGGTGCCGTGGTGGTACCGCAAGGACTTCGAGCTGCCGGCCGACTTCGCGGGCCGCACCGTCTGGCTCCACTTCGACGGCATCAACTACAAGGCCAACATCTGGCTCAACGGGCGGAAGCTGGCCGACGCCGCCGACGTGAGAGGCGCCTACCGCATCCACGAGCTCGACGCGACGTCGTTGGTGAAGGCGGGGACGAACGTGCTGGCGGTCGAGACCTTCGCCCCGACGCCCACCGACCTCGCCATCAACTGGGTGGACTGGAACCCCACGCCGCCGGACAAGGACATGGGGCTCTGGGGCGACGTCTACCTGGTGGCGAGCGGGCCCGTGGCGCTGCGCCACCCGTTCGTCGCCACGCACTTCTCCGACGCCACCCTCACCCGCGCCGACCTCACGGTGCGGGCCGAGCTGCGCAACGCATCGTCGAAGCCGGTGCGCGCGATCGTCGAGGCGGAGCTCGCCGGCAAGCGGCTCCGCCAGCCGGTCGAGCTGGCCGCGGGCGCGTCGGCAGCGGTGACCTTCACGCCCGAGGCGTTCGCCGAGTTGCGAATCGCGAATCCGAAGGTGTGGTGGCCGGCAAACCTCGGTGCGCAGGACCTGCACGATCTGACGATGCGCGTCAGCGTCGACGGCGCGGTCTCCGATGAGAGACGCGCGCGCTTCGGGATCCGCGAGGTGACCGCCGAGATGGCGCCGCCGGAGAACGCGGCTCGCGGCGAGGTCTACGCCGCGAACGTCAGGAAGATCATCGAGGTCGACAAGAAGAACCTCCTCTTCCGGGTCAACGGGCGGCGGATCCTCGTCCGTGGCGGCGGCTGGACGATCGACATGCTGCTGCGACCCGATCGCAAGCGGCTCGAGACCGAGCTTCGATACGTGCGCCACATGGGCCTCAACACCATTCGCCTCGAAGGCAAGCTCGAGCGCGACGAGCTCTACGAGATGGCCGACGAGATGGGGATCCTGATCATGGCCGGCTGGTGCTGCTGCGACCACTGGGAGCACTGGGATCGCTGGCAGCCCGGCGACCAGGAGATCGCCACCGCCTCGCTACGCGACCAGATCCTCCGCATCCGCAACCACCCGAGCCTGCTGGTGTGGCTCAACGGCAGCGACGGCCCGCCTCCGGCCCCCGTCGAGCGTGCCTACATCGCCGTCCTCGAGGAGACGGGCTGGCCCAACCCGTTCGCCTCGTCCGCCGCGGCGGCCCCCGCCGAGCTCACCGGGCCTTCGGGCGTCAAGATGCCGGGCCCTTACGACTACGTGCCGCCGTCTTACTGGACCGCCGACCCGAAGCTCTACGGCGGCGCCCACGGCTTCAACACCGAGACCGGGCCCGGCGCGGCGATCCCACCGAAGGCGCAGCTCAGGAAGATGCTCGGCGCCGACCACCTCTGGCCCATCGACGACGTCTGGCGGTTCCACGCCGGCTCGCGGAGCTTCCGCGACTTCAAGAAGTTCAACGCCGGTATGGACGCGATCTACGGTCCGCCGGCCGACCTCGACGATTACCAGCGCAAGGCGCAGGCGATGACCTACGACGGCGAGCGCGCCATGTTCGAGGCCTTCGGCGGCAACAAATACGACGCCACCGGGGTCATCCAGTGGATGCTCAACAACGGCTGGCCGTCGCTCTTCTGGCACCTCTACGACTGGTACCTGCAGCCGGCGGGCGGCTACTACGGAACGAAGAAGGCGTGCGAGCCCCTGCACGTGCAGTATTCGTATGCCGACCGCGGGGTCGTCGTCGTCAACAGCCTGCCGACGCGGTTCACCGGCCTGACGGTCGACGCGGCCCTCTATGACTTCGACCTGCGCGAGCGGTTCTCGCGCAGCGTGCGCGTCGACGTGGGGGAGGACGGCCGGACCCTGGCACTCACCCTCCCGGCGCAGGCGGCGAAGGCGGAGTCGGCGAGCGGCGCCTCGGTGAACTTCGTCAAGCTCGCCCTGCGCAATGCGGCGGGCGAGACCGTGAGCACGAACTTCTACTGGCTGCCGCCGGCGCCCACCGTGTTCGACTGGGCGAAGACCGACTCGACCTACACGCCGGCGACCTCCTACGAGGACCTGACCGCGCTCCAGCGCCTGCCGCGGGTCCGCGTCGAGGCCTCGGCGACCGTCGCAGGAGACGTCGTGACCGTCCGGCTGCGCAACCCGAGCCCGTCGCTCGCGTTCCAGGTCCACCTCGGGTTGCACGAGGGCGATGCGGAGGAGGAGATCCTGCCCACCTTCTGGGACGACAACTACCTGGCGCTCATGCCGGGCGAGTCGCGGGTCATCACGGCACGCGCTCCCTCAGCGGCCGCGCTCGGCGGCCGGCCGGCCGTCGCGGTGAGCGGCTGGAACGTGGAGTCGGTTCGGCTCGATCTCCGCCGCTAGGTCCGCGGGGCCGGTCTCCCCGTCTTGTGGGCGTCGCCGGGATCGCCAAAGGCGCGACTTGGCCCGCGAATCTCCGCTCGAGCCTTCTTCCGGTCTGTCGAACGCTAGGCTGCGGTGCCGCAGCGAACCACGCAGACCCGGGGCGGCGACTCCCTCGATTCGACGCCCTTCGCCGGATCTGGCGAAGGTGAGGCATGAACGCGACTGCAGACTTCCGGAGAGGACCTATGGCACAGCGACGGGATCGACGGTCGGGACGCTCCCTCGGCACATCGGCGCTGCTCGCCCTGGTCATGTCGGGCGCCGGCGGCACGATGGCCGCGATGGCGGCGAGTAACGCGCCGAGCTCGCGGTCGCCCCGGACCTTCGAGGACTGTCCCTTCTGCCCGCGCATGGTCGTGATCCCCGGCGGGTCGTTCGTCATGGGCTCTCCGCCCGAAGATCCGATGCGGCACAAGAACGAGGGGCCGCAAATCACGGTGACGATCGCGACGTTTGCGGTCGCCGAGACCGAAGTGACGCGAGGTCAGTTCGCGGCGTTCGCGAAGGAGACGAACCGGGAGCCCGTCAAGGGGTGCATCACCGATCGCGATCGCGACGGCGAGGGTGCGGACGACCCCACCGCGTCGTGGCTCGACCCCGGGTACGAGCAGGCGCCCGAACATCCGGTGGTCTGCGTTTCGTGGCAGGACGCCAAGGACTTCGCGGCGTGGCTCAGCCGCAAGACCGGCAAGGGCTATCGCCTGCTCGGCGAAGCCGAGTGGGAGTACGCGGCGCGCGGCGGCACGACGACGACGTTCTTCTGGGGCCAGGTTGCCGAGGTGGGATGCCGCACGATGAACGGCGGCGACCGCGCCTACAAGCGCGCCGAGCCCACCAATCGCAACCTGATCGTCGAGTGCGACGATGGAGTCGCGTTCACCGCACCGGTCGGGAGCTACCCTGCCAACCCCTTCGGTCTTCGTGACATCACGGGGAACGCCTGGGAGCTGGTGGAGGATTGCTACCAGCCGTCGCTCGAGCAGATCCCCACGGACGGCAAGCCACGCACGTCCGACACCTGCGCCGAGCACGGCACGCGCGGCGGCTCCCTCGACGACTATCCCGAGGACCTCCGCATCGCCAGCCGGCACCATGTCAAGTCGGAGGCTCGCTGGGGCAACACCGGATTCCGGGTCGCGCGTTCGCTATCCGGCGCCGAAGCCCGCATCGATCGCTGACCCCTGCGATCGCTCGAACGACTGCGGTGTCTGCCGGCTGCCGCTCCGCCGGATGGTCGGGGCGCGCTAGGTACCGCAGAGCTTGGCGGTGCGCGCTGCGTCGCCGCGAAGCGCCACGGTGACGTAGTAGTCGAGGAGCTCTCGCAGATGGCCGGTGTCGGTGGCGCGCACGAGCTCGCCGCCGTCGCGGATCCAACCATCGATGCACGACTCCGCCGGTTCCTTCGAGGCGGCGCACGCGAGCAGGCCGTCGAATGCGGTGCGATAGGTGGCGAGGTCGGCGCGCTTCATCGGTGGGCCGTGGCCGGGGACCAGCACGTCCCACTCGACCTTCTCGAGCCTCGCCAGCACGGCCGCCCAGCGTGACGGGCAGGCGGTGTCGAGGAACGGCGCGGGCAGGGTGACGAGATCGCCGGCGACGAGGACGCGGGACGCCGGGTCGTAGATCCAGAGGTCGCCGCCGGTGACGGCGCGCTCCTCGAGGTGGATCTCGAGCGGCAGCCCGGCGAGGACGCGCCTGCCCGAGGCGCTCACCACCTCGTCGGGGGCGAGCTTCGGCCCGGCGTCGATGAGCGCCATCTCGCGGCGGAAGGCGTCCTTCTCCGCCGCGCTCGGCCGGTCGCTCGCCACCATCTGGTCGAGCTGCTGGCGGTAGCTGGCGAGGAAGCCGGTGCGCGCTTCGGCGAGGGCCGCGCTGGCGTAGACGCGAATGCCGGGGAAGCGCTCTCGGAAGAGGACGTTGCCGCCGATGTGGTCGAGATGCCAGTGGCTGTTGACGACGGCGCGCGGGGTGAGCCCGAGCGCGGCGAGCTTCGCCATCACGGCTTCGGTGTGCTCGCGGTGGCGGCCGGTGTCGACGACGACACCGCCTTCCGGAGAACCGGGCGCGCGGAAGATGACGCTGTTGCCGTCGGGCTGCTGGCCGGGCACGAAGGCGCCCCGCACGAGGTAGACACCAGGGGCCACCGTGTCGGTGGCGAGGGTCGGCCCCGTCGCCGCCGCAGCCGGCGCGGCGGTCAGGGCGAAGGCGAGGACGGCGCGGCTGAGGGCGCGGCTACGGAGGGCTCGGGTTCGCCGACGCATGCTGCCGGTCTCCTGGTGGCGGATGCGGTGTCGCCGTCGCCGACGAGCTCGTGAGCATCGCGGGGATCTCGCACCGGCACCGCGCGAGCGCGCCCGGCCGGCTGGGGCCGCGCTTCCCGGCGCAGCAGCCCTCGCAACACGGAGCGGTAAGCGCGCGACGCGGTCAACCGCTCGCCGCCCTCGAGCTCGAGGCGGAAGCTGCCGTTCGGCGCCCGCTCGACGGCGCGCACGAGGTCGAGGTTGACGATGGTCGAGCGGCTGATGCGGAGGAAGCGCTCCGGGTCGAGCAAACCCTGGAGGCGGCGCAGGCTGTCGCGCTGGAGGTAGGCGCCCTCGCCGGTGTGCACCCGGACGTAGTTGGCCTGCGCTTCGATCCAGCGGATCTCGCCCAGCCGCAGGACCACGAATCGATCCCCGGTGCGAACCGGGAAGTGGCTCAGGTAGCGCGCGTGGCTGGCGGCGATTGCTTGCACCCCGAGATTGTCCCAGGCGGCCGGCATCCGGGGCTGGCTGGCGGGACAGCGGGGCCGAACCGTGGGATGGCGCGCTGCGGCACGGGGACCGCGACACCGCGGGAGAAGCTCGGCGAGAAACGAAGAGCGCCGCCGGGTTGCCCCGGCGGCGCCTGGCCGAATCGTCAGCGGGCCGGGCTCAGCGGAAGCTGACCCGAGCGCCGAGCCGGAACACGCGCGGGCTGGTGATCTCGCGCACGTTGTTCGAGGTCGACTGCTGCAGGCGGTGGTTCCGCTGCAGGATGTACGACTGGTTGAGCACGTTGAACACGTCGACACCGAGAGTCAGACCGAAGTCGGCGAAGTTGAACTCCTTCTCGACCCGGGCATCGACCATGTGGATGTCGTCGAACCGGAACTCGTCCGGATCGGTGGTCACGGCCACGCTGGTGAGCGCCGCGTTGTCGCGGGCGTTGGTGCCGCCACGACGCCGCCAGTAGGGCAGCGGGTAGCCCTCGCGGCCGTTGAGGTTGGCCGCGACGTTGAAGCCCCACGGACGGTCCGGGGCGATCTGGTAGAGGCCGTTGACGCTGTACGACCACTTGCTGTTGATGTAGATGGCGCCCTTGCTGCCCGAGCCGGTGCCCGAGCCCTGGAGCACGGGGTCGCCCTCGTGCGAGCCCCAGCCGGTGTTGACGGCGCCGCCGCCGAGCAACTCGGTCGGGTTCTCGAGCTCGCTGTCGGGGACCTTGCTCCAGGTCCAGTCGGCCCACGTGAAGTTGCCGCGCAGCATCCAGCGGTTGGCGAGACGCTTGTTGAAGGTCACCGAAGCGCCCTTGTACTCCTGCTCGCGGTCGCTGTTCTCGTAGAAGAGGCCGCCGCGCGTCGAGACGCCCGGACGGAGCTGGTACCACGTGATCGGACGCGTGGAGCCGTCCGGCAGCGCCTGGTTGAAGGTCACCGCTTCGTAGTCGGACCGCCGGTGCAGGCGGCCGAGCGAGCCGAGGTTGCCGGCCTGGAACGCCGGGCACTCGAGGGCGCTGCCGGCGTCCTCGCAGGCGTCGGTCGAGCCGTCGAATACGAGCAGCTCGCTCTCGAGGATGTTGGTGTACTTGCGATAGGTGAGGTTGACGCCGACCACGAACTCCGGCAGGAGCGCGTGCTCGACGCCGAGCAGGATCTCGTCGCTCGTCGGCGCGTCGAGCCCGGGGTCGACGCCGTTCGAGTTGAGAAGCCCACCGGTGAGCGGGTTGACGTTGGGGCTGAAGCCGGCCCCACCGAGGATCTCGCCCGGGCTGACGAAGCCGTCGTTGCCGGCGCCGACCGGCTGGCTGGTGAAGAAATACGCGTATTGCGGGGCCCGCAGCGGGTTGAGCCAGTTCGCCGTCGCCGCGCCGAGCTGGTCGGCGAAGCGCGAGTAGCTCGCGCGCAGCAGGGTCTTGCGCTCGGCGCCGAGGGCGTAGGTGAGGCCCAGGCGCGGAGTCAGCGACTTCCACTCGAAGCCGCTGTCGAAGGAGCCCACCGACACCGCCGGCAGCACGTTGCCGAAGGTCGGGTTGGCAGGCGCGCTGGTGCCCAGGTTGGTTCCTTCCTGAATGTCATAGCGCAGGCCGATGTTGGCGGTGAGGTTGCCCACCGTCAGCGTGTCCTGCACGTAGGCCGTCTTGTATTTCGTCTCCACCGTGGCGTGGCCGTTGCGGGACGCGGCAAAGAAGTTGGTACCCGCCGGCAGGCCGAAGTTGCTCGGCCCGTCGAGCACGTAACCCTGGAGGCCCCACTGGGTCTCCGAGGTCACCTCGGCGGTGCGGTAGCCGGCGCCGAACTTGAGCTCGTGCGAGAGGTTGCCGGTGTTGAAGAAGTTGCTGGCGTCCGCCTTGTATTGCGTCTGCGGGCGAGCCGTCTGCGCCAGGTAGAAGGTGTTGTGCCAGACGCCGCCGTTGTCCAGGGTCGGGCTCACGCCGAGGCCGCCCTCGGGGACGAGCTCGAAGCCGCCGTTGACCTTGGAGTAGAGGCCGGTCAGGTAGAAGTTCGAGGAGAAGATGTGCGTGTCCTCGACCTTCCAGGTGGTCGGCTTGGGACCGAACTTGCCCTGGTCCCAGGTCGTCTCCTGCGGCCGGGTGGGACCGGCGTTGCGGCCGATCTTGATCTTGTCGCTGTTGTAGTAGAAGCCGGTCGCCGAGTTGTTGGCCGTGATTTGCGCGTTGATCTTGGCGTTGGTCGCCTTCAAGTCGGTGAAGTCGACGACGTTGGCGATGGTGCGCAGCTGGATCTTCTGGCGGCCGTACGACCCCCAGATCCAGAGGCGGTCCTTGAGGATCGGACCGCCGACCTCGGCGCCGTAGTCGTGCACGAAGTCGATCTGGTTGCCCTGAGTGAACGCCGCCTGCGGCGTCGTGTTGCCCGGCGCCGCGCGCCACGCCCCGGCGGTCGCCAGCTCGGAGTTGTCGAGCTCGAGGTCCGCCTGATCGGGAAGGATGCCAAAGGCGCCGTCGCGGTCGGTCTCGTAGCGACGGGCGCTGCCCCGCCACTCGTTGGTGCCGCGCTTGGTCACCATGTTGAGCACCACGCCGCCGGTGGCCATCGTGGTGTCGCTGCCGCCCGTCGTCACCTGCATCTCCTCGAAGGCGTCGAAGTCGTAGTATCCGGGCGAGGAGCCCAGCGCGCCCATGTCGGTGATGACGACGCCGTCCACCGACCACACCGCCTGGTCGCCGCCCGAACCGGTGCCCACGTATTGCGCCTGCTGGCCGCTCTCGTTGCCGCCGACGTTGATGCGGTCGGTCAGCACGCCCGGGGTGGTCTGCAGGATCGCCCACGGGTCACGGGAGGTCGGGATCTTCTCGAGCTCGGTCGAGGACACCGAGGCGCCCGTGCCGACGCGCCGCTCGTCGAGCAGCGGCGACTCCGTCGTCACCGTGATGGTGTCCTCGATCGCCGACTGCAACGTCA
>Ga0075421_100001386_pt1 | contig 28242 bp, 25 predicted proteins | sample SoiMetdeltSBSDD5_FD_75292 | JGI IMG/M metagenome (GOLD analysis project Ga0075421, IMG submission 75292) | Bulk soil microbial communities from a Populus tree surrounding site in Tennessee, USA - Soil MetaG P. deltoides SBSDD5 | ecosystem: Environmental > Terrestrial > Soil > Tree plantation... | reverse complement strand
CACATTGCCATTTGGCATCTGAAAATTCTCAATTATCGCCACCATGGTGCGTTCTGTCGCGACAAGTGTGCTATTTAGTGTATGTACTAGGCGAGTGTCCTCATTTGTCTTGTCACGGAAACGTATGCTCAGCCTCCGGGCCTGGTAATCTAGGCAGTTGGAGCAAGAAACGATCTCTCTGTAAGCGTTCTGACCGGCCATCCATGCCTCGATGTCGTATGTCTTGGAAGATATCTTGCCAGTATCACCAGAACAGAGAAGCATTACACGATATGGGATTCCGAGCTGTCTAAAATATTCCTCAGATAACGCAAGCATATGCTTGTGCTCCCTCTCTGACTCCTCTGGCCGGCAGTAGATGAATTGCTCTACCTTTTCAAATTGATGAACTCGAAATATGCCCTTCATGTCCTTACCATGAGCACCTGCCTCCTTGCGGAAACATGAGCTGAAACCGCCGTACCTTGTCGGAAGCTTTATGCCCTCAAGGATTTCGTCCATATGCATACTTGCTATAGCATGCTCTGATGTCCCAATCATGTAGAGATCCTCATTCTCTACCCTGTAAATGACATCTTCAAAGTCATTCAGTATGATAGAACCCGCCATCGGTTCTTTTCTAATCATGTAAGGCGGTTGGATAAGTGTATAATTATTAGTCGATAGAAAGTCAAGCGCAAAGTTGATCAATGCTTGATTTAACCTAACCAGGTCATTTTTTAGGAAGTAGAATCGTGCGCCTGAAACTTTAGCAGCGCGACTCAGGTCTATAAGATCGAGTGTGTGCGCTAGCTCGACGTGATCCTTTGGCTCGAAATTTGGAGTTATGATTTTGCCATATTCTCGGACAACCATATTGTCAAGCTCGTCTCTGCCAGTTGGGACGCTCTCATCTAACAAATTGGGCAATGTCATCATGAGCTGATGGAACTTTTCTTCGATTTGAATTGCTTCAGACTCTATGCTATGAAGTTGCATGCTCACCTGCTTCATTTCGTCAAGTTCTAATGATGCATCATCTTTGGCTCTTTTCTTGTTTGCAATGGTTTCAGAAAGCAAATTTTTTTGCCGCCGGAGCGCTTGGGTTTTGCTAATAGCATCACCGCGGCGCTTGTGAAGTATTATCAACTCATCTAATGGAAAATCGGTCATATTTCTTTTTTTTAGCATGTCGCGAATAGCTTCAGGGTTTTCCTTCAAAAGTCGGGGGTCTAACATTAGACAATCATCACTTTCTTAGCTACTGAAATGTGTTCAAGAATCTCGTCAAGTGTGCTCAACAATGTCGCAGCTGGAACATTTTTTCCTGTCAGCTCAATTGCAACCGTGGAGCCTCTAGAAAACACTTTCAATGAAAGACCCTTTGGAAAGTTAATATTGTCTGGTATTAATGCCTTGACTGTCGCCTTTGCTTCTGCCATGTTAGAAAAGGGAATTTCAGCCCCTACTTGGATATCAAGATTACGCGTTGGTAATTTCTGAATTATTTGCCTTCGCCTTTATACACGACATGAAAGCTTCAAGGGCAGGAGATGGAATTGTACAACCAGCAGCTTCTGAGTGGCCTCCACCATCTCCCTTCAAAGTAGCGGCGCACTCTTGCAACATTCTGCCAAGGTTTGCACGCGACTGGCAATCTATGCACTTCCTTGCGGAGAACTTGTAGGTGCCATTCCTCGTAAGAGTCCGGACAAGGAGGAATCTGCCCCAAAAGGATGGCGACTTGCTGAGAAGAGTTGACACCGCTCCGAGCATGTCTTCCTCAAAAACCCCATCACCATTGACAAATGCTGTATTGCCGTCATCTGAGAGTCTCCATTTTTCATCAAAGATAGTGGAAATAATATTGTACAGGGTCATCTTATAATTACTCATTATCTCTTCTGCGGTGTTTAATGCATTATTTCTATCCCCCATACAAATTGCGACACCCACTCCAGAGCTTCCTTTCCTTCCGCATGCGTTGAGCAGTGTTGAAAATTCCCTTGCGTCTCTTAGTTGGCTTCGCTTGTCTTCTCTTGTCAGCGTGTAGATATAGCCTAAAAAATCCTCCAGCACTATATCAGATAACTTCCTATCTGATGTAGCGACAAACTTGGCAATTGCTTCAACAATGCTGGTTTTCTCTTCCTGTGAAAACTCTGCCAGCACCCGCCAGCGGCCATTATCATTCCTGAGCCTTATACCAGCGTTCTTGAGCAATAAGTAGCAAGCTTCTCTGTTCCAAGTAAGCCCATCAATGTAATGAAATAAAGAGTATGCTAAAGCATCATATACTGGACTTGTTTCCCTGCCATTCAGTATAATATCGAGATCAACAGATACAATTCCGAGAGACTGAGCACTCCTGAGTATCTCTGCATTCAGACCGACTAAGGATTTCTTGTCTCCTTGGTCTTGTCTATCCGCTACCGCTGAAACAACTGCCATTGCTGATAGATCTCGGTTCCTAGGATCAAGTGTGCTTGCAACCATGTAAGCCATCCCCCCTGCAGATACATCCTTTCTGCCATCAATTCCGTACTTCCATGGATTTAGTATCTGACCATCATCAAGTTCTTGTTCTTTTAATCCCTCAGTTTCAGGAACTTGGTGGTGGTCGATGATTAGCCATTTGTCGCCAATCGCATTTCGTAGACGTGAAGTCCAGACCCATCCAAGGTCTGTAATGATATAGAAATCTCGATCATTCCCTCTCATTGTCTCTAGCACCGAGCCATTCATGCAAGAAACCGTCCTGACAGAGTAGCGTGCGCCAATCCTCCTGAGTGCCATCGCAATTATACTACCAGATGCAATTCCATCAGCGTCAAGATGAGAGATGATTGCAACTTCATTGCCTCCTTCTATAACAGCTCTCAATCTTTCACAAAAGTGTTTAAGTGCATGAGTAAACGCGTCACTCATCTAACGAACCTTACTACTCTAGCTGCGCAATTACTGCAGCATATTTCCAGTTCTTTGGAATCTTCCCCTCTCGCTTGTAGTATTTTGACAGCCTGTGGATCTTTGATTCTATTAACTCGAGCGACCGGACATTCCTGTGGTCACTGTTGTGAACTCTAAGGTGCTTTTGGAGCCCTAGGGCCTTTCGTACTAGCTTGTCTAGGTCCTCTGGCATGTCTGACTTTATCCCGTTCTCTGCCAAAATACTCGTAAGACTCTTGCCCAGTACAGGTTTGACAAGTGGTATCCCATGAACATCCCTCAACCTCAAACCTATCTCGCTTGGGCTCAAACCTTCCTTTGAGGAGTCGACAACGAGGGCGGAGATCTGATCTCTATTCTGGCTAAGCCAGAGTGCTGGTCCTTTTGAAGTGGGACGAGTTGAATGAGATTTACCATGAGTATGAACGTGAATTCGTGCCATTTTGACGATTTATGAATTGCTGCTTATATATATATCGTTCTACATCGGCACTTGATGGACATGATGGTGACGTCGTAGCTATATAGTTTGGAAGACAGGATCGGATGACAATAAGGCAGTTGCATAACGTAGATGTATATATTCAGTTCAGACATTTGGATGAATGTTCACAAGAGAAAATAATCTAGTTTCACCTTCTAATGTCATCGGAGTTAACGGGAATATGCAAATGATTTATGATTCGACAAAGCTTGACATAAAAAGTTATATATTAGAATTCGAAGAGCTTATGTAATATGAACATGCCGATAATAGCGGCTCTTTCTGCGCTGGTAGTAATGGCTTCTACCATGGGCGTAGCCTATGCTCAATATGGAAGTACGGGGGGTACGGGGGGTACGGGGGGTACCACAGGGTCTGCCTCACCGGAACAGCTACAACAATGCGAAGCACTTGGAATACCACGTGAGAACTGCAGTGACGTTACAATTTTAGCTAAAAATAGGCTAACCGCCGCACAGGAAAACCCATCTACTGGTTCTGGAACACCGATGCTGTCAAGTGGAGGAGGTCAAACGATTGTGTTTATTGGAGTCCTAGCTGTTATCTTTGGTGGAGTAGCTGCGGCATTCTTCTTCAAGGGTAGGGGCGCAAGGCCAGTAAAGACTTAATCTCCCTTCTTTTTGTTTTATTCGCTGCTTCGTTCTTAATGAGAATTAAGCTATTCTCCGTCTCTTTATAATCTACAATACATACTGGCTTATCGCTTTTTCAAGGTATTAACAAATTTTTTGTATCTGCGGTCAACTAGCGACAAACCGACAAATATATATATTCGGATTTTTTTGCATAGAGTTAATGTGGTATCAACAACTATTTGCGCAGATAGGTCCGGCGTACGACCCGTTGTTCTATGACGTCATGGTATACATATTCGGGACCATGCTGTTCGCAGTGTTCCTCTTAGGTGTCATCGCCTTCTGGCTAAGAAGAAAGGGACTTGGCGGTGGCGCAGCGAAAGAAAAGTGGGCACAAGAGCTGGAAAGGTACTTTGAGCGCGAACAGATCGGCTTGATTCCAGACGAGAAACATCACTGGTAGAAGTTCGCTGGGGAAGCGTCCCCATTATATTATTTTATTTATTATAGTATTATTAATTATCCGCCACATCTCTTTATCTGCGGTTGAACATAGTTATTGTCTTTCCGTCAATATTTACCGACGAGCAGACACTTGCTCAGGTCATAAGTAGGCTTCACAAAGGAATCAAAGTTGTCAATATTGAAGACGATTTCATATTATGTCAGACGGATAACGTAGTTGAGCTCGCGTCCGAGCTTTCAAAAATGTTCGGTGTCGAGAGAGTGGCAATTGCAGCGAAAGTGTCAAGTAAGTTTTCTGAACTTTCAGAAGCCATAGTTGAAGCTGGCAGCAGGATTATCATTCCAGGAGACAGGTTCTATGTCAAAGTCATCATACCGCCGCTTGCCAATTTTTCCTATAGGAGTAGAGATATAGAGTTTGCATGCACTGGTACCCTTGCTGCAAAATTAGGATCAATGAATGCCTTGCCTGCAAAAACCGAGACGGAAGCCAGCCGACTTATTTTGACGGTGCTAGGCAAGAAGTCTGCTTATATCTGCATCAAAATACTAAGAGGTCCTGGGGGACTTATCGCCGGTTCACAAGGCATAGCCTTGGGTAGCATCCATAGTTCTCTATCATTTATCTCATGCATTATGGCCGCTAAGGCAGGCTTTGATTGCCAAAGCATTGTATTGCCTTATGCTGACGATAGCGATCTTGAAAACAACGCCAAACTTGCGCACCTCTTTGCCACAAAAACAGGCAGAAAAAAACAAACAATCTATGCAGCAGCAGTCAAAGTACCTGAAAAAGGCTTCCTATCCGCATTGTTAAAGGAGAAGATCGTCGCAAAGATTCTGATTCAATGCCAGGCCAGAATCATCACTTTTCCACTAACCACTGCAGTTCATCCAATTTGGTTTATAGAATCTGTCATTCAAGATGCTGTATTTGCAGGCAAGTTCCCAATTGCGCCAATGATATCCCTATCAAGCGAACTCGGCAATTATGCGAAAGAGGTAGGAATAGATCTTCTAGACTTTTCACCTCCAAAGGTTCCAAAGGACAAGCTACAAAAGTATAGCAAGGCTGTTGAATCTGAGGCACGGACAGCAATTAGACATATCAAGAAAATAGAGCTAAAGGTAGGACCTAACTATCTGCACGACATTATCGATTCCATTTAGCGTTTCAGCTAACCTTTGAAGTTCACCAGCTTTTTTCTTGTAGTGCGGATTGCCAAGTACTTTTTCTATTGATTCGCCTAGCTGTTTTGGTCTGAGCCGCTTTGGATGCAGCATAATCCCTGCTTCTAGCTCGGAAATCTTAGTGGAATTCCCCAACTGCTCGCCATGGTTGTCGATAGGCACAGTAACGGTGGGTTTTCCAAACTGGATCGCCTGGGAGAGTGCAACATGACCGCCTCTTAGCACTAGAAGGTCACTAGCGGCAAATATTTCATCTCTAACAGGACACCATTCGTAATACCAGCTCATTCTTCCGATCCTTATTGGGTCACTTTTGCCACTAGGGTTTCCTGCTGAGATGACAAATTGGACCTTTGGATCTAGTGTTTTTGCAGTTTCAATAGCAATCCTGAGGAGAGCTGGTCGCGTCTGGAAAGGGCCGCTTACGTGCACAAAAACCAGGGGTCGAGTTTTATCAAAGCCAAGATTATTCACGACCTTCGTCACTTGTTCTTTGTTCACTGCCGGTCTTGGTGAAGCAAAACCGATGTACTCTATCTTTCTTGACGCTGAGCCTAGACCCCAAGTATTGTGCGCAGAAAGTGTGTAAGGTGGCGGAAGATCTGGCACTAACACTCTGTCCGCCATTGTCCACAGTGATCCCAAGAACTCGCCTGTGATGTTTTCAAAAATGCGTGATGCTGCAATGGTACGCAGTCTAGGTGACAACAAAAGCTTAATCTGATTTAGAATCACTATTGAAGGAACCTTGAGCAATCTGGCTGCCATAAGTGGTGACAGCCTGCTGTCCGAAACCACGATATCTGCTTTGAACTTGAGCATATTGCGAGTTTCTTGGTTAACCTGTCTTGAAAAATTGGCAAACCACATAGGTATATTTGCTATGCTGTCTTTGACAGAGAAACCACCTTCCATGCTCCACGCAAACTCGACGGGTGAAACGGTAGCACACTTATATCCCCTTAGCGAAACGTAACTTACCGCCTCACCGTATGATGAGAATTGTACGTTTATGCGATTTTGTCTGAGTCTTTCGGCCACCATGACCAGTCGACTTGCATGCCCAAGGCCTACACCATATGGTGCGAGATATGCTACTGATGCCAACGAACAAGATATCACATTTGATTATATATTATTGTGATAGCCTACTCTTATGATCTGACGCTTTGGTTCGACTTCTTTAAAGACTGTTGATTGAAATTTGTATAGCTTTGAACTTGGGTCTACCCACACATCTGGTGGCGCACCTGCTTTGTAGCATATATTTGCGAGATATTCCTCAACATCCCAGTTTAGTTCGACGGGTACCTGAGGTAAGAGTAACCCTGAACCAAAGCGCCATTGCAGTATTAGTCCATCTCTTCCTATCTCAACCTGCTTTCGGTAGTCTGCGGGGTTATTGACCCTAATTTCTTGCGGGGGAGTAAGTACGCTGACCTCAAAAACGATATTGTTAAGCTCCCGTACGTCTAAGGGAGGAAAGCGAGGGTCTTCTGTTGCTGCTGCTAATGCTGCCTCGATTACGCTTTGATAGAGTGTCTTCTCGGGAAGCGTAAACCCGATGCAACCCCGTAAATCTTCCCTTCTGTTTGGAGTTAGATAATTCAGCGTTACGAAGACCCCTGCCTTTTCTGAGGTCTCCTTTTGTGGTTTAATTATGACTGATTCTTGCAGGTATTTCTCGACAGCGGTTCTGGCCAAACAAACGAGCTCAGTGCCTTCTATGAGCGATATCAATCTTAATTTAATGATTCGAGACGGACTAAAAAATCAACGCTTTTTTGTATGGCATTTTATTCCTTGTTTTCGTTCATGAAGCAACGCCTTTAATGGTGATGTCATCTACGTGTGATTCGACAACTAGGATAATGCTGAAAATATTGCAAATTGCATCACCTGTAATAATAATAGGAAAGTCTCACACTATGAATAGTCTTGCTGGGAGTGAATATTCAATCTCTCAATAAGACATATTAACTCTAGACCCTTAGTCTAACTTGTACCCGTATGATGAACTGTCCTAACTGTGGCGCAATCATGGTATGGCTTAATGGATCAGTGTTACATGATCCACCTGTCAAACAGTATGAATGCAGGGGATGCCAGTTGTTCGTTGTGAAGTATCAAGACGGTGACTACGAGGTGGTGCCTATTAGCTCAGAAATGCAGCAGGAACAGTGATAATGAAAATAAAAAAAGTCGTTGAAACTTGCATTTATTGTTCCGATCTTCAGAGCATGAAAAATTTTTACGTAAGAATTCTTGGTTTGTCTGTTATTCAAGAGGAACAAGATAGACTAATTTTCTTAAAGGCCGGAAAGAGTATGCTCTTAATATTTGATCCTATGCAAACTAGAACCAACAACGGAAGCCTACCTGTACATGGCGCTCTGACTCCACCGTCGAGTATACACTTTGCCATGGAGATAGAGGAACAAGAATACCATGCAAGCAAACAGCTTTTGGCAAGCAATAAGATCGCAATAGAAAAAGAAGTTAACTGGGATAGCCAAGCAAAGTCAATTTACTTTCGTGATCCAGCGGGCAATCTTGTCGAATTAATAACACCAGGTGCGCGGCCAGTAGAAAGCTAATATAACATTCTCTTCAATCCATTTCTCATTGATGCATAATAAAACATCTGCTTCCTTAAGACAGCAACTTGAGGACAGGAGTAAAATAATTGTGCTTCCAGGAGTTTTTGACGCACTGAGCGCCAAAATAGCAGAGCATGTGGGCTTTGAGGCGATGTTTCAGACCGGATATGGGTCTTCGGCGGCTCTGCTTGGAATGCCTGACTTTGGATTGCTAAATTCTGGCGAAACTGTTGATAATGCTATGAGGATAATTCGAGCTGTTAGAGCCCCCGTGCTCGTTGATGCAGATACAGGGTATGGCAATCCTCTCAACGTTTGGCGGCTTGTCAGAGACCTTGAAAACCTGGGTGCCGCAGGCATCTTTCTCGAAGATCAAGTCTGGCCAAAGAGATGTGGCCATATGGTTGGAAAAGACGTAATACCTAAAGACGAATACATACCTAAGCTCAGAGCAGCGCTTGAAGCAAGACGCAGTAATGACTTTATCATAGTCGCACGGACTGATGCCCGTGCACCAATAGGACTTGAGGAAGCGATCGAGCGTGGAAAAGCATACAGGAAGGCAGGTGCTGATGTTATATTCGTAGAAGCACCCCGCTCAGTTGAAGAGTTAAAAAAAGTGGCCAACGAAATAGATGCGCCTCTTGTTGCAAATATGATAGAAGATGGGGTCACTCCAAGCCTTTCTGCAGGGGAGCTTCTAAAAATCGGCTACCGGATAGCCGTTTATCCTCTATCTGCTATTTACAGTGCTACATTTGCTATGAGACAGGTCCTCACAGAGTTAAAAAATACCGGCACAACTAAAGAAGCTCGCAATATTATGGTAACGTTCAAGGACTTTAACCAATTTATGGATCTCGATCATTATAGAGATCTCGAAAAACGATATGCCTGATGCATTTTAACTGTTAAAAGAAGTTGCAGGCGACAAAAGAGGGTTGCATGACACCTCATTGTGAAATGGTAACTGGTTAGCAAGTCGTGTAATGACAAATGGTAGAACTTTTGCCTTCTATATTATTTTCTTTGTTCCAGGTATTTATCATAAAATTTGTCTACATGGCGCCTTCTACCAGATCAAATAGATGTTGTCCCTCAGATGTTCAGGACTGGAAGCAAAGGCCATGAGACTACTGGAGGAATGATAAACACTGTCCTTTTTAGAGGTATATGATGGAACTGTCTAGTTATCGCGTTCAGCTGCCCTTGAAAATCGATAAGTTTTTTTCCCATGCTAGTTGAGATCACATCGTATACTATTGGATCAGGATAGACTCCAAGCTCGGGTATGCCTGTTCAACGTTATGCAGATTACAAATAGTGTTGGTAGCTCGGATTTCCTTTTCCTTTGTGAGAAATAAAATCTGAAACAGAAAACCCTCTCCATAATCAAAACTATGTCCGCAGATAGCTTTCTCAAGTTAGTACGAAAGGACTGCTTTTTCCATATTTGTCTGTCAGAAAAGAAAAGCGCCGATGTTAACACGTCAAAAAGATAGATTATTTGATTAAACAGCTTTCTGCAGAGTATCTACTTACGCTTTGGCCCTCTGAGACTGAGAAAGAAAAAATTACATCATAGGTGGGTAGAACAATTTAGAAAGCAAAGATCTCCGATAAGGTTGCAAGCGATGAAAACTTTGATAATGCAAACCTATGCAAGCATTCTATAAATCGGCCTTGCTATAAGGCATTCACAAGACGGGTCATCTTCTCGAGGCTGATCTCAAAGCCGAAACGCTTTTCCTCCTTCTTCATGTTTCGATACATGCTTATCATTAGATTAAAGTGTCGAACAGTCCTTAACTTCCCATCCATTTTGAGTCTTACAATTTTGTAAACGTCGTCATAGTACGCAAATGTGTTAAGCACCTTCCTTCGATACTTATTGAAATCAAATTTTTTACTACTTTTATCAAGCACATCTAAAAATACATCACAGCAGATAAGCGTTGGAATTATTCCTTCACCTAGCATCGGGAAGACACAGCCTATTGACTCGCCTACTCCTATTACGTTGCCATCAAAGAAAGGCTCCATACGCTTTGATGGTGAAAGCCTAATCGGTCTACCTATTTTCTTGATGACCTTGGCTTCAGGATGTTGCTTGAAAAATGCATCGATTCCATAATACTTTTTCTCAATGTCCCCTGCGCCCATGTAGGCCCGACCTGCGTCTAATGGAAAATACCAGAAATATCCCTTCGCGCCTTTATAACCAATGACATAGAAGTCATCTGCTCCCTTTACATTATCCAGGAGATACTCGTAAGCCGGTATCAAGAAATCTTCGCTTGACTTGGGTAAAAGCGAGCGATGCAGGCCTGTACAATCAATTACATAATCGTATTTGTCAAATGCAAACGTTTCTCGAGTCATCTTTGTGCCGTATGTCACTTTAACATTTTTTAGCAGATCTGCCTCCCAACCATCTTTATTGTATGTGACGAGCCCTTTAAGATCAAGAACTTCGCCTTTGTTTTCAGGCAGCTGTATCTTGAGCTTTTTTCCAACATGAAAAATGTAACTGGCAAAATCAAGTCCTGCTTGGTTAGAAAACCTCTCAAGCATGTGCCTCGATGCACCCCAAGCGCAGACTGGCCAGTGATGCTCTTTTTTAGACGCTTCGAATATCTCAACGCTATGGCCTCGTTTTTGAAGCATATTGCCAAGATAACTCCCAGCGACTCCGGCACCTCCTATTGCAAAGTTCATTAAACTGAATTGTTTCTCGTTTCTTTATAACTCTTCACCATCTACGTTTACATATATCTGTCTGCTATCCGATAGCGAACATACTTATCATCAGGGGAATACTTGGGCGGATGCGGATCTATGGTCGTAAAATCGCATTTTGGACATTGATGCTTGAGCGTGTATGTTTTACATGAGGGACATTTTCGTATGAGATGTTTCATATAGCATTCTACGCCTGTTGAGGAGTTTGAGACTTTTTTGAGTCCAGACGCACAAAATTAAACGTACCGTGCTGCTTTTCAATATTAGTTCGAGTTCTCTCAACAGTTTTATACATGGCCTTTTCGGCAATTTTGAAGTTTTTAGCTTTGACCACGATCCTGTAGCTAGGAGCTCCCATGTATGTTATTATGCTACTTGTGCCTCCCTTATTGGCCTCCGCGTTTGCAAGCGTATTTTTGATTATTTCAATTCCATCTGGCTTTTTTGATTTAATCTCCATTACCCCGCTTATTTCGTCAACCGGGACTGGGATACTTTTGCTTGGTTCTTCTATTATACCCTTTATTTCCTTTGACAGGTCGATATTCTGGATGGCAGCTACTCCCTTCCGAGATACGGCGTCTAAAGCATTGTATAAATACTCATACTTTTGGAGCAGCTTGCTCTCTATTTCTAGAACTAGTTGATCTGTCAGTTTGAGTTTCGATATGATAAAATCTAGCAATGTCGCTGCCTTGGCGCTCCTTTTTGCCTCTATAAGTTTGGACTTGCATTCTTCTCCTGAAGCCTGCTTATGAGAAGTATCAACTTCTCTCCTTCCCTTGTTTACCCTAATTACCCTTAAAACGGCTTCCTGCTTTGGCCGGACATAGCGCTCAATGTTTCTTACCCAGCCGGTTGCAATCTCGGAGATATGAAGAAAGCCGGTCATGTTACTGTATTCATCTATCTTCAAATATACCCCATGTCCAGTCTCCTGTCGAATCGTGGTAATTATAATCTCTCCTTCTTCCGCAAGCCTCTGTATCTCGTCCGTCGTCGTCATGTTATACTTAAGATACACACGGAGCATAGGCTATACTTTAAGATTTTGTTTGCCCATTCGTAGCCAATGCGTGATATCTATTTTTTATGATGAGCCCTCATTGTATGCATTGTATTCGGTTATTGGGATCTATTTGGCAAAGTAACTAGGATTTTATTTCTACAAGATAAAATAATCTGTTGTCAGGGGAGGTGAGTTTACTAGGGTTTCTTTATGCCCCATCAGGGATCTGACCGAGCTACCTATTGACATCCTAATGATTTGTTATTTTGCAATTTTTGCTTGACTAGAATATAAGGATAATAATATCAGATGCTAAAAGTCAATTCCTTTCTTTGCCTTCACACCCCTTTGAAATGGGTGTTTGATCTCTCGCATTTCTGTGACTAAATCTGCTTCAGCCATGATTGCCTCTGGGACATAATTGCCGGTTAAGACGAGGCTAGTTTTTTCAGGTCTTGCTGCTATGACATCTAAAATGTCCTGTTGTGATATCAAGTTGAGTTTAGCAGCATAATTTATTTCGTCCAATATCATGACATCGTAATTGCCGGACGCAATTTTCTGTTTTGCTAGTTCAATTGCATCCTTTGCTGCTTTTTGGTGTTCTTCTATTGGATGGTCGTCGTCGATGATACCTACGAATCCTCTACCAGCGGCTATCAGTTCAAACTCCGGCTCAAGTCTCCTTGAGCTTGTGAGCTCACCATAATACCACTCGCCTTTGATGAATTGAATCATGCCGACCTTGTACCCATGTCCTACTGCGCGCAATACAATCCCTAGCGCAGCAGTTGTCTTCCCCTTACCTTTTCCAGTATAGACAATAACGAGCCCTGTTTCTTGCATGCCTGCAATTTATGGAAAGACGTGAAGATAAAAATCAATCTAGCATTACCTCCCGATATGCTTGTTGCTATTTGACGGAGGAACTTGAATGAAGGTTTGTTTATTTTTTATTATATTTACTGCTGAGATTTTGCCTGTTTCACGGAGATTACAGGCTAATATATGCTAACCACAATAAAAGTGCATAAGAGGAGAATTCTTGATATCTCGACACTTAAATTAAAATTAAAATGAAGTTAATTAGTCCTAATGCAAGTATCCCGTGTTGTCATCGCAGGAGTTACAAGCGGAGTTGGCAAGACTTCTGTTGCTCTGGGAATTATGCGTGGCCTCAGTAAAAGAGGCCTGCGGGTCCAACCCTTTAAGGTCGGTCCTGACTTTATCGATCCGTCCTATCATAGTCTGATATCAAATCGGAAATCTCGTAATCTTGACGTATGGATGATGGGAAGGAAAGGCGTGCTCGAGTGTTTTGCGTCTGCATGTCAAGACGCAGACGTTGCGGTAATTGAAGGAGTAATGGGGCTCTACGACGGAGTGTCCGGTAAGAACGACTTTGCTAGCACAGCGCACGTGGCCAAAATTCTAGATGCATCAATAGTGCTAGTGGTCGATGCGAGCAAGGGTGCAAGGTCCATTGCTGCAATCATACTTGGATTTTTGCATTTCGATAGAAAACTGCAAATAAAAGCTATCATCCTAAACAAAGTTGCCGGCGAGAGACACGCCAAGTATATTATTGATGCTCTAGCTGACAAAGTCAAGGTCCCAGTGATAGGTGTACTCTATCGAAATTCCAAGGTCCAAATGCAAGAGCGACACCTTGGGCTGGTGCCTGCGTTAGAATTGAAAGCGGCTAAAAATGATATGATATCTCGCACGGCGAAATATATTTCAGAATCGCTTGACCTAGATAGAATATTAAACCTATGCAGTTCGACCGTGCTAATGGACGCTCATTATAGTCCCCAGCGGCCCGCTAAAGCAAGGATTGCTGTTGCATTGGATGAATCCTTCAATTTCTATTATGCGGACAACCTTGCTGCCCTAAAAACGAGTGGAGCGAACCTTGTGTTTTTTAGCCCAGTCAAAGACAAGAAGCTTCCAGATGACGTGCATGGGCTGATACTTGGAGGAGGCTTTCCAGAGGTACTTGCAGATAAGCTTGAGGGGAACAGTTCTATGGTAAAGTCAATCCGGAGAGCAGTGAATGAAGGCATGCCAATCTATGGTGAGTGCGGGGGTTTGATGTATCTAACCCGGTCAATAAGCGGTTACAGAGGAGAAAGAAAGGTGCGGAAGATGGCTGGAATCGTAGATGCAGACACTATAATGACAGGGATGCTTACCTTGAATTATACAGACGCCGATTGCACAGGCTCGCTATTTGGGAACATGCATCTGCGAGGTCATGAATTCCATTACTCCGCAATAGAAAATATAGCAAGTGATTCCCGCTTCGCCTACTCTATGAAAAAGGGAAATGGAATCACAGGAAAATACGACGGATTCATCATCAATGATAATAGTCTGGCAGCGTACATGCACTTGCACTTCGCCGACAGAAAACTATCGGATCGTATTGTGCTCTCTTCCGTCAAATTCTCACACAGATGACTTATTGCTCATGTGCAGTAGCATAAGGGCATTTATTATAGATGAGACTACGGGGCTCCCTCCTTTCCTCCCGATGTTAGTAATAAAGGGCACCTCACCTATTCTCGCAAGTTCTTCTTTTGACTCTGCTGCAGATACAAAGCCTACTGGTATCCCAACTACTAGAGCAGGTTTTGTGACTCCTTCTTTGATCATGCTGATCACTTCATATAGAGCAGTAGGGGCGTTCCCTATTGCAACAATTCCGCCGTCCATGTCCTGAGCAGCATGCCGCATGGCAGTCTCTGATCTTGTCTTGCCTAGTTTTTGCGCTTGCTCTGCAACTATGGGGTCTGAAATATAACATACTGCCCTAAGACCTAGATCAGCCATTGATTTCTTGCTTATTGCAGCAAGCACCATATCGACATCCGTGACGATTGTACATTTCCTTTGGAGCGCATTGAAAGCAGATTCAATAGCCCTTTTATGGAAGAGTATCTTCTCACTCTTAGCAAAGTCGAAGTCTGCTGTGGCATGTATCACACGCCTTACAATCACCCATTGATATTCGTCGTATGAGTGAAAACCTATCTCTAGTTCGATGATCTCAAAGCTTTTTTTCTCTATGTCAAAAGCCCTCTGCGACATGGCCCTGCCTGCAGCGGATCCGCTGTATTGATTGTGGTGAGACGGTCCAAATTTATCGGCTCTAGATTCCAAATCTGCTCTCCACATCTCTCGCCCTCGCTATAATGATATCGACTAACTTTTTATCAACGCCGAGGTGGCGAGCCACGAAGGCATTTTCAAAGCTGTATTTCTGAAGAGCAGTGTTCAGATCCTCAATCACATCCCTCTTGATGTGCGCCCCTCTATGCAAAAAGTAAGGCACGATCAATAGCATGTGTGGTTTGGCTGCAATCGCCCGGCTTATGCCTTCGTGAATATTCGGATGATCCAGCTCAAGAAAGCAATAATGCACATTGCGGTAGTATGGCGCGATGGTTTTTGCTGAAGAAACAAAGGCATCATGAGCATTTTTGTCGCTGCTGCCATGACCGATCAAAACCACATCACAATCCTTGTTAGGTTGGCTAATGCAATTTTGGTCCCTGACCTCGTTAATTCTGTCAAGTAATAGTTGTGCCATCATAGGATGATAAGAGAGCGGTTTAGTGATGACAAGTTTCAAGTTCTTGTCTCTGCATATCTTAGCGCTTTGCTTGACAGTTTCTTTGAGTTTCATTCCCGGATACAGAAAATAAGGCATGACAGTGATAGTGCTTGCTCCGACAGCTATACATTGATTAATTCCCTCAGCGATAAAGGGTGGCAACACCTCGAGGAAAGAATAATCGACATGTTCGTAGCCTGCCTTTTCTTTAGCCATCAGGCAAATCTCTTCAAGCTCCTCTCTTACTTCAGGTTCTCTACTTCCTCTGTCAACTATCAAAAGAGCCTTTTTCAAACCCGTATGTCTGCTGAGATCTTTTGGCAGGCTAAAATAGGTTTCACCACCATGTGAAGCATCTTGTGGTAACTGACCATTTGCACATTGTGCTTTGATAATTTAAATCAACTTACAAGTGATAATTTGAGTCATCACACCTCTTGTTAGTAGCGACACATAGCATCCAAAACTACTATTCTCATTTCCTATCCGTGATTTACTCAATCATCAAGACCGCTCAAGACTGGTGGTACTTTTCTAAAGCTGTCTGAAAAAAAGAGGTAGGTGCACACTATATGACTTTGTAACTGAGGACTTCAGAAAAAGGTATCGAAAGCAAAAGTTCAGATCAATAAAAAGCTTCCATTACACAATTTGGGATATTGTATTCCCTGCTGGCACCCTGCATAACTGTGAATGTATCGCCAGATTCAGGAATCACATTTCCAAGATCAGTCCAGTCCTTGGAACGTACGTTCTTGTGGATTTTGCGATCCCAGTGTTGTATTGCTGGTTGACAAATAGTCTGTCAAATATATAATACAATAAAGTCATGTTTAAAATTATTTTATTTACTTTTTAAGAATGGAGGATATATACATAAACGCTGCACGTTTATTCGCAAAATCTATCGATGTAGGATCAAAAAGAGATGCGTGAAACCGCTAGCGTCAGATTAGGTGGAAGCTTTTGCTTTGGAACTATAAGAGTTCCTTTCGAGCTGAGGATCGATGAAGCTTCTGATACACTTGGTGTTCCTTCAAATTTTTGAACTGTAGAGGATGGGTTGGGCACATCTACCGATGCGAGTTTATCCTTCTCATAGATTTCCACTGGTACATTATACTGCTTGGAGAATTCTTCGAGCCCATTCATTTTTGCCTTCCGACTTATTGTTGCAATATTTCTAATACTTTGAAAGGAGAGACCATTTTCTTTTAAAACCTTAGTTATTCCCGACTCTATTGTTTCTTTGCTTGTGTCCCAGTGTAATCCTATCCCAACCACGAATGTCTTGGGTCGATAAATAACTGATTTGCTGATGACCACTTCATCTGATAGCACTTTATCTGAAATTATTAATGCTGCCTTGTATTCTTGGGATTTTATTTTCTCAACGCTATCTACGATGCTAACATTCCCAGGGAGTGGCCCGTGCCACCAATCCCTCTGGCCTGTGTCTTGAAAAATTGCGATCTTTTCTTCATTGACCATGAATGCACTTACTTTTGTAACATTCTCAAAACTATCAATAGTCCAACCAAATTCCCTGCCTATTAGGTCAACTGCAATTGTATCATTTACATCTGCTGCTGTAGTGATTACTGGTTTTGCATCAAGGAAGGAAGCTACCAACCTTGTAAGGGCATTTGCTCCTCCAAGATGTCCTGAGAGTGTGCTTATGACGTTATTTGCTCTATCATCAATAACAAGCACAGCAGGATCATTTTTTTTATCCGTGAGGTGAGGGGCTAGCATTCTTATGACAGCTCCAAGTGAAAATATGCAGATCAAGGCATCATAATCCTTGAAGACTTTTCCAACCAGCTGAGTACTTTGCTCAGTAAACCACACAATGTCATTGCCACTGTCGTTGTGCTTGGCCGGCACGTATATGTCGGCTTCCGGCATCTTTTGTTTTATTCTCCTTGCTATTTCTATGCCATGCTTTGTGATGGCGACAATAGCCATTCTTGTAACCATAAGGCAACGATACCAGAAATCAGAAGGGAAAATAATCTTTTGCATCTAAGCAAACGATAATAGTCAAGTTCCCGTCATCAATTAGGAGGTTGGATCTTCTCTCCAAGCAGAAATATTCTGTGTCAGTATTGCTTGTCCTAATACCCTTAGCATTATCTGCTTATACCCACTTGTGGAACGCAATAGGCTTTCCTAACCTGTTCTATGATGAGGGAGTGTATATGCGAAGGGCACTGCATGTCATGGAAGGGCTTGGTCCGCAAGAGGCCTATTATTATGATCACCCATTTTTTGGACAACTCTTCCTTGGTAGTATGCTAATGGCAATTGGCTATCCACAATCCCTAAGTCCTTCTCCAGATCTTGATTCAATCGGATCACTTTATGAAGTGCCCAGAACTCTAATGGGGATATTAGCTATAATTGACACCTTTCTGGTTTACAAAATTTCGGAGCGTCTGTATAATCGAAATGTTGCGTTATTTGCTTCAGTACTGTTCGCAGTAATGCCAACAACGTGGTACACTAGAATGATACTACTAGATTCTATTCTTCTTCCATTTCTGCTGTCTTCAATATTGCTAGCCGTCCATATAAAATCAAAATCAGACAGACAAAACGCGAGGGATAATATCAGTAATAATATCTTAATTGTAATATCCGGATTATTGCTCGGTATAGCTATTTTTACAAAGGTCCCTGCACTTACTATAATCCCATTAGTTGCTCTTCTCATCTATCGAAACAATGGCAGAAGACTTCACCCGCTAGGAATGTGGTTCATTCCTGTGATTGCGATCCCTTTGATTTGGCCAGCCCAAAGCTTAGTTGTTGGCGCATTTAACTCTTGGACCAATGATGTGCTCTGGCAAATAAATAGAGAAAATGCAGGACTTCCGTGGATTGTCTTCCTTTTGGCTATTACCGATCCTTTGTTATTTGTAGCTGGATTTGCTGGCCTTGCCTACTCATTCATAAGAAGAGATATGGTCATTCTTTTATGGACTCTTCCATTCATGGCTTTTCTTGGGTTTATGGGATACGCCAATTTCTTTTATTGGATTCCTATATTGCCAGCACTATGCATAGGAGCAGCTAAGCTGATATTCGATTTGACGGAAAAGACCAAAAAAATTACCCAAAATGCGTTTACTATTGCAGTGCTTTCATCAATTATTGCTTTTGGACTTATTAGTACCTCTCTCCTCATTACTACAGACGTTACTTCTGCTCAGCTCGAATCCGCTGCATATGCTGCTAGCTATTTAGAAAGAGGTGGAGGTGAAGGTAGCGGAAATTTAACTGTGATTTCGAACCCTATCTATTCATGGATATTCAAATATGTGTTTGATGAGGACCATATATTGTCAGATTACCGGGATACGCTTTACCTCCCCCTCGACACTTCTAGAAACGGAATTCTGCTGATAGACGATCCCAGATTCAAACTAGATTTGGGAATTGAAAACAACCAGTTGCTACAGGAGCTTCAGCGCAACGCAAGCGCAATTGCAACTTTCAAAGGCAAAGTGACAAATTTTGACTTAGGCTTGTACCCTTACACAAGTATGATCGAAAACTATGAGGGAAGTGAAGTCACGATAAGGCTCAATAATCCACTTTCATAACGTTTTTAAAACTAAGAGAAAACATGAGCTAAGTAACAAAGCCATGGCAAGTTGGCAATCGGGTGTGGTTTTAGTAAACCGCAGGCTATTGTTCTCTGGGATATTTCTTATTGCTTTGTCAGGTTTGGTACTTGAAGTATCGATCACAAGAATATTCTCAGCAGCTATATGGTACCATTTTGCCTTTGTAGCAGTCTCGGTAGCCCTTGTTGGCCTTGGAGCATCTGGTTTAGTTGTACATCATCGTGTGACTAAACTCAAGGGTAAATGGGCGGAGAATTTAACGATATATTCAGCATGGGGCATCACTCTCTTTATCCCCGTTACCCTTTTCGTCATGCATGCACTCGTTTCACAGGTCATCTACCTACCATTGTATATGGTTCTATTCTCCGTTCCTTTCTTTTTAATTGGAATCATAATATCTGCAGCATTCAATGCCTTTGCCTCTGTAGCCGGTAGGCTATACGCTGCAGATTTAATTGGGGCTTCCGCCGGTGCACTTCTTGTAGTCTTATTTTTGGTGCTTACCGGGGGCGAGGGCTCGACGCTGATAGTTGGACTAATATCTGCGGTTAGTGCAACTTTATTCTCAAGGATCACAAAGAATCTTAAGAAAACTATTGGAAGCCTGATGCTTGTAGCATTTGCTATATCACTTATTTTTCTAAATTACGCTACGCAGATCTTTGCAATACCAACAGATCCGACAGCTCAGAAAGACTTGCCGATATATTTGCGAGAGCATCCGGGATCAAAAATAGTCAAGACAGAATGGAATTCATTTTCTCGAATAGATGTAGTTGAGGGAGGAGAAGGGGGCGAGGGACTTGTAGCAAAGGTCTTTATTGATGGGGGAGCAGGAACCAACATAATCTCTTGGGATGGCAGCACTGAAAGCAGACAAGAACTTTCCACATGGATGCAATACCTTCCCTTTAAAATGATGCAAGATCCAAAAGTTCTCGTGATAGGTTCCGGTGGCGGGAGAGACGTCGTTGCTTCTTTGGTGAGCGGTAGCAAAGATGTTACATCTGTGGAGATAAATCCTATAATCTATGATACTGTCAAAAGCTATGGTGATAGAGCAGGAAATGTTTATTCTCATCCGTATGTAAGATCACATGTTGATGAGGGCCGAAGCTTCATAACACGTTCCTCTGAGAAGTATGATATTATTTATGTGCCTTTCGTAGATACTTGGGCATCCGTTTCTTCTGGTGGCCTGAGCGTCTCTGAAAACTTCCTTTATACCTTGGAAGGATTCCAACAATATTACGATCATCTAACTGAAAGGGGCAAAATAGTTACAGTAAGGTGGCTAGTCGACGCTCCTAGATTTATCAGCACATATGCAAAATTACTCGAACAGAATGGTATACCACAGGATCAGCTTCATAGGCATCTTATGATGGTAACATCTGATTCATACACACAAGACCCTAGTGTAACGATGGTAGTATTTTCAAAGTCTCCATTCACTGACGAAGAGGTCAGCTTCCTCTCACAATCCTTCTCCCAATATGAGTATAAACCGATACTGGTTCCAAATCAAGTAATGAGGGAGCCTTATGATGCTCTTCTTAGCGGAGATATTACACTCGAGCAATTTTACAATCTGTTCGATACAAAAGTATACCCAGTAACAGATGACAACCCATATTTCTTATCATTTGAAAAACCGTTACCTCCTGTAGTTGAAGTGCTGCTATATGCCAGCATTGGAATTGTAGCGATATTTTTGCTGGTTCCTTTTGCATGGATCAGAAGAAGGAGAGGAGAAGGGGGAGCAGGAGAGGGAGAAGATGGAGGAGCTAGCATTAAAAAAAGCGAGATCGGAATTCCAACCGTCATACTCTATTTTGCGGCTCTTGGCGTGGGCTTTATATTGATAGAGCTTGCCCTGCTGCAAAAATTGATTCTTTTGATGGGAAATCCCACTATGACCTTTGCGCTATTATTGTTTACCATTCTTATATCAAGCGGAGGAGGAAGCTTAGTTAGCTCAAGAATTGCAAAGAACAACATGAGAAATCTGGTATTTGTAATAGGAGGCATTGCTGGACTTGGAGTCTTATACGTATTTTTCCTTCCGTCAATCATATATTCGGCTCTAGCAGAATCTATTGAGATCAAAGCCGCAATAAGCATCGGTGTCTTAGCTCCCATTGGATTTCTTATGGGAATGCCTCTTCCTACTGGCATGCGTTTGCTGAAGGTTCACAGACCTGACTTTATACCCTGGATGTGGGCTATTAATGGCGCGTTCTCTGTCTTAGGAGCAGTGCTTGCCATAGCATTGGGAATTATGTACGGATCATCTTTCGCAATGATCCTTGGTGTTCTGGTTTATCTGATTGCTCTTGGAATATCAGTTGCGTCAAAGAAAAAGACCATAACGCAAGTTGCAACATAAGGTGAAGGGTACCCACAATATTGCTAAAAAAATATTATTACATATTTAGCATGATACTCTAGGAATAGTAGTAGGGAACAATTAAAGAATAGGAGATTACTCAAGATTACATACTGTTTGTATTTTTTGGATGCCTGCCGATCACCGTACCGTCAAATTCAAACAATATAACCTCGACACGCAATTGGTCTTTTGCATGTTCATACATCTGCTTATAGACCCTTCTGCAAACATTATCATAGTACGTCATAATCCTGTTTTGCTTGATTATCTCTGAAACATGTCTTGCAGTATTCGCAGAGCGGATCTCTTCTATGACGTTAGGTGGAGCTCTACAATCTGCTGCGACTAGTGACATAAATTCCATATCCACATGAGAGCCAGCCACATGGGTCTGCTTTACACCCATAGCCATTTTTGTCAGCTTACCAATAAAGCCTGCAATGATGACCTTTCTCAAAGTCTTTCTAACCGCACATTGCCTCATAGAGTAACCTGCAAAGTCGCCCATCTGAATAAAGCAGTGATCCGGGAAATTGTAAAGGGCCTTTGCGAAGTCTTCACTCCTGCCCCCTGTGGTTAGAACCACAGTATCAGCACCCATAGCGGTGGCAACATCAAGGCCTTGCCTTATTGAGGCAGCAAACGATGCAGTAGAATAAGGTAGCACAATGCCGGTGGTACCAAGAATCGAGATACCTCCCAGGATCCCAAGTCGTGGATTATCTGTCTTTTTGGCAATTTCTTCTCCATTTGGAACAGAAATTACTACTTTAACGCCGTGATGCTCCAACTGATTACTAGCAACTTCCTCAACCGCTTGCTCTAGCATCTTCATGGGGACGGGGTTTATCGCCGCCTTTCCGATCTCAAGACCCAGGCCTGGTTTAGTAACTCTCCCTACTCCTTTACCACCGTCAATATTGATGTGCCTTGGACTCTCAACGAAAGACACTGTAGAGCATATCTCGGCACCATGCGTTGCGTCTGGATCATCGCCGCCGTCTTTTATCGCTGCGCAAGTGACCTTGTCATCAATTTCCCTTCTTGTCCATGCAATCTTGAGTGTTGCAGTCCTGCCCTTTGGCAAAGATACCGTCACAGACTCTGCCGGCGCTCCAGTTGTAAGGGCATAAAGCGCTCCCTTCGTGGCTGCAGTTGCGGTGGTTCCAGTAGTATAACCCGTTCTGAGAGCTCCTTTACGCCTCTTATTTTCTAATTCTGTTGGAAGCTTCTGTTCCTGCTCTGCCAAGTTTTCTAGGTCTTGGTCTTTATCATTGGCTAGAACCATTATAGCATCACCATCCCACCGTCAATAATTATCGTGTTACCTGTCGAGAATGAAAAGTCATCACTAGCAAGATTTGCAGCAATTGTGGCGACTTCGCGGGGGTCGCCCCACCTTTTCATTGAATTCTCCATTGCGGCCCTTTTTCTTTCAGTCAAAGTCATGGAGGCGAAGGTAGCTTCAGTAGAGATATTGCCCAATGCAAGAGTATATGCTCGTATATTTTTGTCACCATACTCTAACGCTATGTGCTTTGTTATTGCTATCACACCTGACTTTGCAATGCTATAAGGAGCACCAGCTGTATGGCCTGAAACAGCTGGTGTTGATGCAGTGTTGATTATTACACCACCTGCTGTCCCATTGCTATTGCTATTTTTCAGCATTAAGGGAATAATTGCTTGAGAAAGTCTGAAAGTACCTCTAAGATCTACGTCGATGACTCTATTGAGATCTTCTTCGGTGACTTGATGGAACCTTTTGTTCCACATCGCCCGATCAAAGGGATAGCCTGCGTTATTGATCAGTATGTCAATATGCTTATGCCTAGCTGCCACTCTGGCCACAAACTCTCCTATGCCTTGGGAGTTTGTAACATCTAACTTTTCAGGATGCGTCACGCCATTTATTAACCCGGAAGAGTTTTCCGCTCTTGCCTTGCTTCTTGAGCACATGATTACTGTGGCGCCTCTGTCAGCAAACTCTTTCGACATGTGAAAGCCAATGCCTCTGCTAGCACCGCTGATTATTGCAACCTTGTCTTTTAGCACCTGAACTTTATAATGTTGAACTATTTTTAAGATTACCCACCATTTAGTATAGGTTTTGCTGTTCGGTTGCTCATCATAACTTATTTGACGGTAAGGCTTCAAAATAGAAAAGAGTCCGATTACTAGGGGCATGCAGAGCAAATAGTCTAGAGCCTTGCTTTCGAATTATTACACTTCTCTTAACATACTCTGATTTCTTTTCTTATTCCATCTAGGCAAATACTATAATTATCAAGTATATCCCGACCCACCAATGCCTTAGCTGGTGTTTGCTCTGGTAGATCCAGACATCCCACATGTACGTTATCGTAGGTCTCGTTAAAAATCTCTATAGATACCTCATAATAGGGAATATGTATTATTCCAGCTCCTGTTGCCGTTTCATCGCTTCCAGCAAATGAAAGGTTCATCTCGTTTGCAATATATGTAGGAATAATTGTCTTGGATGAAGCAAAATCCAAATGTGCATCAACAATAATTTTCTTATTACTGCCTGCATCAATTAATCCTACACAAACTAATGGGAGGTTATTCTTATACTGAATTGTTATCACTTAGGGCTCTCCTCCCTTCATTGTTGTTATTTCTTGTTAAATTCACTATCCGACGCATATTATGATCTACTTTCACTAAAATAACTAACTCTCCTATATGATATCTCCCTTCTTTTTAAGGAGGACGAAAGACCTTTTTTGTTGACTTAAAAGAGAGCCAAAATGAAAGATTAAAGTACTCCCGAGGTGGATGTATATGAGATATATGGTACGCAAGTTTGAAGAGTGGTGGAATACTGTTCCGGCTGACTTGAAGCAAAAAGCTCGCAAAGGTGACGAAGCAAACAAGCCCTTACTCAACCAAGTTAACTATGTTCTTCTGCATCTTCATCTGGCCGGCAAACACGACGCCAAGCCAACACATGATGAACTAAAGGATTGGCTACACAGTGGCCAAGTAGATGTGCTTAGAATGAACAAAAAATAGAAGCCTGAATTCGGAAGCAAATGTACATGTCTGTGCTCTCCAGCACAGCATTTTCCTTTTTTTATGTAAAATGACCGTTTGTTAGATTAATTGAATTCTGACAGAGATTTGAGGGATTATATTTTCCAGTAAAGCCGAACTATCGAAAATAGCTCATTAAAGGATTTGCCGCATATGTTGTAACTGCAGCATAAAGTTTTCATCTCTCAGTGCATTATCTTTCATGTGCCAAAAATCTCTCAAGCTCTTGTTTTATCTCTACGGCACAAAGTTAAGCTGGACAAGAGTGAGTTACTTCCTGCCCATCACCTGTAGTAGGATAGCGCTCTTGTTTCTTCAGGCTTCCTCTCTCTTTGAGTTCTTATCTTTTTGACTGCCTCTTCAAAGTGGCGCATCATTACATGTGCTTCTGATGCATGCTTCGCTGCTTCTTCGGGCGTTGGGTACCTTGCCAGATATTCATGGAGCACCAGAGATACAGCTGTATTTACAATAGCTGAGGTATCGGCTCCGCTAAAACCATCTGATATATCTGCTAATTTTTCGAAATCGACATCTGTTCCAATGGGTTTGTCTGTAACGTAAATTTCCAATATTTTCTTTCTAGTTCTTTTGTCGGGATTTGGTACAAATACTATTCTGTCAAACCTTCCGGGCCTCAATAACGCAGTATCAATCATATCTGGCCTGTTAGTTGCCGCAAGCACAACTACTCCATGTAATTCGCTTATTCCGTCTAGCTCAGTTAGGATCTGAGATATTACTCTATCATTTGTTCCCATACCGCCACCACCCATTTCGCCGCCCACCCCTCCTCCTCTTGCCATCGCTATTGAATCGATCTCGTCAAAGAAAATAACACAAGGAGCGGCCTGCCTTGCCCTGCGAAAGATTTCTCGGATTCCACGCTCTGATTCGCCAACCCACTTGCTCAAAAGTTCAGGTCCCTTTACTGAAATAAAATTCGCTTCAGACTCAGTAGCCACGGCCTTTGCCAGCATGGTCTTGCCAGTTCCAGATGGACCATGTAACAGGATACCTTTTGGAACAGTGTGACCTATCTTTGCATACAAATCAGGATATCTGAGAGGCCACTCTACGGCTTCTTGTAGTTCCCTTTTTACTCCTTCAAGCCCTCCAATATCTTCCCATTTTACATCCGGAGATTCTAAAAAGACCTCTCTCATAGCTGAGGGCATGACGTCCTTTATTGCCTGATTAAAATCATTTTGCGTAATGATCAGCTTGTCGAGAGTTTCCGGCGGTAATTTCTCATCCTCTAGATTGAGGTCTGGCAACAATCTCCGAAGACACTTCATGGCGGCTTCTTTGCAAAGGTACTCCAAGTCTGCGCCAACAAAACCGTGTGTTACTGCAGCTATTTTCTTTTGGTCTACATCAGTGTCAAGTGGCATGTTGCGACTATGGATTTGAAGTATCTCCAGACGACCATTCTTGTCTGGAACTTTAATCTCAATTTCTCTATCAAATCTACCAGGTCTTCTCAATGCTGGATCAAGTGCATTTTGCCTGTTAGTCGCAGCGATAACGATTACTTTACCTCTGCCTTCAAGCCCATCCATTAGAGATAACATTTGGGAAACAACTCTCCTCTCGACCTCGCCCATTACTTCTTCTCTCTTGGGAGCGATAGAGTCGATCTCATCGATGAAAATGATGGTTGGCGCTTTCTCTCTTGCCTCCTTGAATATCTCTCGCAAACGCGCCTCTGACTCACCGTAAAATTTGCTCATTATTTCGGGTCCTGATATGCTAATAAAGTGAGAGTTACTCTCACTTGCTACCGCCTTGGCTAACAAAGTTTTGCCAGTGCCAGGCGGACCGAAAAGAAGTACGCCTTTGGGCGCCTCAATTCCAAGTTTTTCAAATATTTCCGGATGTCTGAGAGGTAATTCTATCATTTCCCTGACTTTTTGCATTTCATCTCTTAGTCCGCCTATGTCTTCGTACGATACCTGAGGCATTCCTCGTAATGCCTCGTCTTTTTCAGTTATAGTGAATGTTGTCTTACTGGTGACTATAGCAGCAGTGTCAACGGCAGGAGGTGGTGTTATTCCTATTATTTGAAATGTAAGTCTTCCACCAAAGTATGGAACCATTACGTTATCTCCTTTGATTAGCGGCACACTTTCAAGAGCATCTGCCAGATAGCGCTCATCTATTGGCGGTATCGCCTCAAGGGGAGATATTACCACTTTCTCTGCAGGAATCGCCTTGACTTTTCTCGCATTTATTGCATCTCCTATGCCTATTCCTGCATTATTTCTGACCAGTCCGTCTAGCCTGACGATTCCCTTTCCCTCGTCGGAAGGGTAAAGCGGTAAGCATTTGACAACTGTCCTCCTTTTGCCCTTTATTTCGACGATATCACCCGTGCTTACTCCCAAAGAACCCATGGTGTCATAGTCAATTCTTGCTGTGCCTCTGCCTACATCTCGGGTATAAGCTTCAAGCACCTTTAATGATACAATGTTATTATTCTGGCTCAAAATCTTCTTGCCTGCCTATTCTGTACTGGGACGCAACTCCTAATTAGTCTTTTCAATCTCTACCTTGGTTAAGGCGAAATACAAGTCTGAAGTACCTGCAAACAAATTCTCAGATATCTACTGGAATACTGTCCAATATCTCTGTCTCTGCAAGAGTTCACCATCCTTTTAAGCAATAGGTGATGCTTGCTCTATATTATCCAATGCAAAATGAAAAAGAAAGTTCTCACAGCTATTTGGATTTTTGTTCACAATGAGCTGAAAAACCATATAATTTTCAGCTGCTAACTCCGGAATTGTAACCTCTTTGACTTTGTCCTAACATCAGAGTAAACGGCTGTCTGTCCTTTCCCACGTGAAGGTGGGATTGTTCCTTCCAAAGTGACCATAGGCCGCAGTTTGTTGGTATATGGGACGCTTTAGATCTAACATCTTTATTATTCCTGCAGGCCTCATGTCAAAATTTTTTCTGACCAACCCTTCTATTTCATCCTCTGGCAATTTGCTAGTCCCAAAAGTGTCTACCATGATAGAGATAGGTTCGGCGACTCCTATCGCGTACGCAACTTGCACCTCACACTTTTCTGCCAGTCCAGCAGCTACTATGTTTTTAGCCACATATCTTGCCATGTAGCAGGCCGACCTGTCTACCTTAGAAGGATCCTTGCCAGAGAATGCTCCTCCTCCATGCCTGCCCATGCCGCCATATGTGTCTGCGATTATTTTTCTTCCTGTAAGACCTGTGTCACCTGGCGGTCCACCTATTACGAACCTGCCTGTAGGATTGACTAGGAACTTTGTCTCACTGTCGACCCACATATCGCAGACGGGCTTTATGACCTTGTTAATCACTTCTTCACGCAGCTGGCTCATACTGATGTCCGGCGAGTGTTGCGTAGAAATAACAACAGAGTCGATGCGTTTTGGCACTCCATCTTCATAGACGACAGATACCTGGGACTTCCCGTCTGGCCGGATCCAGCTGAGCTCTTTTTTCTTTCTTAGCTTTGCAAGGGTCATTGACAGCTGATGCGC